>Ga0078894_10002964_pt1 | contig 12842 bp, 9 predicted proteins | sample LauGreSu1BDMLBSD_2_FD_67506 | JGI IMG/M metagenome (GOLD analysis project Ga0078894, IMG submission 67506) | Freshwater lake microbial communities from Lake Michigan, USA - Su13.BD.MLB.SD (version 4) (version 4) | ecosystem: Environmental > Aquatic > Freshwater > Lake | place: Lake Michigan, USA...
ATATATTTTGCGGCAGTAATAATATCTTGACAATGATAAATGTAAATAGATTCATTTCGTGTGTATGGATTATCAATACAAATATCTTTTAAAGGATTATGTAGGAGAGGAGTTCCGACAGAAACATCATTAGGAGTAATAGGGTTTGCAAATATATCTAACAATGAATGGTCATCTGTAACATCTACTAAACCTTGATCCGTAGAAATTCTAATCATTTTTTTATGTGGTGCTAAAACGTGACGAATCACTCTATACAATCTAGTCCATCCACGTTCAGTCCAGGTTTCTACATCATATAATTCGCAAAATTCTTTTTCTTGTTTACCTTCTTCTCTACATGTAACCCAAAGCCCTTTTCCATATTTTTCGGCTAATTCTTCTATTGTGCAAATAATTATTTTATCATAAACTTTTACATAGACGGGTGTATAATTAGCAACACTATCCCCATATACATATTCAGCATTGCATTTTACAGGACCATGGACAGCAGTTTCATACACTCTATCCCCATAAACTTCTTCAATAATCCGTTTAGCATAAATAATCATCATACGTCCAGTCGCAGTAGTAGATGCAGCAACATCCTTTTCATAAAATGTGGAAGTTCTAGCACCACATTGTCCATATAAAGAATTGGCAGTTACCTTATAACCGAGCTGGCGTTTGTCCAAAATATTTTGCATAAAAGGGTCTTTTTCGGTTTTAATTAATTTTCGGGTGCTTGCACGAGCATATAAAAGTTCCTCTAAAATAGAAGGCATAATACCTTTTTTATTATCAGGAAATTGAGCCCATCTACAAATCATTTTACCACATTTTGTTTTGATTGCGCGAGCACCTTCTCTTGGCGATATGTATTTGTATGTATCAAATTCCAGATTAATATATTCATATCCAGGTAAATTGTCATACAAATAATTTCCGTTTTTATCCTTTTCACCAGTTTCACGTAACAGATTACCGCGTAAATCATATTCACGAGTCCATACTTTACTATCATGTGATAAGTTTTGACTAATCATAGAAGAAGGATATAATGATGAATAATCAACACAGGCAACTGGATTGTCCATATACATAGAACATTTGGGAGGCAATACAATCGCACCTTCATAACCATCACCTCCTCCGGATTTTTCCAAATCAGGCATCAAAGTATCTTTTTCACGGCATTTTTTGGCAACATAACTGGTTAATTTAATACCTTGTCCACGGAATATTAAGAAACTGATAGGAACACTGCATATACGGGACATCTCAACATATCCCGTGATTACATCTATTTTGTTCATCAAATGATGGACGAGGTTACAATCTTGAATACAGTATTTCGCAACGATAGCTCGGTCAGCCGAACTACCATTTGCTAAACGGAAAATATCCTGAGGTGTGACATCATCTTTTGCCATACCCCATTTTACAGATTTAGAACGGTCAATCTCATGATGACCATATATGCGTATTACATTGTATTTATTTGTTTTCTCAACGCCTTTTACCATTTCAGTTACTTCTTTATTTTTGACAATATCAATCACTTTGAATTTTTGCCCATTTTTATAATAATCCGATGTAAAACTGGTAAGTTCAATATGGATAAAATCGTCTACATGCAACCCTGACAAATTTTGACTATATAATTCGGTTATTTCTCCAAAAACTGGGTCCACAACACATTCAATTCGTTTTACATCATCACTAATAAATTGTCCAGCAACATCATCTAATTTATAAGAAGGTAAATTAAAATCTCTGCGAAAATAAGTGTACATATCTATTTGTAATCGACCTGCCATTTTAAAATATCGCAAATCATATTCACCAGTAGCCAATTGAATTTTGGTATTTTCAATAGATAATTGATAAGTATCGTTATTTTTTTTAGCACATAAATCTCCACGTTTTCTTGACAACATCAGGAAATCTTCTGCACAATGATTTTCTTCTGCGCGACGAAACATGAACTCATAATCAAACCCAAAGATGTTATACCCAATAATAATATCGGGATTTTCTTTTTGAATTAAATTTGTCCATTCTAATAATAAATCTTTTTCCGAATCAACGCTATGAACCGTTACGCCATTGATATCATCACAACTACCTAAAACTAAACAATGATTGAAATAAGGTTCAGGTTCACCATATCGCATAAACGTACTACCAATGAAAGTTACTTTATCACCTTCTAATGCAGGGAATGATAAACAACGAAACATTTCATTTACATATTGAATTTTTTCATCACGACTATAATCATCATCATTCATCAAAATATCAACAATCGTATTTTCTTTTTGTACTTTTTTAGTTTTCTTTTTGAATTGTTTATTTTTATAATAAGATGGTGTTTCTTCCACTTCATTTCCGCCACCATCATCATCACTATCATCACCTCCGCCACCACCATTTCCACTATATTCATTCGCTTCTTTCATTTGTTCAAATAAAGATTCAATTGTATATGCATCATCTGTATTGGTCGTCATTTTTTTGGCATCATTAATGGGAGTGTCTAAAAAGGATTGTACAAGTTTTGTCAAACGGTCTTTGGACGGTGCCACTTTTGGATATACTAAATCTACATCATCAAATTTGTCGTAACCAAATGCAGACATAATAATTTTTTTACAAAGCATTTGGCTTTTCTTTGTATCTAAATTTTGAGATTCAAATTGCATATTGAATATATCCACCATATTCGATGCTAATCGTTTGTATGTTTTTTTAGGAAGTGGGAAATCACCGTGACTACTACTAGCTTCAATATCAAAACTACATATTTTATAAGGAACGCGAGTTTCCTTGTCATTTAACGGACGTATATGTTCACATGAACAGAGATATTCATAATTACAAGTAGTTGTTTGTATTGGACATTTACGTACTTTATTAATAGGAACTGCTACCCATCCAGAAGGACTAATATTATGTATATGAAAATATCGCAAAAGCGGTGGTATACTACTTTCATATAATTCAAGTGGAACTCCTTGAAATTCAAAATTTTTGAATTTACGATGTTCGCCACTATAATCATACCAAAAATTTTTGACTTTATTCATTGAACTTGTATTTTTGAAAATAATTTGAACAAATTTATATTTTTTACCTGCTGAGAATCCATAAAGTTTATGATAATCCACGATTTTAGCAGATATAATAGAATCTTCGTAATATGCGCCGATTTTTCGTTTGATTTCGTTTAAAAGAAGATTCGCATTGCCTTGATTCCATTCATCGCCAACTTTTACGAAGAAGAATGGGTTATAATTATTGACATATAAACAACACGTTTCTCCTGTTTCATTTATACCAAACATTTGAATAATAAATTTAGAAGAGTCTTGTTTTTTACGACCATTTTCACTACCCTCACTATCCGATTGTTCTTTCTCGGTGGTTTCATCGTATATATTGAAATCAATCAAACGGAATGATTTTAATATACCTGGTTTTTTCACAATTTTGGTTGTCATGATTGGTTTGTTTATTATATTGAAATGTATTTATTAAGTTTTATAATCAATTTTTTATTTTTTTGTCGTTATTTTAGGCATTTTTGAACAATATTTTATCAACGGTAGTGCGAACATCGAATATACGATGTAAAAAAATGCCTAAAATAAACATACATAGTAACAAAATCCAAAAATTCACGAAATACCCAAAATATGTCAATAAAAGATAAATCATGTATACAACAACAATTGTGGCGACTACATCTACAATAGCAATATTTAAAATACGGTATTTATGTACTCCTTGACCAGGTTTTCCGAAAAAATCTTTGTATTTTTCTAATCCAAACATATATATTTGAGTAATATATATTTTTATTTCATTGCGATATTTATTCTAAACACCATTTTTTCATAGCATCGTATGTTCTTTCTCCATTAAAATAAGATAATTTTCCATTCTTGATTTTGAAAATAGTAGGATAGCCTCCTTGTAATGATAGTTTTTCAGGTGATTTTTTCAAATATTTTTCATTAACATTATTAACATCAACCGTTTCATTTTTTTGTTCAATATCATCCACAAATTCGATTTTTTTGTTTTCTCCTAAATCGCGTTTCAAATTGTCCCAATCATTTTCCATCATTTGACAAAACCCACACCATTCAGCATAAATTTTACCAACAATGATTTTATTATTAGACCCAGCTACAAATTTACGAGATTTATTTGGTCTGTTTTTTAATGTTTTATTGAATTTATTCTTCTTTGTTTTATTTTTGTAACTTTTGGAAGTTTTACGCATATATATATTTTATTTGGAAAAGAAAATTCCCAGTAATATATATATTTATATAAACATTATGAAAAAACCATTATTGACAATATTTTTAATAATAGTATTTTTAGCAGGAATTTATGTATATGCAACAAATGGATTGTTTAAATCGTTAAAATTAACCGAGAACCTAGAAACAAATACAAATACTATATCAGCTTCTTGTCCGAATCTTTTATTAAAAAAAGATAATGTACTATTGTTATATAATACCCAAAAACCTGAGGTAGAAGGTGTAAATCCTCTACCTTTTTATAATTTAGACGAATATATTAACTATTTAGAAATACAACGCAAAAAAGGATTTCGTTGTCCTGTTTTATTTTTACAGAACGAAGTAAATACCCAGGGGGAAGAAGTATATAGAATACGTCCAAGTCCATTTGAATTAGAAGGCGGTGTTCCAGAGCAAACTACATTATATCCCGGTTCAAATGAAGTTATTAAAGTATCAGATGCAAGTCGTGATAATCCACCATATAATAAAGGCAATTATCCTGGTTTTGACCCACAAGGATTGTATATAGGAAGATATACCAATATCGATGAAGTTCATTATTCCACTGAAAAACCAGAAACAAGTGATAATCCAATGGACCCTAATTGGGGCGGTGTATTACATACACAAAAAGCAGTTGATTCTGGTAAGTATGATGAGAACATTGTGAAAAAACCGCTATTATATACACCTAAAAACACTATCCCAGGTTTATTTGGACATACACAACCAAAAGACCAATTGGAATAAATCAACAAGTTTTTAGTAAATAATTTTGTATGTTTTGAATGGACGTTTTGTTTATTTTACGTACTTTTCCATTAGTTTCAATAACAATGTTCTCTAAACAACCTGGATTATTTTGTAATTCAGTTATTAAATGAAGAAATGAATCGAAATGTTTCATAATAGCAATTGCTGTTACAGAACTAATTCCAGGAATTTGACATAAAATAATTTCACCGATGTTTTCTGGGGTGACATTATCTTTTTTGACTTTTTTAACAACGGTACAATAATTATTTGGAGCAGCTTGCATAGAAACCTCATTATTTTCGCCTTCATTTTCATTAGCAATAACATTATTCGTTGGCTGTCTATGTAAATAATATGGTATTTTTCCCTTACCAAAGTCGCGGTCTATTTTCTCTGCCATCCAAACAATGTTCTCGGCAGTTTCTTGAATAGAACATGTTCGTAATACACTGAATCCTTTGAAAAAATTGAGACTAGTGATTGCAGACAAAACTGTTTTCTTTTCAATTAAACTGCGTAATTGTGAGAACATACCTTCAATCATGTAAATAATACTATGTGATGGATACCCACTGGAATGCAATAGTCTATATGATTGTTCTTCATATCTACCATCTTTAATACTTGAAAGTAAATCAGACAAAGATTTGCGTTCTATTAATAAAACATCTTTATCTTCATCCGTTTTAATTAAAATATCACCTAAATTGAGAACCTGTTTAGAAAGTTGTATAGAAGTAATATTACATTGTATAATGGAATAACATTTTTCATATAATACAGATTCGCGTTCATCGATTATGATTTTCATAATAATATAATAGTGAAAGTGAAACTATTATATTGTTTTACACAATTAATTTAATTGCTTAATGGTAACGGATTCTTGGGTCAACACCTACACCACGAATGTTATTTCTGGTAAAACGCATTGTGGTCATTATTTTCTTCAAGTTGCAACAGTTACCTGACATTGGGTCAGTTGAATTAAGGAAAACACTGGTCCACCATCCACGTCCGACTTGTCCAGGAAATCCGGCTTTTTTGGATCCACCACCTTGATTTTGATTAGCTGTACTACTATAGTTTCTTGCTCTACTTGCTGCGTTACTTAATCCCATATTGGTATATAATGTCTAAATATTTTATTTTGAAAATCTAAAAAAATATAAATTAAATTAATATAAAAAGAATGTATTAATTATAAGTAACAACTATAATTGTTTTCATTCTATTTGATAAATAAAATGAACGCAAACGCAAATTCATCTGAATACCAATCATCTCATTTTGATGATGATATTATAATTGAAAAAAATCAAAATGGTGTAGAAACCTATATTTTTGATCCATATAATCCCCTAAATAAATTAATTAATGAAAATGAAATTCAAACTATTTTGAAAAATTACGGCATTAACACACCAATACATAATATAAATTTATATAAAAGGGCATTTATCCATCGCTCATATATGAAGCGACCTAATTTGGAAAATATGCAAAATAATATTACAATAGTAAACCAACCCGAAGATTGTTTACCTTTATATACAAAATCCAATGAACGTTTAGAATTTGTAGGAGATGGTGTATTAGAATGTATTACTAAATATTATTTATATCGCCGTTTTCCAAAGGAAAATGAAGGATTTATGACGGAAAAGAAAATCGCATTAGTAAAAAACGAATCGATTGGTAAAATGGCATTGGAGATGGGATTACATAAATGGTACGTATTATCAAAACATGCAGAATTGAAGCAAACCCGTACAAATTTGAAAAAATTGGGATGTTTATTTGAATCCTTTTTAGGAGCAATGTTTTTGGATTTCAATAAAATATCAATACATGATGATGATGGTTGGTTCGGTAATTTATTTGTAACCGGTCCAGGGTTTCAGATGGTGCAAATATTTGTAGAAAATGTATTTGAAAAACATGTGGATTGGATAAATTTGATTCGAAATGATGATAATTATAAGAATATTTTACAGGTAAAGATTCAAAAAGAATTCAAGGTGACACCACATTATATGGAAGTAGAAGACCATAACGCGGATACAGGATATTACATGGGCGTTTACTTATGTTTGGGTCAACCTATTCATAATAAAAAACATAGTGATTCCATTCCAATCACTAATTTTAATTCATATGGAGATATACATCAATATATGGCGGAACACAATAAAATATTTGTATTTTTAGGAGAAGGTAAACATAAAATTAAAAAGAAGGCTGAGCAGATTGCATGTGATGAGGCTATTCGCCATTTACAGTTATTCTAGGAGCGACGAAGTGAAAAAATGCCAAAAATAACAAACAATAGTGGAAAAATAAATACAAAAATATACTATGTTATAATATATAGTATATTTAATGGAACAATTATATTTAGAACAAATGGTAGTGAAACCTATGCCAAAAAAACAGGTAAAAATAAATGTGAAAATAGGTAATGTTAAAAAAGATGAAGATAAAATGCCAAAAAAAGCAGTAGAAATATTAGACAAGCGGGATGAAATGAATATTAATAGAAAAATGGTTATGGATAGGTTGAATGCAAATAATATTTTTAATATTCGTGTATTGGAACCACCTACTAAATCAATAATTATTGGGGATGAAGTACGTATTATCAGAAAACCTGAAAAACAAATACAAAAACTGGTTATTGGCGAAGAAAAAGAAATTGAAGACTTAGATATACTTGGAAAAGAGATTGATGAAATTGAACTTGAAAAAGAAGAAGAAAAAGAAGAGGAAGAGGAAGAACCTGAAAAAGAAGAAGAACCTGAAAAAGAAGAAGAACCTGAAAAAGAAGAACCAGTAAAAGGAGAAAAGAAAGAAAGAAAAAAACGTGCATTAAAAGCACCAAAAGTGAAAAGAACCATTGATGCAGTGATGACCGAAGAAATAAAGAATTTCAAATTGGGAACACATACAGTAGAACAAAGAATACCTAAACCAGAAAAGGTAATAATGAAAACTTCATCCTACTACATGAATAATCGTCGCATATTTATCCAAAAATTACGCGAAATGTTCAAAGATTATACAAAGGAATTTGAATCTCTTAAAAATGATGATGTTTCATGTTCGAAGAAATCGGGCGATAACAACTTTGGATTAATGACTCACCAAAAAATTGTAAGAGATTATTTAAACTTATACTCACCTTATCGTGGATTATTATTATACCATATGTTGGGGTCTGGAAAAACCTGCACTTCCATCGCACTTGCAGAAGGTATGAAGTCAGGAAAATCTATCATGGTTTTGACACCAGCATCTTTAAAAATGAATTTTTTCAGTGAATTGAAGAAATGTGGAGACCCAATGTACAAAAAGAATCAATATTGGGAATTCATATCGACCGAAGGAAAACCAGAATATATCGATATATTGGAAAATGTTCTCTCTATACCACGTGAAGTATTTGAAAGGAACAGAGGAGCATGGATGGTCGATGTTACAAAAGCACCTAATTTTGCTGATTTGAGCAATGCAGACCAAGAAAGTATAGATGAACAATTAAATTATATGATTCGTAATAAATACACTGACATTAACTATAATGGATTAACTCCAAATAAAATGGATGCACTTACTGAGAATGGAACTATAAATCCATTTGATAATAAAGTCGTCATTATTGACGAGGCACATAACTTTGTAAGTAGAATAGTCAATAAAATAAAACGACCATCATCCCTTTCATATAAATTGTACGATTATCTAATGAAAGCAGTAAACGCTAAAATAGTATTATTGTCAGGTACGCCTATTATTAACTATCCAAATGAAATTGGTATTTTATTCAATATACTTCGTGGAAGTATTAAAACATGGAGTTTCCCAGTTACAGTAAAAACTGGAAATAAAATAAATAAAGAAGAAATATTGCAAATGTTCGATAAAGAGGGTTTTAAAAATTATGATTATGTTGAATATAGTGATAATAAAGTAATTATTACAAGAAATCCGTTTGGTTTTGTAAACACAAAAAAACGTGGACCATATAAAAAAACGGGAGGAATGAATAATGTATCTACATTATTAACATCTTTATTAAATGGTGGTAAAACGGAAAAGAAAAACAAAACTAAAAAACAAAAAGAAAAGAAACATAGAGTTACAAAAAAGAATAAAGATGAACCATTTACAATTGAAAAAGGAGTCATCAAAATTAATTATAAACCAGAAGAAGAAATAGAAGATGAGGCAAAAGTAGACATATTAGACAGAGTAGCCCCTGAATATCATAAAGGCGGTGAAGGTGAATTTGAAAAATACAATGGTGTAAAATTAGATGATAGTGGAAATCTATCAGACGAAGATTTTGTAAAAGAAGTTAAGCGTGTATTAAATAAAAATAAATTAGATGTAATTGAAGGATTAATCGAAGTAAAACATAATAAGGCATTACCAGATGATGCAGAAACATTTTTATCATTATTTGTAGATATAGAAACCGGTGCAATGAAGAATGAAAATATATTCAAAAAACGTATATTGGGATTAACATCCTATTTCCGTAGTGCACAAGAAAAATTACTTCCATCTTTTGTAAAGAATAGTGAAAATAAAAATATCCACGTAGTTCCTGTGGAGATGAGCGAGCATCAATTTTCATCCTATATTAAAATACGTAAAACGGAAATAGACCAAGAAAAAGAAAGCAGAAAAAACAAAAAAAAACAGGCAAAAAAAGGAGATGATGAAGATATTTACAAAATATCATCAACTTATCGTATTTTTTCAAGAGCTGCTTGTAATTTTACATTTCCAAATAACATTGAACGTCCTTTACCAGACAAGCCATTATCTGATGTAAATGAAGAAACATTTGATATAGTTCCAAAAGAATTGTTAGTGGAAACGGATTCCTATATTGATAATGAGGATATTGAAAAAATGGACACAGAGCAAACTACCTATAAAAAACGAATCGATTCTGCATTATCTATGTTAGCATATGACTCAGCTAAATCCGATGAAGAAGAACAATTTTTATCAAAAGAAGGATTAAAGAAATATAGTCCTAAATTTTTGAAATTATTGGAAAATATTCAAAATGAAGAAAACAAAGGATTGCATCTAATATACAGTCAATTTAGAACAATTGAAGGTATTGGTATTTTAAAATTGATATTAGAAGCAAATGGTTATTCTGAATTCAAAATCAAAAAAGATATATCAAGTGATAAATGGGAAATTATTGAAAAAGAAGGCGACGAAGGAAAACCAAGATTTGTTTTGTACACTGGAACTGAAAGTGCGGATGAAAAGGAGATTATTCGTAATATATACAATAGTGCATGGGAATTAGTACCACCAGAAATTGTTGGAAAAATAAAAGAAAAATCTTCAAACAATTTTTTCGGTGAAATCATCAAATTATTTTTAATTACATCTTCTGGTGCAGAAGGTATCAATTTGAAGAATACGCGATTTGTACATATCGTAGAGCCATATTGGCACAATGTTCGTATAGACCAAGTAGTTGGACGTGCTCGTCGTATTTGCAGTCATGAAGATTTACCAGAAGAATTACGAACTGTTCAAGTGTTTTTATATTTATCCATATTTACAGAAAAACAAAAAACGGACAAAAATAGTATTGAAATAATGATTCATGATGTATCGAAAGTAGACCAATCGTCCATTACAACGGACGAATCATTATATGAGATAGCACAATTGAAAGACAATATTAATCAAAAAATATTGAAATCAATCAAAGAAACCGCAATCGATTGTAACGTGTATAACACGAAAAAATCAAAGGGAAAAGATGATGAAACATTAGTATGTTATGGAAGTAATTTCGGTAAATTAGAGTCCAATGATTTTATTTCATATCCTACACTTGAAAAAGATATGAGTGAGAAAGAAGAATTAAACATTATGGAACAAAAAATAAAACTAAAAGATACAAAAGAGATTAATGGTATTAAATATAAAGTAGACCCAAATACAAATATTTTATATGATAAAGAAATTTTTGATAATAATAAACAATTAGTAAAAGTAGGAGAATTGAAAAAAGTAGGTAAGAAGATTTTGGTGGAATTGAACAAATAACTAATCATCATCCAAATCTAATAAATTCGTAACAACATTTTCATTGCATTTTTTATATAACTGTTGCGTCAAATAGTCAATTGTCATCATTTTATTTTGTACATCTTTTTCTAATTTTGCAATAATGAGTCGTTGGTTTTGTAATGTAGTCTTCAATTGCTCATTTTCAACGTAATAATTAGTACGGTTCAAATTTAGGTCAGATAGCCATTTTTGATGTATTTTTGTATTGATATGAGATGAAAATATTTTATGAGTTTCATATATTTTATCTTTTCGAGACCCACATGGACACCTGAGACCTTTTTTGATAGTATTGAATGATGGTATTTTGTCAACATAATTTCCAGCAGGGTCAATACTAGGAGCATACATATCAGGTTCTACTGTTATTTCCATGGTAGTAATAAATAATATATATTTGATATAGTATTTATGTTTTTTATTTTTTACATAATTCATTTTTGAATATTTTGGAAATATTCTAATGTTTTTTGAATACCGGCCATTAATTCGATTTTAGGTTCAAATCCCAATAATATTTGCGCCTTCAATATAACCGGACGTCGTTGTTTTGGGTCATTTTCAGTAGAACTCATATAAGTAACCGGTAATTTGCGATTCACTATTTGTTCAAAAACTTTCACCAACTCATTGAGAGTAAATTCACAATAAGGATTTCCTATATTGATAGGACCGGGTTCATTGCTATTCATCATTCGCATGAGACCATCAATCAAATCATCCACATAACAGAAACTACGTGTTTGGTTTCCATTGCCATAGATATTCAAAGTTTCATTATTGAGAATTTGTTTTATAAAATTGGTAATAACCCTACCATCATTTATGTCCATGTAAGGACCATATGTATTGAATATACGGACAACTTTCAAATCCAGACCATGTTTTTTGCGGTATTCATATATTAGAGTTTCCCCAATACGTTTTCCTTCATCGTAACAACTACGTTCCCCCATAGTGTTTACATTCCCAAAATAATTTTCAGGTTGAGGATGAACATCTGGGTCTCCATAAATTTCAGAAGTAGAAGTGAATAATAGTTTTGCATTGTGTATTTTTGCAAGTTGAATCATATTTTGAGTTCCAATAAAACATGTATTTAAGGTTTCAATAGAATATACCTTGTATTTATCTGGACTGGCAATACATGCCATATGATATATTTCATGTAAAACGGGGAATTGAACGGATTGTGTTACATCGGCGCGAATAAATGTAAAATGGGTATTTTGTTCAAATTCTTCTATATTTTTATAATTTCCGGTGACTAAATTATCTAGACAAATTACATAATTGTTTGGATTTTCTAATAGTTTTTTGCATAAATTACGGCCAAGAAATCCGGCGCCGCCAGTAACCAAAATTATTTTCATTATTTAATGATAAAAATAAGCATTTTTTATGTAGTTTATTTTAGAAATATTTTTTCTATTATATAAATATTTTTTCTATTATATAATTATAATGGTTAAAATTATTTTAATTGGTAGATGTTGTAGGGTTTCACTTGATATGATTAATATTAATTTAAAAACAGAAACGTCATTATTTGAATGGGTATGGAGTGATACGCTAAATGAAATTAATATTATAATACAAAAATTGATAAATAATGAACCAATATTAATAAATCGTATTAATGATAATGATTATATAGTAGATACAAAT
>Ga0078894_10002965_pt1 | contig 12841 bp, 8 predicted proteins | sample LauGreSu1BDMLBSD_2_FD_67506 | JGI IMG/M metagenome (GOLD analysis project Ga0078894, IMG submission 67506) | Freshwater lake microbial communities from Lake Michigan, USA - Su13.BD.MLB.SD (version 4) (version 4) | ecosystem: Environmental > Aquatic > Freshwater > Lake | place: Lake Michigan, USA...
CGCCGACGTCGCCCAGAACGTCGTCGTCACCATGCACGATTGCGGCACGCCGCAGGGCGTGCAGAAGGGGGTGATCTACCGTGGCGAGAAGGTCGAGGTGCGCCTCGCCGACAGCCTCCGTGGGCGTGTCAGCCGGGCCGATATCGCCAACCCGATCAGCAACGAGGTGATCGTCCATGAAGACGAACTGATCACCCCCAAGATCGCCCAGCAGATCGAAGAACTCGGTCTCGAGAAGGTGCAGGTCCGCAGCCCCCTGACCTGCGAGGCGCCGCTCGGCGTCTGCCGGCTCTGCTACGGAATGGATCTCTCCACCGGCTCGCTCGTCGAGGAGGGAATGGCCGTCGGCATCATCGCCGCCCAGAGCATCGGCGAGCCCGGCACGCAGTTGACGATGCGTACGTTCCACATCGGTGGCGTCGGCCAGCGTGCCCTCGAGGAGAACCAGAGCAAGACGAAGCGTGCCGGAACGGTCCGTTTCGCCCGCCTCCGTAGCGTGCCTGACGAGAACGGACAGCAGGTCGTCCTCGCCCGTAACGGCGAGATCACGATCAGCGACGCCAAGGGGAACGACCTCGAGAAGTTCGACGTTCCGGCAGGTGCCATCCTGAAGGTCAAGGAAGGGGACGAGGTCAAGCAGGGCACCGTGCTTGTCCAGTGGGACCCGCACTCGATCCCGATTCTCTCCGAGGTCTCCGGCAAGGTGCGTTATGAAGACGTCATCGAGGGCGAGACGGTCCGTATCGAGAAGGATCCCAGCGGTCACGTCCGCCGCATGATCATGGAGCACAAGGGGGTCTACCAACCGCAGATCGCCCTGCTCGACGACGAAGGCAAGACGCTCGGTTTCTACTATCTGCCCGAGAAGGCCTACATCGAGGTCAACGAGGGGGAGATCGTGAAGGCCGGGCACATCCTCGCCAAGACGCCGCGTGAAGCCTCCGGCACCCAGGACATCACCGGCGGTCTGCCCCGAGTCACGGAGATCTTCGAGGCCCGCAAGCCGAAGGACCCGGCGATCATGGCCGAGATCAGCGGCCGCGTGGAGGTGAAGGGGGAGAAGCGCCGCGGCAAGCGGACGATCGTCGTCCGCAACGAGTCCGGTCGCGAGGAGGAGCATCTCGTCAGCCAGGGCAAGCACATGCGGGTGCACACCGGCGACGAGGTGAAGGAGGGCGAGGCGCTCGTCGACGGGCCGCTCGTGCCACACGACATCCTCCGCATCTCCGGCGAGGACGCCGTTCAGCAGTATCTCGTCCGCGAGATCCAGAATGTCTACCGCAGCCAACGCGTGGACATCGACGACAAGCACATCGAGATCATCGTTTCGCAGATGCTGCGGAAGGTGAAGATCGAGTCGGTCGGCGACACGACGCTCCTGCCCGGAAGCGTGATGGACAAGTTCGAGTTCCAGCAGGCGAACAAGCAGATCGCCGAGAGCCTGCGAATCACCGACAAGGGTGACAGCGAGTTCGCCGTGGGATCGGTCGTGCCCAAGGAGATCCTCGCTCAGGCCAACGCGCAGATCGAGGCCCTCGGTGGCACCCCGGCCAAGGGAACGAAGCCGAAGGCGGCCACCGCGAGCACCCAACTGCTCGGCATCACCAAGGCGAGCGTGCAGAGTTCGAGTTTCATCTCGGCCGCCAGCTTCCAGGAGACGACGAAGGTGCTCACCGAAGCCGCGCTCGCCGGCAAGGTCGACAATCTCGTCGGTCTCAAGGAAAACGTCATTCTCGGCCACCTCATTCCAGCCGGGACCGGTTTCAACACGTTTCAGAGTTCGGAGGTCCGCGTCCGGCCGGAAGCCATCGAGGGGCTCGGGAACGTCCGCAGCGAGAACTCGCTCATCCGGGATTTTCCGCTGCTCAACGATGCTGGCCCGATCGGGGAGGATCCGCGGCAGGGCGGTGGATCACCTGATGTCGCCACGTCTCTCGACTCCGACGACAGGTCAGAACAACTCTGATGCTCTCCGGCCGGTGCCCACCCGTACCGGCCTGAGACGACCCTTTGCCTGCCTGCCTCCTGCTGGCCACGAAGCCCGTGGGCCCAGGAGGCGTTGCGTGGCGGCGCGTCTCTCGCAGGCCTCCGGCGCGGTGCGGCCGTGACGGCGGGCCTGGTGCTCCGCCATCGGGACGGGTGTCCGGTCATGACGATCGGTCCGTCCTTTCCGTGGAAAGCCGCCGGCTTGGCGTCAGCGATCGCCGAGCGCCGAAGGATTCTGGAAAAGACCATGTTCCCGGAGTTTCCGTCGATGCGCCTCCACCGCCCCCGCCGCTCCCACACGATTGGTCGAGATCCCTTCCGTGGATCGCGAACGGCCCTCGCCGGGTTGCTGCTGGCCGTGGCGGCCCCCGGCGTCACGCCGGCGGTCTTCGGCCAGGTCGTCCCCTACAACCCGTATGCGGACAGCCAAGACCCCACGCCGCCGGTCCTGCCCGATGGCACGATCCACTGGGGGACGTTCTTCAAGTCGGCGGCGATCCAAAAAGCCTACGAGCGACTCTGGAATCTCGGCGCCTGTCGGAATACCAACAAGGCGATCACGATCCCGGTCGAAAACAACAAATTGTCGATCGACAGCCTGCCGGAGGGTGAATTTCGCGGCGTGGTCAAGGCCGTGACCGGCACGAACGCCGGAGGGGCGGTGGCGTTCGTGCAGACGTCGAGCGACGGCGCGGGGCCGGTCGAACGCGTTGCCTTGCTCCATCCGGCAGGAGTGTCCCGCGTCGATGTGACGGGAACGGCCGGAGTCTCGCTGCTCGCCCCGGGCATGATCGTCCGTTTCCAGACCAACGTCGACGCAAAGGGACGGGCCTCCACCCCGGTTCGTGTCCTCCACGTGGCCACGCAATCGGCCGACGCCAAGCCGACCGCCATCACGCCGGCGATCGACGAGATGGTCGTCGGGAAGGTCGTGCAATTGAAACGGGGCATCCTCACCATTCGCGTCGACGCCGGAAAGATCCGGCGTTTGACGATCCCACTCGCCGACGATGCGGTGGTCGAGATCGCCACTTCGCAGATCGGCCTGATCAAGCCGGGTGACGCCGTCGAGATCAAGGGGCGACTCTGGACAGGCGAGGCTGCTCTCGGTGACGGGACGGTGTTTGCTGACTCCCTCACCGTCACCAAGAAGTCGCCCATTGCCGCTGATCGCTCGGGCACGCAGGCTGACGCCACAGACCTCGGCGCCCGCTGACGGGCTTCCTCTGAGCATGCGCTTCCCGCTGAAGCGTCGTTGTGACAGACTTCCCGGGACGCGGTCGTGGGCGTTCCCTCGGTGGACGTGCCGCTGGTCGTGATCGATGCGGAGATCCCGATGCCGGTTCGTCGTCCCCTTCCACAGGGCTTTCCCTGGCCGATCGTCCTCGGTCTGGGAGGGGCCATGGCCCTGTACGGCCTGTTCGTCGCCGCCACCGGTGTCGGCCGCCCGACGAACGGACCGGCTTCCGGCCGTGGGTTCGAGACGACCCGAACCGATACCACCCCACCGCCATCGCAGGCCCCTGCCGGGATGGTGTGGATCCCGGGGGGGGAGTTCTCGATGGGCTGCGAAGACCCACGGGGCAAACCGTTCGGCGGTCATGACCCGATGCCGGACACCCGGCCGGTGCATCGCGTTCATGTCGACGGTTTCTGGATGGACCGCACCGAAGTCACGAACGATCAGTTCGCCGCTTTCGTGGCCGCCACCGGCTACGTGACCGTGGCCGAGACTCCCCCGAAGGCAGAAGACTTTCCCGGTGCCCCCCCCGAAAACCTCGTCGCCGGATCGATCGTCTTCTCCCCACCGGAAGGTCCGGTCGATCTCGGCAACCATTACCAATGGTGGACGTACGTGCCGGGCGCTGATTGGCGCCATCCCACCGGCCCCGAAAGCTCGATCGAAGGGCGCGGCGGAGATCCTGTCGTGCAGATCGCCCACGACGACGCGGTGGCCTACGCGACATGGGCGGGCAAACGCCTGCCCACGGAGGCCGAGTGGGAGTTTGCCGCCCGCGGAGGACTCTCGGGATCGATGTATCCCTGGGGAGACGAGTTCCTCAAGGATGGGAAGGCGATGAGCAACACCTGGCAGGGGCCGTTTCCGGCCACGAACACCTCCGAAGACGGCTTCGTGTTCGCGGCCCCCGTCGGCACTTACCCCGCGAACGGCTACGGGTTGCACGACATGTCGGGAAACGTGTGGGAGTGGTGCGCCGACTGGTATCGCCCCGACACGTATGCCCGCGATGTCCGCCGGTCCCCAAGCGTGGTTCGGAATCCCGTCGGCCCGGACACGAGCCACGACCCGCAGGAACCCGGGCAGGCGAAGCGTGTCCTCCGCGGTGGTTCGTTCCTGTGCACCGAACAGTACTGCTCCCGGTACATCGTCGGCACGCGGGGGAAGGGAGAGGTTTCGTCGGGAGCCAACCACATCGGATTCCGATGCGTGCGATCGCTTAGGTGATCACGTCGAGTTGCGGCCGATGACTTTTCGGAACGCGTTCCAGGGGAGCGTGTTGACCACATCGGCGGCAGTCAATCCCGCGCGCCTTGCCTGGAGGACTCCGCAGCGCATCACGCCGAGCCCCCGGACGGAGTGGGCGTCGGTGGAGATCACGAGCTTCACGCCCGCTCGCCGCGCCGCCGCCGCGAGGTGGTCGTCGAGATCGAGCCGGCTCGGATGGGCATTGATCTCCAGGAATGTCTCCGTCGCCGCGGCCGCCTCGATCACCGCCTCCATGTCGACTTCGTACGCGGGCCTGCGGTTGATCAGTCGGCCGGTGGGATGCCCGATCACCCGCACGGCGGGATGTCGGATCGCCTCCAGGATCCGCTCCGTGATCCGCTCCCGAGGCTGCGACTGGCCGTAGTGCAGACTGGCCACCACCCAATCGGCCCTCGCGAGGACGTGATCGGGGAGGTCGAGCCCACCACGCTCGAGCATGTCGACCTCGATGCCCTTGAGGACGACGATCGGTGCCGGCCCTTCGGCGGCCAAGGCCTCGTTGAGCCGGTCGATCCGATCCCACTGCCTCAGCAGACGCGACTCATCCAGGCCATTGGCCATCGAGACGCGTTGGCCGTGATCGGTGATCGCCACGTACTCGAGCCCCCGCGCCCTGGCCCCGCGCACCATGTCAGCGAGCGTATCCTCGCCGTCGGTGTCGGTGGTGTGCATGTGGAGATCACCACGGACATCCCGTTCCTCGAGGAGGAGCGGGAGCGTCCCGGTCGCGGCCAGCGCGATCTCGTCGCGCCCCTCGCGGAGTTCCGGGGGGATCCAGGCAAGTCCCAGCGCTCGATAGACGTCCTCCTCGGTGCCGACCCCGGGGGGCTCGGTGGCCCCCCCCGCCTCGATCGGCTGGAAGCCGTACTCATTGAGCGACCATCCGCGGTCACGCGCCCGGGAACGGATGCGGATGTTGTGTTCCTTCGATCCGGTGAAGTACTGCCAGGCCGCCCCGAATGATCCCGCTCCCACGACCCGGAGATCGATCTGCATCCCGCGCGGACCACGGATGCTCGACTTCGTTCCCCCGGCGGCGATTCGATCGGTGGCATGACGCCAGCCGAGGAAATGATCCATCACGGCCGCCGCATCGGTCGCCACGGCCACCAGATCGACGTCTCCGACCGTCTCGCGCCCGCGGCGCCAGCTCCCGGCGGCCTCGATCCGCTCCACGGCCGGGCATTCGCGCATCCATGCGAGGATCTCGGTGACGATCTGGTCGGCCTCCTCCCAGAGTTGGCGAGGAACGGCGACTTCGCGGACGAACGGCAGGTTCTTGAGGATCGATGCCTCCGTCTTTTCACCGAAACCTTTCACGGCGCGCACCCGGCCGTCCCGACAGGCTTCCTCGAGGGCCGTGATCGAGTCGATGCCCAGACCATCGACGAGTTGCTTGACCTTCTTGGGCCCGAGGCCGGGCACGCGCATCAGGTCGAACACGCCCGCGGGAATCCGGGCCGACAACTCGTCGAGGAGCGGCAGGCGACCACTCTCGAGGATCGTCCCGATCTTGGCGGCGAGGTCGCGGCCGATCCCCTCGAGATCGGTGAGCGATCGCGTGCCATCGGCACGGATCGCATCGAGCGACTCGACCTGGTCGGCGATCGTCCGTGCCGCGGACCGGTACGCGCGGATCCTGAACGCGTTCTCCCCCTCGTACTCGAGGAGATCAGCGAGACGGTCGAAGAGTGCTGCGACGTCGGCGTTGGTCACGGAGAATCCCGGAGAGGATCCCCGGCAGGATCACTGCTGGGGACGTGACGGCAGGGCGGCGGTGGGATAGGCGGCCGGCCGGGGCGCGACCGGCTGCCAGGATGTGGTGTGCGCCGTCGGAGCAAGCAGTCTCGGAAAGGCACCGGTGGTCGTTCCCGGACCCGGTCCCGGTACGGTCGGCATGCCGGGGGCCACGCCCCGATTCGACGGAGCAGCCGGGGCCGCCGGGATCGGCACCAATCGTGGGCTGGCGGCCTGGGGCACACCCCCGTTTGCGGACTTGTCCCCGGCGGCGTCGCCCGCTGCGGCAGGCGAAGCTCCAGTCGTACCCGGGGATGCAGGAACCGTGCCGCCGCTGGTCGGAGCCGCAGGAGGAGTGGCCGAGGTCGCCGGAGCAGAACCGGCCTGCACTCCCTGCGCCCGCTGCGAATCCGGGATCGGTCGCAACGATGGCGTCGGATTCAGCGCAGGGGGAGCGACTGGCTGGAGCGAGGGCGACTGCTGCAACGGAGTCGAGTAGGTTCCGCTCTGGGGTACGACCTGCGGTTGATAGGTCGGCGTCGAGACGGAGCCACCCTGCTGGAGCGACGGCGCCGAGATACTCGTTTGACCGGGCACGATCTGCTGGGGAATGTCGGCCCCGGCAGCCCCCCAAGCCTGCGGCGTGGTCTGGACCGGTGCAGCGAAGGGACTGGCCACACCGGCCGCCGGACCAGGGGCCACCGTGGTGCCTGGCACCCAAGCATTGGCAGGAGCACTGACAGCCGGTGCCGCCGCGGGGGCGGCCATGGCCGGCTGGGCATAGACGGGCTGAGCGTAACCTTGCTGAGCGTACCCGGGCTGGGCGTAACCCTGCTGGGGTTGCATCTGCACGTACTTCGTCGAGTAGACGGCGCGGTACTGCGTTACCGGCACGTTGACCGGTTGTTGGACGTAGTTCGTCACCTGCTCCATGCAATCGCGCGGACAGCCCGTGCAGGGATCGATCTCGCAGGATGGCTTGTAGCTGGTCACCGGTACCGACCGGTATTCCGTGCGGTAGGTGGTCTCCGGCACGTAGCTCACCTGTTGCACCGGCACCGTGACGGGGGGGGGAGGAGCCAACGGCACCGGCGCCACAACCGGTGCCATAGCGGGCGCCGCCACCGGCGCCATCACTGGCGCGACGGCGTAGGCCTGGGGGGCCTTGTTGAAGCAGGAATGAAAACCGGCGAACAGATCGTTGAGGCAGCACTGTGCCACACCGACACGCGGGCCTCCCACGACGAGAGCCCCTGCCAGATTCAGCGTCACGATCACTTGTCGCACGTTCATGACTCGCTCCTCGGAATCGCACCGACTCCCGACAACCACCCGAATATTCACCATGCGGTCGACAGCCTCATGGGCGTGCTCTCAACCACATCGTGACTAGCCTAGGTTGCCGACGAGGGGGGTTGGGCAAAAGATCTGGTCTCGGGAATCATGAATTTCCACGGCGATCGCTGCAGGATCGTCAGAATGCACACCGCCGTTACAACCGGACTCCCGAAAAGCCACACCGGGACCGGCGTTCTCGCCATGACGCTGATCCCGATGGGATCACCCGGCGAACGATTCACGACACTTCCGATGACCGAGCCTGTTCGAAACGGTCGTAAAGAAGGTCGAAGGCCCGACGCATGTCGCCTCCGGCCTTTACATCCGCGGCGTCGAGGTCGTCAGGGACGATCGTGGTCCCAAACCATTCGTCATGCCCGGGCAATTGACTGACGAGTGCCCCGAGCAAGTGTCTCGACCCACGACACCGGAACAGTGTCGGAATCCCCGTCTCGCGATGGGCCGTCACCAACAGCCCCACGCCGAATCGTCCAGCCAGCCAGCGGGCCACGATACGCCCCGCGGGCCCGAGCAGTTCCCAACTGTCGATGCACACAAGCGCATCGCGGGGTGCGCTACGGATCGAATCGATGACAGCGATGGTGTCACCTCGGTTCGACATGCGGGTCCGCCATACCGGCCGATGGCCGGCGGCGACGGCGTCCGCCAGATGCGACATCAACGTCGACTTCCCGGTTCCATGGGCACCGACGATCGCACCGGATCCCCCATTGGCTCCGAGCCTGACCACGAGCGCCGCCAGATCGAGGATCACGCCGTCAGCATCCCGCGGCGTGAGACGGGCAGAGGCGACATATCGTGTCGCGAACGGGTTTCGACGGATTGTCTTCTGCGCGTGATGCATGGTCGCCCGTCGACTCACGGGAACCTAGAGGGCGGCACCCGTCCCACCGTGAACACGTGCTCCGAGACGTGGTCACGCCCCGACTCGAAGAAGATCCGCAGGCGTATGCACCAGCGGATCTTCACGATCACCCCCTCATAGGACAACGGACTCGTCGGCAATTGGAAGGCGAACGTGCCCTCTGGAACCATCGGATCGATCGTCTCTGACGTGGCGAAGCGTTCGAAGGAATGAATGCCCAGATCCTCCTCCCCCTTCCCCTCGGTGTACCAGAGAGCCGAACGCTCGAACGCCCTGGGCCGCTCCGCGGCGAGGCCGTCAATGAGATACTCGACGGTGACCCACTCCCCCGCTTCGTAAACCCGGCCAGGGTGGCTGAACCGCACGTCCACCCTCGGGAACGGCGGCGATGATCCGGCTCCGATGCCTCCCGCGCCGAGTTGCGGATCGGCGTGACTCATCCCAGGGCCTCCACCGCATCCGCAGGGGCCATCACCGTCGCAACCGGCACGACGACGACCGGAAACACACGGGTGAACTCCGGCCAATGATCCGGCAGGGCACGGACCACGATCCGCCACTGCACGGAGTTGTTCTCACTGGAGAAGGAGTGCATCGAGTCCTCGGGAATGGTCACCGCCACGCGGGCCTCGAAACTTCCCCCCGGCACGGGCTGCACTCGCTGCCACGTGGAGACCGGTACCCGTCGGACGACGAGCCGTTGGGTCCTCGTATCGGTCCCCTGCCGGAACGTTGCCGTCTCCTCGAGTTCGAGCCCGAGGTCGATCGACCGGAACAGGTTCGATCCCCCCTGGCCGAGACGGACGTCATACGTCCTTCCCGGCACGAGCGGGTGGTCGGAGATCTCGACGTGCGTCGGCCCCACGGACGTGGACAGGACGACCGCCCGGACGAACAACACCACCCCTCCGACGCCGATGGCGACGAACGGCACCAACAACCCGATCAGCAACCAATCGGTCGTGCCACCGATCAGATCGACTCCCACACCGACGGCGAGCACCACGACCACGGCATTCCAAAGCAGGGCAAACAGCCCGAAGCCGACCAACGACCAGTTCTCAGGGCTCTCGAGCGGAAGCCGGTATCGGAGGACGATGCCGGGGGAGTTCTCGAGGTTGTCGCAGGATGGAACCCCCGGGTGCCCGTGGACCTCCGGAACGTTCCCTGCCAATCTGCGGAGGATCATCGTCGTCGAGGCCGCGGCGCGGTGCTCCTGGGACTTCCCCCATGTCCGCAGCACCCGCACCAGACCGGAGCCACCGAAAGCGAGCAGCGCCACCGGTATCAGCAGCGTCAGAAGCCACATCCACCATTCGTAGCCGCGCTGCAGGACGACTGAATCGGGATCAGCAGGGGCGTAAGAGACCGCCCCGGTCACGAGAAGAAGCCCGAAAACCACACCTGCCCCGACGAGGAGCGCGTAAAAGAACCCCTCGGCGAACGATCCCCACGCATGGGAGTCGGTTCGTCGATGGCCCCGCTTCTTCGTGAAGAACCGCGGAAGTCTCATGGCCGGTCAGTCCGCACGGGCTGCGGCCGGCGGTTCGCATCCGGCCTGCCGGACGCCCCGATCCGCTCGACCGGAGTTCAGTTGTGAGCTTCGGTTGACGATCCGGACAAACCGCCCGCTTCCTGCGGCGTGGCCTGGGAGGAAGACGGCAGCGCCGAGCGGTAAAACCCGATCTTCTCGAGGGCGCGATACACCTCCTCGAGTGTCTTTTCGCCGAAGTTGGAGATCCCGAGGAGATCGGCACGGGTGCACTTGAGGAGATCGTGCACCGTGAAGATTCCTTTCTCCTCGAGACAGTTCGTGGTGCGGACCGAGAGACCGATCTCTGCGGTGCTCATGTCGAGTTTCTCCGCCATCTCGTCGGAGTGCTTCAAGTTCTTGTACGGAACGCGTGGCATGGGTTCCCTCCCGTGCGGTGGCCCGGCTTTCCGGTCCACGGGGCGTCGTGTCCCGGGGATGCCCCGGGAATCGGAACCGTCTGTGACGGGGTACCATCGGGCATCCCTGCTCCGCCCTGGCGTATCCTCGATCAAGGACTGTCCGCTGGGCCGAACGGTACTCGCTTGGAAACGAGTCACTCCGCCGCCCACCTTCGATCCATGATCCGATGGCACCGTCTTCCGACGGGGACGAAATATACTCCTGATCGAGCGATTCCGACTACCTCCCCGTGACGGTAGCTGACCGGAAATCTCCCAAACCACGCATTCAACCAGGGTTCACCGCTGCGGCGGCGATGCAAGCAACGCATGCAACTCGACGGCCTCAATGAGTCGCAGCGGGCGGCGGCAACGCACATGGAAGGACCACTCCTGGTCCTCGCCGGCCCCGGCAGCGGCAAGACGCGCGTCGTCACGCACCGCATCGCCCACCTGATCTCGGAGGGGGTGCCCGCCCGGAACATCGTGGCGCTGTCGTTCACCAACAAGGCCGCCGACGAGATGCGGCGGCGGGTCACGGCACTGGTCGGTCCCCAGGCGGTCGAAATGGGGACGTTTCATCGATTCGCCGCGCGGTTGCTCCGCACGCATGCCCGGATGGTAGGCCTGACGAGCGACTACTCGATCCTCGACACCGACGACGCCGGCGCAGTGATGAAACGGGCAGCCAAGAGACTCGGCCTCAACCTCACCCACACCCCCGTCGACCGTCTTGCGGGGATCATCAGCCGCGCCAAGAACGACCTCCGGACGCCGGAGACCTTCGAGCCCCGGTGGGGGCGTCCTGCCGACGAGGTCGCCGTACGACTCTGGCCGCTGTATCAGCAGATGATGCTCGAGTGCAACGCGGTGGACTTCGACGATCTGCTCGTCCACTCGGCACGACTGATCATCGACAACCCCGAACTCCGCAGTCAGCTCGATGCAAGGCACCGATGGATTCTCGTCGACGAGTACCAGGACACGAACGCCGCCCAGTACGCGATTCTGCGCGGGCTTTCGATCGATCACCCGAATCTGTCCGTGACCGGCGATCCCGACCAGGCGATCTACGGGTGGCGCGGCGCGAGCATCCGCAACATCCTCGAGTTCGAACGCGACTACCCGAACGCCCGGGTGGTGAAACTCGAGCACAACTACCGCAGCACGGCCAATATCCTCGGCACCGCCGATCGCCTCATCGCGCACAACACGCGGAGGAAGGCGAAGCGACTTCTGACCGACGCCGACACGGGCGCGCCTGTCCGCATCGTGCTCGACGCCACGGGCCATGACGAGGCCGATCGGATCGCCGCAGAAATCGCCGACGCTGTCACGCACGAGGGACGTTCCCCGAGGGACTTCGCGATTCTGCTCCGGACCAACGCCCTTTCCCGGTCGCTCGAGGTGGCGCTGCGCTCCCGTGGTGTCCCCTACCAACTCCTCCGCGGAGTCGAGTTCTTCAAGCGACGCGAGATCCGCGACGTGATCGCCTGGCTCCGGTTGCTGCGCAACCCGCGAGACGACGAGGCTCTCCTCAGGGTCGTCAATGTCCCCGCCCGGGGGATCGGGCGCCAGTCTCTCGATCTGCTCGCTGCGTGGGCCGCCGACCATTCCGTGCCACTCCTCGCTGCCTGCGGACGAGCCAAATCGGTCGTCGGGCTGTCGGCACGGGCCGCGGCTTCGATCGGTCGATTCGCGATCCTCCAGGCATCCCTGTCGAGGACCGTCGCCGCCGAGCCTGCGGTGGCGGCAATCATCGAGGCGGTGCTCGAGCAGACCGGCTACCGGGCGATGCTTGCGGACGACGAGGACGAGGAAGGTGAAGACCGTCTGGCGAACGTCGAGGAACTGATCACCGCCGCCCGCCAATTCGACAGCGAATACCAACCCGACCCACGTGCCGGAGAAGCGGACGAGTCGCCGCTCGGCGCCTTCCTCGACACCACCGCGCTCGTGGCCGACACCGACGCCTGGGATCCCGCGGCGGACCGTGTCTCCCTGATGACGTTCCATGCCGCCAAGGGGCTCGAGTTTCCCGTGGTCTATCTCGTGGCCATGGAGGACGGCATCCTGCCCCACCAACGGAGCCTCGATCATCCGGAGCAACTCGAAGAGGAACGGCGACTGGTGTTTGTCGGCATCACCCGTGGCATGGAGCAGGTCCATGCCAGCTGTGCCCGGATGCGCGACTACCGAGGGACGCGACGGATCGGTTGCCCGAGCCTGTTCCTGGCGGAGATGACGGGCACGGAGACCGAAGTGACGGGGACCGAGGCGCCCGACGGACTCGGCGGACGGCGGCCGAACGACGACGACGAGTCACAACTCCCCCCCGAGTCCTGGGACGAAGACCAGGCATGGGCGGCGGCACAGCCCGTTCGACGACCTTCCCCCGCCAGGGACGATGGCCTCACCCTCGATGCGGACGATGACGCAGTCGCCCCCCCCCC
>Ga0078894_10002966_pt1 | contig 12841 bp, 8 predicted proteins | sample LauGreSu1BDMLBSD_2_FD_67506 | JGI IMG/M metagenome (GOLD analysis project Ga0078894, IMG submission 67506) | Freshwater lake microbial communities from Lake Michigan, USA - Su13.BD.MLB.SD (version 4) (version 4) | ecosystem: Environmental > Aquatic > Freshwater > Lake | place: Lake Michigan, USA...
TAACAAAATACAGCTAAATAATTTCATTGTTAAATGATGGACCGCAAATTCTCTATACCCCCGTCTCAGGGTTAGAAGTTTAACAATACTACTGCTCTAAATAAGATCAAACGCGATATCAAAAACATCAGAATAGCGATACGGACTCAAAATGTGGTCAGGGCAGTTGATTAAGTCGATAGAGTTGTTCCGCTTCCAAGGGCGAGTCTCGTATTCTTCAAGTAACAGGCAACTCCACAGCTATACCTCGCAAAGATATACGAATCACAGCAAGAATACTTATATGAGAAGCAGATCCTAGACGCCTTCAATGCAGACCCTCTATTGTCCAAATATATCCCTAAATACGACGCTGAATGCCTTAAAGACGACTTTGCAATTATATACCCCAAACTGGTCCCTGTTACCGACTTACTCGATACATTTGATGCTGGATAGATTACTCAGTTGCTTGATTGGAACAGGTAAATGCTGAAAGATGTATATGAATGCGGTTATCGCCTCTGCGATCACAAAGACTAGAATGTATTATACGACCCCTAAACAAAAGAGTTTTTACTCACAGATGTAGAGGGTATCCGAAAGCGGGACTAGGGCAGTTGCTAGGTATACACATACAATTTACCTCACTTGCACTGGAACGATACTTATATATACGACTACGTGCACTTCTTGAGCTCTCTACACACGGTCTTTGGAATACAAGAGGTAATGGATAAGGAGTTGGACTTACTCGCTTAAAAGATTCACAATGATATGACTGAAGAGTATAGCTTGTAGTAGGTCAGAGAGGTACTAATCGCAGTATCGCTTCTACGCATTAAGATAGACACTAACACAGTCCGAAGTCTGGTATCGGGGAGTTCAGCAGATACCAAGAATATGAGCTATTATGCAAAAGTAGTGACTAGTCATATACCGAGTTAGAGAGTGCGAAGTAGTGCTCTTGAATCGCTTTTAAAGGATTCATTTGAGTATATACAGAGATATGCAGAAAGCAATGCGTATATGAAGCAGGTAAGCAGTGACCGCTTTACTCAGATAGTGGAATTCTAAAAATTTATATACTGCTGCTATCTCGGGGCTTAGATTGCATTCTACATCAAAGGCAAAGTCGTTGATCTCACTATTGAGGATCTCATATACCTCGTATACAACCGGTTGAATAAGATATAGACTAAGAACATCAAGGAAAACAACGCAAACCGAACCCCAATGTCCTTTATATGCAACTATGGCCTTACTCTGCTTCTAATCGTAATGCTCGTTCTATATGTGTATCAGTAGGAATCGGTTCAACGCGAAGTGTCACTCTATACTAACAAAGCTCTCGTCAATGCTTGATTAGAAATCTATCAGGTGTTTATCAATGCGTGCTGTAGGCGGAGTGTGCATAGTAACAGTCGGGTGACCCGCGATTAGGAATAGAGTCTCTTGAAGCAGAACGCCATCAACCACGCGAAATTGAGCAGTCGGTTCACCAACGTCGCTATACGTCCTTATAACACCTGTCACTTCTCCATTCACATATGGTATCACTTAAGAAACTTGCGGATCTGGTTAGTCATAATAATGAACCTCTGTTCCTATCCTGAATGTAAAGTCCTAGAGCGAGGTCTTAAACAATGATCCTATTCTACCGCTTGGATAGTACTGTATCACCTCTTTATGGTCTTCTTTGAGTCTGCGGGTTTCAAACAACCTGTCACCTAAGTACTTCTCTAGATACACTATATCATCACCCTGTTGCTAAATCTTATACATCGTATCTCCTATCCAAAGAGTCTCTAGCATTTTTTATCTATTTAGTATTCATCTGTTTAACATCTGTGGAGACCTGAAAGCGTTGCTGATTGATCTAACAAGGCCCGTATCCAAAGGATCACACCGCGACTTCTGATTCGCATTCTATTTTATTCGATGTGGACCTTGCGAAATCATATTATATAACTATACAGAACAGAGTCTGAACAGTTCTAAAACGATTCAACTCGAGCTCGCGGTTATGCAATAGTGTGTGACTAATAGCGACTTCTGCATTTGATACATAATAGGGCGTTATATTGTTCAGTAGACCCCGCGGTTGTGTACAGACAGGTATTAGACACCTTATACTTAAATGGAGAGTTCGGAGTAGTTCATGTATATACAGGTGCAGATTGTTCAAGGGAAGTATAGATTAAGAATAATTAATAGCAGTGGGTATAGATCCGACTTAAATTGCTAAGGACCCAAATCCATTCGCGTGTCTGGGGCTATATACAAGATAAACAATCCAAAAGTATCTCTAATGCAAAAACCTGGTGCGAGACCCTTCTATAAACTCCCTAACAACGCTTCCGTGTATGAATTGGTGGGTAATAAGCAACTCGCGATTTCAAAGCAGGACTTGTTGGATATGGGGCTTAAGATATACGAATAGGAAGAATGCGTTATATGCCTGTCTGCGAAACCCAATCTCATACTTAAACCATGTCTACACGCTACTATATGCTCTGATTGTTACAAGCGAATGCATTCTAAGTCGTGTCCAATGTGCAGAGTAACAGTCATTGATACTATAATACTAGAGATCGAAGAGTGACCTCGGTATGATCCACTTTTTTATTTATACATCAAAGGCATAGACCACCGCAACGCACCCGAACGATCGAATATCAGATAACTCCCGCGGAGCTACACTAATCGATCTAACCAGATCCGTATCGTAGATCACTTCTCTATTGATACATACGACCCTTATATAGACTATTTGACATGCATATCTGATCTGAATAGGAACTCATGAGTTATTGTTACGGTGTTGTTATAGACTTTCAAAGCATTAAATGTACTATATATATCACTTGACTATTGATTTGTCAAATTGCGACTCTAAGCGAATGAGTTCCAAGTCCGAGTTGAATGCACTTATATCTGCAATTGTGACCCTTGCTAAGATGAAAGCTGTTGGCAACCCGATCTACATACACGAGATAAAGACTCAATCCAACACCAAACTCGGAAAGTACGGATACAGCGTCGTTTAGTTCATAAAGACCTCTACTATCACAATACACTGCTTTGACAAGTAGAAAGGCGTTTACTTCGATTTGCAGAGTTGCAAGGAGTTCGACATATAACGCGTTGCTAAGACCGTCGTACAGTTCTTTAATCCCACATAATACAAAATACACTATACCAAGAGATCCGCATGAAGAGTCAGAGTATATAAATGTGTAGAAACAGTTGTATATAGCTGTAAAAATCCCTGAATGAACCCTCGAGTATAATCATGTTACTTAAACCACGATTATTAAATGTAATCAAGTCTTAAACGATTCAACTCTCAACCCACGGGTCTATAGTTTCCTTCTAAATCCCAAATTGCCTTTTATTACTATGCACCAAGGACGCTCTCTTCATTCACTAATCTGCACAAGGGTGAAAAGAAACTATTTGGTCTTAAGGGATCGTCACACTCTGGGTAGTCAGAGATGTTAAATAAATTGTATATAAATGAAACAAATGATCAAAGAGCGACTCTAACAGGCAAAACCTTATATAGGATACGGTTCTGTTATTATGGCAGGGTTAGGAGGTATTCGCGATTGGTATGTTCGCAAGATTGATGCTCGGTTTGACGCTTAGGATAAGAAGATTGAAGAATTCTAAACGCGATTCAGATCAGAGATTAAAGAGGACCTCAGATATGAATTCAGTCGTATAAATCAACGATTAGATGATATAGCCAAGATATAACACGAGAATAAAGAAGACAATGCATTCATCAAAGGATATCTACGATTGCAAGAGAAATGATTCGGTTATATTTTTTAAAAGTATTTCTCGGAGTTCGAATCGTATAATAGTATAGAACAGAGTCTAACTAACGTCAATCAGTATCAACTGAGCTCGTGGTTATGTAATAGTATATGGCTGAAGTGACATCCTATATACAGACTGGACCCCGCGACCTCTCCGATATGGCCCATAATAGGTCTTACCTTGCTTAACTGGTCATCGCGAGGCAACGCTGTCTTCGCTTGTTAAGACGGACTGTACAGTGTAGTTAAACAGACTGTATATAAAAAGATAATTCATAAATGGAAGAGTAACCCCGCGGTGATACGTATGAACCGCTATTAGATAAGACCTTGGATAGACTGATTCTGTTTCCTATACAGCATGATGATATTTGGAAGATGTATAAGAACTAACTCGCGTCATTTTGGGTTGCGGAAGAAATCTGTTTATAACGTGATGTGATTGACTTCAACAATAGACTAACAGCAGATGAGCAATACTATATAAAGATGGTCCTCGCGTTCTTTGCGTCCTCTGATACGATTGTGAACGAGAACATCGCCTAAAACTTCTTAAACGAGGTTTAATACCCAGAAGCCAAGTTCGTATACCAGATATAACTCTTTATGGAGGGTATACACTCTGAATCATATGCATTGTAGATAGACACACTTATATCAGATAAGGAAGAGAAGTAGAAGCTGTTTAGGTCTATAGAGTCATCTCCGATTATAAAACGCAAGGCTGACTTCTGCTTCAAGTACATAAACGCGGACTTGCCATTTGTGGATAGATTAATTGCCTTCTCGTGTGTTGAGGGCATATTCTTCAGTAGTTCATTCGCAGCTATATTCTATATGAAGAAACGGTCTCTTCTTTCCGGGGTATCATAGTACAATGATCTTATAAGTAGAGATGAAGCTAATCATGTAGAATTCTGTTATATGCTACTTAAACACATTCGAAATAAACCCACTCAGTAACGGATTATATAGATAGTATAGGAATCAGTGGACATAGAAACAGAGTTTGTTTAATAGTCACTTCCTTCGGATCTAATCGGTATAAACAACAGAACCATGACTTAGTATCTATAATTCGTGGCAGATAGACACTTATAATAATTGGGATGTCCTAAGATATACTTAGTCGAGAATCCATTCGAGTGGATGGATATGATTTCTATGACATGTAAGACAAATTTCTTTGAATAGCGAGTTACGTAATATTAATTAAGTAGAGTGAATTAAAAACAAGATGATTAAATATTTACCACTGAAGCAGAGTTCTGAATATATATATATATTTTCATATAACGAATCGATAAAAAATAATAAACTCTTCATTATTATTCGTATATGGTTCCTATATTCTGTATTAAATATTCTGCTTAATGTGACCGTTCAATAGCTTATTTTAGTTTGGTATCCCAATTATTTTTGTTACGAAATACGTCTGGTTAGTAAATACATATGAGAGGGATATTATTATTCTTGCAGTATTAAATCTTCATATTGTCGTGAATTACCTAATTTTGAAACCCTTAAACACCATTCCAACTATCTATTGATTTGAAGTGATGATCGCCCTACAACTCTATCAGAATTCTTGAGTCTACTTTAAAATCAAATCTGAGTAGTTTTTTATCTTTTAAATCATTAAATGTGACCTCTTTTGAAATCTCATTATAATTAGTTGTTAGAAACTCTGTCATGATCCGTTCTGTTTTACGGACACATGTGGAACAGCCTTCTCCAGTTAAATGATTGCCAGCTATTTAGCTAAACCAGATCCCGCAAGTATTGCACCTTATATCAATTTTTTTGTCATATCCCTAATAATCAGATTTAGAATAATCAAACGATCCTTCGCCATGTCTCTTATTAGCCTTTTATTCAAATTCTGCTTTGGATAATCTAAGTTTAATAGACTGTTATTGTCTCGAACAATCTAAACAACCATATCCTTTTAAGTGTTGTTTTGGCGTTTATTCAAATATCTTATTACAAGCAAAACACCATATTATTACTTTAGTTGATCCATTTATTAATACTACCTCATCATAACCATACTTACCACTAGTATGCACGATATTACTTTTTTATATAAATTATTCTTTTGTCATTCTAAATCTAAGAGAAAGTTTATTATTACGACAAGAGGGACATCCGTTACCTCTGTTTATATGCGAATCAGCTCTTTATTCGAAATTATTATTACAAGCAAAACACCATATCACAACTTTGTCTACAATTGTTTTTGTCTGAACATTATCATATCCATATGTGCCAACTCCGTGAATATCGTTAGCTCTTTATATAAATGATTCTTTAGTTAATTTAATCGTAGGCATTTTTATCTTTTATATACAATCTGTTTAATATCTCTATACAGTCGCTAAAGGTCTCTTGTAAGGACTTGTCGAGTACAATCAACTTATAAGCAGAGATGAGGCCAATCACGTTGAATTCTGTTATATGTTGCTCAAGCATATCCGCAATAGACCCACGCAAGCACGCATTCAATAGATAGTATAAGAGTCGGTGGAGATAGAGACCGAGTTCGTGTAGGAGTCGCTTCCTTCGGATCTAATCGGTATTAACAGCAAGATGATGACTTAGTATTTATAATTTGTTGCAGATAGGCACTTACAGATGCTTGGGTGTCCTAAGATATACTTGGTTGAGAATCCGTTTGAATGGATGGATATGATATCGATGGACTCGAAGACGAACTTTTTCGAGAATCGCGTTACTCAGTACAAAAAAGCGAATGTAGATAGGAAGAAAGAGGACTACATATTTACAACTGAAGCGGATTTTTGATCAGTCGTTAGATATTTTTTATTTTATTATCTATTGCTATCTGCGGAACAGAATAACGACGTATACAACCGCAATGAGTACAACGAGTATAAGCAAGAACAGAGCGACGTCTGCATTCTACTATAACTTGCTATAAGAGTATTGTATAGCCACTGACTTTTACTGGTCCGCGATTTTGGATTAGATCTCCTAAGCCTTTGTTTATAGGTCTGATAGCTATTTAGATAGTTCGATTATAGTCGCGGATTGTGCATCTTATTATTGTATATACTAAACCAGCGGTTCAATCTTCTGTTTTATATCTGCCACCTGCGTATTCATCTTAGCTACTTCTATATTCATAGATTAGATATCAACTTAGATCTTGTCTTTAGGGGGCAGCTTGTTAATTATATCCTGAATAACTCCTATCTACGCCTAGTTAGAATCTATCAAGGACTAAGTACTCGCGATCTTTGAAAGGGCATCTTAAATTGATTGATTTATTGTATCTACCTGCTTCTGTGCAGATGTATTAGATGATAATAAGGAATTAAACTAGTCTCCAAGCGTTTTGTTAGTAGTTTATAACCCCGATACTTCGATTTAGAGCTTAGAGAGCTGAGCTTCCGCGGTTGCTATAGATTGAACGGTTTTCGATTAGTTTTCTCTCTAAGTTACTGTATTTTGCTATACTTGACTGATTTATGCAAGAAGACTATTTACGATTGGTTAGAGCTTGTTCACATCTACACTGCATTGATCGAGCGATTATTGTGTTTTGGATGCGATTGCTTATAATTTTGCGAGTTCTTATTATTTTTAGTCGAGAGTGGTTTGTGACGCTTCTATTTGTTGATATAGAGAACTGATAGGAGCGGGTATCTTATCCTTTTGGACAACGCATAACTAATCGTATGTAGAGGTCTTAGATGTGCACATAGGCTAGTTTGGTATTTTGCTATACAGTTACCAGTATATACCATCAACGCGATGCACTGGATTGGTTTTATCGAGGATTTAGAATGACCCGCCTGCATTTGTCCTGCCCGCAAGTCCTTATCCAGTTGGAAGACCGGTCATATTGATCTATATTTGAACTCTTTAGTACTCAATTCCAGGAGCGGGGTCTCCTTCTTAGAAGTATTGAGGGATGAAGCTGAATGTGCCAGTTATTGTTTGATTTGCAGATGCTTATCCTCTAAAGTCTACTCTGATAGATGAACCATCGAATTTGTCGTCCTGAGTCGTTATCGCGGGTCTAAGGCCTAAAACAGATCCTGTAAGTGCAAATGTGTAGACCGCGGGTGGAGTAATCGTTGTGTACTAAATCATATCTACGGTTGAAGACTATCCATTTACGATCTGCGTCGCTTTAACCACTTTCTGCGTTTTTGTTACTGTGTATAGGAGTTAACCGCTCATTGCACCGTCTTTAAGAACTATATTACTGAACCGGAGATTCGCGTTAACCCCTTCAGTTACGTCTTTATCAAAGCTTATCGGTTGTAGTGTTATATACTGACTCATTTGTTTATCGCAAAATAGTATTACTTCGCCTCTTAATGATTATCACCACTACAGCAGCTACCAAGATGAGCGCGTATAGAATTACCAATTTATCAGCATATGTCTTAAATACAGAGCTTTCTTGTATACTAATCACCTTCAATATTTAGGCAAGCTGGTCTTAGAGCTGGGTGATCGTCTTCTGTTAATTGACGATTTCCTATACAGCTAACTGCTTCTATGAGGACTGGTCTAGTAGTTATTTGCTTTCATTGAGCAGCAACGATACCTGAGACCTCAGCTAACTAACCCTCGCGAATTCCTTTGCGTCTGGGTCCGATATAGTACTTATCAGCTTGTCAAGAGCTCCTTGTATCTCAACCGACCTAGCTGATAACTATTTTAATTAATTCTACAAGTCGGTGTTTTTAGTAGTATTCGTTGCTAACTCATTCTAAATCTTTGGAGCTCGCAATTGCATATCTGAGATGTCCTGAGTGTATTTATCATTCTACTGAGTTAATGTGCTATTAATGCTTTACTGTGTCGTTATACTGCTCTGTATATCATTTAGCTTCTTAGTTTAACCCGCGAGTTCGGTTTAGAGACTGGTGAGTATGCTTTAGAGCATGGGTAGGTCTTAGTTGCACTGTTTCTATACGCCTTATAGATCTGTTAGTTTTGCTTAGCAGGAAGTGTTGTTAGATACGAGTGTGTTGATTGCGTCTATTTCGGTTTACTTAGTCGAGACTTGTTGATTTAATAGTTGAAGACGCTGGTTTAGATACGTAGTGTCCATATTGCGTTGATTAGCGAGACATGTAACGGGTTAATTCGCTGCTGGTTGAGAGCAATACAATCTATCAGCGAGAGTAAAGATTTACTAGTATTTAGGTATCATTTTGTCTTGATTTAACCGCGGGTCATAGATAGATAGTTGCGCACTGCCCTATACTAGGTTTACCGGGTGTACATTATCCTTTTCTAGTTTATGATCTCCGGATTCCATATAGAAGTCAGTTATTTCAAAGAGACTATCTCCGATTTATTTAACGTTTATGCGACCGCTCGATGAAAAGTTCGTGTTTAAGATTGGTGTTAGCCCGAATCCTGGTTAAATGGATACATTACCATCGAAGTGTATAGTGTTGTTGGAGAATTCTTTTATAGCCCCTCTCAAGTATATCTTGGTCGACATATCTCCGATTGCTGTTTGATAGAAACCCTCAGCGTATATATTGGTTCCGTTTATTTCAAATCCTATTCCAATCAGCCATTTCATCTAGTCAACCCACGTACTAGTGATCAACAGATTCAACTTCTTAAAATGTCTTATCAGTATTGAGGACTTTTTGGAGTCTGGAACTGCGATTTATATATATTCCATTTGAACCATAAAAAAACTAATCTAAGACTTCAGAGTATCTATCTACAGGTCGGGCAGTTATCGTTGTAGTGCTGATTGACCCATTGTTATATGCATTATTAACAGAAAGTATGACCACACCGCGTTTAAACACCACCAGAAGCACATGAATCAAGGCATATATAACACTAATCCACGTCAATACCTATATTTGACAACCCCGCGAGTCCAATTGGAGAAGATTCTTCACCTGAATTATATGAAACCTGATGCACCGTCTCCCAAGACTGTTCGTAGAAGTCGTCTTCATCTTGCTAGTTATATATCAAATGCTCTATGTCTTGGTCAAAGTGAAACATTTCAAAGTCAAACGTGTGGAATCCACTCAATACTGTTGTAATACCCGAATCCGATCCATTTAAGTATTTGGTTTACTACGTTATCTAGTTATCTAATACCTCGTATTTTACCGTTAATACACCTTCTGTGCTATATAGACACACATCTCCGTTAATAAGTCCATCCCGATCTCTTGAAATAGTCGCTTTTATCTGTTAACCGCTTTCATAGTAGTGAGTCTCTATTCCAAATTTATTATTCAAATCGCTTGTTATTGTATATGTAGACCCAATATTACCGCTTAAATAGAAGTCTTTGCCATTATACGCATCGTTTACTAATTCGATTGAACTTGTTAACACCCCGTCTTCAAACATCTTCTCCCATTACATTATCCCGCTATCAAAGAGTGCTTCGGATTCCATTTGCTCGTCTTCTCTGACTTTAATATAAAACCGCTCATATCCGTGCTGTATATCGGTACCTGCTTTGTATTACACAGTGCGACGTCTATGACCTATTGATTACTCAACAGTTGTAGTTTAGATCTATTCAACAACGCTTTACATTATATTCGCTATCTTTTATATATACATTTCTCTAAACTATTGCAACTTCTAAGACTTTGAAAGCTTAACTAATCATTAAAGGGCTCTAAGACCCGTTAAAGGACTAGAGAATTCACAGAGTCGACTTGATACCAAGCTCTTGGTCTATTTATTAGAACGATTTGAAATGTCTTTTGATCTCTGGCCCAGTCCATATCAGTTTAGACCCCTTGTAGGTGCGGAGTTGTGTCATAAATGCGACTTATTCTTTATGTATTAGTTGTTATATTTGTGGGTTATTGAATGTCCTCAATTTATTCTTTGCTAGTTATATCATTTACTTGCAAAAGGCTAGATTAATATCGGATAGTATTGCCAGCTTTGAATCGTCTGTGTATAAGTAAGTTAATGATCGCAAGCTGACTACTACATTTGTATATTTTTTTATTTTAATCGGGTATATGTGGTCTTTATACTTCTTCATAACTAAGTATCGGTAGTATTTTGTGATATTTAATTCTTATTATTCTGTAAATACTTATAAGTCTCTTGAGTTAAGATCTAAGAATAACTCTCTAATTGCACCAAATACATATAAAATCGATATAGTAGCTGACTTCTATATCAGGTACGGTATTAGCTCTTGGTTTAAATATATTTCGTCATATCCATATCTGTATTGTTGTCCTTCTGTTGCTATATATCCATGTTGCCTACTGTGGTATTTCTCTATAGGTGAGTCTATGTGCTTATTTTATAGTACGTAATCGCTTAATAACTTCAGAGGGACTTGCTTATAACAGGCACACATACCAGCTAAGACATATGGAATTTGCAAATTAAAGCCCTCTTATCGTGTTATTATAGTATTCTTAATTTTGAACTTCTCGTATATCAAGGTATCGCTTACATATGCAAAATGAGGAGATTATTTATATTTTTATACTTAGCTGATGAGTTAGTACATTGAGTCGTAAATAGATCCCATTATATCAGCATCTTGCATCATACTAATCTAGGTCTTTTTTATCAGAGACATGCCAATAAATCTCATTATCGTACCAAACACGCCTTTATGGAATCCATCTTACTTATACAAAGGACAGTTAAATTGAACTATCTACACGTACTTTTATTACAATTCTGGTGTTTATTTTATCTCTTCAGCTCGGTGGGTATCGCACCATATTCTAATAACCGCTTTAGGAAACGCTTTGTGATACATATAAGTACATTTTATCAATCCTTCCAAGTAAACTTAAGACTTGCGTCTATAGCTAGTTTGCATTTAAAAGTAACTTATATCTATATACATCGGAACGGTCGATTTGTTCTCAATCTTACTAAATGTGCAATCTAGAAACGAAGTCATTTACAAAAATGAATTTAAAGGCATAAATGAATACATACGCCAAATAGCAGAAGGATATCTACGATCACAGCTATAACCTGTCTAAGGCTCTATATTAAACCGCGGGGTCCAAACTGATATAGTGGGCTTAACCGGTCATTATACACTTGCTAACTATCATTTACAAGAATGACTTACTCAAATACTACGAATACCGACTTTTACACTGCGCGAGTAAGGACATAACGTATGGGTTGATACCTATTACTAACTAGTTGATAAAGAAGGACGGAGGCGTTGAATAGTTCGTGAGGAAACGAATGACTTCCGTTCGAGTGTGTTTTGTGTGCATTCACTAGCTACTTGTGACCGCGACTTGGGGACTCGACTCGTTGCCTCTGGTCAAGTTGGACCATTGCTTGAAGCAGTACTATCGTGTGTAAGACCTGAATGCGAAGTAAAGCATGCTCTGTATAAAGCACGACCTTCCTAAAGGCGACATAGTAAACGCTTATAGCCACTCCAACTGCATATAAATGAATCCTCTCTATGAACCGTACAGCAAATATGAGAACGAGACCTTCAATAACTATCAATACAACGCAAACCCGAACGGAAACAAATACACGCTATTTCCGAGCTCGAAACCTGAGGATATGCTTTAGTTTATCGCGGGTATATCAGGCCATTTATTTGATATATACGTCGCGATGTCTGTGCTTGTATCTGATGTGTCTTAGAGTACTTATATGTATCTGCTCGCAATGTTGCTTGTAACCGCGATTCCTTACTACCACCACTCCGTGCGAGAATACATCATCATATATGCAATTATGACCTTTGGAACTAAAACCGACTTAACACGCAACGCGGTATCTCTTTACGATAAGGGTCTTTCAGTTGAGTAGATCAAGTCGCTCATATCGCAATGCTTTAAGTACATAGAGCAGCAGGTAACCTCCGCGTCTCCAACCCCGCTTAAGTTCAAACCCGACTATATATTCGTACAAGCCTTCAATAAGACTCTAAACATAAACCCGATATCAAAGATCATTAAGAAACAGTTTTAAGAGGATTTGCTTCGATTTAGATAGATAGCGGTGGGTTTAAATATAACAGTTCCATCTGAAGAGAAGTG
>Ga0078894_10002970_pt1 | contig 12832 bp, 8 predicted proteins | sample LauGreSu1BDMLBSD_2_FD_67506 | JGI IMG/M metagenome (GOLD analysis project Ga0078894, IMG submission 67506) | Freshwater lake microbial communities from Lake Michigan, USA - Su13.BD.MLB.SD (version 4) (version 4) | ecosystem: Environmental > Aquatic > Freshwater > Lake | place: Lake Michigan, USA...
AAGGCCGGGCCGCGGGAAGTTGAATGACGGCAGGGCGACCGACAGCGCCTGATTGATTTCAGTGACGCCGAGATTGCTCAGCGCTTCATTGCTGACGACGTCGACGGGGACAGCGGTGTCGAGCACCGACCGGTTGGCGACACGGGTGCCGGTAACGACCACTTGCTCTAGCGCGTCAGCGCCCGAGGTATCCGCTTCCTGCGCGGCTGCGGCCTGGGCCAGGGCGGCAGCAACGAACAGAGCAACGATATTGTTGCGCATGTACAACTCCTTGAAAATCGACGGAATTCGTCGGTCTGGGCGCTTTTTACCGGAAAAAAGCCGCGCCCACAACAAACTACTTGTTTTATCGATACAACAAATCGTCATGGATGCACACGAACCTGGATGGAATTCGACTGTTTCCTGCGAAGGCATTGAGCACCCGCTACCAAATCGGTACAGTGTCGAAAAAATTTCATAAGAATTAGGCGGTTAATCAACGCCAAGTTGACCGCCAATCGAATACAAATACTGCCATTTCGGATCAAACTGTGCGGCTGAAGTCCATGATCACTGATGCGGATATTCGCGCATGAACAGCCAACTGATCGATATCGACGCGCGGCCATCCGCTGCCTCGACCCCCTCGGACGCGGCGGTGCTGCTTATCGACGCTAACGCGGCCTCGCTCGAATTCATGGTTCGAGCGCTCTCGCAACGCGGCACTCAGGTGTCAACGAGCGATGGCAGCCTTGGCTTGGAGGCAACCCTGGAGTTGCTTCGCGGTCAACTCGATGCCGGCATCCTGGTGATTGATCCGACCAGTATTGCCGGCCACACCGGCTCCCAAACCGCCGAGTTCGTGCAGCGTGCGACAACGATGCGTCCGGATCTGCAGATCATTCTGATCGCCGAACCCTCGGGATTCTCGCGCATCTCCGACACCCAGGCCCTTGAAGTGGCAGACCTGCTGCCAAAACCACTGGCCCGAGGAACCTTGGTCCGCGCGGTATTCGAAGCTCAGCGCCGTCATGCCTCCAGCCGGGACCCTCGGGGGGAAGCCGTCGTGGTCCGCATGCCGGATCGACCGGGACTGCCTCGCCGCCTGCCAACTCGAGAAGCCGCCAATCCGGACCTTCGAACCCTGCAATTGCTTGCGGACATCGACGAGTTTCGCTGCAGCGCTCTGGCCGATGTCTTCGAGACCGACGCGACTTGGAGCATGCTGTCGGAGTTGCTGCGAGCGCAATTGCTCCGCAGGCAGATTTCGGTCACGAGCCTCTGTCTGGCCTCGCGCAGCCCGGTCACCACCGCGCTGCGCCGTATTGAACGGCTACAGGGGGCAGGCCTAGTGACCTTCAACCACGACCCGAAGGATCGCCGACGCAAATACATTGAATTGACGGCCGCCGGAACCGCCCGGGTCACCGAGGTCATCCGGGGTGTTTCCCGGCGCTTGGCGGACGACGCTGCGCCCCCTTGACCCCCGGGATACGTAAGGGCCGTGATTGCGGCTTTTTTGCCTAAAATGTGGTTAAAATCCGAACTGAACGATAAGTCAGCCCGTCCGGCCGGACGCCGATCTCGGGAACAATTTACAGAGGGGCTTTTCACATGAAGTCATATTCACCCGTCGCCCTGGCCGTCGCAGCCGCCGTACTGGCTGGCACAGCGAGTGCGCAGGACGTCACCGCGCTCGAGGAAATCGTCGTCACGGCGACCAAGCGCGAGCAGACCTTGCAAGATGTGCCGGTAGCCGTCACGGTCACGCCCGTCGAGACCATCCAGAAGGCGTCGATCCAGGACATCACGGATCTTGCGAGCATCGTCACCTCGCTGCGCGTCACCACGCTGCAGACCTCGACGCAAACCAACTTCGTGATCCGCGGCTTCGGTAACGGCGCCAACAACCCGGGCATCGAGCCCTCGGTGGGCGTGTTCATCGATGGCGTGTATCGCTCGCGCTCGGCGGGTGCGATCGGCGATCTCATCGATGTATCGCGCGTTGAAGTGCTGCGTGGCCCGCAGAGCACTCTGTTCGGTCAGAACGCGTCGGCAGGCGTCATCAGCGTCGTCACGCAGAAGCCGCAGTTCGAGTGGAGTGGACTCGTCGAGGGCACGCTCGGCAACTACAACCAGCAGATTTTGAAGAGCAAGGTCACGGGGCCCATCAGCGACACCGTCGCTTTCAGCCTCACCTCGACGCTCAATAAGCGTGACGGCTACTTCCGCGAGCTCGTCACGAACACCTACATCAACGATCGCGACCGCTCGGACGTACGCGGCCAGTTGCTCTGGAAGGCCTCGGACGCCCTCGAAGTGCGTTTTGTCGCCGACCTCAGCAACATCGATGAGCTGTGCTGCGGCGTGTCGAACCTGCTTAACGGGCCGACCGGGGCAGTGATTCAGTCGCCGATCGTCAATGGCCGGATCTACCCGGGCGTGGCCAATGCCGCCGGAGCCCCCTACGATCGCGCGGCGTACCTCAACAAGCTGCCGCGCAATATCGTCAAGAACAGCGGCTTCTCGCTGCATCTCGACTGGGATCTCGGTGACTTCAACCTCGCCTCGATCACCTCGTCGCGCAATCAGAAGACGAGCTTCGATTACGACTTCGACTTCACGAGCGGCAGCCTCGGCGAGTACAACGTCAACACCGGCGACATCGACACGGTCACGCAGGAACTGCGTCTCTCTTACGATGCAGGCGGTGCGATCCGCGGTCTCGTCGGCGCGTACTACTTCGACGAGAAGGTGAAGTACGACAACACCATCCTGCTCGGGACGGCGTTTCGCAACTACGCGGGCGTGCTGACCAACCCGACCAACCCGGCCGCCGGTTTGCAAACGTTCCCCTCGCTCGAGGCCGCGCTCGGCCTGCCGGTGGGCACGTTCTTCCGCGCCAACACGGGTACGACGATCAACACCAAGCAGGACAACGACGCCTACAACCTCTTCGGTCAGCTCGACTTCGATATCAACGATCGAGTGACGTTGACGGCAGGTGCTGCCTACACCAACACGAAGAAGGACGTGAACTTCGCGGTCACCAACTCTGAAGCCTTCTCGGGCGTCGATCTCGTCCAGTTGGGCTTTGCGCAGATCTTCGGTGCGCTCACCGGCGGTCGTGCGCCGACACCGGCGAACTTCGCGGCCTTCCCGGCGCAGGCCTCACTGGCCGACACGGCGAGCGTGCGAGCCTGCGTCGCGGGTCAACCGGCCTTCCCGGCGGGTCCGCTCTGCAACTCGGGGCTCGCCCTCTACGCGCTGCAGTTCCTCTCGCCGGTAGTGCCGTACGCGGAAGGCTCCGATGACAGCAAGACCACCTACACCGTGCGTCTTGCCTTCGAAGCCAGTGACAACCTCAACGTCTACGGCGGCATCTCCACGGGCTTCAAGGCGACATCCTGGAACCTGTCGCGTGACAGCAAGCCGTTCGCGCCCGCTACACCGGCTCGCTCGCCGCTCGGCGGCGCGGTCAACCCCTGGTACCCGCGCTACGGCACCCGCTACGCGCTGCCGGAAGAGTCGACCGTCAAGGAAATCGGCGTGAAGGGGCGTTGGGAGCGCGTTGCGGTCAACTTCGCGCTGTTCGACCAAGAGATCAAGAACTTCCAGGCGAACACCTTCCTCGGCACGGGCTTCGTGCTCGGCAACGCAGGCAAGCAGTCGACGCAGGGCTTCGAGCTTGAGACGCAGTTCAAGCTCAGCAATGCCTGGCAGCTCGACTTCTCGACCACCTACCTCGATCCGAAGTACGACTCGTACCCGAATGCACAGGGACCGAATGGTACGCAGGACCTGAGTGGCCGGCGCCCGGCGGGCATCCACGAGTGGAGCGTCTCAACGGGACTGACGTACAACTGGAGCGTGGGCGCCGTGGATGGCTTCGCTCGGGCGGACTACCTCTACGAGAGCAAGGTGCAGGCCGTCGACAACCTGCCAATGTCGCTGGCTTCGCGTCAGGTCAACACGCTCAACGCGAGCGTAGGCTTCGCGCGTGAAGGCTGGGACTTCATGGTCTGGGGTCGTAACCTTACGGACGACAACTATCTGCTCAGCGCCTTCCCGGCGGTGGCGCAGACGGGCAGCTTCTCGGGTTACCCGAACCAGCCGCGCACCTATGGCGTGACGGTCCGCAAGAACTTCTAAGTTCGGCCGATCAGGCAAAAACAAGGGCGGTTGTGCATGGCACAACCGCCCTTTTTCTTTGGCGCTGCAACTCAGCGGCGCGGATACGCGCTGACGCTGCCGTCGGGGAGCCGGATCTCAAGCCCCTGCGACTGCGTCACCGCATCGAGCAGCGCTGCAGTTTCGGCATCGGGCTCGCCGTCATGCTTGGCGGGACGGTACTTCATCTGGAACGCGGCAATCACCCGGCGCGTTGCCTCATCGAGTTCGCCGTGGCGCGCAACCTCGAAACCGTGCTCGGCGAGCTTCTCCTGAAACCAACCAATCGCGGGCAAACCCGCGATGTGACGGGAGAGGGCCTCGCGCACCACGGCTTCGCGCGGCCATGGGATCAACCCTTCACCGGCGAGGCGCGACCAGGGGAAGCGCGGACCGGGGTCGCTCTTGCGCTGCGGAGCGATGTCGCTGTGCCCCAAGATGCGGTGCGGCGCGATCTCATGCCGCTGCGCGATGTCGCGAACGAGCGCGACCACGGCATCGACCTGTGCCTGCGGATACTCGGCGTAGGACACTCCAGGCTGCGTGTCGTCCCCGAGGTTCACGATCTCGATTCCGATGGAACTCGAGTTGAGGTTGGTGTCGCCCTGCCAGAAGCTGCGCCCCGCGTGCCAAGCGCGGCGCTCCTCGTCGACGAGGCGGTAGATCACAGGCGGATCCACATCAACGAGGTAGTGGCTGGAGACGTTGCCTTCGGTGAGCACCTGCAAAGAGCGCTCGAAGTTCAACTGGGTGAAGTGGATCACGAGGTAGCGCACACGGCTTTCGTGGCTGCGGCTGCGGTGGCTCGTATCGATCACGGGTGCGGTGGGCTTCATGGTGGTACAAGAGGCGAGCACGAACGCCGGAATGAGTATGATGGGCAGAACCCAGCCGGGTCGGTCACTTTTAGGGAGTCGCATTATGGATCGAACCAAACTCGCCTTGCTGGCGACGGTCATAGTACTGGCCGTCAACGCCGCCGCCAACATCGTCCCCCTCGGCGGTCTCAACACGGGCCAGCTGTCGGCCTTGTACCCCACGGGCTTTACTCCGCCCGGCTACGTATTCGGGATCTGGTCGATCATCTACTTGGGGCTCATTGCCTTCAGCATCGCAGCCCTTCGCGCCGTACCACGCACCCGCGCGCGCATCGAGCGGATCATCGGACCCTATCTGCTCAATGCAGTCGGCAACTGCGCCTGGATCATTGTTTGGCACAGTCGGATGGTACTGGTGAGTGTGCTGGTGATGCTGTTCATCCTCGCTACGCTGATCGTCATTTTCTGGCGACTGCGTAACCTGCAGCGACCGACCTGGAGCGAATTCCTCGTGGTGGATGGCGTATTCAGCCTGTATTTCGGCTGGATCACGACGGCCACTCTCGTCAATTTTTCGACCCTGTTCTACGACTGGGGCTTCTATCCGTTCGGCAACTCGATGGATGGCTGGGCGCTGATCTCGGTGTGCACAGCGATCGCCGTCTACGTCTGGATGGGGGCGGTGACGCGCGATGTTGTCTACTGCGCGGTGTTTCTCTGGGCCGCCACCGGCATCTTCATGGGCGGCGCCTCCATCAGCGAACCGGTCAAACTCGCCGCGATCACCGGCGTGGCGATGGTCGCGACCTGCATGCTCTGGGCCCTGTTCAACCCGCGCCGTTCAGCCACGTTTCGAGGGCCATGAACGGCGCCTCGTCGGGCTCGTTGAAGATCTCGTGGTAGAGCGAATCAAAGCACCGTGACATGACGCAGCCCGGAGGCGCCGCGGCAGCGAACGCTCGGCTGCCATGCGGGCTGACGAGCCGATCGTCGCCGGCATACAGCAGTGCCGTGCGCAGCGTCCAAGCGGGCGCTGCCGCGATCACCTGCTCTCCTTCCATCGCCACGAACGCACCAAGGCGGGCGCAGATTCGATCATGCACGAGCGGATCGTTCTCGTAAGCCGCCACGACGGCAGGATCATGCGACAGATAACGCGGCTGCAGGCCGTTGCCGAGCGTTAGATCGGGGGCGTACCGTGGCAACCAGCGCACCGCAGCGCGCTGCCAGGCCGCCATGTCTACCGCCAGCGCGGGGGCGGAGAGCACGAGCCCCTGTACTGACAAGCGCGCCCGACTCGCTGCCGAGGCCACCACGAGCCCCCCAAGGCTATGACCCAAAACGATCAGCGGTTGACCCTCGGGTAGCGACTCACGCGTTCGAGATGTGACTTCGGCCAGATGCTCGACGAGTTGCAGATCACGAGCGAGGTGCCCTCGCCGACCACTCGATAGCCCGTGTCCGTACTGGTCGTACGCACGCACCGCATGGCCGCGGGCATTGAGCCATTCGGCCAGCCGCGAGTAGCGCAGCGCGTGCTCGCCGAGACCGTGCACGATGAGTACGGTGCCGCGGGGTACCGGGATGGCCCAGTCGTAGCAGGCGATCTGCTCGCCGTCGGTGGTGATCAGGGTGGAACGTAGCGGTGCAGTCATGATACGAGCCTACCAAAAGAAAAGGCCCGCCGAAGCGGGCCTTTTCAGTAGGGTCTAACCCTGAGCTCTGCGATCAGAACCGGTAGTTCACCGTCGCAAACGCTCGGCGGCCGAGCACGTCGTAGTTGCTGATCGCCACGGCATTGCCGATGCGATTCGCACCCGACCCGGTCGAGAGCACCGGCGGCTCCTTGTCGAACACGTTCGATACACCGACGATGGCCTCCCACTTGTCCGCGCGGTAGCGCAGCGACATGTCGTGGTAGAAAGCCATTTCGGTGGTCTGGTCGTACTTCGCGGCCACGCAGGTGGTGGAAGTCGGCGCTGACGTCAAGCAGTTCGCGAAACCACGCCAGCCGAAGGTGTCACCGCCAAAGAAATCATCGTTGGAGGCTTCAGCAAAGCCATCGATGTTCCAGTTGAAGGTCCAGGGGCCACGCTCGAAATTGAAATCGAGGTTGGACACCCAGCGGTTGTTGTAGATCGTGCTACGGCTATCGACGACCGGGAAGGTCTCGAAGGTCTGCGACTGATCGACGTTAAAGTAGGTCACGAGCGCGCTGATCCGCACCTGCGTCTTGCCGAAGCGCTTGTTGAAGCGCACGGTCCAGTCGGTGCCTTCCACCGTCTGGTTGGCAATGTTCACGTAGGAATTGCGGATGTTGTCGATCTTGCCGTAGGTCGGCGAGGCCTTGTTCAGATCGCGCTGGAACAGCGAGCAGAACGGATCGTTCGGGAAGTCACGCGAGCCGTAGCACGACGAGGTGATGTTGCCCGAACCGAACTGCGAGACCTGATTGTTGATCTCGATGCGCCACCAGTCGACGGCCGCGCTGACGGGCAGCGACTCCGGCGTCCAGATCAAGCCCACCGTGGTGTTATCCGAGGTTTCCGCTTCAAGGATGCCCTTGCCGCCGCCGGTAATGGCAAGCGCCGAGGAGTTCAGGTTGTTCCAGTTCTCGGGCAGACCGATGCCGCTCGGGCCGCAGTTCTTGACGATCTGCTGGTTCGAGCTGAGGTTCCACTGGATGCAAGGATCGACTGAACCCTGACCGATGAAGCCCGTCTGGTTGGCGAGGTACAGTTCAAACAGCGCCGGCGCGCGGAACGAGGTGCCGTAGGCGCCTCGCAGGCGCAGCGCATCGATGAACTGCCAGTTCAGACTCACCTTGTAGGTGCTGTCCGAACCGTAGCTCTCGTAATCCGTCCAGCGGAACGAACCGTTGAACGTCAGACGTTTGATGCCAGGAATATCGCGAAGCAGCGGAACTTCCAACTCCGTGTAGGCTTCCTTCACGGTGTCATCGCCCTTGGTCTGACCGGCCGAAGTCTGACCCCACAGGTTGCCATTACGGGCGTTGAAACCCGGCAGGTCATTGATGGAGTCCTTGCGGGCTTCGATACCGACCACCGCGCCGATCGAACCTGCAGGCAGGTCGAAGAGATTACCGCTGAGAGATGCGCCGAGCAGGTTCTGCGTATAGCTCGTCTTACCGATGTCGCGGGTAAACAGGAACGCCTTCTCGGCATCCGAGAAGTTGCCCGTCGTAATGGTCGAGGGGCTGAACCAATTGACGCCCTGGCAGGTCACCGGTCCCGAGATGGTGATCGCCGCCGAATTACAGGCCGAGGCGCCCGTGGTCGCATTCACGCGGTCGTTATAGATGATGTCGTTGACGTAGGTCGCGTCCGACTCGGCGCGCTGGATGTACGCATCGTAGCTCCAGCCATCGAGGAAGCCGCTCGACCACTCGCCCGTGATGCCGACCACCGCACGCTTGAACTCCACCTCCTGCTCCTGATTGGTCGGGATGGTGACGATCGAACGGGCGATTTCGCCGAACGGGTTGGACGGGTTCGCCGCCGCAACGTTCGGGAAGAGCTGACGCCAGCTCTTCTGGGCCGACTCGCGCTTGTTGTACAGAGCTTCGCCGTAGACCTTCGCCGAATCGCTTAACGTATACGAACCCTCGGCGAATACCGAGTTACGCTCCACCGGCGAGATGAAGGTGCGGCTCAAGAAACGCTTCGGATCGTTCGGCACGATCGCCTGCGAATCACGCCAGGCCTGCAGGGCCTGCGCCGGCGTCAGAGTCGGACGCGCCCCAAGCACTTGTGCGTAGGTCAACCCGACACGCTTCCAGCCAGCCAGATCGAGACCGAATGCACCACCGCCAGCAACGGCCGTGGAGTCCGGAACGAAACGACCACCGCGCTGGAGGCGATCAGCCACCGCATCGAGGAGGTTGAAACACTTCGACTGCCCCGTGGCAGGGTCGATGATGTCGAGCGACTGACCCGCGGTCGAATAGAAGATCGAGTTCGGGTTCTGGGTGACGTTGGTCAGCAGGTCCTGCGCGCAACTGAGGAAGTCACGATCACCGACCAGCATCGGATCACGGTTGAAGTACTCGTAGGACACCGAGAAGTTGGCGTTGTCCCACACCTTGCCCCACGAAGCCGAGAACAGCTGCGTCTCGCCACCACCGTCGAACACGGAGTTGGCCGAGGCGCTCAGGCGGCCCTCGTCGAGGTTCTTGTTGGTGATGAGGTTGACGACGCCCGCGATGGCATCCGAACCGTACACCGACGAAGCGCCGTCCTTGAGGATCTCGGTGCGCTGCACGATGGAGCTCGGGATGACGTTCAGGTCGACGGAGGCCAACTGACCGCGGGCACCCGCGGGCGAGAGGCGACGACCGTTGAGCAGCAGCAGGGTGCGCGAGGAACCGATGCCGCGCAGTGCGACCGTGTTCGCGCCCGGGCCGTTCTCGGTAACGAAGCCAGTGGTCTGGTCGTTGATCTGCTGCGAACCGGCCGCGAGGGTGTTCGTCTGCAGAATTTCCGACGTGCTCAGCAGGCCCTCGAGGGAGGTCTCTTCGCTCGTGATGATGAGCACCGGTGAGGCCGAGGTGAACTCGGTGCGCTTGATGCGCGAACCGGTGACGACCACTTCTTCGATGGCCGACTCGGATGACGAACTCGACTGAGCCGTATTTCCCGAAGACTGCGGCGCAGCGAGCGCAGCGCTGTGAGCGACCACAGCGGCGACGAACGCCGAAATCAAGGCAGCGCGATTGACGCGTGTCATGGTGTTGATTCCTTCCCTGTTGTTTGCTTTAAAACCGCACGGGCAAGCCGGCGACGGGCTGACGCCCGATACCCCTCACCCATAGCCCGCAATTGTTACCACGTCAGATCGCATTTCTCAACGCGAATCCGTTGTAATTTCGCAACGATGTAGCGTCGATGGCTCGTTTATGGCACCGCGTCGAACGACGGCACTGCGGTCGGCGTAGACGTGCCCACCGCAGACAGCGTGGTGTTGCCGAGTTGCTTGCTGGTGTTGTCGCCCCAGGTGTAGGTCGTGCCGTCTGCGGCAATGGCCGCCGAGAACGAGCGACCGCCCGTGTCGATGGCGATGCCGGTGCTCAACACCGCCACGGCGCCGAAGGTGTTGCGCGCCGTGCTGCCGCCATCGCCCAAGGACCCTGCTTCGTTGGAGCCGGCCGAACGAGCGAGCCCGTCGCTCCCGAGGGCGATCGAGTTTCGGTCGGATGTGGCGGCATCCACCACATCGCGCAGCACGCCGGTCGGCACCCCGGCATCGAGCGCAGAACCGAGACCCAGTTGACCATCGCCATTCTCGCCCCAGGCGTACAGCGCGCGACGCGTGGAAATCGCCAAGGATTGATCACCACCGGCACGGATGCGCGCAATGCCGCTGAGCGCCGTCTGTACGGGCACCCGGCTTGGCTTGAAGCTGCCGTCGCCCAACTGGCCGGAGGCGTTCGCACCCCAAGCCCTGACCGTTCCGTCACTGCGCAGGGCCAGCGTGTGATCCTTGCCCGCCGCCACGCTGACGACGCCGTCGAGCGCCACAACGGCGACTGGCGAGGCCTTCGCCTCACGTCCGCCATCGCCCAGTTGCCCGAAGGTGTTGGCGCCCCAGGTGTAGACGGCTCCCCCGCTCAGTACGGCGACCGAATGCACGCGGCCCGCAGCAATGGCTATGGCGGGCGCAGGCAACGTCACTTTGACCGGAATCGCGCGGGTAGCGACGTCGCCCTGCCCAAGCTGGCCGGCATCGTTGAGGCCCCAGGCGTACACATCACCATTGTCGAGGAGCACGAGTGAGTGCGAGCCACCGACCGCGATCTGACGCGCCGTGCGTCCGGTCGGCAACGTCACGGTACCGATGGTGTCGCTGGGCAGGGTCAGCGTGCCGTCACCGCGTTGGCCGTCGGTGTTGTACCCCCAACTGGCGAGCGTGCCATTGGAGCGACGCACGAGGGTGAAACTGCCGGCTGCGGAGCCCGGCTTCGAGACCGCCACCTGCGCGGCTGCGACCGGCAGGGCCGACACGGCACCCGCCACGACGCGAACCACGGCGGCACTGCTCGTGACCGAACCCAAAGCGTTGCTCACGGTTACCGTGAACGAGGCGTTGTCGTCGCCTGCTGCGGCGGCAGCGAGCCGATACAGGTTGGAGGTCGCACCCGCGATATCGGCGCCGTTACGCTTCCACTGGTACTTGAGGTTGCCGCCCGTTGCGCTCACCGCGAGCGTGAGCGCATCGCCCACCACGACGGTCTGACCGACCGGCTGCACCACAATGACGGGTGCTGCGGAGACCGTCAGCGTCACGGGGTTAGAGGCGACGAAACCGCCGGGATTGACGACGTAGACGACGAAAATCGCACCATCGTCCGCGGCCGTAGGGGAAGTCAGGGTGTAGGTGGCCGTGGTGGCGCCGGAAATCGCGACCTCGTCACGGAACCACTGGTAGGCCAACTGCTCGCCGGCGCCTGCAACCGTAAAACTCGCTGCTGTGCCCACCGTCACCGTGGTCGACACGGGCTGGGTGGTGATCGAGGGGCCCGGCTTGACGGTCAGCGTGGCCTCCGAACTTGTCACCGTGCCCGCCGCATTGGTGATGCGTACCGAAAACTTCGCGCCGTCGTCGGCCGCTGTCAGCACCGGCGTGGTGTAGGTCGCTGCCGTCGCTCCGGAGATGGCCGCGCCGTTGCGGAGCCACTGGAAGGTGAACGGCGGCTTGCCTGAGCCACCGAAATCGAACTTGACCGCCTGACCAATGAAGGCGACGCGATCCTTCGGCTGCTCGGTGATGGTCGGTGCCTCGGGCCCCGCGCTCGACAAACACGCCGACAGCAGCACGAGCGACAACACACACCCGAGCGCAAGCCGGGCACGACGCAACACGTTGAACAGGTTCATCCGGCGATTCTAGCCGAAGTACGGCTTGAGGGCCCCCAAGGCACCGATCGTGAACAGCAAGACCCACAGCACCACGAGCGCCCAGGTCGCACGGCGCATGAGCATCGCGAACTCCGCGTTATCGGCGGGTGTTGCGCGATCGGCCGCAATGGCGGGTATGGCGCTGCGGTAGGCCGCACGGATGTAGTACCGAACCGCGATGCCGCAGGCCATGCAGCCGACAAACAGCAGCACCTTCCACGCAAGCCAGGGCGCGGCAAGAGGCCAGCCGGTCAGCAATGACCAGACCGCCGTGCCCCCGAACAACGCCATCAGCACGTAGCGCAGCCGCCAGTCCCAGCGCGCGAGGATCACGCCCGCCGGTGCATTGCGGCGCCAATGCACCAGCCACATGAACCAGAACCAGAGCGTCGACAACACCCACACCGCAACCATCGTCCATCCCTCGATGGGCGCAAGACCGAGGATGCCCGCGAGCGAGAAGCCAAGCGGCACCGACATGATCATGGCGTTGCGCACGTGCTGGTCCACATCGAGCAGGAAATCCCACAGCCGCATGCGCTCGGCGCCCGACAGGCTCGTCGTGCGGGCGATGTAATGGGTGAGTGCGTTGATGACGAGTTCGCTGCCGAGCCAATAACCCATCACCAGCACATGTGCCCATTGCAATAGGCTGTATGTCACGGGACTTCCGACGGCGGTATGCTGAGGTGATGAACTCTAAACTCTATCGTGCACTACTGGTGGCTGCACTGCTGGTGGGCGCTGCCCTGCGGCCAGCGGCCGCCGAATCACCGACGCTGCTGCGTGCAGCGCTGATTGTCGAAGACGCATCACTCTCGATGGCGTTCTATGAACTGCTCGGCTTTCGGGTGGAGATGGATCAGGCGAATCCGCGCAAGGCCGAAGGCAACCCATTTCCGCTGAACGCGCCCTCGAATGCGGTGCGCCTCGTCATCATGCAAAGCG
>Ga0078894_10002971_pt1 | contig 12831 bp, 8 predicted proteins | sample LauGreSu1BDMLBSD_2_FD_67506 | JGI IMG/M metagenome (GOLD analysis project Ga0078894, IMG submission 67506) | Freshwater lake microbial communities from Lake Michigan, USA - Su13.BD.MLB.SD (version 4) (version 4) | ecosystem: Environmental > Aquatic > Freshwater > Lake | place: Lake Michigan, USA...
GGACGACGTACGACCGTCCGGCGAAGGCGGCAAGCACCCGCGCCCCCGCCACCAGCGCGATCCCGGCGCGCGGGCTCGCCCCCAGGGCGAACGCCGGCCACTGCCGCGTCGTGCGCACGACGGCACTCGTGTAGCGGATGATGGCGTCGTCGACTCGGACGTGGCGACAGAGCTCCTGGATGGCGATCACGCGGGCCGGGTCGAGGAGCGGCCGGATGGTCGTCGCGAGTTGCCGCTCGAGCGGGTCGGGCCGGCAGTGGAGACGGAGAATGGCGTCCTCTTCTGCGGCGTGCGGATAGTCGACGACGATCTTGAACAGAAACCGGTCGAGCTGCGCTTCCGGGAGATGGTAGGTCCCCTCCGACTCGATCGGATTCTGCGTGGCGAGGACGAGGAACGGTGGCTCGATCCGATGGGTCGTTCCGTCGACGGTGACGCGTCCTTCCTGCATGATCTCGAGCAGGGCCGCGTGCGTCTTGGCCGGCGAGCGGTTGATCTCGTCGGCGAGCAGGATGTGCGTGAACACGGGCCCCGGCCGGAAGCGGAAATCCTGCGTCCGGGCATCGAACACCGGCTGGCCGGTGATGTCGGAGGGCATCAGATCGGCGGTGAATTGGATCCGGCCGAACGAGCAGCCGAGTGCCTCGCCGAGGATCCGCACGAGGAGCGTCTTGCCCAGGCCGGGCACGCTCTCGATGAGGACATGGCCCCCGGCGAACAGCGCCACGAGTGCCTGGCGGACGAGCCCCTCCTGGCCGACGTACACCTTGGCCGCCTCGGCAAGGAGGCCCTCGATCGTTCGTGCGACCTCGAGGAACCTGGCATCGGCCTCCGCGGTGCTCCCGGCTTCGTGCATCGTGTCGCCCACTCCTTCAGACAGATTCATCACCGTCTCCTCGCTTCAGGTTCGATGTCCGCGTGTTGTCCTGCGGCCGGTCGCCTGCGGCCGCGAGCCCCGGCCTGCCGACCCGCTCCCACTCCTCGAGCAGGGCGGCCGACGTGGCGGTGTCGTCGCTTCTGGCGAGGAGGCGACCGAGGGCATCGACGTGGTGGCCGAAATCCCGGACCGCCCCCGTGGCGCGGACGCGCGATCTCCCGAAGATCGGTGCCCGCGACCAGCAGAAGAGGACGAGGCCGAGGAGGATATGCGCGGCGATCCACGGGTTCGGCTGCAGCGACACGAGCTTCCACAGCCCTCCTGCGTCCTCCGATTCGTCCTCGCCGTCATCCCCCGACTGCGCGGAACCGAACAGGACCACCCTCGACCCCTTCGGCAGCAGGTCGACCACGGCTTCGGCGATCCGCCGGTTTCCGCGGTCGACGAGCCCGGCGTTGAGCAGCGGCATGTCCGATCCGATCACGAGGATCGTGTCTTCCTCCGACGCACAGCTCGAGCGGACGAGGAACGCCTCCCCGTCGATCTCCCATTCCACACGATCGCCATCCGCCGGCATCACCGCGCGGCGCCACGGCCAGCGACCGTCGAACGCCTGCTCCGATCCGTCGTCCACGGGAGCCCGCACGATCACGCGCAGCGCGTCGTTTCCGCTCGCCTCCCCCCGGACTACGAGGCTCGTCTCGGTGAAGGGCACGATCGCCGTCGCGGTCGGGAGACTGTCGTACCACGCCTCGAGACGACGGTCGGCTTCGCTTCGATGGCCGCGGGCCCGCCGGCGTTTCGCCTCTTCGAGATCGTCGCGCTCAGCGACGAAGCGCCAGTAGTCGGCCCCCCAATCACCGTCGCGTCCCACCAGGAGGAGCGACTGCGGACCGGATCGGGCCAGGAATACCTCGAGCCGCGCGGCGACCGTCTCGTCGACCGGACCGGTGCCGTCGACGAACAGGATCGCCACGTCGTAGTCCCAGAACAGCGATTTCGACACCGCTGGTCTGGCGGCCACCGTATGCCCCCGGTCACGGAGCACTTGCACGAATGCCGAGACGCCGTTGAGGCTGTCGCCGAGGACGTCCCCGTGGGTCGAGGGGGGCTCGCTGCTGCACCCACTGCCGATCGCGGCAAGCGCGACGAAGACTCCCGTGAGCCGTCGCGTGCCCGACCTGGGTTGGCTACTTGGCGGGTGAGGCTGCCGTCTCATGGAATGGCCTCCGCCTCGATCGCCGTCACGCGCTGCCGCTGCTCCCAGACGGCCGCAAAGGCTTCGGCCGAGACCGGCAGGCGGCCGAAGCGGGCCTGCTCGGAGAGCCGCGTGGTGTCACGGAACAGCTCGGCCAGGGCCGGGGCGCGCGTGCCAACCTCGGCGGCATAACGGCGATTCGTCTTCCCTTTGGCCAATTCGATCACCCCGCCGGCGTGGAGCTCGACGAGCTGCCAGGCGTGGTAAAGGATCGCCGCCGCGGCATGATCCCCGGCTGCCAGCCGGGATTCGATCTGCGGCAGGAGGGTGTCGACATCGCCGCGGGCCTGCTCGGGAAGCGTTTCGAGATGTTCGTCGCCGAACAGCACCTTCTCCCCCGTTCGATCGGGCTCGTCGGGCACGGACGCTTCATACCCGCGGGACAACAGCACCCACGCGACCGCCCCGACCACGACGAGGAGGAGGAGGATCATCGCAGCCTTGACGAGGGTCCCGAGCGTGGGAAGCGACAGGCTCCACGACGGGAAGTCGATCTCGGAACCCAACTCGCCATCGCCGACCACCGGGCGATAGGCGTCGGTGCCGGCGTCGTACCACGGAAAACGTTGGCGGACGACGGCCCCTCGTGCGGCGTCCCCGTCGGCCTCCCGCTCCGCTGCGATCGGGGCAGAAGCCGATGACAAAGGCGTTGCCTCCGCTGTCGGCAGGGAGAGCAGCGTCACCACCAAAAGCATCACCGCGGCGCCGCGCCATCGTTCGAGACCGGCATAGGTGGCGGGGTTGCGGAGCTTCAGTTCCACATCCCAGCCCTCGTTGCGGATCCGGGTGTCGAGGTAGACGACGAACCGGAAGACGGTGAGCAGGGCCATCATGCTCCAGCAGGCGATCTGTCCGCGCCAGGTGAACAGGGCATACCCCATGTTCCAGTCCGGGGAATCGTCGAACACCTCCATCACCGGACGGCCGGCCCACAGGCTCGCGAGTTGATCGAGGCCGACACCGATCAGGCACCAGCCCACGAGGAGGATCGGCATCTCGAGGCTCACCGCCAGGAGGATCCGCCCAACACCGCGGCCGACGAGTGCCAGGCTCCGCCGCCAGACACCGAGCAACGGCACCCGTTCGAGGAGGATCACCGGATCGACGAACGCCAGGGCGACCATCAGAAAGGGAAAGGGAAGGATGAGAAGCATCGCCAACCCCCGCAGGACCGTCTGATAGAGCACCAGCGAGATCGCCCCACCCACCATGGCACGCGCGATCGCGCGCCAGTCGGCAGCACCGAGACGGTCGGAGAACATCGCCCGGCCGAGGTACAGCGTCAGTGGTGCCATCGCCCACGGGGTCTCGATCGCCAGCCAAAACGGCCAGCTCGGCACGAGCTCAGCAGCGGCGTCGGGGCCGATGAGGAGGACGTTGATCAGGGCGATCGGCAGGACGCCGACGAGGAGCGCGAGGACGATGCCGGGAGCACGGCGGACCGCGAACACGCACGCCAGATCGAGACACTCGAGGATCGTGCGCGGGCGGACCACGATCCGCAGCTGATCAGGTTTCATCCGGCCGCGTCCTTCCCCGCCCGACACCGAACACCGCGAGCGGCGCCAGGAAATACGCAACCAGGGCGGCGGCGGTCCCCACCGCGACCGCCGCCTTGACGCGATAGGGGAGCGTCGACGGCGACACGAACCCCTCGATGAACGCGGCGAGGATGAAGAGGACCGTCGCCAGCCCGGCGGTGGAGAGCGCTTCCGGCGCGGTGCGCCGCAGCGATTCGAGGCGCGACCATCCCCGGGTATCGAGCAGCGCCCAGCCGAGACGCAGCCCGGCCGCCGCCGACAGGACCACGGCCGTCAGCTCGAACGGCCCGTGGGCCGTGACGAACTCGACGAAGTTCGCACGCTGCGGCGACGTGAGCATGTGGCCGAAGATGACGCCGAGGAACACCGCATTGGACCCGAGGATGACGAGGCTACCGACGCCGCCGAGGATTCCACCGACGAACGCCCGCAGGCCGATGCCGGCGTTGTTGAACACGTAAAACCCAGTCGCCATCGAGCGCTGCGCGTCGCTGGCGGCGCTGCTTGGCGACTTGGTGTACATCTCCTCCATCTTCGCGAGGGTCGCGGTGCCGACGAGGTCGACGGCGTACGACGGCCGGAGGATGGCCGCGGCGCCGGCCCCGAGGAACAACGACCAGAACAATCCCAGCGCGATCCAGAAGCAGGGATCGGTGACGATCCGACGCGGCACGACGACGACCAGCGACCGCACCCAATCGACGAAGCTGAACGACTCGGTCCGGTAGAGCTGGGAGTGGGCATCGGCGACGAGCTGATGGAGGTAATCGGTCGTCTCGGGGGGAAATCGCCCAGCGATGGCGAGGGCGAGATCGCTGCACGCCGCCCGGTAGCGGCGTGAGAAACCGAGAATCCGCTGCGATTCCCGGCGGCGGAACGACGGCCCGCGCAGCCACGCGATGTCGTCCTCGAGCGCCTGCCACTCGGCGGCGTGGAGCTTGACCATCTCCTCGACCGTCATCGGTTGCGCTCCAGGGTCGCGCGATCGTAGACGGCGCACAGCAGGGCATCGTCGTCACGGGAGGCCGAGGTGCCCCAGGCGGCCACGAGGCGTGACGCGGCCAAGCCCGCGATCTCCTGACGTCGCGCCGGACCGAGGTCGCGGCGCCGGCCGACGTAATCGGCGAGGGCCTCGAGGAGTCTCAAGGGGGGGGTGAAGCCCGCGGGGATCAACTCGGCGGCGAGATTGGGGGCGCTTGCGGCACGGGGCGGACCGGAGGCCGTCACCCGCCGGTCGACGACGACGATCGTCCCTGCGGCCAGGTCGCCGAGCCGTTGCATCCGGGTTGTCAGGACCATCGACACGACGCCCGGAAGAAAAGGGGGTGCGGCGTCGATGGCGCGGATCAGATTTCGGAGGATCGACTGCGACACGTTGATCGACAGTCCGTCGTGCGACACGACCCTGATCCCCACCGCACGCTTGCCTGGGGTCTGACCGTTGCCGAGCACCTCGAAGGCGGCAGTTCCTCCCCACCACAGGAAGAACAGTCCGGCCAGATAGAAGCCCATCAACGCCGTCCCGGTCACGGAAAACAGGAGCCACGCCGTCCCGGCGACGGCAACCAGGAGCATCAGGTCGATGAGGAACGCCAGCGACCGTAAGGCGGGCCCGGCGAGCCGGTACTCGAAGGCGATGTTCTCCGGGCTGACGAGCACGAGCACGGTGTCGAGCGGGGGACGTATCTCCGCCATGCCGGGATGGTCGCCACGAACCGTGGAAGTGTGCGCCGCCATCGGTTCCTCTCCGGCCGCGGGTCGATGAAGCCGTCATCCCCGTGGGCTGAGAGATTACTCCACCCATGCCGGGGGAGCCAACATCCCGCCCGGCGTCTGGCATCAACCTTCATCAACGCCTTGCGTTCAAGCCTGCAAGGATGCTTATCACGAGGATCGCCACCAGGAGAATCGTGAACAGCCCCCCCATGACGACACCGAAGATCGCCCGCCCCATGCCGTGCTTCTCGGGATGTCGGCGGAGATCGCGGAGGGCGAGGATCCCGACCACCAGCGCGACCGGCGCCGCAAACGGGATCACGCTCACAAGCCCCAGGTATCCCGCGGCGATCGCCAGCCCCGATCGCCCCACCGGCATCACCATCCGCATCAGCGGATCCTTGCCGAGATCCCCGGAGGCGACCGCCGCACCGCACGACGGGCAGGCCCCTGCAGACTCAGGCATCGACCGTCCGCAGGCCGCACAGTACATCGTTCGCCCGCCGACGTGTCCGGTCGGTAGCGGCGGCGGCACATTGCGATTCGCTCGTGGATCAGTGTCGCTGGAACTCACGATGCCGTGGTCGGTGCTCATGCCTCTCTCCGCTTCGCAACGGTCGATCTACCTGCCCGGCGCTTCCGTCTGCCGCTGCTTGTCCTTGAAAAACTCCCACACGCGTTCCGCGCCCGTGAACGAACCGATCGGCATCGCCCCCTCGCGCCGAGCCCTCGACCCGGGCCAGCCATGGCCGCCCGCCGAGTCGACGACGAACTCCGTCGCCGCTCCGTCGGGGGTCGCCGCATGGAGGGTGGTGGTCACCGTCCCGTCGGTCCGGACCCAGGGATCCTCTTGGGAGCGGTTCACGTCGACCCAAAACTCGACCACTTCCGCCAACGGCTTGTAGGCGGCCTCCTGCCCGCGGCGGACCAGCGCGTTTCGGCTCATGCCCCCCTCGATCGGCACCTCGTCATCGAGTGCCCCGTTGATGATCAGGATCGGGAGCGGGACCGACGGCCGAGACTCGAAGGTGAACATCGAAGCCACCACAGGGGCGACGGCGGCGAGCCGCTCCGGCCGGGCCACGGCGTAGACGAACGTCATCATCCCGCCGTTGGAGCCCCCCGTCATGAACACCCGGCCCGGATCGGCACCGTGGTCGCGGACGAGGGTGTCGATGAGCGTGTCGAAGTAGGCGATGTCGTCGGCGTCCTGCACCTGGCGGCGCAGGAGAAAACCGGTGTTCCACGCGTGCCGGCCGGCACCGAACGACGTCCCCTCGGCATACACCACCATGAACCCCTCCGCCCGCGCGACGGCGTCGAAGCCGGAGTTGGCGCGCATCGCCGCGGCGCTCCCCATGCCGCCGTGAAGGACGAGCACGGCGGGGCGTGTGGCCCCGTCCACCGGCGCGTTGACGATCACCGCCCGGCGCTCGTGCTGGCCGAGCTGAAAGGTGATCTCGATGTCGGGCTTGCCTGTCGGAGCCGTTCCATCGGCTCGATCGCCGAACGCACGGCGGTAGAACGACCAGTTGTCATCGCCGAGACTGGCGAGCGTCCCGAGCGGATCGTGATCGACGCCGGGCAGCACCGTCCAGGTGTGGGGGATCCCGAGGCGAGCGAGATGGTCGTGAAAGTCGCGGTTGTTGGCGAAGGTCTCGTCCTCGCTCCCGCAAACCATCCGCACGAGCGACCCTGCCGCGATCGCCGCCGCATGCTGCTCCGCGAGCACGCGTGGACTGACGCTCCTGAAATACTCCTCGTCGCCTCCGTACACCCGTGCGAGCACCTCTGCGGCCCGGCGTTGCCCAGCCCGTGGCGCATTGAGCAGATCGGCCTGGAGCGGCCCGCCCCCCATGATCGACACCCCGCGAAACAGCTCCGGGTACTTGAAGCCGAGCCGTGCCGCACCGTAGCCCCCCATGCTGTAGCCGTCGAGCAGTCTCCCCTCGCGGCTGGCGATCGTGCGGTACGTGGCGTCGATGTGCGGGACGAGTTCCCTGACGATCATCGTCTCGATCGGGGCCGAGCCGTCCTTCCAATCGACGTACATCCCCTCGGGCAATCCGTTGACGAACACGACGAGGCAAGGAGGCGTCTTTCCCTCCTCGATGGCGGCGGCGAACGACGCGGCGACTTTCGGGATTCCGGGGAGGCCCCCCCGAGAGCCGTGCAACCAGTAGACCACCGGCAGCCGCCGGTCGGGCTCGCGGTCGTAGGCCGCCGGTGTGAACAGGTGGTAGCTGACCGTGGCCTTCGCGGCAGCGCTCTCGAAGGTATGGAACGACACCCCCGGAGCCGTGACCTCCGGAGTCACCCAGGGGAGCCCGCGCTGCGCGTCAGGCTCGGCAGCCTGACCGGCCACCACCCAGGCGACGGCGACACACAGCGCGATCGGAACGAGGACGCGGGGGATGTTCATCGTGCTGATTTCAACGAGGGAAGCAGGCCCGAAGTTTCAGCGGCCGTCGACTTCAGCGGCGGGAAGCTGCCGATCGTCAGTGACGCTCCGATTCGTCGTCGAACTCGCGATGTCGGAAGATTTCCCGGGCGATCGCCTGGAATGCGTCCAGCGACGCCTCCGTGAGATCGAACGTAACGGTGGTGTCGGTCGTCTGGTAGCGGATGTCACGGCAGCCAAAGCAGACGAGCACGGTCACGCCGCCGTAGTCGATCAATGGTGTGCCAAGGCTTTCGGGCGTTCAGCATCGGCCATGTCCAACACCTCTCGGAGATGCCGAGGGCAGCGCACCAACGCCGCATCGAAGCCTTTTCATCACCCTGGCAACATCGCGATCGACACGGCGGCAGGCATGATGCACCGCCTCATCACTGCTCCGAGCGGCGACGGTTGCGTCAACGCGCCGGTGGGAGCACCGATGAGTGAGCACCGACGCACCGCCAGGCACCACCCTCGAGCACCCAGACGTTCGTGAACCGCGACCGTCGATCGTACGGCTTGCCATCCTTGTCTTTGCCGGCTTCATGGTAGTCGCCGATGTCCACCGCCACCGTGCCACCGCCGTACACCCTGACGTCGATCGACGTCGCCTCGGAGAGGGTGGGCTTGTCCGTCCCCGCCTTGAGCGAGGCGATCCCTTCAGCCTTGGTGGATCGCTTTCCCGACGAGTCGACGTTCACGAAGTCAGGGGCCCAGATTCTTTCGAGAATCGTGGCGTCCTTCGCGAGGATTGCTTTCGACCACTGCGTCGACAGTTCCTTGACACCCGCCTCGATGGCGGCTTCCTGGGCCGGGGTGACGGTCCCGGTCGGCTGGGCATGGGCGACCGGGCAAACAGCCGCAGCGACCGACGCCAACGCGACAACGAGGAGAGAAGTCAGCGTACGCACCATGGAGAACGACCCCTTTTCCAAAGAATGGATGGCTGGAAACGACCGAGTGGCAGAATCGTAGCACGACCAGCGTCGAACCGTCGACGAACGACGACCAGCCCCGCCGGCAAAGAAAGCGTCGCGTCCACGGACTGCCCGGCCCGAGGCCGGTGACGCACAGAAAAGACCGTTTGTGGCCATGGATGGCGCCCGGGGCCTCGGGACTGGCTGCCTCCGGCCGGGTCTTCGTCTCATCTGCCCCCGTGCTTTCACCACCAGACGTCCTGATCCTCCATCACGCCCGGCACGTCGGTCAGGGTCAGCACCCGGCCCTCCGCGGAGCGCACCGTTCCATTGAAGAGCCCGGCGACCTGCATGAATCGACTGTCCACAAGGCCGAAGTTGCGGTTCTCGCTGTGTGACCCCTTGGGTGTGAACTGCAGGTGGATCCGGCCGTCCGCGGTGGTGACCTGCCATGGGTCCATGAAGTTCTGGCGGTTGAAGATGAACGTCGGTTTCGACAGCGACGACAGCTCCTTTCCAACCCAGAGAGCGTTGTCGCCGGTTTGTCCGTCGGGGAAGATCCCCCCGGTCAGATTCAAGCCGACCGCGGTGCCGTCGTCCGCGGTTCCCTGCAGGGACGCCCAGTTCCAAACCGTGTGGCTGGGGAGAATGCCCTGCGTGCAATCGAAGCCGCCCCGGAACCCCTCCGCGAGATTCCATTCACGGGCCCCAAGTTGGAGGGATCCCGTCACGGGGAGGAGGCTCCATTTCACGGTGGCATTGATGTCTCCGGGAGGCGTCGGCGCGAGGGAGGAGACGGGGAGCGGGGCCCCGGTGGGATCGAGGGTCGCGTCGATTCGGAGGCCGTCGTCCTTGGAGACGATCTCCACGCGGAAGGGCGTCGACTCCGCACCTCGGGTGATCGACACGGACAGGCTTCCACCGATCCCGTCGGCGAATGTGGCACGGGCGCCGGCGCCGGGGTTGCTATTGATGACGGTCGACACCAGCGGGAGACCGATTTCCCCTCGGTCGACGAGCATCGCCCCCTTGTCGAGGTCGACGACGTAGACGAAAGCCGTCGATCCGTACCCTGCATCCACCACGGCAAATCCAGCGAGGAGCCCGCTCGAGGACAACGTGCCGAAGAACCACTTCTTCAGTTGGGGGTATTGCAAGGGCGAGAGCCGGGGCGTCAGATCAATGGTGCCGAAGGCGCCGGCGTAGGTTCCCAGGAGCGGTTCACCGCTCGGGGAGAAGACGGTCGGCGGTGCGGGGGTAAGGATGTCGATCCTCGTGGGCTCTCCCCGCTGGATGTCGAACCAACGCAGTTGCCTGAAGGCCGCGTCGAGGACGGTGCGTCGGTGGCTGGCATCATCGACCGGCACCATCTGGAGATTCTTTTTGCCGAAGGTGGCGGTCTGCCGCGTGTCGAGGATGGTCGCCATCGACTCCGGCACGACCTCGTCGGCGAGGCCGTAGTACGCCCGCATGTCACTCTCGAAGCGGGTCGAACCGACGCCCGCGTTGCGGACAAGGCCAGCGAAGGCCGTCCGCGAGAAGGCGTTCGCGTCCTGCCCGAAGCGCTGGGCGATGAACAACGCCGGCTCGGCCGAACGGGTCACGCCGTCCATCGTCATCACCGGCGCCGTGTCACCACCGACGTCCGTCCGCCACGTGAAATCCGGCAGCGTCTTGAACTCCCGCATGGAGAACTTCCGCGCGAATTCGTAGTTGCCGCCGAAGACTTCCAGGGCCACGCCGGGCTTGCCGCCATAGGCCCCCAGCGAGAATGCCGCCATCTGCGGAATCGCCACGTTCCACGCCGCGTCCGGCACGGTCGTCGTCGAAGATGGCCTCGGATTGAAGATCATACGATTGACGAACATCTCCAGGTCGGAAGGCGCGGCGGACGTTGACACGCCTGCGATCGTCACACCCTGGCTCTCGAGCGCCTCCTGGAAGGCGAGCGTGGCGAGCCCGCCGGTCGACCAGCCGTTCAAGAAGAGCTTGTCGGTGGTCAGGCCCAAGCTCTCGATGAGCTTCCGCGAGGCTTCGTGCATGTCGCGGCAAGCTTGCTGGGCGCTCTGCTTGGCCAGAAAGCTGTCGAGCTCGATCGAGTTGCCAAGGCCGAACGAGTCGGCCGCGATCACCGCATAGCCATTGCCGGCGAATTGGGCGACGTTCAGCCGGGTCTCGTAGGCGGAGTCGTAGAGCTGCTTTTGGGTGAGGCCGTATCGGACCGGCGTCGTGTCGTCGGTCTTGTCCCAGGAGAAAGCCTGGGAGGGGGCCGATTCTTTCAGGAGCAGCTGCCCGTGTTGAGAGGAGACCAGCGGCAACGCACCCGTCACCCCGTTGGGGATCGCCAGCAGTCCGTAGGCCACCGTCGGCCGACTGCCCTGCTCGGGAATCGTGGACCGGTAGGCCACGCGGTAGAGGTCGATGTCGTTCTTCACCGGCGTGAACACCGGCGGCACGTAGTCCTTCCAGGATTCGGCGTCGCCGTCCTCCTTCAAAAAGCCCTGCTGCTCGTCGTTCAGGATCGTGTTGAGGTCGTTCTGCGAGACCGTGCCGAGCTTTTCGAAGTGCGTGCCGATGATGACGACGCGGCTGCCCGCGTCGGTATAGGTCTGTCCGAAGTTGCCGCCCACGGCGGTGACGCTGTTGCCGAAGCGATCCTTGAGATCCGCCCCCGCCGGCAACAGGATGACTTCCCCGGGGAGGCCAGCGGTGCCGCGAAAGGCTGGGTTCGCCACCGACCTCCCCTTCGGCATCGTGACGGCGAAGGTGAGGGTCTTCGTGCCCGAGCCGGAGGCGTACGTGAGCGACCGGTCCTGCCCGCCGATCGTCACGGGCACCGTCGGCTTCCCCTGCACGACCACCGGCCCGTCGAACGTGACCTGGAGCGAGACGTGCCGGCCCCTCGTGGCAAAGCCGCTGTAGGAGGCGACGACGGGGCCGGTCGCATCGACACGAATGCGGCTGGAGTCGATGGCGGGAATCGAGTTGCTCGCCGGATTGCCCGACCGGTCGAGGATTCGCGGGGCCACGCCGGGCTTGTTGAAGTCGAAGTCGCGGATCGCCGCCGCGTTCACGCGGCCCATGCTGATCCCGTCGGTGTCGACGTCGTTCGCGGCGACGTTCATCCGGAACGTGAGCGACCTGGTGCCGCTGCCCGACACGTACCGCGCCTCGCGCATGGCGTAGCCGACCTCGACGGGAAGAACCACTTCGGCCTGATTGCCCACCACCCGCACCGGTTCGCTGAAGTGGACCTTGAAGGACATCGCCCGCTCGCTGCCATAGGTGCCGGCGGCGGGCAGCGACACCGACCGCACCACGGGTGCGATCGTGTCGAGCAGCCCAGGCGTGGCCGCGAGCGCCAGCCGCGGCTCGAGCGACTCGAGATTCAGATCCCGCTCGCGATCACCCCGGCGACGCCGCCGCGCGGCCCCGCGCGCGCGGCGGGAGGAGAGACCTGAGTCGCGGAGGAAACGAACCATGGAGAAGTGCCCTCCGCGGGGGAGGTGATGCGTGGCAAGAAGGCCCTCCAGCCTCCGGCGTCGGAAGAAAACAGCGGATGAGCACCCCAAACCGAACACGACCGGGAACGTAGCCGGCGAATGCTTTTGATGCAAGAAATCGGTGGGAGTCGGCGAGATCGCCGCCGCCGCGGCACCCCGGGAAAGACCTCGGGCTTGCACGCCACTGAGATTACCCCGGTGGTCGGCGTGCCCCTGGCCCTTTGATCGGGGTCGGCGTTGCTGGCGATCATCCTGCCACACGCGCAAGGCTTCCCCATCGGTCGTGGTCGGCATCCTCCTGTTCCCTGCGGATCCGTGATCCGCAGGGAGGGCGTGTGAAAGCCGGTAGATACGTGCATCGCGCGCGGCAGAAAGTGAGAGCGCGGGGTTGGGTATGGAATCTGTTCCGCGCCGTCATGGCCCGGCGACGGCCTCCGAGCCGTCGCGGCTGACGAGCGCCGCGAACACGGTGGCGTCGATCTCGTTGGCCATGAACGTCACGCTGCCGTCGCCCATCGCTGCCCCCACGCCGCTGGGGTGGAAGGCGTAGGGGTTGTCGTCGTTGAGCACGTTCACGAC
>Ga0078894_10002972_pt1 | contig 12829 bp, 5 predicted proteins | sample LauGreSu1BDMLBSD_2_FD_67506 | JGI IMG/M metagenome (GOLD analysis project Ga0078894, IMG submission 67506) | Freshwater lake microbial communities from Lake Michigan, USA - Su13.BD.MLB.SD (version 4) (version 4) | ecosystem: Environmental > Aquatic > Freshwater > Lake | place: Lake Michigan, USA...
GCTCCTGTTGATGGATCAGGTTCTTGTCCGGCATGGATAGCTCTTGTGCCGAAACCTAATTTTTCAGTTCCTTTCATGTCAATTTAATTTTAGTGGGGCAAAGATATAATTTGCCTTATGATTAGCTACCCTTAACTAAAAATTGACATTAACAAGTTAAGATTTATATTGTTTTTGGAATTAACTATTTAAAATCAGTCCAAAATTTACCCACTATTTTGATATTGTAGTTGCTAAAAAGTATTTTCGCCACACTTTAAAAATAATACGTTATGAACTTTGAATTAACCGAAGAACATTTATCAGTACAACAGGCTGCACGCGACTTTGCTCAAACCGAATTATTACCGGGTGTAATTGAGCGTGACAATAAACAAGAATTTCCTACGGAGCAGATTAAAAAATTAGGCGAGCTAGGATTTTTAGGAATGATGGTTGACCCTAAATACGGAGGATCAGGTATGGATACGGTATCTTATGTATTAGCTATGGAAGAACTTTCTAAAGTTGATGCATCAGCTTCTGTAGTTGTTTCGGTTAATAACTCATTGGTATGCTGGGGTCTTGAGCACTATGCTAACGAAGAACAAAAGCAAAAATACTTAGTGCCAATGGCAAGCGGTAAATGCCATGGTGCATTTTTGTTGAGCGAGCCAGAAGCAGGTAGCGATGCTACAAGCCAAAGTACAACTGCTATTGATATGGGCGACCATTACTTGTTAAATGGCACTAAAAACTGGATTACCAATGGTAATACAGCTACTTACTATTTAGTAATAGCCCAAACAGATGTAGAGAAAAAACACCGTGGTATCAATGCCTTTATTGTTGAGAAAAGCTGGGCAGGTGTTACTGTAGGTAAAAAAGAAGATAAAATGGGTATTCGCGGCAGTGATACACACTCTATCATGTTCCAAGATGTGAAAGTACCTAAGGAAAACCGCATTGGTGAAGATGGATTTGGCTTCAAATTCGCGATGAAAACTTTAACCGGTGGACGTATTGGAATTGCTGCGCAAGCATTAGGAATTGCCAGCGGTGCTTACGAATTAGCATTAGCCTACTCAAAACAACGTAAAGCTTTTGGTAAAGAAATTATGCATCATCAAGCTATTCAATTTAAGTTGGCTGATATGGCTACACAAATTGAAGCTGCTCGTTTGCTAATTATGAAAGCTGCTTGGTTAAAAGATAATGACATGGATTATAACATGGCAGGTAGTATGGCCAAAGTGTTTGCAAGTGAAGTAGCCATGTGGGTTACAACAGAGGCTGTTCAAATACATGGTGGCTACGGTTTTGTGAAAGAATACCATGTGGAGCGCTTAATGCGTGATGCTAAAATCACTCAAATATATGAAGGAACTAGCGAAGTACAACGCATTGTAATTAGCCGTGAGATATTGAAATAATTAAGAATACATATCATTATAACGGCCGCTCCAATGAATTGGAGCGGCCGTTTTTTTATAATAGCAAATACTAAACCTCACTTAAAATAAACTGTATTATCAAGACTTATCTGTTCATTTTAGGTGTAAACTATTTTTAATGAATACGATTGTAAAGCCTAAATTGCAACACCATTTGTTAGTATACAACATGATTACAAAAGAGCAAGTTTTAAAAGCGTTATCAACCGTGCAAGAGCCTGATTTAAAAAAGGACTTGGTAACGCTTAACATGATAAAAGACATAGAAGTAAAGGAGGCAGTAATTGCTTTTACGGTATTGCTCACTACACCTGCTTGTCCTATGAAGGATAAAATTGAACAGGATTGTATTGCTGCTATTCATAGTATAGTAGATGCGCATGTAGAGGTTAAAATTACAATGGAAGCCAATGTACTTACCCTAAGATCAGATAAGGTGGTATTGCCAGGTGTAAAAAATATTATTGCTGTAGTTAGTGGAAAAGGTGGTGTAGGTAAAAGTACCGTAGCTAGTAATTTGGCCTTAGCATTAAGCGAGCTTGGAGCTAAAGTTGGATTATTAGATGCAGATATTTATGGACCAAGCATGCCCATTATGTTTGGCATACACGAAACTCCCGAAATGAAAGTTGTGGATGGCAAAAATATCATGCTACCAGTAGAACGTCATCACATCAAATTAATGAGTATCGGCTTTATGATTGAGCCTAATCAAGCGGTAGTTTGGCGCGGGCCAATGGTGAGCAGTGCTTTACGTCAGTTTATTAATGAAACCGATTGGGGTGAATTGGATTATTTAGTATTAGATATGCCTCCGGGTACCGGAGATATCCACTTAACCATGGGACAAATTATACCGGTTACGGGATTTGTATTGGTTACCACACCCCAAGATGTAGCAGTTGCTGATGCACTAAAGGCCGCTGTAATGTTTGATATGCTGCCGAATAAAATACCTATGCTTGGTGTAGTAGAAAACATGAGCTGGTTTACTCCTGCCGAGTTACCTAATAACAAATATTTTATTTTTGGTGATGGTGGCGGTGCAAAAATGGCCAAACAGTTTAATGCACCTTTATTAGGGCAAGTACCATTAGTAGCAAGTATACGCGAAGGTGCTGATAAAGGAATGCCTGCCGTATTGGATGATAATAATTTAGCTAAACCAGTTTTTATGCAAATTGCAAAAGCAGTTGCTCAGCAAATTACTTTGGTTAATACCATTGGTCAGTTTCAAACAAATAATTAATATCCTTTAAACATGATTACAAATAGAACAGAACTAGAAGAAAAAATTGAGATTGCTTTAAACAGCATGCGTCCGTTTTTACATGCTGATGGAGGAGATGTGGAATTGGTTGATATTACCGATGAAATGGAAGTGCAACTACGTTTAACCGGAAACTGTAGCAGTTGCAGCATGAGTAGCATGACGATGAAAGCCGGTATTGAAAACGGTTTAAAATCAGCAATACCACAAATAACCAAGGTTATTGCGGTTGATTAGATTTTTTTAGCTATTTCAGGTAAAATAGCTAAAGTGCCTATTTTATTGGCTTGAGAATGAATATTGTGTAGTAAAACTGACGATAATCTTTTTTTATCTTAGGTATTATTATTAAAGGTTGTTTTTGTTAACGTTTTTTTAATAAATTCGATTAACAAACTTTAATCAAATACACTATGAGAAAACTGTTACTTATGATTCTGTGTACTGCATTTTTAGCGCAGGCAAGAGCAACACAAGTATCTGGAACATTAACGATTGATGCTACACAGCCGGCATCAGCTACCAATTTCCAGAATTTTACTTCCCTCAATACTTATCTCACCTCAGCATCAACACGTACCGATGCTGGTCCTGCAAACAGTTCTCCATTTGGTGTAAGTGGTCCTTTGGTTGTAAATGTAGTAGCGGGCACTGGTCCTTACACGGAGCAGGTTACCTTTTTAAATATTACAGGTGCATCAGCAACTAACACCATTACAATAAATGGGAATGGCAACACGGTTCAGTTTGCACCACTAACAACAGCCGATTATGCTATCGTTCGTTTTAATAATGCGGATTACTACAGATTAAAGCGATTAACTATCAAAAGTACAAGCGTAAATTACGGCTGGGGTATTCATGTTTATGCAGGATCTGATTATAATATTATTGATAGTTGCACCATTGATCTAACAACAGTTACTAGTACTACCTCTACCTATTCTGCGGGTATTGTTTTTAGTAATAGCTTAACTTCTCTTACTACCTCAGGTGCAAATGGTTACTTTAATGTAATAAGTAATTGTAATTTAAATGGGAATCCAACGAGTGGTGGTGGTATGTATTATGGTATTGTTGGCGGCCCAGCAACATCATCTACCACGGTAAGTTCAAATAAGTTTTATAACAATACTATACAAGATTTTTATGTTTATGGTATTTATTGGCAATATGGTAATGGAACTACATTTGATGGTAATACCATCAAACGTACATCAACCAAAACTGGGTTTTCAACTACCTATGCTTTTTATTTCACCAATGGTGGACGACAAGATACGGTTCGTAATAATATAATTACTGATTTATTTGCGGGTAGTACAACAAGTACATCAACTTGTTATGGTATATACGCCATTAATTACAGTGGCGCATCGGCAACTCAACCTAATGTAGTTGATAATAATTTATTTAACTTCAACACAGGTACAGGTTCACACATGGGTATGTATATGTTAAGTGCAGGTAACTATGCAATCCGAAATAATACGTTTGCTTTTCATAATAATACCGTCACCTCATCTTATCAAAGTTATGCGTTCTATTCAAACGTAGGAACAAGTGTTGGTTATGGTTTTGATATTCGTAACAATATTTTCTTTAATAATCGGACATCTACCGTTGGGTTATTTTACACCTATTATGTTGCAGGAACATTTAATACGGGTAATACCTTAGGTAAAAATTCTTATTATGGAGCTGCATCATGTTATAAATTGGCCAACATTAATGGTTCGGATTATAGCAACTTAGCAAGTTATAATTCTTACATGGGTTCTACCGATTTAACAAGTACGGATTACAACCCTAATTTTGTTAACGCTACTACCCGAAATTTTTCACCACAAGATGGGTGGTTTGATGGGAATGGTGTGGCTATGCCTCACATTACTAAAGATGTTACAGGAGCAAACCGTACTTTGCCAATAGATATTGGTGCATACGAAGCATCTCCTGCAGGTATAGATATTGCGTATTCTGGATTAACTTTACCTGTTTCGCCATATGCAGCGGGAGTACAAACTGTTTCGGCTACTATCAGAAATGCCGGATCAACTACTATTACAAGTGCTGTGATTAACTGGACGGTAAACGGAGTGGCTCAAACACCTGTAAATTTTAGTGGTTCATTAGCTGGTGGAGCAACTTCTTCTAGCATTACCCTTGGTACATTTAATGCGCAGGTTGGTACGGTATACAATATTGTTTATACAATTGCTAATCCGAATGGTGGTTCTGAATTAAACACCACCAATAATACTTTAGGTCGTTCAACTGCATGCTTGCTCCCAGGTGGTACATATACCATCAACCAAGGTGCAGCGGCTAGTTCAACTAATTTTACCTCTTTTACAAGTCTTGCTGATTACATGAGTATGGGTGGAATAGGAGGAGCAGTTACTTTTAACGTGGCTGCCGCTTCAGGTCCATACAATAATCAAGTATTTTTATCTTTTGTTCCGGGTGTTAGTGCAACAAACACCATTACTTTTAACGGTAACGGAAACAGAGTAGAATTTAATAATACAAACGCGGGCCAAATTGGTATTATTAATATCATTGGAACCGATTATGTATCCTTTAATCAACTACATGTAAAATCATTAAACGCAAGTTATGGTGTAGGTTATTTGCTTACAACAGGCTCTGATTATGTTAGCATTCTTAATTGTAATATTGATATTTCGTCTGTAACTGGAAGTTCGTTATCTGCAGGTATCGCGGTAACTTCAAGTTTAAGTAATCCAACAAGTATTTCTGCAAACACTGGTTATTTCAATCGTTTTATTGGTAATGCGATCACCGGAAATTCTGCAGGTGGACCATATTACGGAATTTCTGCGTGTGCCAATAATAACGATGGTACAAATAACGGGTATGTTATAAAAGATAATATTATTAGAGATTTTACCATATATGGTATATACGCCTATGGTGTTACTGGTGGCTTAATTCAAAACAACGAAATTTCTCGTCCTACGAAAGCATCTCCATCTACTTTTTATGGGATAAATTTCACCTATTTATCAGCGGATACATTTGTTAATAATAAAATTATTAAGCCGTTTGAAATGCTGCAAACCACCACAAATACTTACTACGGTATGTATCTTCAAATAGCATCTGCCAATCGGCCAATATTAGTGGCTAAAAACTTAATAGCTGATGTAAAAGGTGGCGGAACTATTTATGGGATTTTCTTATCATCAATAAGTCAAAGTCAGTTTTACCATAATACAGTAAGTATTGATTATGCAGCGGCTACAACAACTTCTGCAACGTATGCATTTTACAACTCGGGTACACCTAGCTACCAGCGTGTAAAAAACAATATTTTTTATGTAAACAGAGGCGGTACTGGTAGTAAATATTTAATGTATTTAGGTACAACAAGTACAACGGGTTATGACTTCAGAAATAATGGATTATTTTACGCTACACCAGTTGGAAGTACCAATAATTTTGTAGGATATTATGCAGCTAATCAAATTACATTGGCAGCTTGGCGCGCAGCGATCCCTACAAATCCATTGGATTCGTTTAGTGTATTTGCTGATCCTAAATTTAGAACTGCATTTACGCAAGCTCCATTTACACCAGGTGCTGATAGTTTAAATAATATTGGTGCTGATTTACGTGCCATTGTGCCTACTGATATTTCAGGTGTAGCAATGGATTCGTTGCCTGATCCGGGTACTTATAAATTTGATGTATCACCAGTTGATGCTGGTTTAATAGGTTTTTCATCACCAGTTATGCCATTAAGTTTAGGTACACAAAATGTGAATGCGGTAATTAAAAACTTTGGTACCGCAGCATTAACTGCAACTAATATTGATTGGCAGGTAAATGGTACCAGCCAAACAGGTGTTGTTTGGGGTGGTAACTTGGTGGCTAATGATACTGTTTCAGCATCATTAGGGACATACAATTTTGCAACTTCTGGTTTATATACTTTAAAAGCGTGGACTAGTGGTCCAAATTCGCAAACAGATATTTTAAGATATAACGATACGGTACAAACCATTTTATGTACACCTTTATCTGGTAATTTAACAATCAATCCTGCTTTACCATCGGGTAACGGTAACTTTACTAACTTTACCTCTTTAGTGCAGTTAGTGCAAACATGCGGTGTTTCAGGTGATGTAACTGTAAATGTTGCTGCAGGAGTTTATAATGAAAAGATTGCATTTAATCCAATTTTAGGTATCAATAATGGTAGTCGTTTACGCTTTATTGGTGCTGATTCAGCAAATACAATTATCACTTTTGCTGGATCATCAACCACTGATCGAGCTACGGTTTTATTTAACGGTGCCGATAACATTTCGTTTCGTAATTTTAAAATAGAAAATACGGGAAGTACTTATGGTACTGCTGTTCAAATTTTAGGTTCGGCAACAGATAGGTCAGATAGTTTAACATTTGAGAAATGTACCTTTACGGTAACTCCTGGGGTTATTTCTACTTACGTAAATCCTTTTGAAGTAACTTCTATTAACTCATCTCCAACAGGAACTACCTTTATAAATGCTACTGCTTTAATAGTGGATAGTTGCAGCATATTGAATGGTTACTATGGCATGACTCTTTGCGCACCAACAACTACCAGATCTTTTGGAAATAGAATATCGAACAGTGTATTTTTTGATAACTATTACATATTTGGTTATTTCTATGGTGTAGAAAAAACTTTGTTTGAGCGAAATAAGTTTATTGGTGGAGGCCGTCAATCAACAGGTACAACTTATGCCATGTATTTGTACTATCCAGGCGAAGGGGTAGTGGTTAATGCTAATGAAATTAATGGCCAAAATGGAGGTTATGGTATTTTTTGTGGATACGCTCAAGGTACCGCAATCAATAAAGTTAAATTAACCAATAATATGATTCAGATTGGTACATTGGCTAACCAAGTTTATGGGGTTTACATTGGCTATTGCTCTCAATTGGTCATGGCACACAATGCTATTAATGTTACTTCTGGTAGTTCTACTGCTACAACTTTTTATATGTATAGCAACAATGCTACATCATATAATACAATTGATGTAATTAATAATATTTTTAATAATCCAAATGCAGGTTATGCAGGATGGCTTGGTGATGGTGGAGCATTGTTCCCAATCACACAAGTAGGTTTAAATTGGACCATTAATAATAATGTTTATTATGGTTTGGGTGCATATCCATATCGCTCAAATAATCAAATTACTAGCACCTTTGCAGGATGGCAAAACAATACTGGTTTGGGCAATGATTCAAACTCATTTGTTATGAATCCGAATTTTGTAACACCTAAAAATTTACGTTTAAATATTATTCCATTTAACAATGTAGGTAAAGGTAATACATGGGTAACAACAGATATTGATGGTAATCCACGCAGTGCAACTACACCTGATATAGGTGTACTTGAGTTTACTCCTCCTGCTGATGATGCAGGTATATTATCATTTGTATTGCCTAAAGCACCAATTGATACTGGATTAACTGATGTAAGAGTATTAATTAAAAACTTCGGTGCAGCAACATTAACATCCGCTAATGTAACTTACGAATCAGGTGCTACTTCATTTACACAATCATACTCAGGTAATATCCCATCAAACGGAACTGATACCGTAACATTTAGTGCTACATCAGGTGCCGGTGGAACTAGTCAGCAGTTTTATTACACAGGAGCTAGTATTAATATGCGTGCTTACACTTCATCACCTAATACTAATTTAGATGCTGATAGAGGTAATGATACATTGAACTTGCCTGTTTGCCTGGGTATGTCTGGTGTTTATACCATTAATCCAAGTGGTTCGGGAGTTCGTAATTACAGCAGCTTTACTTCAGCATTGGCTGCATTATCATGCGGTGGTGTATTAGGCCCTGTGGTTTTTAATGTAGCAAACGGTACCTATACAGAGCAACTTACTTTAGGTATTATTCCTGGTGCAACTGCAACTAACCGTATTGTGTTTAGATCTGCTACTTTAAATAGAAGCAATGTAATTTTAACTTTTGCTCCTACAGCTTTAGGTACTAACTATGTAGTTACCTTTAATGGTACCCAGTATGTTAATTTCGAGCATATGACCATCAGAAATACCAGTGCTAGTTTCGGTAGGGTTGTTAATTTAGGCTTGCAAGGTTCTGTTAACTCAGCTAATATTGGTATACGAAATAATACAATTGAAGGATTAATAGTTGCTACATCAAGTGATTACAATGCTTTGATTTTTGCAGCAGCTGGAACTAATGCCACAGATATCAATATTGCCAATAATAATTTAGTAAATGGTAGTATGGCTGTTAGTATTGGTGGACAAAACATTGTAAACAATTACTCGTTCCGCTGTCAAATCGATTCAAACATTATTACCAATCCTTACTATTATGGTTTATACTTAAATAGCCGTGCTGAAATGAAGGTGCGTAACAATGTAATTACGCCAAGTACCTCTGCATATTATGGCATTTATGCATATGGTATTTCTAGCAACTCAGAGTTCTCATACAACAAACTATATCAACCAAGTAATTATGGTTTCTATTTTGGAGGTTTCTCACAGTATGGTGAAATTGGTGGAACTAAAGTATATGGGAATGCTATTATGGTTTCTGGTGGTACAGCATCTCCACTTTACTTCACGGGTTGCTCTGATGTTAGAATCTACAACAACAGTATTAGCACCTTAACCACAGGTACATCAACCACTATGGGTGGTCTTACTTTTGGTGGTTCGGTAGCAGGTGGTAATGCAGTTAATGCCGCTCAGGTGTATATCATTAACAATGCAATTAATGCAGGTACTTCTCCTGCATTAAGTATAACTAACTTAACAGGTATATCTGGTTTAGTACAGTTAGATTACAATGCTTATTATTCATCAGGAGCTACTTTATTGTATTTCAACGGCACATCATACACTCCTGCAACATTCCCTACAGCAAAAGGTTCATTGGTTTCTATTAATGATATGAACTCGTATAATGCGGATCCTACCTTTACCTCAATTAGTAACCTAATGCCTTCAACTAGTAATGCGAATAGCTGGGTATTAAACGGTCGTGGCATACAAGTATATGATTTAGCTAAAGATTTAAATGGAGCTACTCGTAGTGTGCAAGTTTCAACTGGTGCACCAGATATTGGAGCCTTTGAATTTAATCCAACTACCGCAGCACCATTATCAACTGTAGTAGGCTCTGTTGGTTATGGTAACACACAACATTTCTTGTCGTTTGGCGATACCGTTGCAACTGTTATTTGGGGATTCAGTGGAACTCTTCCTTCATCGGCAAACATGCGTTTTGCACCCGGTACTTTAATTAGTAACCGCGCACTTTTAAGTCCTAATAATAATGCCACACAAGATACTGCAGCGCATTTAATGGATGCCTATTGGAGAATGACTCAAACAGGTGGTAGTAGCTTTACTTACGATGTGCGCTTACGCTACAAACCTTTCCAATTGGGTACTATTCCTACAGAAACTGATTTGAAGTTTGCTGATAGAAGATCAACCCAATACGCTAGCTGGTGGAATAACAACAGTTTTGCGACTGTATTAGATACTGTTGCCAATGTGTTTGGTATGAACATACTTAGTGATACCACTGCATTTACTGGTACAACAGATGTCTCGGCTCCGTTACCAGTTAAGTTAACTAGTTTACGTGCTACTAAATCTGCTTTAGACGCTGTGGTTAGTTGGACAACAGCTTCAGAGCGTAATTCGTCTTATTTCACAGTGGAGCGTTCATTTAATCGCTCTACCTTCGAACAAGTTGGCCGTGTAATAGCTGCTGGTAATTCGGTGGTAACTAAGAAATACGAATTAGTAGATGCACAAATTGGTAGAGTTGCTAAAAATCAAACCATATACTACCGTTTAAAAATGGTAGATCTTGATGGTAAATTTGACTATTCACCAATCGTATCTGTTCAATTTAACGACCGTATTACTACTTCTATTCATGCTTATCCAAATCCATTTATCAATAATGTATCGTTGGCAATTACTGCCGAAACAGATGCAATTGCTCATGTATTGGTGGTTGATTTAATGGGACGTACAGTTGCACAGTTTACCAATCCAGTTGTGGCTGGTGATAACTTAGTGCAGGTAGATGCATTAGCTAAACTTGCCAATGGTGTATACTTTGTAAAAGTAAACGTGGATGGAAAAGAGGCCGTAACCAAATTGATTAAAGAATAAACTCTAACGAGTAATTGATCATAAAAAGGCGTCCCGAAAATGTATTCGTGGACGCCTTTTTATATGTTTAATATTATCGCACCTAAAAAAAACTCCTATCAATTTTGTTATGATAGGAGTTTTTTATTGATGTAGTATTTAGTTAGTTCTTCTCAAATTCATCTAATCTATTCATGGCCATCATTTGCTTCATAGTTTTGTCCATGCCATCTGTACTGCCATCTAAAAAGATTACATTACCTTTTCCATTTTCTGCAAAGTTTTTAATCGATTCGGTCCACATACTAAATAAAAGGAATGACGCGTCTAGTTCTGCCACTTTCATTTCATTCGCAGCTTCACTCATGCCCTTTGCTACTTCTTTACGGAATAATGCTACTCCTTGGCCACGTAATTGTGCGGCAATGCGCTCGGCTTCAGCAGCAATTTTTATGGCATTACCTTCGGCTTCGGCAGCTTTTGTTTTAGTAATTAATAAAGCTTGTCCTTCATTTTCGGCAGCAGCTTTTAAATTGCTTGATGCTACTACTTGAGCCATACTTTTGGTAATCGCTTCATCAAACGTAATATCGTTTAGTTGTAAGTCTAATAAATGGAAACCCCAAGTTTCAACCACGGTATCGATTCCTTCTTTTACATACTCTACAATTTCTTTACGCAACGATAAAATTTCAGCTTGCTTTTTAGTGGCCACAAAACCACGAATACCGCCTTCAATGGTACGTATTAAGGCTGTCATAAAATCACGTTCATTCACAAATTTGAAGGCTACATTTTTTAACGTTTCTTCTTTGTTATCAACCACACTATAAAGCAACATGGCTTTAAAGTATACATTGGCTTGATCTTGGGTAATGGCTTGAAAATCTAATTCGATAGAACGATTTTGAACCGATATTTTTTTGAAAATAACTTCCAAAAATGGAATCCTAAAATTTAAGCCTGGGTAAAGTATTCTACGGTATTTACCAAACATGGTAAGTACAGATACAGTGCCTTGCTGTACGGTAACTACACTTAAAAATGCCAAAAAGGCTAGTGCGGCAATTGCAATTAATGGTGTCATGAATTTATAGGGTTGATTGTTTGAACAAATATACGATTAAATTTAAGGGCACTTAACGACCTTTTCTGCGGCTGTTATTTCCTTTGGGTTTAAAGCCACCACCTTTTTGTCCAGCAGGTCCTTTGCGGTGTTTGTTTTTTCTGTTATCAGGGTTGGCATTGGTAGGTTTTTTAGGCGCATTGCTACTTTTAGGCTTGTTGTTTTTGGGCTTTTGTTTTTTCTCATCCACATCGCTCGAATCAGCAATCATGCCATAAATAATATCCAACTCATTTGAGGTTAAATCGCGCCAATCACCCACAGGTAATTTATTAAGCTTAATATTCATAATCCTGATGCGCTCCAACTTTTTCACTTCGTAACCAAAGTGTTCACACATCCTTCGTATTTGTCGGTTTAAGCCTTGTATTAAAGTTATTCTAAAAGCATTTGCACCTTCGCGTACTACTTTACATTTTTTGGTAACAACCCCCATAATGGGTACACCATTTCCCATTGCTGTAATAACATCATCGGTTATGGGTTTATTAATGGTAACAATATATTCTTTCTCGTGGTTATTGCCTGCGCGTAGTATTTTATTTACCACATCGCCATCGTTGGTTAAAAAGATCAATCCTTGCGAATCTTTGTCTAATCTACCAATTGGAAAAATACGCTCGGGGTGATTTACAAAACTTACAATATTATCAATTACACCTGCTTCTGTGGTGCTTGTTACACCTACAGGTTTATTTAGTGCAATAAAAACCAGCTTATCATCTTTTTTAGGCTCCAATTTATTTCCATTAACGGTAACCCTATCGCCTGCATACACTTGGTCGCCAATTTGTGCTTT
>Ga0078894_10002973_pt1 | contig 12828 bp, 14 predicted proteins | sample LauGreSu1BDMLBSD_2_FD_67506 | JGI IMG/M metagenome (GOLD analysis project Ga0078894, IMG submission 67506) | Freshwater lake microbial communities from Lake Michigan, USA - Su13.BD.MLB.SD (version 4) (version 4) | ecosystem: Environmental > Aquatic > Freshwater > Lake | place: Lake Michigan...
CGATCTGGGTCACATCCAAGCTTTGGAACGACTGCCACGAACCCAAGCAGGTGAGGCCTGCCCTGCTACGCAGCCTGCAGAGCCTGGGCCTGGAGCAACTGGATCTCTACCTGATCCACTGGCCAGTGGCCCATCGCCATGGGGTGCTGATCGCTGAACAAGCAGCCGACCAAATCCCCCTGGAACAACTACCGCTGCATGACACCTGGGCAGCGATGGAAGCCCTGGTGGATGAAGGCCTGGTTCGACAGATCGGCGTGTCGAATTGCAGCGCCGCCAAGATCGCTGCCCTGCTGCCCGATGTGCGGCAGAGGCCGATGGTGAATCAGGTGGAGCGCCATCCCTGGCTGCAACAGAGCGCTCTTCTCCAGTACTGCCAACAGGAACAGATCCGGCTCACGGCCTACTCGCCGCTGGGCTCCCCAAGCGGCGATGGAGCAGCTCCGCTGCTGAAGGATCCGGTAATTACAAGCATTGCCGCCGAGCACAACGCCACCTCAGCCCAGGTGCTGCTGGCCTGGGGGCTGGCCACCGGCACAGCCGTGATCCCTAAATCGGTGCGGCGCGATCGCCTGGCCAGCAACCTGGCGGCCAGCCTGCTGGAACTGAGCCGTTCCGATCTGGAGCGCATCGCGGCGCTCGATCATCACCACCGCTTTGTGGATGGCAGTTTCTGGGATCTACCCGATGGGCCCTACAAACGCGCGACACTCTGGGATGAGCCGGTGGCCTGAACAGGACGCAGCATGGATTTCTTCGAGCGGCAGTGGAGTTCCTATCGGGCCGTTGTGGAGCACGACCTGATGGAACACCAGGCCGCAGCCACTGCTGTGGCAACGGCACTGCACCACTGGCTTGAGCAGCGGCCCGCCGAAGCCACCGCACCCGCCCTGATCGATCTGGGCTGTGGAGACCTTGCTCTGCTGGCACCACTGCTGCGGGAGCTTCCGCTGGAGCGATACACGGGCCTCGATCTGGCCGGGGTTGTGCTGCCGCTGGCTCAGCAGGCCTTAGGGCCAGTGAGTTACGCCACCCACTGGCGCGAGGGCGACTTACTCGGCTGGGCCGAAGCCGAAGACGGCGCTGATCCCTCCCTCGACCGCCCCGACATCCTTCATTCCGCCTTCGCCATCCATCACCTCAGCGACACGCAGAAGCAGGCCTTTCTCAAAGGCGCCCGCCGGCGCATTCAGCCTGACGGCCTGTTCCTCTGGGTGGATGTATTCCGTGACCCCGGGGAAACCCATGAGGCCTACATCACCCGCTACTGCCAAAGGATTTCAAGCTCCTGGCACCCCCTGAACGCCGAACAACAGGAACACGTGATCGCTCACCTCAGCCAGTTCGATCTCCCTGCTGATCGAGCCTCAATCCAGGCAAGCGCCGAGGCGGCTGGTTGGCGTTGGCAGTGGGCCTGGCAGGGCAAACATCGCGCCGAGGCGATGGCGGTGCTGACGCCGCTCTAGCTGTGCTCGCGCAGGAAACTGATCGAGCCCTGGAGCTCTTCGGCGAAGCGATCAATCTCCTCCAACGTGGTGGTGAAGCTGAGGCTGGCTCGCGCTGAAGCGCTTAAACCGTAGTGGCGGTGGAGCGGTTGGGTGCAGTGGTGGCCGCTGCGGATGCAGATACCCGCTGAATCCAACAGAGCCGAAAGGTCGTTGGCATGCACACCCTCCACGTGAAAAGCCGCCAGGGCAGCGCGATCAGGCTGCTGATCCGGTGTGGGGCCAAGGATGCGCAGCCCATCGATGGCTTGCAGCTGTTCAAACAGATGCCGGGTGAGGTGCTGCTCCCAGGTGTGGATGCGCTCCATGCCAATCGATTGCAGGTAGTCGATGGCAGCGCCCATGCCAATCGCCTCGCCGATGGCGGGCGTTCCGGCTTCGAATTTGTGGGGAAGTCCGGCCCAGGTGCTGTGGTCCAGGTAAACGTCCTGGATCATTTCGCCGCCTCCCAGAAATGGGGGCATGGCCTCCAGCAACGCCTCGCGGCCCCAGAGAAAGCCCATACCGGTGGGGCCACACAGCTTGTGGGAACTGCCTACTAAGAAATCAGCGCCCAGCTCGCGCACGTTCACCGGCAGGTGCGGCAGGCTCTGGCAGGCATCCACCAGCACCAAGGCACCAGCGGCATGGGCCAGGGCCGCCACCTCGGCGATGGGGTTAAGGCAACCCAGGGTGTTGCTCACCTGCACCAGGCTCACCAACCGGGTGCGCTCGCTGATCTTGCTGCGCAGGTCTTCGAGATCCAGCTCACCACTGTCGGTGAGGCCGGCATGGCGCAGCACGCAACCGGTGCGATCCGCCAGCAACTGCCAGGGCACCAGATTGCTGTGGTGCTCCATCACCGTGAGCAACACCTCATCGCCGGGGCGCAGGTTGGCTTCACCCCAGCTGCGGGCCACGAGGTTGATCGCCTCGCTGGCGTTACGGGTGAACACGATTTCGTTGGGGCTGATCGCACCCACGAAGGCCGCTGCCTTGGCGCGTGCGCCTTCAAAACCCTCGGTTGCGCGGGCGCTCAGCTGGTGGGCGCCGCGATGCACGTTGGCGTTGTCGTGGTCGTAGTAGTGCTGCAACGCCTCAAGCACCTGACGCGGCTTCTGGCTGGTGGCGGCGTGATCGAGATAGATCAGCGGCTGACCCAGGCAGGCGGTCTGCGCGAGCAGCGGGAAATCGGGACGGGTGAGTGCAGCCAGGTTGTCGGGTTGCGCCACCGCTGAGGCGGAAGGAGCGGACAGGGTGGTGGTCATGTCTGAACCTCCAGCAAACGCTCGAGCGGGCACCAGGCACGAGCCGCGGCGGGGAGGTCGCGCAACACCTCCTCACAAAAAGCACGCTGCAAGAGCCCAGCCGCTTGATCGGCATCGATGCCACGGCTCTGCAGATAGAAGAGCTCGTCGGTCTGCAAGCTGCTCACGGTGGCGCCATGGGCACACTTCACATCGTCGGCCACGATCTCAAGCTCGGGCTTGGTGTCGATCCTGGCGCGATCGGAGAGCAACAGGCTGCGGCTCAACTGCGCGGCATTGGTGCGCTGCGCTGCTCGCGGCACCCGCACGGCACCGTTGAACACGCTGCGCCCCTGGCCCGCTGCCACGGCTTTATGGAGCTGATCCAATTGCCCCTCGGGGCCCTTGAACTCCACAAAGCTGTGAGTATCAGCGATCTGCTGGCCGGCCACCACCTGCAGGCCACGCACCACGGTGTTGGCCTCTCCATCCACCTGCACAGCCCGTGGTTCCAGACGCGACAACCCCCAACCAGCTGACACGCTGCAGAGCTTCGCATCGCTTTCGGGCTCCTGTTCCAACGCCACATGGGCCAACACAGCCGCATCGGAGCGGCCCAAGGCCACCAAACCGTGATGGAGACGAGCACCGCGGGCCAGGTGCGCCTCGATCACCAGGCTGTGCAGGCCAGATCCCTGGGCATCCACTAGTTGGGAGAGATCCAGCTGGGCTTTTTCTTCAAGCAGCAGCAACAACCGCAGGGCTTGCAGACCCTCCGCCGCCGCACTGATCAACTCCAAACTCACCTGGCTGCGGCTGGTCACCCGCAAGGCCAACACCCGCTCGGCGGCTGCGTGATTGAGCTCCACCGGCCAATGCTGTTCGCAGCCAGCGGCCGCCAGCGTGTGGCCGAGGCCTTGGGCCACCTCCGCAGGGCTCAGCGCTTGCAAGCCATCCGGGAGCGACTGACCGGCCAAGGCGTCGGCGGTTCCGTTCCATGCGAGCCGAAATGCACCAACCTCAGCCGGAGGGAGGGTTGATACCGCAGGCGCTGCGGGTTGAACCAACGCCAGGCTGGAGAGCAAACCCAAATCGGTGAAGCGCCAGTCTTCCTGCCTCGAAGACGGCAGGGGCAGACGGGCCAGGGCTTCGCGGCCACGTTGCTGCACCTGCTGCAGCTCGCCGTGAGGAGCCGGAAGCCCAGTGAGCCAGCTTTCTAACCAGGCCGATTTGTTGCTGGTCGTTGGTACCGCCAGGCTCGCGCTCATCAGGCCACCTCCGCCGCCAGGGCGGCCAATTCCTGGTCCACCCAGTCGTAGCCGCGTTGCTCGAGCTCCAGGGCTAGCTCCTTACCGCCGGTGCGCAGGATCCGGCCCGCGGCCATCACATGCACGTAGTCGGGGGTGATCGCATCCAGCAAGCGCTGGTAATGGGTGATCAACAAGGTGGCGTTATCAGCGTTAGCCAACTGATTCACACCACCAGCAACGATGCGCAGGGCGTCGATATCAAGGCCGGAATCGGTTTCATCGAGGATCGCCACCAGTGGTTCCAGCAGAGCCATCTGCAGGATCTCGTTGCGCTTTTTCTCGCCGCCACTGAAGCCTTCGTTCACGGAGCGATCAAGGAAGGCGGGGTCCATCTGAACCACCTTCAAGCGCTCGCGCACCAGGTCTTCAAAAGCGAAGGTATCGAGCTCTTCGTGGCCCTGCTCGGTGCGACGGGCGTTGGTGGCTACCCGTAGAAACTCCAGATTGCTCACCCCGGGAATCTCCACGGGGTACTGGAAACCGAGGAAAACGCCGATGCGCGCCCGTTGTTCAGGATCGAGATCCAGGAGGTTGTCACCGCGGTAGCTCACGCTTCCGGAGGTCACGGTGTAAGCGGGGTGGCCTGCCAACACCTTGGAGAGGGTGCTCTTGCCACTGCCGTTGCGGCCCATCACGGCATGGATTTCGCCGGCGCGAATCGTGAGGTTCACACCTTTGAGGATTGCCTTGTCCTCCACCCGGGCATGGAGATCACGGATCTCAAGCAGAACGGGAGCGTCGGGGCGGATCACGGCGTTGGGGTGAAGGAGAAGCGTGGAACGAAAGAAAGAATCGGGCCAGGCAAGTACAGAGTCGCCCGGGCACTGGGACTGCACTCAGCCCACAGAGCCCTCCAGCTTGAGAGCCAACAGCTTGTCGGCTTCAGCGGCGAACTCCATCGGCAGCTGATTGAACACATCGCGGCAGAAACCGCTCACCATCATCGAAACGGCCTCCTCGAAGCCGATACCGCGGCTCTGCAGATAAAACAGCTGATCCTCGGAGATGCGACAGGTGCTCGCTTCGTGTTCAACCGAAGCCTGCGGTTGCTGCGAACGGATGTAGGGATAGGTGTTGGCTGCAGCTTGATCCCCGATCAACATCGAGTCGCACTGGCTGTAGTTGCGTGCACCCACCGCTTTAGGGCCGATCTGCACCAAACCTCGATAGCTGTTCGAGGAGCGACCGGCGCTGATGCCTTTGCTCACAATGGTGGAGCGGCTGCGCGGCCCCACATGAATCATCTTGGTGCCGGTATCCGCCTGTTGTTTGTTGTTGGTGAGCGCAACGGAATAAAACTCGCCGACTGAATCAGCACCCTGCAAGACACAGCTGGGATACTTCCAAGTAATGGCTGAACCAGTTTCGACCTGGGTCCAGCTGATCTTGCTGCGATCGCCGCGGCATTGACCGCGCTTGGTCACGAAGTTGTAAATCCCACCAACACCATGCTCATCGCCGGCATACCAGTTCTGAACCGTTGAATATTTAATCGAAGCATCGTCGAGCGCCACCAGCTCCACCACAGCGGCATGCAGCTGGTTGGTATCAAACATGGGGGCGGTGCATCCTTCGAGATAGCTCACCGAAGCACCCTCTTCCGCCACGATCAGCGTGCGCTCAAACTGGCCCGTATCGCCAGAGTTGATCCGGAAGTAGGTCGACAACTCCATCGGGCACTCAACGCCCTTGGGAATGAACACGAAAGAGCCGTCGCTGAATACAGCTGAATTGAGTGCAGCGAAATAGTTGTCGTTACTCGGAACCACGGTGCCGAGGTAACGCTCGATCAGCTCGTGATGCTCCTTCACAGCCTCACTGATCGAGCAGAAGATCACGCCATGTTCAGCGAGCTTCTCCTTGTAGGTCGTGGCGATCGACACGCTGTCGAACACCGCATCGACCGCCACATTCGAGAGCCGCTTCTGCTCGCTCAAGGGGATACCGAGCTTGTCGAAGGTTTCGAGGAGCTTGGGATCCACCTCATCGAGGCTGGCTTTCTTCTGTTGCTGCTTGGGAGCGGCGTAATAAACGACGTCTTGGTAATCAATGGGCGGATAGCCCAGAGCCGCCCAATCGGGCTCGTTCATCTGCAGCCACTGCCGGTACGCGCGCAAGCGGAAATCCAGCAGAAATGAGGGTTCGTCCTTCTTGCTGGAGATCAGCCGAACCACGTCCTCACTGAGGCCCTTGGCGATCTTTTCGGTTTCGATGTCGGTGACGAAGCCGTACTTATACGGCTGGCTCACCAGATCACCAACGGCCTGTGCGTTGCTCATCGTGTCTTCAACCGGCGCAATGGGCCTTCACTTCTTCGAGCGTGATCGTCTGCTTTTCACCACGGAATGGGTTGTCCTCCGTGAGAAAGAGCATGCAGTGGCACTCCTTCCGCTCACGCATGGGCACACAGGGGCAGTTCCAGAAGGCCTGAGCCACCTCAGCCTGCTTATCTTCGTAGTGGCGACAAGGGCAGAGGGCGCCTCCCAGCTCGTCTTTATGACGGGCCAGACCCTCAAGCACCACAGCAGTGACGCTGGGATCGCTACAGAAGTAGGTGCCGGTGCGCTGCGCGTAGGTTTCGGCAAACTTACGGATCACCTCAAGGCTGTCGCTGGCTTGGGAGTCGGGAGCTGCAGACATGAGCGCAGTGGCGAAGCGGAGAGGAATGCCGACGCAGGCTTGGCAAGCGATTACGAAACAATCACGTTTCGCAAGTCGACCCTAAAGCACGCCAACGGCACCCGGGGGTGGAGGACCATTGTGGCGTGTGGCGGCGCCGCAACATCCACTCGCCACCCGTAGAAGGAGCGTGGCATGGTGTGGTGGTAGAGAGTTGGACATGAGCGCCTCGACGCAGGCACCTACGCGAGAAGCAGCCCTCACCCTGATGTTGCGTCAGGGTCAGGCCACTGCGGCTCAGCTAGCCGAGGCGCTGTCGGTTTCCGTTCAAGTGATGCGCCGCCATTTGCGCTCCCTTGAAGAAGAAGGACTGGTTGAGGCAAGCCCGGCACCAGAAGGCCCGGGGCGTCCCTCGAATCTTTGGCACCTCACCGCCGCCGGTCGACGTCAGTTCCCCAACGGCAGCGAGCACTTCGCCCTGGGGCTTCTCAGCTCAATGGCTTCAAGCCTGCCCACCGAAATGGTGGATCAGCTGCTGAAGCGGCAAGCCTCGGAGAAGGCAGCGGACTATCGCCGCCTCATCGGTGAAGGCAATCTGCAACAGCGTCTAGAGCGATTGGTTGAGCTGCGCCGGCGCGAGGGCTACGTCGCCGAGTTCAGACCCAACCCGGATGGTGATGGCTGGGTCATCAGCGAGTTCCACTGTTCGGTGATGAAGATCGCTGAGCAGTTCCCCTGCGTGTGCGACCAGGAGCTTCAGCTGATCCGCCATACCTTCCCCGATTGCGCGGTGGAGCGGGTGCACTGGCTTCTCGATGGTGGTCACGCCTGCGGTTTCTTGCTCCAGCCGTGCTGAGCGAACAGGACCTCACTGAACTAGAGAGCACCCTGCTGCCGGCTGTCGAGCGGCACCACCTACGTCTGTTGGCCCACAGCCTGCGTTGCCTGCAGCAAGCAGCCGAAACCTCGGATCAATTCCCCGCACAGGAGGGACTCACCGACTGGGCCTTACAGCAGCCGAACCTGGCCGTTGATCCCACCTTCATCCCCGTTCTGGTGGAGCAACTGGGCAAAGCCGCGGTTCAGCTCAAGGCCATCGGCAACGAGTTCAACAAAACCCCGCTCGAGCTAGAGATCAGTGACCTGGTGCGATGGGGCCAAACACAGGCCGATCAACGGCTGGGCAACACCGTCAACGCACCAGCTCTCAACCCACCAGGCAGCTAACCCCCGCCAGAGCGAGCAGGGCCGCCAGCCAACCGCGCCATCCGGGCCGATCCCCTTCGAGATGGGCCAGAGGGATCGCCATCACCGGAGTGGTCGCCATCAGCGCCACCGCCACCTCCCCAGGCAAACGATGTAGGGCTGCCTGCTGCAGCACGATCCCAGCCGTGGTGCCCAGCAGGGTGACTGCCAGCTCCCAAGGCCAGCGCACAGCCGGCAAGCGACGCAGCAATGGCAGCAGCACCAAGGCTGCCGCCAGCAGACACACCAGGGCCGACCGAAAGGATCTAAGCCGTCGATGCGCAGGGCAGCCCGGGAGAGCAGGGCACCGGTGGTGCCGCAAAGCAAGGCAGCCAAGGCCATCACTAGGCCTTGAAGTTCCCCACCGTCGGCCCGTCCAGCCTCCGGTCGCTGCCAAGCCACCAGGAGAAGCGCGACCGTGATCAACGCCAGCCCGAACCACTGCCCAGCCGCCGGAAGTTCGGCCAACCCAAAGGCCCCACCAAGAGCTGCCACGGCCGGACCAGCGGCATCAATGGTGAGGATGCGGCGCGTGCCCAAACGCCGGAGGGCCGCGGAATAAAAGCTGTCGCCGGCGGCGATACCCACCACCCCGCTGAGGGCGAGTAGCAGGAGGGAGCCTGGGTCTCCAAACCCACCGCGACCCAACACCAGCGGCAGCAGAACCGCCACGGCGAGCAGATTTTTGAACAAATTGAGCTCAGCAGCGCTCAGCGATGTGGGCAGTCGCCGCCAAAGCGGCCAGGACGCCGATCAGCACAACAACGAACTGCGCCCAGAAGGGGGTGTCGGCTTGCGATCATCGCTGCAGCTGCCGCGCCGCTGTGAGCCTCGCGATCGACAACGCCCTCAGCTTTTTTCAGCTGAGTTGCGGCCGCTGGCGCTCGCAGCGGAGCGTGCATCACCTGCTGCATCGGCGTGCCGAGGCAGGAGGCTCGCTGATCGTTGTTGAGGAACTGGCCTCGAGTGAACAACGCCTCCAGGAACTCGCCCAACTGCATGGCCAAGACCCGGCAGGGCTGGTCGGCGGGTGCTGGGTGCGTTGGAGCGCATCGATGGCCTGGGACAAAGCCGGCGAAGACCACACCGGCGAAAGCGTGATCGGCCTGATCCCTACCGATGAACAGGGCCGCGAAGGCATCCTGCTGCGAGATCTGGGCTACGCGGAAAAAGCTCCCGCCAGCTCCCGCTTCTTCATGGATGAGCGCGATGGCCTTCTGCTCAGCACCGACTACGAAACGATGAGCGTGTGGGAGCGCTTCGCTTTCGCCGGCCCCAACGTGCGGGTGCGCAGCAGCACCGTGGAGGGCCTCTCGAACAACGCCTCCTTCTGCATCGAAACCCGCTGCGATGACAGCCAGCAGCAGCGGCCCACCGCCACAGCGCAATCAGCCTCGGACGAGACAACCCAGCCGGCCCTGTCGCTGCTGGGCTGGTGAGCGTTGCCGGTCGCGAACGTTACGGACTGTGAGCCCTGACCAAGGCCGCCCAGTGGAGTCCTGACTGCACTTCTACGATCAGCCACGACGGATGCCGAAGTTCGAGTGGCCCTTCCCCTCCTGAAGTACGCGCCCACAACGCAAAACTCGCGTGTGGATCCCCTTCGCGTGGGCTCAGACGAGGATCCCAAAGCCGCGTCCATGGACAAGGCGATGGATCGCGAAGATCAGAACTTCGTGATTGAAGCGGCTTACCGCCAGATCTTTTTCCATGCCTTCAAGGTCGATCGCGACCGCACCCTGGAGTCCCAGCTGCGCAACGGTCAGATCACCGTGCGGGACTTCATCCGCTCGCTCTGCCTGTCGGACACGTTCAACCGCAGCTTCTACACCCTCAACAGCAACTACAAGGTGGCCCGCCACCTGGTTGAGAAACTGTTGGGCCGCCAGACCCACGGCAAGTCCGAGGAGATCGCCTGGTCAGCCGTGCTGATGACTCGCGGTGTCAAAGGAATGGTTGACGACATCCTCGACAGCGAGGAGTACCTGAACGCCTTCGGCTACGACACCGTGCCTTATCACCGCAACCGTGTGGTGGGCAGCCGAGACCTGGGCGAAACCCCCTTCAACATCACCAGCCCACGCTACGACGCCTACTACCGCGGCATCCTGGGCTTCCCCCAGATCGTCTACACCGGCACGGCTCGCAAGCTGCCCGAGCGCTCCCTTCAACGCCGTGGTGGCTACCCACAGGACTACATGTCCTGGGTTCGCACCCTGCCTGCTCTGCGCGGCTCCAACGCAGCCGGCAGTGCCGATATCGATTACCTCTCCAAGGTTCCTTATCGCAGCCTGGGCCGCTGAGCTCCGGCTGATCGACAACGCCAGCGGCGGGGAAACCCGCCGCTTTTTTTGTTCTTGATCCCGAGCCGGAGCTGGTCTTGGGATGCTGACTGCCTGGGCTCAGATCGGGCAGGACCTGTGAGAGTTGATCAGACTGATCCCGAACAGAATCCGGAGGAGCTGTGAGTCAGACCCTGTCATCGCTGGCCCGGATGACCTTGCGCCAACTGCGCCAGGTGGCGAGCGAACTGGGCGTGAGCCTCTACAGCCGCAAAACCAAAGATGAATTGGTGAGCGCGATCGGCGAACGCCAAGCTGATCTCACCAGCCTCGAGCAGGAGCACGCACCAAACCGGCAGCTCGACGAGACCCGGGTGGTGTTTCTTCCGCGCGATCCCCAGTGGGCCTATGTGTTCTGGGAGATCTGCGAACGCGACCGCCAGCAGGCGTTCAAGGCGGGGGCCAGCCAGCTTTGCCTACGTGTCGCGGATGTCACGGGCATGAACAACGGCGGCAGCCATCCACACACCCTCCAGGAGGTGCCGGTGGATAGCCATGCCACTGAGTGGTACCTACCTGTTCCGCTGAGCGATCGCGACTATCGCGTGGAACTCGGCTATCGCGTCAGCGGTGGCGGCTGGATTTCTCTGGCATTCTCCTCAGTGGCGCGTGTGCCAGCACTGCATCCCAGTGAGCAAATCCTCGATCAATTTGTGCCGTTCTCGCTCGACACCCCTCCCACCACCATCACCCCACAGACGCTCCCCACCACCGACAACGGCCTGCATGAGCGCCTCTACCAAACCGCCACGCTCGGCACACGCCGCCTGGGCCGCGGCTCCGAGGCATTCCACGAACTCGACCAGGGCAGCGGAGCCGGCCTGAATGCTTCCGGGGCAGGGGTCTGGGCTAGCGGTCGCAGCGAATCGGGCTCCGGCGTTGTATCACCTCGTCAGCGCTCTTTCTGGCTGGTTGCTGATGCCGAACTAATCGTTTATGGCGCAACTGACCCCTCCGCCAAGCTCAGCATCGGCGGCGAGGACGTTCCCCTCTCTAGCGATGGCACCTTCCGCATCCAGGTGCCATTCCGCGACGGTCAACAGGTGTACGCGATCGAAGCGATCGCAGCTGATGGTGAACAGAAGCGGAACATCACACTCGATTTCGAGCGCACCACACCCGAAGACAACAGCAATCCCAGCGATCAAGCTGTGGCTGAATGGTTCTGAGGCCCCTGCGATGAAAGCCCTTGTGGCCCTCACGCCGATCACGGGCGCCGTTGTGCTCCCGTTAGTCGTCACGCTGCTGATGGTGAAGGTCAACATCGGCACCGGCGTGCTCACAGCCGTTGTGGCGAGCAGTCTTTGGTTTGTAGCGATGCTGCGCACCTCTGAACTGCCTGAACACGGCTGAGGCCCAAACCAGCGGGGAATGCTCCTGACAGCAGAGGGGTTGCGCCGTGATCCATTCCCCACGCCGATGGGGCGGCTTGAGCCTGATCGCTTTAGCCCTGATCCAGGGTTGCGGCATCCAGCCTGGCCAGGTGCTCGGATCACGTCCTCAGCCACTGCCGATGCCTCCCGGGATTGCCGTTGCGTTCAACCACCGCAGCGATCACCACTACCGCAGTCCAATCCACGCACGAGAGCGCAATGGTGATGACCTTGAAGCGCTGCTGATCAACGCGATCAAGGGCGCCAAGAGAGACATTCTGGTGGCCGTGCAGGAGTTGTCCCTACCGAAAATCGCCGAAGCCCTGGTGTTGCAACATCACCGTGGCATAAGCGTGAAGGTGGTGCTGGAAAACAACTACAGCAGCCCATGGAGCACCGAGCACGAGGCGGGGCTCAACAGCCATCAGCGCCAACGCCGCCTATTGCTGATGGCTCTAGCCGACAGCAACCACGATGGCCAACTGACCCTTGAGGAGCAGCGCCGCGGTGATGCCGTGGCCATCCTCCAGGCCGCTGGGGTCCCACTGCTGGATGACACCGCCGATGGGAGCAAGGGCAGCGCTCTGATGCACTCGAAATATGTGGTGATCGACGGCAGGGTGGTGATCACAGGCTCAACAAACTTCACCGCCTCCTGCATCCATGGCGATACAGGGGATCGCAGCACGCGCGGCAATGTGAATCACCTGCTACGGCTCGAGAGTGCTGAGCTGGCGGAACACTTCGTCAGAGATTTCAACCAGATGTGGGGGGATGGGCCTGGCGGTGCAAACAACAGCCGCTTTGGCCTGGCCAAACAGTCGGGTCCTGCCGTGCGGGTGATGGTTGGCCAAACACCAATTGAGGTGCTGTTTGCGCCCCACAGACGCAACGACCCGCATCACGGCCTAAAGCTGATAGCGAACACTCTCGCCGCAGCAAGAGCGCGCATTGATCTGGCGCTGTTTGTATTTTCAGCCCAATCACTCACCGATGTGCTCGCAGATCTGAACGCCCGCGGCGTTCGTTTACGACTGCTGGCTGATCCTGGCTTTGCCAACCGTTCGTTCTCCGAAGTCCTCGACTTGCTCGGCGTGGCGATGGCGGATCGCCACTGCATGCTGGAAGCCGACAATCGTCCTTTGGCCGAAGCCGCCAAAGGCATCGGCATCCCGCGCCTAGCCAGAGGCGACAAGCTGCATCACAAG
>Ga0078894_10002975_pt1 | contig 12827 bp, 10 predicted proteins | sample LauGreSu1BDMLBSD_2_FD_67506 | JGI IMG/M metagenome (GOLD analysis project Ga0078894, IMG submission 67506) | Freshwater lake microbial communities from Lake Michigan, USA - Su13.BD.MLB.SD (version 4) (version 4) | ecosystem: Environmental > Aquatic > Freshwater > Lake | place: Lake Michigan...
TGCGGCGCACATCGCCACCTGGAACCGCTACGACGCCCCGCAGCCCGGCCGGCCCGAGGATTGCCACTATGCGCGGATCCATCCCCGTGGCGATGGCACCGCCGCCGCGCTTCTGGTCGCCGCCGGTGGCAAGCAGGCGGCCCGGCTGTCCTGGGATTCGCGAACGCTTCCCTGCTTCGCGCTTTGGAAAAACCAGGGCGGAGAGGCCGACGGCTACGTCACCGGGCTGGAGCCGGCGACGAACTTCCCCAACCCGAGGTCGTACGAGGAATCCCAAGGTCGGGTGGTGACGCTCCCGCCTCGCGGAGAGATCACCTTCTCGCTGGCGATCGATCATGTCCCCGGGCCGAGCGTGTCGCTTGCCCGCGATGAGGTCCTCGCCGCCGCCGGCGGGAATGCCCCTCGGGTCCATCCCCAGCCTCGGGCGGGCTGGTCGCCGGCAGGCCTTGCCGGCGCGGTGATGCTCATGCTCTCCCTGGCGGCGGGCTGGGGCGGCTCGGTGAGGGCCGAACAGACCGGCACGCCGCGGCGCGTGATCGCCGCCGACGACTCGCGGCGGACGCTTGCGGCGATTGCCCCTGACGGGAAGGTGGAATGGAAGCGGGCCAACGGCGCGATCCACGATCTCCATCGCCTCCCCAACGGGCATCTCCTCATCCAGGATGGCTGGACGCGTGTCCTCGAACTCGACGGCGACGGCACGGTGGTGTGGGAGTACGACGCCGCCGGCGGGGAGAATGCCGGCAAGCCGGTGGAGGTCCATGCCTTCGAGCGACTCGCCGACGGCGCGACGATGGTGGTCGAATCGGGGCCGGCGCGGATCGTCGAGGTGACGCGCGACGGCAAGGTGCGGAAGTCGACCCCCTTGGTCGTCAACAATCCCGCCGTCCATTCCGACACCCGCAATGCCCGCCGGACCGCCGCCGGGACGGTCCTCGTGGCCCACGAACGCGACGGTGTTGTTCGGGAATATGACGGCGACGGCAAGGTGGTGTGGGAGTACGACGTGCCGCTGTTCGGCCAGGAGCCGAAGCCGGGGCATGGGCCGGAGGCGTTCGGTGATCAAGTCTATTCGGCCGTCCGGCTCGCCAACGGCAACACGCTCATCGGCTCGGGCAACGGCCACTCGGTCCTCGAGGTCAACCCGGCGAAGGAGATCGTGTGGCGCATCGAGCAGCACGATCTCCCGGGGATCACGCTCGCCTGGGTGACTCAAGTGTGGCGGCTTCCCGACGGCAACACGCGGTTCGTGAATTGCCACGCGGGGCCTGACAACCCGCAGATCATCGAGGTCACGCCAGACAAATCGGTCGTGTGGACGTTCCGCGACTTCGAGACCTTCGGCGACTCGATGCCGGTGGCCGTCGTGGTCGAGTAGGAGAGCCTCCGTCGGGCCCTGTGGCAGAGGCTGCAGCGTCCGGGAAACCCTATCGAGCGCCGCCGCGCAACGGCCGCTTCGGAGAGCGATCCGCCGCCGGCCCGACCAGCGGCGGACGCGGTTCGGGGTGCTCGGCAAGGAGGGCCCGCAGTCGGGCGACGTCCTCGGGGCGCTCCGAGGCGACGTTCCTCGTCTCGCCGGGATCGTGGGCCATGTCGTAAAGCTCGATCTCGGCCTGGTCGGGGGCGGCCCCAAACTCTCTCCACTCGCACAGCCGTAGGTCAGCGGTGCGGATCGCTCGCCCGAGTCGTTTTCCGCGCGGATAGACCTGGATGCAGTGATCGCGCGCCGGGACCGATGGATCGGCGAGGCAGCGGGCGAAGCTGCGGCCGTCGCGTCCGTCGACGGGGGGCAGGCCGGCGAGATCGAGGAGCGTGGGGAGGACATCGACGCTCTCCACGAGCGCCGCGGTCGTCGCGCCACGGTGCATGCCGGGTGCGGAAACGATCAGGGGGATCCGCGTCGCCTGCTCGTAGTTGGTGTGCTTGCACCACAGACCGTGGTCGCCGAGATGCCAACCGTGATCGCCCCACAGGACCACGATCGTGTCGGCGGCGAGGCCGGTGTCATCGAGGGCGTCGAGGAGCTTGCCGACCTGCGCGTCCATGAAGCTCGCGGCGGCGTAATAGCCATGGACGAGACGCCGTGCCAGGGCCTCGTCGACGGGCCCGTTGTCGGGGGCGTCCTTGTATTGACGAAGTTCACCCCAGTCGGAGGACGCGTACGGGGGCGCACCGATCGGGGCCACGGTCGTGTCCGGGCGCGGCAGGGCGTCGGGGTCGTGGAGGTCCCAGTACCGCTCCGGGGCGACGAAGGGGAGGTGCGGGCGGAGGAATCCGACCGCGAGGAAGAACGGCTTTCCGGGCGTGGTCGCCGCCGACCGGATTCGCCTCACCGCCTCGGCGGCGATCCTGCCGTCGTCGTAGGCCTCGTCGTCGACTCGTGCGCTCTCCGTGGCACTGCCGCGTGGGAGTTTTTCCGGAGACCTTCCCTCGAACCGGGCTTCCTCGCGGCTCGGCCCCCGGTTCTCGGGGAGCTGGTATTGCACGGTCTTTCCCCGGAAGAGCGGCTCGTCCCAGCTGGCCTCGTCGTCATGGTTGCCATGGCCGACATGGAAGATCTTGCCGAGCGCTGAGGCGTGAAAGCCCCCGTCACGGAAGAGCTGGGGAAGCGTGCGGACCGTGGGCGCGGCCCGACGAAAGTTCGTCGCGAGGTCATAGATCCCCAGCGACTGGGGACGGAATCCCGTCAGCAACGCGTTTCGCGACGGTGAGCAGACGGCCTGATTGCAGTAGGCCCGTTCGAAGCGGACGCCGCGGGCGGCGAGTCGGTCGATGTTGGGAGTCTTGGCGAGCGCGTCGCCGTAGCAGCCGATCGCCGGCTTGAGATCGTCGACACACACGAGCAGGACATTGACCCGCCCTGCCGTAGCCTCGAGCTCGGCCGCAGTGCCCGCCGCCGCCAAGCTCGCCATGGCCACGGCGGCAAGGCATCGGCCGACTTTTCGGATCATCGCGAACACCTCCGGGGGGCTTTGCTCGACGGTCTGTGTTCGACGGTCAATCCGCCGAAGGCAGGAAGGGCCGGCCGTTGCAAGGAGGCCACGGGGAGGCCTCCTCCGGAAGTCGGGCGGCGTTGCCGCGTCGGCTACTGTCCGGCCATGATAGACGATCGTTCACCCAATCCAGACCCGCCCGATCGCGCCCGGACGTCGGACGATGCCTCCCGGGAGATTCCCATGGACTCCACCGACCCCAAGGATGATGCCGGTGCGACGCGCCCCTGCGAATCGCGCCCGGCCTGTCCGGTGTGTGGCGGGCGGCTGATCGAGATCCGGGCGAAGTTTCACTGCGAGCAGTGCCACCGGATCTGCGAGACCTGCTGCGAAGGGGGACGGGGGTGAAGTCCTCCCGGCGGTGAAGCGCGTCGGTATCCGCATCGCTCTGCCGAAAACGACGCGAGCCAGCACCGTTACCGGCGCTGGCTCGCGAAGGATGGAGGCGGCGGGAGTCGAACCCGCGTCCCGTGATGATTCAGAACAGACGTCTACGTGCGTATCCGGTCGATTTGAGTCTCGTGGACGCGCCCCCGGCCGGCAGGGTCCGTCATCCACCAGCCAGGAACTTTTTTTGCCCCACCCGTACCCGGCGGTGGAGTGGAGCGAGTCGGATTTGGCGACCGATTGGGAGGCCCTTCCGACTGGGGCCATCGCTCGGGGCTACTTAATTAAGCAGCCAGAGAAAACTGAGCTTCGGCAATTGAAGCTTGGTCGACTTTTAACGTGGCCAGCCGACCAACCACGACACGCAATCTGAACCTCTTGCATCCGGTCGAAACCGGTACGCCCCCGTGGTCTCTCGACCCCCGACCGAGGTCAGGACTCGAAAGCTTGTCACTCCCTCATCGGCAGGTCTGTGGCCGGCCCGTCAGGCTGGCTCGATCGACCGGGAAAACCCGTCGGGTCGAGCAGAGCACCGAGGAAAACCGAACCGAAGACCAGCGATCGAGGAACTGTCCGGCCCAGCTCGCGCCGGGCCCGGTCGTCCCGGGGCGGCAGGGGAGCCGTCCGGTGGGTGACTTTTCCATCCTAGCAAACCCTTTGGTCTGTAGCGGTCCTGGCGCTCGAAACAAGGAAATTCCAGGCTCAAACAAGCCCGGACACCCTCCGGGGACGGCCCGGCGGGGAATGTTTGGAAAGTGGTGGCCGCCGTTGTCCGCCCAGCCCGCCCAGAGCCCCGTTGACTCCCCTTCCATGGCATCCGTACTCTTCGTAAGGTCTTTCGCGGCCAAGGCTTCCGCCGGCCGTACACCCTCTGGTGACACGCCCATGTGCGCCGCCCGGCCCGTCTTCGGGAAGCTCGCTCTCTCTGCCTTCGTCGTTCTCGGGCTTGTGCTGCTCGGTGCGGCACCGGCCCGTGCCCAGGATTGGGCCAAGCAGATGTTCTCGGAGACGAGCCACAACTTCGGCAACGTGGCCCGGGGGGCGAAGACCGAACACCGGTTCGTGTTCCGCAACAAGTACAAAGAAGATCTTCATGTCGTCGGCGTGCGCACCAGCTGCGGCTGCACGACCCCGACGATCACCAAGAAGGATCTCAAGACCCACGAGACCGCCGAGGTCGTGGCGACGTTCAACACCAAGACCTTCCTCGGCCAGCACGGTGCGACGCTCACGGTGACGTTCGACAAGCCGTTCTACGCCGAGGTGCAGTTGCGGGTCACCGGAAACATCCGCGGCGACGTCACCTTCGACCCGCCGTTCATCGACCTCGGCAACGTCGATCTGGGCAAGGGGGCTGAACGGAAGGTGCGCGTCACCCACTCCGGCAGCACGCCATGGGAGATCAAGGACGTGCGGAGCGTGAACTCGAACTTCGCCGTCACGCTCTCCCCGCCGCTCCACACCTCGTCGCAGTCGGCCTACGACCTCACCTTGAGTCTCAAGCCGGAGGCGCCTGCCGGATACGTCAAGGGGCAGTTGCTCCTGGTCACCAACGACCCCCGCGCCCCGCAGATCCCCATGGATGTCGAGGGCCGCGTCGTCGCCGAGGTGACGGTGAGCCCGCAACTCCTCGCCCTCGGAACGGTTCAAGCCGGCGGCTCGGTCACGAAGAACGTGGTCGTTCGAGCCAACCGCCCCTTCAAGGTGACCGGCGTCGAATGCGGCCCCGACGGCTGCATCACCTGCCCGGTGAAGGACGCGCCGGCACCGGTCCACATCCTGCCGGTGACGTTCCAGGCCGGTGAGACGACAGGAAAGATCGAGCGGCAGATCCAGATCTCCACCGACCTCGGGGCCGGAGCGGTGCCTGTGGTGACGGTTCAGGCGACCGTCGAGGGGCAGGCCAGTGCGCCGGGCGAACCTGCCGCCGCCCAGCCGACCGCCGCCCAGACGTCTGCGGTGGCGGCGCCGGCCGCAGTCCTTCCCTGAGGGGAGATCGGGCCTATTCGGGCCTTGCTTTGACTGACGCTGGCCACGCAACTCGAGGCCGAGCATCGAAAAACACGCGGCCACCGTGGTGGGAATCCCACCACGGTGGCCGTGGCTGTTTTCGGGGGAGGAATCCTTACCTGCCCGACCGCGGACGCCAGTCGCGGGGAGCGGCGCCACAATAGATCGACAGCGGACGGATGATCCGATTGTCCCCCACCTGCTCGATGACGTGGGCCGTCCACCCGCTCATCCGCGCCACGACGAAGATCGGGGTGAAGACGCGCACCGGCAGGCCGAGCGCGTGGTAGACCCGGGCGGCAGGCCAGTCGAGGTTGGGGCGGAGATTCTTGCGGTCGAGCATCATCCGCTCCACCGCGTCGGCCAGTTGCTCGAGGGCCCGGCCCTCTCCGTCTCCGACAAGCCGGCGGCACATGGCGCCGAGGATCCGGGCCCGCACGTCGCCGTCCTTGTAGACCCGGTGGCCGAACCCCATCACGACCTTTTTCGCAGCGAACCTCTCCTCGAGCCAGGGAATGACCCGATCGAGCGAACCGATCTCGGCCAGCGCCTCGAGCACCTGCTCGTTGGCCCCGCCGTGGAGCGGGCCCTTCAGCGCCCCGATCGCCGCGACGATCCCCGAATGCATGTCGGAGCCGGTGGAAACCACCGTCCGCGCGGCGAACGTCGAGGCGTTGAACTCGTGCTCGGCGTAGAGCACGAGGGTCGTACCGAAGATCGAGGCCTCCTCGGCGCTCGGCTCACGGCCGGTGAGCCGCTCGAGAAGGGCGGCGGCGATTGATCCCTGCGGCCAGGGGGCCACGGGCCGGCCAGCGGAGAGATCGAGCCAGGCGGCGAGGATGGCCGGCACCTGTCCGAGGAGGCGCTCCGCCTGTGCGACGAGGGCTTCGTGCGTCCCTGGTTGCTGGTCGAGTTCGATCTGCCCGAGGATGCTGACGCCGGTCCGCAGGGCATCCATCGGCGAGGCGCCGGGGGTGCGTTCGGCCAGAACCCGCAACGCTTCGATGACGGTCGGGTCGATCGTGGCGGCAGCCTCGCTGACGCGGCTGCTGAACGCGGCGTGTTGGGATTCCGTCGGCAGTTCGCCGTGGAGGAGGAGGTGGGCGACATCCTCGAAGTCTCCCGCTTCCGCCAGGGGGAGAATCGAGAACCCACGGTAACGGAGGTCGCCGTCGAGGGAACAGATCGCCGTCTTGCCGGCGACGACGCCAGCCAGTCCGCGAGAGAAGTCGTCGGTGCCCTGGCCGGGGCGGGGGGAAGGGGCGGTCATCAAGCGTCTCCTCGGGGGCCGATTCGGGATTGCCGGGCGATCCAGGCCTGCGGATCGGCGGGGTCGTAGTCGAGGAGTTCGTAGAGTTCCTCGCGGGTCTGCATGAGGTCGAGCAGGCTCTCCTGTGTCCCTTCGTCACCGATAACGGCCAGCGCCGCATGCATCGCCTGCATGGCGACGCGCATCAGGGTGACGGGAAAGAGGACCGCGGCGAAGCCGAGGTCGGAAAGGTCGTCGACGGAGAGCAGGGGGCCGACGCCGAACTCGGTCATGTTCGCCAGGAGCGGAGCGGTGTCGGCGAAGTCGCGGCCGATCCGGGCGAACTCGTCCCGATCGCGCGGCGCCTCGGGGAAGAGCCAGTCGGCACCGGCCGCCCGGTAGGCGTGGAGGCGGGCCAGGGTGTCGTCGAGGCCCGCCACGCCGCGGGCGTCGCTGCGGGCGATGATCACGGTGTCGGGATTCCGGCAGCCCGAGCGGGCGGCGGCCACCTTCTCCACCATCTCGGCCGTTTCCACGATCTGTTTGCCGGCGAGATGGCCGCAGCGTTTCGTGCCCCCCGTCCCGCTGGCAGCCCCTTTCTGGTCCTCGAGTTGGATCGCCGCAGCGCCGGCGGCTTCGAGGACCCGCACGCATTCCTCCACTTCCCGCGGGCCTCCGAAGCCGGTGTCGGCGTCGACGACGAGGGGGAGGTCGGCAGCCGCCGAGAGGATTCTGGTGTGGGCGGCGAGTTGGTCGAGCGTGATCAGACCGATGTCCGGGACGGCATGCACCCCTGCCGAGAGCACCGCTCCGGAGAGATACATCGCCTGAAATCCCTCCCGTTCGATCAGCTTGGCGACGAGTGCCAGCGGTGCCCCGGGAATGGCGATCGTCTGCTCGGCGACGAGCCTGCGGAGGAGCGTGCCACGAGACTGGCCTTCAGCACCGGTGGGGGCGGGGGAGTGATCCATGGCGAGTGGGTATCCTTTCGGAGCCTGACGGTGGAGCGCATTCCCCGCGGGAGCCGGTTATAGGACCGAACGATGCCCGAAAAAAGCGTTGCCTCCCCCACCGCCGCGGCACCGTTGCCGGCGGTGACCGGGATCGTGCGATTCGCCCTCGAACTCATCGTCGTGACGGCGATTTTCGCGGCTGCTGGCGCCTGGCCGACGCCCGACACCAACGAGGCGCACTACCTCAGCAAGGCACGGCATGCCTTCGATCCGTCGTGGGGGGGCGGCGACTTCTTTCTGGAGTCGCGCGAAGCGCACGGTGTTTTCTATCGGCTTCTCGGTCCGCTGGCGGCGTCGATGCCGCTGGAGAGGGCCGCGTGGATCGGTCGCTTCGCCGGATGGGCGAGTCTGGCTGCGGGATTCGTCTTTCTCTCCGCGGTGCTCCTGCCCCGCGCCGGCTCGAGGATCGTCGCCGCGGCGCTCTTCTCGCTGGCGGCGCGACACACGCCCGCCGCGGGAGAATGGGTGATCGGCGGTTGCGAGGCGAAGGTCTTCGCATGGGCTTTGGTGTTCGTCGGGATCGGGTGGTTCGTGAGGGGACGATCGGCCGTCGCCTGGGCCTGGCTCGGTGCAGCCACGGCTCTCCACCCGCTCGTCGGCGGATGGGCGATGGTGGCTCTGCTCCCGGCTGCCGTCGCCGACATCCGGTTCCTCGGCCGGCACGCCGACGACCGTGGCCTGAGCGTGGCCGTGCCGCTCCTGATCGGCGTGCTCCTTGCGGCTCTCGGGGTAATGCCGGCCCTGGGGCTCTCCGCCGGCGTTGACGGTGCGGAGCGGGCAAAGGCGACGTTTACCTACGTGGTGGAACGGCTTCCCCACCATCTCCTCGTCCGGACGTTCGCCGATGGCCTGGTGGCTCGCCATCTCCTTGCCGTCGTCGTGTGGTGGCTGCTCCTCCCTCTGGCGGTCGGTTCACCGGCGCGGTGGCGGATGGCCGTCTACACGACCGCGGCGGTGGGGATCTCCCTGGCCGGCTGCGCGGTCTCCCTGCTCGAGACGCAGTGGCCCGATCTGGCCCACTCGCTCCTTCGCTATTACTGGTTCAGGCTCGGCGACGGGGTGGTGCCCGTCGGGTTGGCCGTGGCAGCGACCGCGGCGCTCGAAGGCGGGATCGGCGGGACGACGCGACGCCGGCTCGGGTGGTGCCTCGTCGTCGGTGTGCTGCTTGTCGACCTTGCCTTCGAGAGCCGTCACTGGCCGCTGCCTGGGCGCCCGGGGCTCGTGGCCCGGGCCGACCAGAAGGTGCAGGCTGCCGCGTGGCGCGAGATCTGCGGATGGGTCCGCGACAACACCCCGGCCGACGCCTGTTTCCTCACGCCCAGAGGCGCGACGAGCTTCCACTGGTACACCGGCCGCCGCGAAGTGGTGAACTGGAAGGACATCCCCCAGGACGCACCGTCGATCCTCGAATGGCGGAAACGGATCGTCGACTGTTTCTCCGTCGATGGGACGCTCAAGTCTCTCGTCACGAGCACCGCGGCGCTCGGGGGGGATCGCCTCCGGGCGGCGGCCGATGCCTACGGTGCCGACCACATCATCGTCCCGAGAAACCCGCTCGAGCCCTTTCCCCTTCCCGGCGAGCCGCTCCATGTGGTGGGCGGCTATGCTGTTCACCGCCTCGATCCACATGCCCCCACGCCACCATGACTCACCCCACCAAGCACCACGCCTCTTCCGCACCCGTCTTCCCGATTCCCGCTCCCCGCGGCGTGACCTTCGACCTCGACGGGCTCCTTGTGAACACCGAGGAACTCTATCAGGATGTCGGCACCGAACTCCTCCGCCGCCGCGGCAAGGACTTCGAGCCCGAACTCCTCGATCGGATGATGGGACGCCCGCAGCAGGTGTCGCTGCGGATCATGATCGACTGGCATCGACTCGACGACACCATCGAGGGGCTCGCCGCCGAGACGAAGGAGATCTTCACCTCCTACCTCGATTCCCGACTCGCTCCGATGCCCGGTGCCGTCGCGCTCCTCGACGGCTTGGCGGCGGCCGGAATCCCGTTCGGCGTGGCCACGAGCAGCGGCCCCGATTTCGCCCACGATGTCCTCGGGCGCGTCGGGTTCCTCGAGCGGATGGGATTCGTCCTCACCTGCAACGATGTCCGCGAGGGGAAGCCCCATCCCGAGATCTATCTGGCCGCTGCCGGACGCCTGGGAGTGGTCCCCGGGCAGATGCTCGTCCTCGAGGACTCGCACAACGGCTGCAGGGCCGCGGTGGCCGCCGGTGCCTTTGCCGTGGCGGTCCCGGGTGGGCACAGCCACAGCCACGACTTCGACGGAGCTGCGTTCATCGCCACGTCGCTGGCCGACCCGCGGATCTATGCGGCCCTCGATCTGCCGTCGCCGGGGTGAGCGGCTCGGTCAGTCGATCGTGATCCCGAGGCGGTCTGCCTGAAGCCTGAGGGCCCGCTGAAACGCCGGGAAGGGATAGGCTTGCCGCCGCCGGATCGCCCACAGGTAGGTCGAGTCGACCACCTTCGCCGGCAGTTGGCCCTCCTCCACCATCCCCGCGACCCGTTCCACGAAGGCGACATCTTCCGGTCGGCGGGCCTTGAGTCCGGTGGTCAGCCGGCTTTGAAGCGAGACCGCGGGCTTGCCATCCTCGATGGCGGGGGGCGGGTCGTCGGCCAGCGCTTGTCGCGGTGCCTGTGTGACCGACAGAACGCCTGCCAGGGCGGCGGCGATGAGCAACTGACGCATGGGGCTTCCTCCGGCCGCAGGTGGCCAGAGGAGGGAATAGGTCGGTGGCCCGCGCCGCGTCAAGGGAGGCCGGCCACCCCGCGGCCGGAGGGAGACGTCAGGACCCGGCGGTGAAGCGGACGACGGCGTACGACTTCTTTCCCGACCGGAGCACCAGCGTGTTGCCGCCGGCGAGGTCGGCCGCGGTGAGACGGTGGCCGACATCCGTCGTCCTTCGGTTGTTGACGTAGGCTCCCCCCTGTTGGATCGTCTGCCGGGCCTTCGAGTTCGTGGCGGCGAGATTGGTCCGTACCAGGGCGTCGATGAGCGGGAGTCCATCGCCGTCGAGCGACGAGCGGGGAAACTCGCAACTCGGCACATCGGCGAAGACCTCGGCGAGTTGGGCATCGTCGAGGCCTTCGATCTCCGCCCCGAAGAAGATCGCCGTCGCCTGCCGGGCGGTCGCCAGACCGGATTCGCCGTGGACCAGCCGGGTGAGCTCCTCGGCGAGCCGCTTCTGGGTCTCGCGGGCGGCAGGGTTGGCGGCCCGCGCCACGTCGAGCGCTTCCCATTCCTCGGATGAAGCTTCGGTGAGGCGTCGCAGGCAGCGGCCGGCGTCCTCGTCGTCGAGATTGATCCAGTACTGGTAGAAGCGGTAGGGGCTGGTCCGTTTCGGATCGAGCCAGATCGCCCCGGACGCCGTCTTACCCATCTTCGTGCCGTCGGACTTCGTCAGCAGCGGGCAGGTGATGCCATGGAGTTCGCGCGACCGTAGCCGTCGCCCCAGATCGATCCCCGCGGTGATGTTGCCCCACTGGTCGCTTCCGCCGATCTGCACGCGACAGTCGAGCGCGTCGGAGAGATGGACGAAGTCCCACGCCTGGAGAAGCATGTAGCTGAACTCGGTGTACGACAGGCCACCGTCACGTTCGAGACGGCTCTTCACCGAATCCTTGGCGATCATCTGCGACAGCGGCACATGTTTGCCGACATCGCGGAGGAACTCGAGGTACCCGACGCCACGCATCCAGTCGCCGTTGTTGACGACATGGACCCGCTGTCCGGCCGATTCGAGGATCCCGCGGATCTGCCGCTCGACCCCGGCGACGTTGGCGGCGAGTTCGGCCGGCGAGAGGAGGTTGCGCTCCTCGCTGCGTCCACTCGGATCGCCGATCATCCCGGTGGCGCCGCCGACGAGCGCCACCGGTTCGTGCCCCGCCGCCGCGACGCGCCGGAGGAGCACCAGCGCCACCAGATGCCCGACGTGGAGGCTGTCGGCCGTGGGATCGAAGCCCGCGTAGACACGGCGACCCCGGGTGGCCAGCCAGGCCCGCAGGGCGACCGCATCGGTCGACTGGTGAACCAGTCCGCGGGCCTCGAAATCGCTGACGAGATCGGCTTGCATGATGGGTTTTTTCGCCGCCGGCTAGCGCCACATCCCGTCGTCGGCGAACGGGTGATTCGGTCCGGAGAGTTTCGGTTTGGGCATCGCACGAAGCGCCTGCTCGGCGAGGTGGAGATCCTCTCGAGAGGTGATTTTCAGGTTGATCGGGGAGCCACGCACGACGGTCACCTTCTGGCCGACCGCCTCGACGAGTTGGGCCTCGTCGGTGGGTTGTCGATCCCCGTGGAGCGAGAATGCCTTCTCGAGCACCGCCCTGGAGAAGACCTGCGGCGTCTGCGCCTCCCACAGTCCGGTGCGGTCGACCGTCTCGATGATCGTGCCGTCGGGGCCGACCCGTTTGAGCGTGCCGACGACCGGAATGGCGAGGATCGCGGCTCCGGTCCTGGCGCCGGCTGTGAACACCGCCTCGATCCACGGCGCCGCGATGCAGGGTCTCGCGGCATCGTGGATCGCCACGGTGTCGATCGAAGCGTCGAGTTTGGCCAGCCCGTTCCGCACCGATTCGGCCCTATGGGCTCCCCCTTCGGCGAGGGCGATGCCCATGAACGCGAGGTTCGCGGCGAACTTCTCGACGAATGCTTCGCGGTCCTCCGGCGCGACCACGATCACGACCTTCTTGACGTCGCTGCGCTCGAGAAACTTCTCCGCCGCATGGAGCCAGACGGGCCGGCCGGCCAGTGGGGCGAAGGGTTTCTTGTAGTTGGCGTCCTGGAAGCGACTGCTCTGTCCGGCCGCAGCGAGGATGACTCCGTAGGTGGGCATGGCGGATCACGAACGTCAGCGGGACGTGTTCGCCTCGCTGCCGGCCAGGGCACCGTCCATGAGGACTCGGACGACAGCCTTTGCCATCGGCTTGTCCTTGATCCAGGCAGCGAAGTTCTCACCCCGACTCGCGTACAGATCGTGGAGCCAGGTCGGGGCCTCGGTCTTCATCCAGGCACGGAACATCATCCAGCGCGGGTTGTCGGCACCATAGACCTCACGTGCGACCCAGCAGAAGCCTCCCATGCCCATGCCGCCGCCACCCATGCCGCCGCCACCCATGCCACCCATGCCGCCGCCACCCATGCCGCCCATGCCACCGCC
>Ga0078894_10002976_pt1 | contig 12826 bp, 12 predicted proteins | sample LauGreSu1BDMLBSD_2_FD_67506 | JGI IMG/M metagenome (GOLD analysis project Ga0078894, IMG submission 67506) | Freshwater lake microbial communities from Lake Michigan, USA - Su13.BD.MLB.SD (version 4) (version 4) | ecosystem: Environmental > Aquatic > Freshwater > Lake | place: Lake Michigan...
GAACAACGGGTCATGCATGTATTTTGAACGATAGAAAATATATTCTTATAGAAAGAGACGAAAAATACTTTGAGATACTTAAAAAAAGAATAGATGAACTATCAACAAATGCCGAATTTGGTAATATATAAAAATAAAACGATAATATGTCTATTAAAGTAAAAAACTCTCAATTAAACGACGATACAATCACAGCATTGAATATGTTGATTGATTTAGATATCAATGCTCAAGCAGCCTTTAGACTTATGAGGATAATAAAAGAACTTTCATCTATATTAGATGATAAAGTCAAAATGGAAAAAAGAATTCTTGATAAATGGACTACAAAAGACGATGCTGGTAATCCTACTCCTGCAAAAGATGAATCTGGAAATATAATTGAAGGTGCTGTTAATATATCTGATTCTAGTGCATTTTCTAGAGAAATGGAAGCCTTATTTGAAATAGAAAATGAGATTCCATTTGATAAGATAAAGTTTGAAGAGTTGAATCTTCAAACTGCAAAGGTTAAAGACCTTATAAAGCTTGAATTCCTTTTCGACTAATGCCACTACCACACTACACCGGTGGATATTTTAATATCCGAAGCTTTGGAAGAAAAAGAAAGATATCCAATATATTCAAATTAAAAGCCTGATAAAACTATCAGGCTTTTGTATTTTAATATATAAAGAAAAATATTTAATCTAATGCCGGCAACGTATAGTATAAATGTTGGAACTCAGCTGGAGGCTTATAGAAAAACCGATATTATATCTGTTTTAAAAGACATTCCTGATAACACACATAAGTTGATATCCCCAAGAGATATAAGAGATGCTTTTCTGTCTACATGGGCAAATTCACCATTTAAACAAACAAAGAATATATCAGGTACGGAGTATATTGGTATTGATTCTGGAAATCCTTCGGATAGAGATATAAAGCAAAAGATATTTTTGGGTAAGAGAAGTTATGCCAATCTTGATATAATGACTGATAACCTATTGTCTGCAAATCGTGCCGATATTTACATTTATAATACAAAACCAGATAGCTATCTAACTCAAAGTTCTACTAAAGTTGCAATATTGGCAGGTACAAATTCGACATTATATGCGAATGCTCCTTATATAGAGTCAAAAATAGTAAACAATATTAATCATTTTGAGTTTAGAAATCCATCATTGGTAAATGGACCAATAAATATATTTAGTTCAAGCGGTAGAGTTGCAATAAATGACATATTATTTCCTACCGTTGCGGAAACTGCTGCAAAACTACCAACCGATATTATATTAAAGTATTCTGGATCTTATCCTAATGGATATTTGAAGTGGGGTCCTATATCATTTGACGAAACAAATGTTGGTGCCGCAGGTCTTCCGACTAATATATATGGATCTCCTGTAAAGTTAAACGGACATTCTTTGGAGTTTGTAGATAGCTCAGTAGTTCCTAATACTATAGGTGGCGTTCCTGCAGGATTTTCGTTCTCATCGAATTCTTATTATAGTACAATAACTGGTACACAACAAAATTGGCCTCTTACGGAAGTTCTTAGAAATGTTTTATATCCTTATGTTGCTCCAACACTATCACTTAGTGTCATCGATAAAAACACTGGATCTACATATGCGGAAGCAGGATCTGCCATAACTGCAAAATTAACATATGAGCTTACCATTTATCCAAGAACTCCGGATGAGTACGTAAGTAACTATTATATACTTACACAACAAAACACAACAACTGTTATTGGAGCTACCGCAGGAACATCATATAGTGGACTTTCTTTTTCTGGTGTTCCAGGAAAAACCTTTTCCACATCTATAGATTTTCCTATAACAGGACTTTCAAATGGTGGTTTTTACAAATATACAATGGCTTATTCAAATGTTCCAGGAACTGTTGTTGCCGGATATCCTACTGCACCGGTTTATAACAATATAGGTTGGAGTTATAGTACAACTGCAGAGATAAAATTCATAAAACCTATATACGCAGGATTTAGTGGCACATCAAGTGTTGTTTCTTTTAAACCATACTCATCAGCAGGTACGTTACAAACTTATATCGGTAACTCAATATTAACCACTTTTATAAATAACGATTTCAAACCTTTGTTGATAAAACTAGAGAGTGTTGGTGGTAAGCTTGTTAAGCCATATCCTGGTATAAATTCTTCTTTAAATTTTAATGTTACTGGAACAGGTCATTTATTTTTTATCTATCCTAGAAATAACGGAATCGGTGATTTACTTAACGAGTCTAACTTATTAAGAATAAAAGATCCAAATGGATTCGTTCTTTATCAAAAAGGTAGTCCAACTGCTAGTGCCTTTTATCCTGGTACGTTTGATATGAATTTACAATCGGGTGGTGGTGAATATGTACTTTGGATATCAAAATATCCGTGTAGCTATCAAGGAGAGGGTTCTTTTGAACTAATCTTCGGAAGTTCTAGTACGTTCACATGGCCTGTTGCATCTTATGCTGTTGCATCTGATTGGCCAACCGGTGTAATAGGAGATGTATAAATAAAAATATAAAATAGATGGCAATATACGATAAATACAGCGGACTTCCTTGGCAATCTACAAGTAGTGATCTTATAATAGGTACTGCTAATAGTACATCTTTTGTTTTTACCAACGATAGTGTATTGGAAAATTTAAAAGACAACGAAGAATACTTTATTCTACCCAAATATCTAAGAGATATGTTTATCTCTCTTTGGGACACCAATGTATTTAAACCAACTACTGCATCTGGATCAACTATAGAATACATTGGTATAGATTCTGGATTGGCAGATGACCTTTCTCAAAAACCAAATAGAGATTTAAACAATAAGATTTTAATCGGTAAAAGATCATACTCAGGAACTTACTCTTATGATCCATCTCATGATATAATGTCTGATAATCTTATTTCCAGTGATGTAGATATCTTTTTCAACAATACTAGAGTGGATTTAGAATATCAAAAAAGTACAAGAGTTGTTTTTTTAGCAGGTACTAATACTAACCTATTCAGTACTGCTCCATATTTACAATCTCAGGTGATTACTCTACCTGGATCATCACAATCACAATCACTTTCATTTGATATTGTCAATCGTAGTTCTTTTGGTAATATAAGTTTTCTATCAAAAGCAGTTGATTCATTTGGTAATGATATTAATATTGGTGCAACAGTATCTATCAACAATATAGTATTTCCGACTGTTGCGACATCATCTAGTGTTTCTACAAACGGTAAGGCACTTATTTATAGAGATGGTTTACTAAATTGGGAAACGATAAAGTTTCCACAGAGAGACTTTATCGGAATAACGGGTAGTTTAATAAACATAAACGGAAATCCTGTAAATTTAAATGGACATTCTTTAGAGTTTACAGATAATCGACCTATTCCAATCTCGATAGGTGATATCACACTTGGTACAACATTCAATGCAATGTCAATCGCAGATGTTCTTAGAAAGATAGTATATCCATATTTAGGACCTATATGTACATTGAGTCTTAAAAATTCTACAGGTTATGTGGAGGTTGGTACTTATCCTGATATAAAATTAGATTATTCTATAACAAAAAGAACTAATCCAACACTTCCTACTAAGTTCACAAATATGATACCAGGTACTTATCCTGCTATAACTACTGTCGGACAAAATACCATTACCGGTGTTGTAAGAGGTGTTGTAATAAGTCCTGTTACTGCAACAACATCAACATTTACTATAAAAGTAAATGATGGTACTTCCAATAGTAGTGTAAGTACAAGTGTTACCGGAATTTATCCTTATTTCTATGGTTTCACATCATCAAACACTCTCACCGTTGCAGCACTACAGTCTATGACGAAAGTAGTGGAACCAAAAGGTGATAAGACATTTGACTTAGTTGGAAGTGGAAACTTCTTTTTTGCATATGATGCAGACTATGGTCCATTGACTTCAATATTTGACAATAATGCTATAAACATCTTTTCTACATTTTCTGCAACAACTAAAATATTGTCTTCACCAACAGGTTTATGGACATCAAAGGAATATTTAGTCTATAAATGGAGTAATGTCGAACAGATTGGACCTCCATCAGAAAACTTTGATTTTGAATATTAAAAAAATTATATATAGTATATGCAAATAATAGATGGATTTACAGTAAATGCCGCTCAACCAATAGATGATAGATTTGTCACTTCTGGAACTGCCTCTAGAAATGCCATTGTCTATAAATACAATGGTCTTAGAGTGTATGATATAGTGGCAAAACAACCATATGTATGGGATGGTACTATATGGACAAGTGAGAATAGTAGTACGGTTACGATAAAAGGAACAACAACAACGGGACAAATTCCGGTATTTGACGGATCTTCACAGGTAACTAATAGTCTTATATCTCAAGTAACGATTGGTGCTGCAAAATACATAAATATTGCAACCGGTAATTATCCACAGTTTGCACTAAATGTTAGTGGTATAGTTAAGGCAGTTGGTTTTGAAGGATCAGGTCAAAATATAACAAACATAGTAGGTGCAAACGTAAATGGACCTATTGATGTAAGTAAGCTATCTCCTAAGACAAGTCCTGCAGTTGGCGAAATATACATATTAAAATCAGGAGTTTCTACTCCTGAGTGGATGTCATTAAGTTCTATTCCTGCAAGTCAGATACCTTCTTCTGCACCGGTTTTAGATTTTAGTTCACCTGCTTCTGTAACGACACCTTTATATATGGCGTTTATTGAATCTACTGGTAAGATTAAGTACTATCAAGCACCGAGTGGTGATTCTTTCAAATTTATACCAAAAGTAGGTGCTACCGAAGGTGCACAGGTTCAGGTTCCTAATGGAAGTGAGGCAAATCCTTCCATTGCATTTTCTTCAAATTCTACTACCGGAATCTATAGAGCAGGTTGGAATATACTTGGTATGTCTGTGGCAGGTAAAGAAAAGATGAGACTTACCGAAAACGGTGTTCTAATAAAGAACAACACAATATCTGAAGCTACTTTAAAAGTTCAAAATACTAGTAGACCATTTGTCGCACTTTATGGAATGAACGGTGATTCGTTAATGAGTGGTACAATTGGATTCTCAGGTCTATTTAATAATGGTGGTGCACAATTAAATGATTTTATCATAGAAAATTTCGCAGGAGATGCTACAAAAACATATCCTCAAACAACCGCACATTTTGATGCTAATGTTGGAACTCCTACTGATGGTAGAAGACATATGATAAATATGAACGGAAACGGTCAAACTATAATCGCAACAAATGTTGGATCTAAAATAGATACTTTTTTGAATGGTGTTCCTGGTAGTGCCAACTCTGCATTTAGTGGTGGTGCATACGGTTGTGATATATACAACTCAAATCCTTCATTGGGTCATGGTTTGATTGTTAGATCCGGTGGTGGTCCAAACACGGTTTCTGCTAGATTTGACAATGGTACTAAAACTATTGCTTATTTCACAGATAGAGGACTTCAAATAATGTCTGGTTCAGAAACAGCTCCTTCTATATGTTTTGATACCGACAAATCACAGAGTCTAAACACTGGATTCTATTTAGAGAGTACTAAAAGAATTGGAATTGTGGCAGGTAGTAAAAAAGTTCTTACTATATCCGATACCGAAATAAGACTACCTAAAGTATCAAACTTGGCATTTATATTTGGTGACAATACAAGAATCGAAGGAACTACTAGAACAAATAGTCTTGAGATTTACAGACCTACTACTATTGGTGGATACGCCATTTGTCACTTTTATAGTGATATTGGTGGTACAAAGTCTGCAAAAGCTTATATTTATCCTGATGGTGTTTATTATAGATTGTCTGATAGAAGACAAAAAGAAAATATTAAATCACTTGAATATGGTCTGAATGACGTATTAATGCTTAAACCGGTTACACATACTTGGCTTAATGGTGATTCTACAAAACCATCGATTGGTTTAATCGCACAGGATGTTGAAGAAGTTTTAAAAGAAATAGTAAATACATCAATGGATGGAGATAGAGAAATAAAAGCATTAGACTATAATGGATTGATTCCTGTTTTGATAAAGTCTATACAAGAACTAAACAAAAAGATAGAAATATTAGAATCAAAATAAAAAAAACCCGTTCAAAGAACGGGTTTTTTATTTAATCTATTTTTTCAAACCACCAGTTAAAATAAACATAGTTGTCTCCTACTAAGTTATAAGTCTCACTTTCGTGTCTTACTACGATTTTGTTTTCATGAGCTCTTACAAGCTCTATTTCAATACCCTTTTTCATTTCTAACTGTCTTCCAGTTTCTATTGAGAAACATATTACCTCATCATTTATTAGTTTGTACTTTCCTGGTTCTGGTTTTAACCACTCTTTTATAGTTTTAATAACTAACCCTTTAATCTTTATGATCCATTCCTTTGCTTGGTACAAATCATAGTCTTTGAAAACTTCTGACTCAAGCTCAGGATTTGTAAGAATGTTGTTTATAACTCCCCAATATTCGTTGTCACCTATTACGAAAGTCACATAAACGTCATAGTTTATACCATTAACCTTCACTATTCTAAGTATTTTCATACTTTTTATGTCTTGGTCTTCTAACGCCAGCTTACCTCTTAGGTTTTTGTATGCGTTAGAACCCGTAAGATTCCAAAGTATGTCGTTTACTCTCGACATTGCTTGTCTAATAGCATCTTGATGTTTATCAAATGCGTTTATCGACAAAGACGGATCATCAACATGCATAGATGCCTGAACCGAATCTGGATTCAACCTTTGCATATTAAACTCTGTGAATTCTAGAATTAGTTTATTTCTCTTTTTCATATTAATATATATATTAAAATCTAATATTTAAAAATGAAAAGAATCAAAAGATTTAACGAAAGTGAGCAAGTTGATGTATCAACAGAAAGAGTTGATGAGATTTTAGTAGACTTAAAAGAACTTACATCTACTTTAGACGATAAGAAAAAGATGATTGATTCTCTGATAAGTGAGTTGAACAACTACAAAAACAAATCTGACAAAGGAAATGATCAGATAGATGACTCTATTGCGGCACTTCAGGTTATATTGAAGGATTTGGAAAATTCTACAGACAAGACGGATACGGTTATAGGAAACCTTCAAAGTTATAACGACGACGGTAGAAAGTATCTTTATACCGAAAACAAATAATATTATTCAAATATAATATTTATGGGAGTATTTGATGACGATGATGGTGATTATCTAAGTGATGTTTTTTACTCAGATTGGAAGGACATCAGAAACCTTCTAAGAAAAGACAAAATAGTAAAGATTTATGGCGATTTGGGACAATCACTCGGAAACGACGAAGAAAACAATTCTTGAAGGAGTTAGAGCGTTCTCTAAGATTTTGAGAAGAGACAAAAGAAAAGAAAAGATAAGCAATGTTTTGTGCACCAGATCCTAATTTAGTCGTATTGGGTGGTCCAGGTAGTCAACTGAACCCATTTTACACCAACATTGGATCTATGTTCCGTTCTCAGAAAAGAATCAAAAAGATAAGAAAGATATTCGATGGGAAAATTCAAAAAGAAGAAGTTCGGTTCTGAGTTTATAAACATTCTTAGAATAATAAAGATAGAAAGAATATTCAATGCTGATAGGAAAGAAAGGAAATAGTCCGGGAATAGTCTGGGCACCGTATATTATACAGAGTGCGACACCTACAATAGTCGAAGGTAACTTCAATCCAAAAATGACTATGAAAAGTAGATATTCAACCGCGACTGTTGGTCACGGATTTACAATGGATTTCTGGATGAAGAACTGGAGAAGAAAATCAAGAATAGAAAAGATATATAAAATAGAAAAGCCTACTGAAGAGTAGGCTTTTTTGTTATTTAGTGTATTTAAGTTTGTAAAGAGTTCTGTAAACAAGTGCAACAACTTCATCAATGATATTGTGTAAATGTGTATCCTCTGCATTAATACATTTTCTTTCTTCTTTAATGAATCTTACCAACTCATTGAAATACTCAATAGTATCTTTTGATTTAGTATCTTTAGTATCGATTACATCATATTCTTCGATGATACCATATTGTCCTTGGTATGTTTCGATTATATCATCGATAAAACCTAAAACACCATCATAGTATTCACCTAATGCAGTGTGTTTTGCGTGTGATCCCATATCACCATTTACTTGTAAGTGATAAATGTGTGCCATTTCTCTAGATTCAAATAGTTTGGAGAAAAATTTGGAAGGATTTGAACCTTCTCCTAATATCTGTGGCTTCTCAACACCATTTTCTACTTCAGATTGTGCTTGAACTTGAGCATCAACTGCTTGTGGTAGATTTGCTACAGGCATTTCGTCTTGTTCAAACAATCTTTTTATCTTAGTTGGTTTTCTTAATTCTGAAAATTTCTTCATCTTTATTTGTTAGTTTTTTATTATATATTATTTTTCTTTTCTGCAAAATCGTAAAGCTTACCAAGTTTAGTCTTCAGTTTTGATCCTGCCTTATTTATTCTTTTACTCATATACTTTATAAAGTAGTTACAATCGTTCTTTTTCAACCTATCAAAGTCTATTGTAGGTGTTTCTTTTTCATTGACAAATTGTTTTTGATACTCTTTCAACCACATTTCTTTCAATCTTTCCTTTAGTGGAAGTGAAAGAACTCCTGAGTATAAACCTGTCTTTTCAGGTCCTTTTTTAGAAATATATTCGTTTATTTCGTAATCGAGTATCTCTATGAAATCTTCTGCACTGAACCTTTCCATTTGAACAGCGTTTTTCCAAGCCTCTGTTTCAAACAGTTTATCAAAGCCGTGTTTCATTACCGTATATGATGCTTCTTGAACCTGTGCGTTTATCTCGTATGGTTCCGATAGATAGAAATTATAAACTAACTTATTTGACCATATAGAATACACATCGTTTGGTATTTTCCATCTATTTACATCTGAATATGTAATCGCTAATCTAGGACTTCTTTTATAAAGAGGTAGTCCTTTTTGATTAACTAGTCTGTTGTAGTATTCATATAAATGATTTAGTTCATGATAAATAGTTTCCATTAGAGTGTCTTCTAGTTTATCATCTTCTTCTATTTTATAACTATCTGGTACATATATTTCTAATCCTACCATTATATCTATACCAAAAGGTAAGTCTTTCATTTCGGTTTTTACCTTCTTTGAATAGCCTGACCAGTTTTTGTGACCAAACCTATATGCACTTCCACCAACAGCATGCGACTTTCCAAAGTCAAACTCGTTTTCAAATACATCGTCCTTTATGTGTTTGAAATGTAGGTCTAAAGATATTCCTACTACTGGAAACTTTTGATATTCTTCTTTATTTAAAATACTTGATTTTAAATCTTCTGTTGATATTTTTGGATTGTTAAGGTATTCTCTATAATTAGATTTCTCCTTTAAAAAGAAGTTCAATTCCTCTATTGTCTTTTTATAGATGACATCTGCATACTCCAAAGAAGGTATTGCCACACCTAATCTCTCTAATATGAAATTTTCGAAATTGTATATTCTCATTCATTATATATTATTTTTTGAGATTATCATTTTAATATATATCGTAAGAAAAAAAAATAACGATATGAAGTATATTAAAAAATACATCAAGTTTTTTGAAACTACAATGGTTGCACCAGAAGTTGCTAAGAAAACTTTGCTATCAGACAACCTTACACTTAAACATAAAGGAGAAGAAAGCACAGAATCAGAAGTAGTGGAAAGATTTTCCAGAATCTACAAAGGATTGTCAGAAGATGAAAAATCTGAAATCAATTCATACTTTAAATAAAAATAACGATATATGAAGAATTATTTACAATTTTTAAAAGAAGAAGTTGATCTTAAAGGTAATAAGGGAATTGATGACGATTTCATGAAAAAGGCTGAGGATCAAGCTAAGCAAAATCTTGGTGTAAATCCAAACACAAACGGTCCAGTTGCCGGTGGTGATATAGGATCTTTAATGAGAAGATCAGCACAACTTCTTACCAATGGTTTGAACACAGACCAAATAGAAGAAAGATACACTAAGTTAGAAGCACTTGCTAAAAGAGTTATAATGGACGAATACGGTGATATCATCGAAGCTTCTGAAAAACCAGTTGAGCTTTTGATAAAACTTATTAGACCTAATCAATCAGTGTTAGGAGAAGTTCCAAACTTATTGAATGTTCCTGCAGAATCAGAAGAAAAACCAGATTATTCTGAAGAAGATGAAGAACAACCACAAGCTCAACCACAAGGACAAGAAGAATCTCAAGAATCTCAGGATCAAGAAGAAGATGAAGATGATTTCATGTCTTTTTTTAATGATGATACAGACTATGAGGATCAAGAAGAAGAAAATCCTGAAGAAGTAGAAGAACTTACTAACAGAGATGTTGCAATGGCAATCGATAAGAAAAAGATTCTTAACATGCTTACTCAAGGTGAAGGTAAAGCAACTAAAGATATCATCAAATTTTCAGAAGTAGTTGAAAGTGGTTTAAGAGAAATTTTAGGTGATTCTTACAGAGAGCTTTTAGATGTTTGGGTAAAAACATCTGAAGTTGCACACAAACTGGATTGGGCAGTAAGTGATAAAGCAAAAGGTAGTATGATGAAAAATATGCCTGGTGGATTAGCCGGAGCAGTTGATTTAACTTGGGAAAGTGTTGATAACACATTTCATAAAATAAACCTTTTAACAGAAAATACAGATTTTAATAAAATCGTTATAAGAGCTTACGGTATAGATTTTCCAATGCTTTTACACGAATCTATTAAAGGAATCTATATGCTTCTTCAATCAAGTGCTATTAAAAAAGACGACGAGGTTGCAGAAGAAATAAAAAGAGCAACATCATCTTTCAAAGATGAATCTCAGGATTTCAAATATGGTGTAGTTGCACAAAATATGTTCAGAGACTTTATCAATGCTTGTAAAGATGCGGATAAATATACTCAAATGAGAGCTAGAGTTTTTGCATTTTTATCAGTTGATAAAGATAGAGGTGGTAGATACACAGATGAGCAGTTTTTAGAAATAACAAAAAGTTTGTTTTCTACATTCGATAGTAAAAACGAAGCTGGTAAAATATCGTTTGTTGTAAATCCTGAAAGATTTGCGGCATCTAAGGCTAAGTCTGAAATCGAGAAAATAATCGCAGATATAGTTAGAGCTGAAGATGAATATAGAGAAGAACTTAACAAATGGGAAATGGAACAAAGATTTGGACATAACCAACCAGAACCACAAGGTGAAGGTGAAGAAGATGGACATCCAGAACCAGGTGAAGAAGCTCAGTCTGAAATCGATAAACTTATTAGACAAACTGCTGCTAAAGAACAATCAAGAGATGAGAGTGATCTTAGTAAAAGAGAACTACAAGAACTTATCGATGCTGCCTTAGATGAAGGTGATTATGATGAGGTTAGAAGATTAAGTGCTTTTATGAAAGAAGGTGCAGAAATCTATCTTAAAGAGATTGAAAGAATAAACGAATCAAAAATAACAAAAAGAAAATGATATTTAAGAAATATAACCAGTTTTTAGACCAGTTTTCTATAAACGAAAATTTAGACAAAGCCAAAAAGTACATGAAGGATAGATATATCCTTACTACTGCAGCAACTCAATTGAATCTTATCGACGATGAGACAAAATATGATATGTCAAATGGAAACAAACGTTCTGTAACTCCTTTGGATTTTATAAAATTAGACGCAGAGAAGAAAAAAGAGCTTGGTGATACTATGAGATCAATCTCTGTTAGTGAAGAACAACTTAGAGATCTTATATCTACAAACGAATTTAAACAAGTAAGAGAAATCAATGTAAAGGTTCCGGTAAAAGATGTAAATGGTAACACAATTGAAAAAGAATATCAGTTAGATAGAGACCATATGGGTTGGTTAGGAAACTTTGTTTATTTCTACTATTATGAAAATGCATCACTTCCTGATTTATACACTTTGTATAAAAATTTGATTTTAAACAAAGATATATTAGCAAACCTTGAAATATCTACAAATGGAAAGTTGGCTAAAAAGGCCTTCGATACTAACTACATAAACATGAAAGTTCCTAACAATATGGAGCTTTTGATTGATGGTTTGAATAGACTTGAAAACCTTAGATTGTATAAAAAAATGGAAGCGGATCTTCCACCACATTTAAAAAGAGACTTAAAAGATTCTCCTCAAATAATCAAAGACCAGTTTTTGGAGGTCGCTATGGCATTTGATGCATTGGGTGGTGATGATAAAGAAAAACATGATGAGCTTTATAAAGGATTCTGGGGAAGAATGTTATTGGATGATAGAGAAGGTTCGAAAACGAAAGGTCAGATTGTTTTTAGAAGTCCTGTTTCCAGATATAAAAACATTAGAGATTTGATTGAAAAGGCACTTGGATATGCAAAGGCAAGTGATAATGATGGATTTAACACCTTTTATAAAAGATTCCAAGATTGTGGTACTAAGTTTGGTGCTATGGGTGCAGAAGAAGTATTCAACGAAAATGGTATATTTATAATCGAAGTTAAATCATTTGGTGCAAATAGAATATTAAATGCTGGTACATCACATTGTATCAAAGATTCATTGGGTCAATGGGACTATTATGTAAACTCTGATAGAAATAGAAGACAGGTTGAAGAAAATAAACAATATTATATTTACAACTTCAATTTAATGGGTTCTAACTCATTATCTGTTATAGGAATCACAATCGAACCAGATGATAATTATAATCACATCAGAGCAGCACACAACAAGATAGATGGAAATGTCGCACATAATGTAATAAGTATATTAAAAGG
>Ga0078894_10002977_pt1 | contig 12826 bp, 14 predicted proteins | sample LauGreSu1BDMLBSD_2_FD_67506 | JGI IMG/M metagenome (GOLD analysis project Ga0078894, IMG submission 67506) | Freshwater lake microbial communities from Lake Michigan, USA - Su13.BD.MLB.SD (version 4) (version 4) | ecosystem: Environmental > Aquatic > Freshwater > Lake | place: Lake Michigan...
TTTATCGGAACAAGAATATGGAGAAATTTATCGTAAATTTTTAGCTATGAAATCAATCGAAGAGTTAGCCGAATATGTAAAAACAAGTAGTTGGGGGAGTGAGATTGATTTAGAACTAATGAGTTATCAAATCGGAAAAGATAAAAAACGAATCATCATTATCAATGATGTTGGTCATATTGATCGCCATGAACCTTTTATTTATCTACCAAATCAATTACAAGGATTGGTGGCAGAAGAGATTGACCAATATCAGTTTATTATCTTCTCAAAATACAAGAATCGTTTCAATCTAATCATGAAAAGAGATACAAAGAATCCATTATTCATTTCTAGTGAGATTCCATTTTTAGCAACATGGTTACAAGGACAAGCCAAATTTGAAAGTTCTTTATAAAAGAACTGATTTTATAGACATTGATCATTTCCTAATGATCACTGTATATTGTATATTTTATGACTCTGTATATTTTATGACTCTGTATATTTTATGACTCTGTATATTTTATGACTCTGTATATTTTATGAGAATTTGTGATATCCATATAGTATATACCACATACCAATAAACAATTGTAAAGTTCCTGCTAAAAAGAATTTATGATTAGTATGAAAATATTCCGAAAAGTAAATCGAAATTGCAGACATAACCGTAAATACAACCGTAAATAATAATGGTTGTTCTAAATCAAATTTCGTTGCATTTTTATAATAATACATGATTGAGCTGATTAGATCCGGTAACACAATTCCCATAAAGAATATACCAAGTGCTACATTAAAGTTTTCTGTCACTCCCATCATAAACATAAGTGGAACGATTACTGCAAACCCCGGCGATCCAACTAGCCCTGCTAGTGTCCCTGCAATAATAGCAATCACGATAATCTTTTCCGCCTTCTCTTGCTGCATAACTATGGTAAGATAAGATTTTATTGCTTGTCGTCAAAATACAAGCGGTATACTGTACCACTTTCTGTCGTGCATCGGTAGTAATTTTCCTTTGCAACTACATCCACAATTCCACTCGTCTCCCATGCATTACCGTTACCTAGGTAACCCTCTGCAAAAAGAAAAGCTTGGTCATCTACTTTGAGCGACCAATTTTGCAACGAGACTTCGTAATCGTAGTATTGAAGATAGTAACGATTGTTATAACGTAGCTTCGTATATTTCTTCTCATAGCGATTGATTTGGCTTAGCGACATATAGAGACGATCGGCAGATGTGAGTTCTGGAATCATGTTTATACTCTTTACGTAGAAAATCTTTAAATTTAATTTGGACACATTTATGAAATAAAATTGAATCTGTAAGTTGTAGATTCATCAAACACTATCTAATGTTGTCTAAGACTATGCTGCCCAAGAACGTCCTGTCCGAAAATCTGCTGCGCGGTTCTACCACTATTTCCAATTCTATGCTGAACAAGCTAATTAATACGGCTCATAAGAGTAACGTATCCACGAAGCATTCTGCTATGATTATTAAGGGTGCTACTAAGATTGTTGCATGCGGGTACAATAATAATCGTTCGTGTATGTCGGGTAATCCAGTTTGTACGCAGCATGCCGAGACTGCTGCCATTCTCGATCTGCTGTCACAGAATCAGGCTCGTCAGTCGCTGAAGATGTTCCCGAATGGTAAGTGGTTTTTTCTATGGATCAAAGCAGCTACGAAGCCGGATAAAGAAGTACAAGTTGGTTGTTATCCGGTCTAGTACAGTAGATGGGTCCTTGATGCAGAGTAAGCCTTGTGAGCATTGTATCGAACTAATTCGTCTAATTGGAATTAAGACAGTATTCTACTCTTCTGCAAATAAAACAATGATTAAGGACAATGTATACAAAATGGATAGCAGTGCCTATCGAACATTCGGATTGAAGTATATTAACTATCTATTGAATCCATCTCGCTGCACGGATATGAAGCTAATAAAAGATGAGGAAAATAAGCGAAAAAAAATAGAGGCAAAGCGGGCTTTATTATTACTAAAGAAGTGAGTGTTATGTTATTTACTTTGTTAACTTGTACAGAAATATTCCATATTTCCATACTGTTAACTTGTAACTTTGTATCTTAATGATCATCGTGATCATGTTCTCGGTATAGATCGTACTCATTGGCTTCACGAGGTTTAACCTGAACCACCTTATTTTGTTCAATCACATCTTCTTCTCGAGTATAGTATGGATTATCAAAACTCATATGAATAACATCTTTGTATTCATTGTAACCTTCTAGAAGTTGTACACCGTAACGATCAAGAATTGCATCTCGTTCCTTATCAAGATGGGGTGTGTTACCAAGTAGAGTTTCTTGAAAATTATCCAGAAAAGAGATTTTATCTTCGATATTCAGTGGATTAAAACCAAGATAAAAGATACACGATGCAACTTGTGTTTCAATATCGCTGCGACGTCGAGTAGTTGTAAATGATTTCCAGAAATGTGTTTTTTTTGGATCGACCTTATCCTTTGCAACACTTTCTACATACTTTGTATAACTTCTTACTAGATTTGTTTGTGCGGTTTGCTCCCACCAGATACTAGTCGGCTTTGAAATATCTTTTAGTATCTTTGGAAGGACAACCGTGAGTTCTTCTACAAAATCCTTTTTTTCTGCCATTTTTATCCAGTTACACCTAAAACCTATTCAATTTTTACATCATTATTTATAGCTATCTATTACTCTCGCCAATTCGGCAGGAAATTGACCCAAGAAATCTAGCATTCTAGATAAACCAACCTTTCGAGAATACTACGAACCATGTCATCCGCTTTCGAAAACAAATCTACGATTAAGGTGATCGCTTACGAGACATCTGACCCCGAAGTGTACGCTATTGTATTCAAGTGTTTAGAACAAAAAGTTACAAAGACAAACACGTGCTTGCACATTATGGGCGATACGAGTGGATCAATGCAGATCGCCATGGGCGACGGTCAGCAAACGAATCCGTGGGCACAGGCGACGCCGATGGCTCCTATTGTGCCGATACAGCAAGACGAGGATGATGAAGAGGATGATCCGGCTCAAGAATCGCTCTCTTTTGCTCCAGCGCTTGCCCCGCCGCCTCCGCTTCTGTCTCTTTCGGCTAGTCCGTCGCTTGCCTATGGAACCCCGCCTCCCGCTTTCGCCGGATTAACCCTACAACGATCTTTCTCGTGTGCCGCAACACCGAGTGCGATCCCGAATGATATGTCTGGTTATCAGCTGGATCCAAACAGTCGTCTCGGAGCGATGAGTGGATTTCTCCATCGTATCCTGGACATGTACCAGTTTGTCCAGGAGACGCAGGGTGTTCAACAGGATTTGACGATCAGCCTGTTCAGTGACAATTGCGAGTCATACAGCACACTGGATGGATTGACCTACGCTCAAATTCGCGAAAAGATGCAGATTGGTTTGCTTAACAATGGTGGAACCAATTTCGAGGCACCTCTGCTCGAGCTGAAAAAGTATCAAGAGAAGTTCACGGGAGAGACAGATTCCGTCTTTCTTTCCGATGGCGGTCACTGCTCGAATGGGATGTCAAAAGAGCAGATTCAATCGAATTTTGCAAAGTCAGTCAACCTTGCGATCGGCATTGGCTCAGGACAAAGCGATTTTGACGAGAAGACCTTGACTGATATTTCTCAGGAATTCCTTGCCATCTCTGACCCAAAGCGTATGCGAGATGTCGTAGCAAAGCGTGCCATGGATCTTGTCACTATGCTTGGTCGAGATGTCTCCGTCAAGACAATTGGAGATGAGTCACATGTCTACTATAGCAATATGAATTGCCGCGAGGATGAACAAGGAAATCCGGAGTACAAGACGAAGGAAATGACCATGTTGATGGAGTTTTATATGACCATTACAGCCGGTTCCAGGCTTCAACTCGAATATACACGTCAAGATGGGGAAGCCGTTGTACAGGAAATTGTGTTTTCGGAAGATAACGAGAACCTCCTCGGAGACAAGGCGTTTGGCGACAAGATTTTGTTTACGCTGAACACACTAAAGCGTGTCGATACGATCCCGAAAGATCTCTCTGAAATCTCTAATCCACAAAGCAAGATCGCCTATATTAAAACCATCAAGGATGAAATTCGTGCATCTCCCTTCGCAGAGATGTTCACTAATACCCGATTGGGCGTCTATCTGCATCACCTGATGAACCAGCTTGATCGAATGTCGCTGACACACGATGACCGCGTGTTGCTGGATTTGGCACAAAATGTTGGTTCAGATGCTTTCCGCAGCACCAGTTCAGATAGCGCTTCGGCGTACTGCTCTCCAGCTGCGCCGTCCATTTCTTTAGCAGGAACACCATCTTGTCTCCCAATGCTTCGTGCGACAAGCAGCAGTTCCGCTGCCACGTATGGCAGTCACTGTCTCATCTGCACGAATGAGAGTTCTCATCGCGGAGTGATTTACAATCCATGTGGACACTTTCGAACCTGTACGGATTGCACCCTTGAGTGGAACAAGACAAGCAAGCAGTGCCCGTATTGCAACGCCGCTTACACTGGAATTATTCTGGTGAATCTATCGGATGAGCAAAAGAAGGATAGCTGGAACATGAAATGCACTACCTGCCACAGTCGCCAGATTGAAATTATCGCAGAAGAGTGCAAACATGTGTTTAGTTGCCGCGTATGCATGAGCCGACAGAAGAAGAACACTGGAAAGGTGTGTTGCACCATCTGCGCCTCCGCTGGTGTCGATACGGTAGTCACGAAATATAAACAAATTTACATGTAAATAAACGACCAGGGTACGATATTCTTTAACTAGTATACTTTGTAGTAGAGACACCCAGTTTGTGGCTACCAGTCTCGTTTCGACACAAGATTTGGCTCCACCAGCCTAGCTCCGACCTATCTAGCTAAAAAAAAATTGACCGACTTTGGTCGGGCGGCTCAACCAATCTAACAACTGTTTAGACATGCACTTTACCGACAAAATCACCCTGTACCCCCACCAAGTCGAGGCTGTGGAATGGATGGAACGTCAATCCAAGCGTGAACCTAGCGGCGGAATTCTGGCTCACGACATGGGTTTGGGAAAGACCATTGACGTGCTGTATCACATTGCAAACCAATCTGGCGATGAGTTGGGTCGCAGTTTGATCGTTGTTCCGAACAATTTGCTCAAGCAGTGGAGCGATGAGTTCCACAATTACATCGAAGACATCCGTCCGTTTGATTTTACTACCTACACCACGAGCAGCCGCCCGAAAGATATCGGCGAGTATCGCATCGTGGTCACCACCTACGACACGCTTCTTTCGGATCGAAGCGCCAACCGCGGTGAGTTGCTTGATGCTCACTGGACCCGCATTTTCCTGGATGAAGCCCATGAAATCCGCAATCGCAAATCCATTCGCAACAGGGTCGTGAACTACTTGACTGGTGATACCAAGTGGTGTCTCACCGGTACTCCGATCTGGAATTGCGAAGCTGATCTGTACAGCTTGAAAGTTTTTGTCTGTTTTGATTCTCCCTCTCTGGTTGACAAGACCTACATGCACATTCGTACGAAAGAGATTTTGACCTTGCCGCCGTATCAAGTGGTCGACAAGGATTGCCGTTTTACCAACACACAGCTCACTCAATACAAGCGGTTTGAGCGAAAGATGTTGATGGCATCTCTTTACGGTGCAGGTCGCCAACAGTTGCTCGGAAACATCATTCGGTTGCGCCGCATGTGCAACCACAGCGACACCCAAGAAAACGTGGAGCGAACCGTTGATTGGGGTGAAAACGTCAAGTTTCAACAAGTATGCGAAATCATGTCGAATATCCCGGCTGGCGAAAAGCTGGTTGTGTTTAGCAGCTGGGTTTCATCCTTGTTGGCACTGCAGAAGAAACTAGAAGCAGAGGGTCATAACAAGATTTCCTTGTTTCACGGTGAGTTGACCATGGAGGAGCGTCAGCAACAGTTGCGAGAGTTTCGAGACGGAAACAACAACATCATGTTGATTACCATCAAGTGCGGTGGCGTGGGTTTGAACTTGGTGTGCGCAAATCACGTGGTCGTATTTGAACCGCAGTACTCTCCGTTTTCCGAGAAACAAGCCATTGATCGTGTGTATCGCATTGGTCAGCGCAAGCCCGTCCATGTTTATCGCTTGTTTATCAAGTATACGATTGAACATTGGATGAACAGCATCAAAGACTGGAAAAACGTCATCAAGCGTGTCCAACTCGATGACAGCAACGAGGACACTGAGGCAGCAGCCGAGAACCGGATGAAGATGTTTCAGAAATACGTGATCCTCAAGCCGCAAATGGATCGAGAGCTGGAAAAGATGAAGGCTGCTAAGCCTGTCGAACTCCATGCCTAAATTAAAAATATAAAACAAAGTAAGAGGTACGCTTATTTTGTTTTACTTTGTAGGTAAAATGGTTCTATATTGTAGAATCCCATTCTTTTAGTCAAGCGTTAGTAAAATTACGTAGAAAAATAATCTTATTAGCTTCTTTGAACTTTCCAATAATGTCTTTGGTTGAAAAATCATACACATAACCAGACTGATCAACATAGTAAGAAACTCCATCGATTTCTCGCGGCTCTAGAATTTCCTCTTCGTCCACGACCAAGCTTTCATAAACATCCGTGGGTTCTTCACCCTCTTCCGCATAATCCATCACTGGAACCGTTTTCACCGTAGAAACAGGGAGAGGTGCTGGTTCAACAGTTTCCTGGACTGGCTTCTTCTTGATGATCTTTGATACCGTTACATTAGTAGATCCACTAATTTCAATCAACTTTTCTTTCACAATAACGACATTTGATTCAGGTACAACCACCATAGCCTCCTTTTTGATGACCTTTTTTGCTTTAGGCGGCTCTGTTTGGACAATCTGTGTAGTAACATCGGCAGACACAGCCACAGGAGTAACTTCAGCCGCCTTCTTTTTGATAACTTTCTTTGGCTTAACTGTTTCTGTCTCGACAGACACAGCCACCGGGGTATTTTCTACCACCACCGGGGTAGTAGTTTCTACGGCGGCGACAGAAGAAGTGGTTTCAGCTGTCTTCTTTTTGATGACTTTTTTAGGCTTGGTAGAAACAACCGGCGCAATTTCAGCGACCTCCGCAATCTCGGCAGGAGCAACTTGAGGAACCTCGGCAACCATAACAGGGGCAACTTGAGTAGCCTCAGCAGGGGCAACTTCAGCAGCCTTCTTTTTAATAACTTTTTTTGCTTTAGGTGCCTCTATAGAAGAACTAACTAGACTAGTAACAGCTTCTCCGATAATAGGCTTAGGGAGTGTTTCGACCACCGCGGCACCAAGAGCCTCGAGCGGCTTCTCGGAGCTCTCCAACTTAGAATTTACGACTTCTACAGGTGTAACCTCCGTAACCGCCACCGGGGTAACTTCCGTAACCGCTGCATGTGTAGGACTATTCAACATTTCCGCAACACTAGCTGGCTTCTTTCGGAATACTTTTTTAGTAGTAACAGGGGCTGGAGCCAAACGCGCACAGTAGTCTCGAAGGGAGGCTTCGATATCGTCTCCGATCGTAATGGTAGAAAATTCATCAATTGGAATCTTATATTTAGTAAAAAGGGAATGGATGAGGGTATTGAGCAAGAGTTGAATAGCGGTATTCATGATTTGTTTCGGGGTTTGTACAATGTAGATACAAAGCGGTTCAATTTGCGGCACAGTAGGAAGGGATTTAAAATTTGTTTTATAAGAGTAGAATAACAATGAGTAAACCAGAACAAGAATCCATTCATCCCGACGAGATTGACCAACGAGAACTAGAAGATTTTAAAACAAAAGTTAGTAAATGGTGTGAAATCGATAACAAGATAAGACAATTTGAACAAGTAGTAAAGGCGCATAAAAAACAAAAGGAAGAGTTTTGTGCTGATATTTTAAAATTTATGGAAGGATATGAAATTAGTAATGTAAAAACCGCATTTGGTAAGCTTCAAAAAGTAGAAAATGAAACCAAAGTACCTGTTACAAAAGCATTAATTGAAGATAAAGTCAAGTCTTATTTTGCAAAAATTGGATTGAAAAATAGCAAAGAACAATCCGAACTCTTGGTTGAAGATCTATATGAAAATCGAGAGAAAAAGAAAGTTGTCAGATTAAAACGTGTTGTTCCTCGAGAAAAGAAAGATAAAAAATCTACAGTTCCAGATGGCTTGAAAAAAATATAATAGATTAATAGTATGATTGCTCGATCGATTGAAAATAATACCTTTTTGTCTTCTGTTATTTATCAAGAATTACAAAAACAAGTACCACTTTTACATAAAGAGACTAGAGAAATAAACCAACATACCATTACTGTATTTGATAACAAAACAGGTGCAATCAACCAAGCTGTCCGAATCTTCCGTGAAGTATCTCTTTTAGCAAAAAGACAACCAGAAGATAGGATTTCTTGTTTTTTATATTTACTTGATTTTCCAAAGCAAATCAATCTAAATAAACCTAATATTACAAGTGCAGAATGTAATACAGCCAGTACAACATTTTATTCTTTAGAAAATAAAATCGAGGTTGCTTTATGGCGAAAAGAAGAATGGCAAAAGGTATTTTATCATGAACTCATACACGCTTTTTCCATCGATACAATCCTTTCTCCTATGAAAGAACCAGAACAACAGATTAAACAACGATTTCCTCATTATAACAATAGTATTCAAGAAGCATATACAGAAATACTTGCTACAAGGTTAGCATCTAAAGAAAACTTAAAGGATGAAGCATTATTTATTGGATCACAAGTCAATAAAATCATTTATTTCATGGAACATAATGAACCCATTATTGAAACAGCTCATAATCTAGGAGACCGTTCCGGTATAGAGCATATCGATACTTTTTTTAAAAATCCTTCTCGGTTACTTGATTCGAATACCAACACAAGCAGTTACTATGTGTTAAAATCGATTTATTATTGGTATGCAGTTACATATGACCGGACCCTATTAGACATAAGTAAATTAACGGACAAATCTTTTATCAGACAAAACTTTTATCGTATCCTACTAGAAGCTCTAGAAAGCGGAGAATACCAAAAGTGGTTAAAGGGTATTTATTTTAAACCAACCAGTCTTTCTCTGCGTTTAACCTATGGTTGTCTATGATTATGATATTAACTCCTCTAATTCGTTGAGTTGATCTTTTGTATTAATATTAAATAACTCATAAGAGCATACTTTTTGAATTTGGGTGGTACCTACAGAAAGATCTCCTTGTTTAAGAATTCCAAATAGGTCTGTTAAATAATATTCCTCTGCTGCATTATTATTTGTAATCGTAAACAATTGATTACGAAGATAGCGATAAGGAATGCAATAGATACCGGTATTGACTGTTTTAATCAGCTTTTGTTCCGCATTAGAATCCTTTTCTTCTACGATAGCAAGAAAATCACCATTTGTTTCCACAATTCTACCATAACCATAAGGATTTTCCATATAATCTGTTAGGATTAATGCTCTTTTCTGTGCATTATATTCTTCTATCATCGATTCCATGGTATTCTTTGAAATCATCGGAACATCTGAAGATAGAATCATTAGTGAATCTGCAGAACTATTAGGAATTTGTTTAATTGCTTCTTGTACACTCGAGCCAGTTCCCATTGGTTCAATAGTTTGAACCAACCACACAATTCGATCTACTAGATTGGAAGGAAGATGGTCAAGACATGCAGATACAACCGCCTGGGAATGAAGATAGTAGGTAATGACATAGATATTTCCAGGAAGTTGAGATAACTTACTAATCGTATCTAAAATGTGTAGCAACATAGGTTTTCCACATACAGGAATGACCGGTTTTGGAATAGTAGATTTCATACGTTTGCCTAATCCAGCAGCCATAATTAAGATATCGTAATCGAGCGAAACTCGATTAGGCTTTTGACCTTCTGATAAATTGGATTCCATATTATGGAAATATGCTAGAAAAAAAACAAAATAGATAAACTTATTGATTAATGTGTTTTATATAATTCATTATCGTTTTGACCACCCAATGGTTCTATTTCTTCCGAGAAATAACCATCTTCTTCTAATTCATTCTGTTCTTTCTTTAATATCGTAGTGCCGGATCGAGCTACGGATTCGGCAACAGTAGTACCTTTACATCTTTCCATTTTTTCCCGTAAATAACAAACGATAGATAATCTTGTAAAGTCTTCGGTAATACCTTTCATCGGTGTATTACAGTGCCATTCATGGACATCCATAGCTAAAAAGTCTCCCATGCGAACATCAAAGCATACACCGTATCGCGGAAAGCCGAGATAACCACCTTCATACTTACCTTCCTCTAAAATCAATAGATTACCAAATCCACCCTTGAAATCACCATCATCTTTATGTAATGCCGTGCGCCAGTTATAGTTAATTGTAATTGTGCTAAAACTAGTATGAGGTACTACAAATTCTGTCTCATGTGCGCGATCCCATTGAACTCTATGGCGGTCCGGTACGAGAGCATTGAAACAAGCATCTGCGTGTTGAAAAAAAGGAATACAGTTTTCCCATTTATCCACTTCTTTAGCAGTAAAAGCAGTAAGACGGCATTTCGGAGCACCTCTTCCTAAATTACGATCAGGTTTATCATAAAATCCAATGATATTACTCTGACTTACATTACCTAAACTGCTATTAATTTTTCTACCTTCAGCATTAATATATCCAACCGTTCGAAACTTACCGGCATTTGCTAATCCCTTTACGTAGTTTGGTAGCTTTTTAGGATCTAAGACGCCACCAGCGGCTCCTCGATTGTCATTTTTACGCATGGCAGCCTTTTTTAGATTGACTAATGCAATTTCACAGACCTCTATAGGAATTAACCCTTTTCGAAATTTAGCGAGTAGTTTTTTATTTCCCTCTTGATCAACACCATATATATCATAATCAGACCGAATGATATGCTTGTAGGTTGATTCTGGGAAATATTCTCCTTCTTTGCTTTGTAAATATTCTTCACTGCACAGTTCTGGTAAAACCATTTTTGGTTTTTTAGATTTATATAGATGATCCATCTCTTTACTAATTACCTAGAAGATAATTTAACCTGTAAAAATAAAATTGAATCCTTTTTCTTTTGTAGGACTCAAACTACTAGACCATGAATCCCGCCACCATTGCCAGCAGCTTTAGCATTCAAAAGATTAGCAAACACCATTTTCTTATTCGCGGAGATGAGCGCGTCCGTTCCTACATGAATTTCCGAGAGCTCAAGTGGTCTCGAACCTACCAAGGTTGGATCGTACACGAGGATGAAGAACTAGACATTGTACAAATGCATGTTGAGGTTCTAGATAATGTGAGGCAATGCGCTAAGCAGCAAGAGAAACTTCAGAAAAGCAAAAAGTCAAGTAAGAAACAACGAGAAGATGACGATCTGTATGAACGTTTCAAACGCGGCGAAGAGATTACCGATGACGAAGATGATGAATATGAGGAAGAGGAAGAGGAAGAGGAGGATAATGCAGATGATTATGAAGAAGACAGTTTTGTCGTAAAAGATTCTACTGATGAGGAAGTAGAGGAGTGGATTAAAGAAGAAAAGAAGAAAGAAAAAAATAAGGGAAAGAAGGTAAAGGTCATTGAGGAACCTGAAGAGGAATCGTCTGAGTCCGAGGAGGAAGAGGAAGAAGGTGAAACCGATCCGAAAAAAAAGCGCGAGTTTCAGTTTTATAAGAAAGGAATCCTAGCATATGGTGTTATGTCTGATAAACAACAAGAAAAGATTGAGGCAGTATGGAACAAGCATCTTCGTGGTTGGATTATTCGAAAGAGCTATTTGGAGAAGCTACAAAAGATGGGATGGACAGATATCGAAGAAACTCCTGTGCAACCAGAAACAGTGATCCAAAAAGAAAAGATTGTTCATACTCCACAGGTTGTTCGTAAGGAAGCAAAGCCGGAAGAAAAGACCTTTACGGCATATAAGAATATGCTTCTAGCAAAAGGAGTCTTTACGAAAGAACTGATGGAACAAACAAATGCAATTTTTCACAATGAACTTGGAGGAAACCTTGTCTCGGAATCCATGAGGAATCTCCTCATCGAGAATGGGTTTACAGAAAAGGATGTTGTTGTTTCCATTCAGTTTAGTGAAGGAAAGAAGCTTTCTGCATAATAAAATCTCAAAAGATAATAGGATGGGAAATATACTCATTACGTTACTTTCTGTTTTTATACCTATCACGATCCATACGTCTATTATTCCTACTTTGATGCGACCAGATGTATTAGGTGGTTCGCCATGGTCGCCTCCTTCTATGTTTACATACGTTTTGTTATATTATTCTATCATGTATTTCATATTGTGGCTAGCTTCTTTCATTGGAAATATGTATTATAGTTTAGTTAATTGTAATCGAATGGATCCTGTACGAAGTGCTGGATTTGCAAATTATACTCCTATGGTATCCTTAGCAGGCGTATTTATTAATAATACATTATTATTACCCTTTGTAAAATCTCTAGTTCTTTCTGCTGTATCGGTATTACCGTATTCTCACCATTTTGTAAATGGTATCCTTATGGCACCATTTGTATTTATCGGAACCATGTTTAGTCAACGATTACTTAATAAACAGGTATGTGGTGATTTTTAACCTTTTCCCTAAAAACATATATTGATAGTTATCCATCAATATATGGTTATGACAATTGATAATGTACCGTAAGTATTTCTTTTGTTTGTTCATATAAATCCATTACATTTTGCTGTAACGTTGGATCTCTTATGGTACCTATTTCTTTTTCTAGTTCTTCTAGATTGTTCGAATGGTCAATCATGTTTTGATATGTATTAAAGATTACATTCATTTCTTC
>Ga0078894_10002978_pt1 | contig 12824 bp, 19 predicted proteins | sample LauGreSu1BDMLBSD_2_FD_67506 | JGI IMG/M metagenome (GOLD analysis project Ga0078894, IMG submission 67506) | Freshwater lake microbial communities from Lake Michigan, USA - Su13.BD.MLB.SD (version 4) (version 4) | ecosystem: Environmental > Aquatic > Freshwater > Lake | place: Lake Michigan...
AGAGGGAGTGTTGAGATATAGTCTTTGAAAGATTGCAAGGAGCCTTCCTAGGGGACTTGATATATCCCTGATGAAGAAAGCTAGTAGGCATCATCCAAGATGTCTGCTGTGTAGTATTTCTTGAGGATTGCCATAATGCATCTGCGATCCTGATCATCAGTGACACGCCCACCATAGTTGATTTCACCTGTGACATAGAGCATGGCGTCCCAAGGGATATCTTCTTGTTCATTCAAAAACATTGACAAGTTTGTGCGTGAAGTTTCAAGATCACTATCATTGAATTCATATCTGATGTTCCAACCAAGTGGACCGAATTTCCTTCTTTCTTAAATAATAGCATGGAAGAAACTTAGCCCGAATAAGAGCTTCTGCCATTCTTTAGGTTTTGAAACCTGCTCAAATTACTCAGCTGAAACATCCTGGAAACTTTTGAGAAGATTTGCTCTCAAACCTCTTGGAGGCTCAGTTGTCAATTTAACTCCATTTTGAAGGACAGAAACAGGGAAATAATCTGCTGGCATTGAAGTGAGGAATAGTCGGAAATTATCAAAGTTTGGATTTAAAGGCTCTTCTTGCAAGTCTGCGACAATAAGTTCTAGAGCAGGCATCCAAGATTTTGCAAGATGACAATTTTAAAGAAGGATCCATTCACCTTTCTCTTTAGCTTCCCTGATTAACTTCTCGGCCTTTATACCCTGACCCTGTCCGAGAGATATCCCTTGTATCTTGCTATCATAGTTCATTTCTTTGGCAAACTTATAGAGACCAGTAGTAGGATCAGCACCCTGAGACAGAATAAAGACTACTGGGGTCTTACAATCACTATCTAAATATATGGCTTCCATTGTCACCGCCTGATTTTCAATATACATTTTACCGAGTTCTGTATGTACATAATCAGTGAACGCGAAGGCCAACTTCTCTGACCGGAAGATTTTCAATATCAACAACTTCTCGAATTGATCTAACGTCTCATTATATGGTGCAGGCATTGGTTCATTTTATGGCTCTGCAAGAGCACAGTAATCCTCCCATGCTGTCATATTTTCGGTGACATGCTCACATAGTTTATCAAACTTTTCTGGACAGATCACCTGCAAGTAAAATGCGAGATCCCAACCAAGTTGAGAAATCATGCTTGGGGCTGGGTTCTCTGGTTATTAAGCTTTATTAAATATCCCGGCACCCCTCAGTAGTGTGCTCCATAAATTATTATCAATCTTTTAGCTGTTCCTATTTATACTCGTTGCAATCAGGAAAGAGAATAAGACCTTATGTGCGACGAATAGCCCCCGGGAGACATTCATAAAGAGTGTGGCAGTGATTCTTGAGATTAGAGTCTCCAGACGCTCCTCCAGGGTCGGCTGTTGGGGACTCTTTTCTATCGCTGAATTGAAGAGACGCTTCACATAGGACAGGGAGTACTGGTACATTGGGTCAATGCCCGCCAGGTCTGCGATCACAAAGTATAAAATACTACCACGAGTTGCCACCGAACGATATTAGTTCCTAGTGACATTGATTTGTTCCTCAACGACCGCAGCAGATGCGAGCCTCTCAGTTATATCAGCTGATGTCTTCTTAGAGTTCTCCAACGTAATAATAAGGTCATCTTGATCTAGAATCTGTTCTTCAGTAGACTCAGCGAGCAGCTTCAATATGGTGTCCTCGATCTTGACGAGCGTGTTTTTATCTCTATCCATGCTTACAACTATGTTATCTCTTTCTTTTTCGACCTCAGGTTTTTCTTAAACGACCACATCACCAAGTAATTACTCTTCCAAACCCATAAAAGTGACGGTGAAGTTGATGATTGTAAGCTTGATGAAGGTCTCTGGGAGGTAGTGAGGGTTAGGCATCTTGGTGGTCATATAGAAACGGAAATATTTCTCATCGTAGTCATAGACCTAATCACCAATACGGATCTGCCAGATACCACCCTCAGTTTTATAGGCCTATTTTTGTAGGATAGGATCGAGACCTGGGTCTAAGAACTCTTCAATGTCCTCAATCAAGACTGGTTTACCTTGAGAGCAAGCCTGTCCGAGAGTCCTCTACAAATTAGGTGTGCTCTGCTTTAGTATCACCAATTCGTTTTCTTTTTCGAGATTTTTTATCCAACGATTCGCTTATTATTGAGGATCAATCATAAGAGGCCACCTCGAAGATTTAGTAGCAAGAATACCATTCTCAACTGAAACGGTATCAGTTGGGAGACCTTTGTGATTCCACTCTCTAATAAGGACAGGGTTGCCCATGACCTTAATGATATTGAAATCATCACTGATAGGAATGCGTTTTGCCAAGCATTCATCAAGCCAAGTTTGAACCATCTATTCTCTGTAGAGTCCTGTAAAGGCTCCGTAATATGAAATACAACCACAAGAAATGAAGACATTTCCCACCAATTTCTCCATCTCAACATCCATTCTCTCAACAGTCTCCTTCCAGCGAACACCCTCGTCCTTAAGCAAAACGAGAAGCTTCTCAGCTCTGCCCATGCGTTTAGAGCACCTTTCCATTTCTTCGGCTAATCGCTGCTTTTCAGTCTCCATCTCGTAGCAACGTTGTTAAAGACCGGCAACCTTATCTCTGACTTGTTGGACTGCTGACATCTTCAGTGCAAGATCGGCTTCTGCTTGATCGAGGACAGCCTTGACCTCGTTATAGCGTTTTTGCTTGGGTACCACAACTTTGGTGACTTCTTGATAACGGTTGACTGCCTTGACCCACATGGCCATAAAAGAGGCAGCCACTGACTTCTTTTTAATGTCTTGAATATCGAACTCAGGCTTGCTTAAGTAACCATTGCGAACCTTGACAAACAAGCTATCAGGTGCGCTCATGACATTAAAAGAGCGAAGTCTCTCAATAAACCCATTGGTATCAGTGATCTGCTCACGGATAATCTTCCATTCAGTCTTCTCCTAGAGAAGAATCATTATTGCCTCCATGACCATCACGACAGCCTTGGGAGGGTTCGGGAATGACTTGATTTCAGTGATTGAGTCCTTGTTAAGCTATGCAACTGCAGCTTTTGCAGCTTCAAGTTCTGGTTTAGCAGCAGCCAGATCTTTCTCTGCATCATCTGCAATTACTTTTGCGTCAGCTTTTTTCGCTTCAACTATTTTGGCCTCCTCAGACACCACCTTCTCTTTCTCGTTAGCTATCTTCTGATCCTTTTCGACTTCGACGAGAGCCTCCATAATCTACTCATTTTTAGCCTTTAATTAAGGCTGCAAGTGCTCAATCTTGATCTTGAAGTCAGCGATGCTCACATTTGTATCCTAAAGTTTTTTCAGTCCGAGAGCGAGACGACGTTTGTTCTTCATGGATTCCTCTCTCTTGATCTCCAAGGATTTTACATACAAATGAATCAGGTCCAGGTAGGACTTAGGGGTGGTGTAGACCTTTCTCCTGAGTTTTTCGAAGAATTCTTGAGATTTCTCCTCGACACTTGTGTGGATTAACATACAAAGTTCGGAGATATTTTTCCTGACATCCTCGCTTGGGAGGTCGACTTCTTTTAGGAATTCTGAGCTGACGAAGAGCAGGGCTTGCTCTGGCCATCTATCGAACCAGTTAAGGGTGCAACAGTTGACTAGGGAGGGGAACATACGGCATCTAACTCTCAAGGTGTCGCCAACTGGTGACATACACAATGTGATGTGGAATTTCTCACGAACTCGCTCATTAAAGGTTTGCATAATGCTGTCAGGAGAGTCAATCCTCTTTAATTCAGCCATCTTGGGCCTAAGACCATTCAATATCTTATCATTGTCCTCAGGGAGGAACAAATTCGGTACCTCACCAGTATTTAGAATATTATTGATATCTTCAAGGAAGCTTTCCTTAACGATTTGAGTGTCAGTCAAAAGAAGACATAATGTCTCGCCATCGATACCTGAGGCAAACATAAGTTCTTTGATAAAGTCACGGAATTGTTCCGTGCCAAAGTTTTTCGTAATTTCTAACTGCCTTGAAGAGTAGGCAAGCATGTGGCAGGAAAGTTTGGTCAAACTTTACTTGCCTGAACCACCAACACCAATAAGCATCATGTTACCACGAGGTTGGCGCATGACTCTTGCAACTCTTGAAATATGCTGGATGGCATCCTCAAAGAAGACTAGGTTCATCTTGCTTGTTGCTGAAATATTGTAATCGTCTAGATATTCAGCTAAAATTGTTTTGAGCTTCGTTTAGTCCTTGATCTCTTCATAAGCTTTGGTAGACTCTAATTTAAGAAGGTCTCCAAAAATTAGGTGATTATTGACAAATAGATCATCATGTTCAAGACGAACTCTGAAATACACATTTGAAAGCTCAGCAACCATCTTTGTGAACCAAAGCTTATCCTCTGTGTTAATAAGTCTATCATGGAAGACACGACATGACTCGTGAATCCATAACTTTGCAAAAACATCTGGAGTTGGGACTGAAACAGGTTTGGTCATTAGTATTCCTTAGAAGACCTTGCTAACATCTCTTAAGTTGAAAAGATAATGGAACTTTGCTGGAGTTGGTCTTTTTTCTTCAATAATTTTCTGATAAATTTCAATTGTGGCATTTATGCAGCCTTCTGTTAATTTTTAAATTGCTTCTACAAATCCTGTCTTAAGGAAACCGCCAAGAATAGAACCGAATATTCTGATCAATGTGTTTCTGCTAGCCTCAGGAATATTGAACACATTAAAATGACGAGTAAACCTGAGTGTAAGATCGTTTCTACCACCACCAGGTCTTGCACCAGCTGCAATTACAGTCGTATCCTCGACACGTTTCCACTCAAGAGTCTCGCGATCATATAGACCTTTCTTATCAACAAATAATCTGAGTAACTCAATGGGAGGTTGCGCCCCATACTTTTCAACTGAGGGCATATTAATGTCATCGACGAATACTACGAGTTTCTTCCCGGGGGGCCCACCATAAATACCTTTCCTTTTTCTCTCAATCTTTTCCTCAATTGTCTTCTATGTTCTCACCGAGGATGTCTGTGCCGAGAAATTGACAAAAATTGGTATTATAGTCTTTGGGTCCTAAGCAGATGCATTATTCAGTAAATTCTGGATTATAACTGATTTACCAACACCTGTCACACCAGTGAAGAAGGAAGGTTTTTCTTTTTCTAAGAGGAGTTCAAGACAATGCGCATTTCTTAAAGTGTCCACCGTAGGGACCAAAAGTGAGAAATAGGAAGCTTCTCTATCATAAACAAACTCTTCAATTTTGTTGGCCCAAGGCTAGAAACGGTATTCCTTTTTGGTCTCTAGGTAGTAATCAAAACAAGTGTTTCCCTGCGGTATAGCACACATTTTGAAATTATCTCTCACAATGTCATCAAATCTCTCTTATCCAAAAGAGTCAAGAGAAGCACCAACACCCCAAATGTATGAGAAACAGAAGAAATAGTTAAGACTTTTCTTCTTCTCTTCCTTTTCACCTTTGAACCCATGAAGAGGAGTCAGAAGCACCTCTAAAAAGTTGCAGACATTAGCCACTCTTTAGATATCTACTGTACGAATATATTCAATGAGCTTTAGATTTCTGATCTTTTCAATAGCTGGCTCCATTGCTGCATCAAAAAGGGCAAGTAATTGTTCTTTATGTTCATCTTAGAGGATAGTATCGTCTGGGAAGATTCGGGGGATCCAGCTTTGTACATAGGGCCGCCATCCAAGCTCTTCAGGTGTCATGTAGACCATACCACATCTTGAGACAGTAGCAGGAGAAGCAACTGAAAGATCTTAAACTTCGAAAAGCATGCGCATTTAGGACCGAAGTTTGATTCTTTGACCATTAGCGAGACACAAAGTCATGTTATCATCAAGCACAGTATTCATATTTTCAATCCAAAGTGCATCGACGGGGCCATCGAATATTACCCATGTCTTATCCTCCTTAGTCTCCATTGCAGCTTCTCTCATTATTTTTGAAGCCAGACCATCATGCCACTCTTATGATATGGGATTTACTTCACCATATAGTTCACCCATGCTAATTGATTTTGGATTTAAGACCTCCTTCCTGACATTTTAATATCTGATGTCTTTAGAACCTTTAGCTTTCAGGTTTATCATAGAGTCAGCCAAGACCTCGTAGCAAGTAGTTTTACCTGCACCTGTTTGTCCTACTATCATAACACCAAATCTGACATCAAAAGTGTCAAACAGTTAGATAACTTTGGTGATGAAAGGGTCAACTTTCTGCAAACCGAAATTGTGAAGGGTTTCTTTGATCTAATTCTCAAGCTCAACGAAGCTGACATCAGGGATCTATTTGCCTGGGAATAGATCTTGTATCAGAGCTGAAAACAATGGCAGATCATCCTTTAAGAATTTGGGAACATTGCTGTCTCTCATGGCTCTAATAAGAACGATGTCTTCCTCCAGGTCTTTTTAGGCTCTCTTTAAGGCACCAGCCATGACCAACACAGACTTGACTGCTCTCATACCAAAATCATAATGATCTTGTTAAGATAGCTGCTCAGATGAAAGCTTATACAACTGTGTCATTTTTTGAGAAAGGGGGCGCGCACCCATGAAACCTTCGGCAAAGAGCATAATTTCAGCAATCAGGCGATAATTCGGAATCATCATAGACACAGGTCTAAACAATACTTTCAAATTATCTGGGAGCTCAGTTCTTCCTGCATACCCAGGATTCATAGTGATGAACACACCACAAGTCTTTTTGAGGTCAATTGAGTTATCTTCGAAGATAAAGTTATCCAAGTTTTCAAGTAGGGCTCTTCTCACCGTTTGAAGTTATTAAGCAATAACTGACAGTACTTCAATATCAATACGATTGAACTCATCAAGACAAGCCCAAGCACCCGTCTGAGCCAAACCAGAGAATAGTTTCCCCATCATAACATAGGTAATCTGTTCTGAGCAATTAAAGACTACACATTGCATTCCGAGACCCTTTGCGAGATCCTTCGTACTCTCTGTTTTTCCTGTACCGGCAGGACCAGCAGGGGCGGCTCCTAATTTGATATGAAGAGCACCTGTAATTGTAATCCAACATCTATCAGTTAGAGGAGTGATAACCAGACGTGAAGTTGCTCCCATGTACTCGTAACCGTAAATAAATGAAGAGTTAACCTATTTAACTATGCAGTCCTCAGGCTAACCCGCATTCGGATTCCCGTCCTCCCAGTAGTATCTGAGCTGTTATTGCCAATTAAAGTCTTATATTGATTCAACCTTTTCATTTTTAAGGTTTTCAATTATATCTCTTGCATGGACATCAGTAGTTACAAGAGCAACAATAATCTTACGCCGGACAGAATCAAGGTTTCCTCGGACCAAATCAATTAGGTAACTAATCTCCTTTTCATTTTCTTTGTAAAAATCTTCTAAAGCGAACGGATTATCCTGCATATCATTGATGGCTTGTTCTGTTTGTTGACACCAGATTACCTATGAAATAGTAGCCACGACTTAACCAGGGTGCTTAGTGACCCAGGTTTTCCGCTCATATTTAGCTAGGTCTTGGGTATACTCATTCCATCCAACCTTCATTATCTTCTTTATGGTTTCAAACATGGCATTTTAAACATTAAAGAGCCAATTCTCGACGGGATTCTTCAGCTTAACAGGTTTATATAGAGGAACTTCCTCTCCCTCAGATGATCTCATCTTCACGATGTCCACGTTGTCCTTAATTTCCAGCCGCATAATGTTATCGAAACAGGTTCTCAGGTTCTATTGGATAACTTCTATATCATTTGATTTAGCCAAGATCTCCAAAAGTTCGTCATTGGACAGGAAATAGAAGCGGGGAAACAACTTGCGCTTAGATTCGAGATACTTGTCTAGCTGCTTTTAGATGTCATCCAGAGTCTCATTATAGATAGTAAGATTGTCATTCAATGTCTGATTTTGCTTTATAGTACGCATCACATTGGGAAGCCTATTAAGCTAAGTCATCAGTTTCTTGAAGCTCTTGTCAACATTATCGAATTTTACGGCCTCTGCTTGTAGCTGCCTCCTGATATCTCCAGATGCGAATATATTTTCCAAGTACATCCACTGCTTCTGTAAAAAGATCAGGTTATCAAGAACTTTAGAAAGTGTCATGAGGTGCTTTTTCCACACCTCAGCCTCGTTTCTTATAGGTTTCACATAGCGAGATCCAAGGATCATATTGATTGAGGCCATGGTCTCATCGAGTGTGGTGAAAATATCATCAACATCTCCTAGGATAAAAGCGGTGTCTTTGGTTCCTTCCTTATATATCTTGACTATAAAGTCGACTCGTCTCCAAACATCCTCCACGTTTGAAAGCTATTGTCGTAGAGAGGACTCTGCTGTTGCCTTAGCGGAGATTCCTTATATCTCCTCCTAGAACTGTTAAGCATTCATTTTGATAAGTGACTCGAGAGTGAAGTCTTCCCTGTCAACCTCTAATTTCTGTCCAATCAGGTTATTAATCTCATCCCAATGATCATTCTTGAGGTTGTCATTTCTGAGGGCAATAACCACAGGCATGGCAGCCTTGAAGGTGTCCACCAGGTTCTTCAACTTCTAAGCTATGGGATTAGGTGGCAAGTTCTTCTCCACACGGTTGCAAATCTTAGAAAATTAGTCTGCCTTAGCTTAAATGTCCTTAGCATTAATATTCGCAAACTTCTCTTAAACCCATGCATCAGTCTTCTCCTCCCACTCATGTAACGACCGCCACATCAAACACCGCAAATTAAGTTGCTCCCTAAGTTTATCTAGATTCCCGAACTGTGTCGCCGGCACCTGTAGCACCTCTTGATATGTGTTGTACTTTGTGGCAGTTACCTCTAGGTCTTTGAAGCGGGTCTCAAGGACATCCAGGCGGCGGAGAATGTCGAAAATACTCGTAGTCGGCTTCAGGAAGAGGTCATCGTCTGTTTCTTTGAAACATTCGTCTATGTCTGCGTTGAGCTTCGGGATCTACTCACCAAGACTCTTCCTGAATAGATCTTGATTCATATTCTGGCTTGACTCCACTTATGATATTAGAAGATTGAGTTTGGATATCTCAGTGACAGCCTCATTATGTGAGTCCCTGTCCTCCTTCTTGAAATTGATAGCATACTCAGTGAATATGTTATAGTACATCCCGTATAAGTCCACTCGGTCTCTAACTTCTTAAAACTGATCTTATACACGATTTAAAGCATTAGACTGCTCAACGAAGTCTTCTACTGAGGGTGTAGTCTTCCCAAGGGCCTTTAGTGATTAAGAGAGCCATCTGCGTGACTCATCAGTTCGTTTCTTGATTACTTCAGGCACGATTTTCTCTAGTTATGTGAGGCATGCCTTGGGTTAGGGGATCAGAGCGTTACGTGTCTCCTCGTTATCAAATTTAAGGAGCCCTTTATAGACCACTTGCTAGATCTCCTCAAAGCGCTCTTTTTACAACTTAAATAGCTTGGTGGTAAAGATAAGCATCTCTGTGGGGGATTTTAGACGCTCATTAATCAAGAGGTCAAAATCGATGCGCTTGTTGTTCCAATAGATATACAAGAAGGGCTATAGACTAGCCAGAAAGGCGTCTGCTTTCTGGAAAGCCGAATTAATGATGTCTTCCAGCGTTCCGTTCTAGGATTTGTACAAGTCATCTTCCTTGATCCAGTCGTGGGGGTTCAAAAAGTTCTTATCTGGTGCTTCCCAATCATCTCCGACCATATCATCCCACTCTTCGAGGGCATTGGCATAAGGTGTGAGGTCATCGTGCTTGCTCCACCTCTCAAAAACCATCAGTGATTCGAGGCCATTAGTGAGTGTCTCCTGTAGTTTGGTAAGGATAGCCTTGCGATCGGGAGATATATAAAGCCATTTCAAGTATAGCTGCGGGGCGACGAGTTTCCAGACCTTGGGCTCTTTGGGGATTACCTTGCCCTAATCATCATACTACTCCTCATCCTCGTCTTCTTCTTGCTCTCCGTTGCCTTCTTCGCCCTCTTTCTTCTCAGGCTCCAGCTCGTAATGTACGGTTGGATCAAACTCCCAATCTTGAGATTGCCCGTGCGGAGGGAGTAGGAAGGGTTGTGGGCGCTCTTGCAAGATAGCTCCCGGATTCCTTGACGGGTCAAACATCACGTTAACTTTGAACATAGGCTGACTTCCACGGTTCTAGAATAGGTCCTACTCATTCTTGATTTCTAACTAAGTGTTATCTAAGTTTCGCAGACGATCCAAGAATTCAGCTACGGTGTCCAAATAGATGTTTGTTAAACTCTCCAAGGCTAGGAAGTCGACCAAGTATGCATATCTTAGGAACCTAGAGCACTCCTTTCTCAGGCTGCTTCGATGCCCATATGTCATGTGATCTGGGAAGCCTAGCTGCTCGAAGACAGATGTTGACTTCTTTCTTTTTAAGGTGTTATTCTGATTCATGGCTGATGAAGATGGGTTGTTCTTTCTTTGTTCCTCATCGAGGGCCAATTCGGAGAGGATGCGATCTCTTAACTCATCAAGCATGCTATTTATTGCTGCTTTGACATTCATACGACAACGTTCTGAATACACTTAGATCTCTTCCGAGATTTTTTCCTTGTGTTTTTGCTGTTCTGCTGAGAAATCTTCAAGGTTTGCGCATTCAAGGGAAGCTTTGACGATGTCGATAAACCTCATCTTCTGCATATCAATGCAGCACGCCCTGTGTATCAGTAATTTGGGGCGGAATATATCGTCCAACATAAATAACTTTTCCTCGAGCATCCTGCGGGCCTTAGCGCGTTTGTGAGATATAATGTTTTTGCGCCACATTCTGAGAAACTTCCATCTTTTAAATTTTTTGAAGAAACTGAGCTCTTTGATATGATTGTAAGAGTCTCTTTCTATTAGCCAGTCGCCAAGGGTTATGAATTCGAGGGGGGTCTCTTTCACATAGAGAGTGATACCCTTAGCACTTAGGGTGTAGTAACGTTACTCATCTCGATCATGGTATTGGCAAACAGTGAGGTCATAAGGGTTTCCTGTGTCAGAGTTCGGATTTAAGTACACAAAGACTGATTAGTCAGTCTATTTTGAATCTAGCAACAGCTCGATGTACTTGTCGAGCTCACTCCACGATTTTTTAGTGGTCTTTGAAGGTTTTGCAGCATGTACATCTTTGTCGAGATCACCCTCAGTTGGCTTGAGCTTAAAATCAACAGCCAAAGATGTAACAGCTTTTCTAGAAGATTATCCATCAGCATTTCTAGAGGTACCTTCAGGGAGTCCTTCCAGTAAGCCTAACCCCTTCTCTCTTTCCCGCTGCTCTTTCCCTTTGGCATATAGCTTCTGCAGGAACTCGTCAGTATCCTATCCGGTCATCTCAGCCATCGAGCGGGTCAGTTACAAGAAATAATCGGCGTTATTCAGTTTCCCAGTAAGCTTATCAACCAAGTATTTGGAACGGGCACGTTCAAATTTCTTCTAGGATAAGGTGGAAAGGTCATTGAACTGAATTAGAGTAGGATCTCTCTGCATGTTTTCACTCTACTGAATCTATTATTGCACCTACTGCTTCTAGAGGATCTCCTTAACTCGAAGAGTGCGCTCACTTTGATTTTACTTTGCAGATTCATTAATATCAGCTGGTGAGATTTTCGGTTTGTTCATCATGAGCTTCGAGGAGAAAAAGTCTTGATGCTAGGGCCGACGGTGATGCGCCTAGTTCCCTGGCTTCAAAGCCGTCATAGTGTCCACACCCGTTATTGATTTAGCTGTCTAGGCATAGTAAGGATAGAGCGGGTTTGTTGCTTAAAACATCGAAATATTTCCTTATGATTGGTTGTTATAAAAGCTTTTTGTATTAGTCATCTAATTTGGATTAGCATAACCTAGAGAGCTTCCGGGTGGATAGTGACCTTATTGAGTAGGCGCCTAAGTTTGATAAGAGTAATGCTACTATTGAACTGCCGAGTTGTACTTCAGATTCATAGCTGATCTTCCTCTAGCTTGCTGCTAAGGTAAATTTATTTGAGGGAACTAGCTATAAGATATGGAACTTTGATTAAGTTAATCGATACCACCAATAATGCTTGGTTAAATGTTGTCTCTTTAGTTTGAGCCATATGGATTTTCCATCATACTTTGATTGTTTATTTGAATTTCACTTGCAGAAATATTTAATGCAACAGGTTAGCGACTACGGCCTATCCCATTATCCAGTCCGTACATGCTTGTATCAGCTCTTGATTCTTTTTAGATTTAATGAATGGACTAATCATTGGTTAGAAGAGTCGTAAAGTTTCCTGGCTGATTCGTAAGATATGTCTCATTCACAGTAAATGAACTATTAAGATCTTAAAGCTTCCTCTTGGTTGGAGAATTCGCATCTCTCTACTTTTTACCCATCTTTGCACTATATGGTCTTGTGCTTGCTAACTTTTCTAATGGTCTTTCGACGCTTGGCAAAGGCACATTTGATATGCCTGTGTCATATAGTCTATTCAATAGGATTCGCTTCTTCATCTGATCAGGAGCCAGATTTAGCATGCTTGGATTTACCCTTTAAATTGGATTCTGTGATAAAGAGTCCCTTCCAGCTTAGCCCTATTTATAATTAAGATTTATTGCAATACCAATAGAGTGTTTGAAGGCCCAGTGCTGCTCCCATATGGTACCCTCCTTGGAGCCTTAGGTCCAGCATTGTAACTATTGCTACTTATACTTCTATTCTCTTAGCCACCGCCTCCTCCTCTGATAAGAGGTGCCTACCGACCCATGGAGTCTTCGAGACTGGCGTTCCCGTAGGCATTAAGGGAGGCATTAGCAGCATATGCGTGAATATTATTCCCTTGCATATTTAAATTTAAATTTATAGCTGTGTCCCCCTTCTCACTCACTAAG
>Ga0078894_10002979_pt1 | contig 12824 bp, 8 predicted proteins | sample LauGreSu1BDMLBSD_2_FD_67506 | JGI IMG/M metagenome (GOLD analysis project Ga0078894, IMG submission 67506) | Freshwater lake microbial communities from Lake Michigan, USA - Su13.BD.MLB.SD (version 4) (version 4) | ecosystem: Environmental > Aquatic > Freshwater > Lake | place: Lake Michigan, USA...
TGCTTCGGCCCCTTGAAGCTTCCCGCGATCGCGAAGGTACTCGGCGAAGGCGCCACGATCGGCGAAGGCTGGAGCGATTCGCCGAGTGACCTGCCCATGATGTCGCTCGCGGCATCCCGGTATTGGGTTGTCCGCGGCGCTGAGCGGGAGCGGATCGGCCGGCTGGATCCGCTCGGGAATCTTGTGGAGGCCTAGCAGTGGCTCGCTCGGGGTGGGCGGAGCCATTACGACCGCGAGGGAAGGGGCACGCACCCCGAGGAGCCAAGCAGCGGCGTTGTTGAAGCAATCGATGCAGGACCCTCTACTCGGGGGGGCAGCAATTGCCCAGAGATTCGGACGTGGACGAGCGATGATGATGCAGCGAAAGTCGGCTCCTCAGTTCACACTTCGTGCGGGAATGCTCAAAGAGATGGCGCAAGCAAGTGCGGTCGGATCGCCGAGCCGTGTGCGCCCGCACTTGAGACTGGACCGCGGGCGCCGGGTGCTTTGGGACACCCCCTCTCGGAGGGAGTTTGGCGGTCTTGACTGGTTTCGCCCTTGCCTAGATATCGCGTCGAACTTCTGGACTCCGGCCTCGGATTCGCTACAGTTCAGTCGTTCCGGGGCCGATGGCGGCTCAACACGTGGATGCTTTTCGGAACAACCCGAGCGTTGTTGCTCTCCCCGGCACCTTTCGGTTCTCGGAGAACAACTTTGACCTCATCCGGCTCATCGCCGCCGGTGAGGTGGCGGTCCGCCATTCGTACGTGCACCTGGTGTCCGAGGAGCTGCCTGCGTGGCTTGAGTACCCGCTGTCGCTCATCCCGGGAGTCCCGATCTTCTTCTTCCTGAGCGGCTACCTGATCAGCCGTGCGTGGGAGCGATCGCCCTCTGCCTCGGACTATTTCCGCAACCGCGCGCTCAGGCTCTTCCCGGCATTGTGGGCGTGCATCGCGCTTTCGCTCGTGATCCTGGTGGCCAGCGGCTACCTCGCGTCGGCGCAGTGGTCACCCGCCACGCTTGCGGCGTGGATCGCCTGTCAGGGCACCGTCCTTCAGTTCTGGAACCCCCAGTTTCTTCGCGACTTCGGCACCGGCGTCGTGAACGGAAGCCTGTGGTCGATCTCGGTCGAGATCCAGTTCTACGTGGCGACGGCGGTCGCATACACCGTGCTGCGGCGGCTGACCCCCCTTCGGCTCACCATCGTGCTGGCAGTGCTGGCGATCGCCTTCTCGCTGTTCAACGTTTTCGGTGGAGCGATCGAGGCGCAGCTGGCCGCCCTTCCCCGTGGCGAGCTGCTGCAGAAGGCGTACAAGGTCACGCTCCTGCCATGGTTCTTCATGTTCCTCGTCGGAGCGGTCGCGCAGCGGACCTCCGCGGTGCTCGTGCCGTTGCTGCTGCAGCACCGATGGGCGGTGGTCGCGATGTACGTCGGTGCGCTGCTGCTGGACTTCCATGCGTGGGGGTTGCCTGCGGGCAACGAGATCCCCGCCTACCTGGTGCCCCTGATGGGTTGCATGGTGCTTTCCGTGGCCTACTGGCGGCCGGGCATCGCCGAGCGCCTGCTGCGTCGCAATGACATCTCGTATGGCGTCTACATCCACCACATGCCGCTGGTAAACCTGCTTTCCTACCTCGGTGCGACGGGGCCGATCTTCTCGTTCTGGATCGCGCTCGCCGGAACGGCTGTGCTCGCGGCGCTCTCGTGGCGCTTCGTGGAGCGCCCGTTCCTGCGCCGCAAGCGAGGCGCCCTTCGTTCGGTGAACGCTGCCCCCGCGGTCTCATAGAATCGCGTCATGGCGGATTTCGTCCTCGTCACGCACACGATGTGGTCCGAGGCGCCGCGTATCCGCCACCAGATCGCGCGGCTGATTCGCGATGCGGGTCACCGAGTGCTTTTCATGGAGCGGGCAGGCCAGGCCTTGCGGGTCGGGGCGCAACCGCTCCGAGAGGTGGAACCGGGGATCACGACCGCCCGCGGCACTCGCCTGCTGCATCATCAGTTCCGCGTCCTGCCACTCCTTCACCGCGCCGACGCGGCCTTCGTGGGGCCGCAGCTGGCACGGATCGCTCGTGACTGGGGAGCGGCCCCCGACTGCACCATCGTGAATTTCATGCATGACGGCTGGTACCTGCGGGACTGGTTTCCCGGCAGCCGGATCCTGACCGTGATTCATGATGACTTCGAGGCGCAGAGCCGTCTCCCGTTCCGCGGCCACATCACCTGGACGCTCGAGCGGACCTGCCGCGCCAGTGATCAGGTCTTCGCACTGAGCGAGCCGCTCGTTCGCCGGCTCTCCGCGTGGTGCGAGCCGAAGCTCTTCCTGCCGTGGACGGTGACGCCATACCAAGCCCCCGTTGCGTCCGCGGCCGCCCGCGACACTCTGCTGTTCTGGGGCTACGTCGACAACGCGATCGACCTCGACATGGTTCGCGCGCTGTCGTCCCACTTGGCTGCAACGAGGCCCGGATTCCGGCTCCTTTTCGTGGGGCCGACGCAGACCAAGGGAGCGCGCGAGCGCATCGCGGCCGAGCTCGCGTCTCTCCCCAACGCCGAACTCCGAGGACCGTGCGGCCTCGACGAGCTCCCGCTTGAGCGGACTCTCGCCGCGATCCTGCCGTATCGAAGATCGCGCGCGATCGACAGCGTGACGCTCGCGAACAAGTCCATGCAGTTGCTCTCGCGCGGACTTCCGCTGCTCATCAGCGCGATGCCGGCGTTCCTCCGGCGCGACTTCGTGCTCCGCCTTGACGGCGAGGGTGGGATCGAGCCGGCGCTGTCCCGCGCGAGCGCCGGATTCCTGGATTTCCAGCCGCTGATCCGGCAGTACTGCGCCGAGAACTCGCCGGGGTCAAGGCTTGGGATGCTCGGTGTCGCGCGTCACTCCTGATCAGGCGGAGTCGACGTGGTCGGTCGGTGATGGGCAGGCGACCCAGGTCGCCCGAATCGCACGCCGCTCGGATGCCCTCTCAGCGCACCTTCCCTCGGCATCCGGCCGGCCGTCGGCCCGATGCCCGCTCTTGCTGATAGCGAAGTCATGGCGGGTTGGCGGAACCTCCGACCGTGACCCCGTGAATCACCTCGCCTGCCCCCGGGTCAGGCTTGCGCTTCAGCGCCTCGCCCGCGATCCTTGCCGCATCGAGGATGATCTGCCCGATCCGCTGGGAAAGGCGAAGCTTCGTCGCGTCGTCGCCCCAGTCGATCGAAGTGCGCGCCGGGCCTGCCAGCGCGGACCACGCGAGTCGGACCTCCTGTTGATCCTTCCTTGCGCTCCCGGCCGGTAGTCCCTCGGTTGGGGTTGTCGCGAGTCGCGAGAGGTAGTCGGCGGCCGTCCAGATCGCGAACCCGTCCACGCCGGAGGCGATGGAGGGCTCGATCTGATCGTCGAGCAATTCTGGGCCCGAGATCACCCCAAGCACCGTGGCCTTGCCGCCCGGCTGGAAGAACGGGCTGATGCACGGGATGATCGGGACTGGCGGCAGGCCGAGCTTCGTCCGGATGGCACGTGCGAGCTTGATGCTCTCGGTTCGCCAGAGCCTTTCGCTGGCCATCATGGACTGCCCGACCGGGTCGGCCATCCGGGCGTTCTCGTAGTAGTCATAGAAAGCCGGGCTGATCCAATCGAGCTCCGCGACGATGGCCGCGTAGGCATCGACGCGCCGCTGGATCTCCGCCTCCTGAGCCTTGCCGTTACGCCCGTTCCAGCCCACCCGCGTGCCGTCCGGACCTGCCGGCCAGTGATCCAGCCTGGGGATCCCGTAGCAAGTCCACTTGACGCCCGGATACTCGGCCTTCACGGCCCGAAGGGCTCGCAGCGTCTCTGTACGTGCCTGCAGGTGCCTTTCGCTGTCGCTCGGCATGTCCATCCAGGAATCGAACGGATTCTCGTAGTCGAGCATGCCCCACTTGAACGGCCCCTCCCGCATACTCTTCTCCACCTCGGCGAGCAGTCGGGCGACGTCGATCTTCCCAGTCCGCTCCGATTCCGGGTCCGCCGATTGGCCGAACCAGCGAAACCTCTGGCCGCCGATTGCGCTGATGTCGGCACGGCTGTTCGAGCTCGTGGTGCAGTCAAACAGGAGCAGCGGACGAACCTCTTTCTGCTCAGATTGAACCAGCGTCAGGACTGCGATGACGGCTGCGGCCGCGGTGAGCATGGCTTCGAGCTCCTTCAGCGCCTGGACTCGCTGGCTGGACCTTGCCTGGTCTCCCTAGCCATACGATGGGGCGGCGTGGTTGTGAGTCTAGTCGGAGTTTAGAGCGACCCGAATGCTTCGTTCTGTCCGGGGCCTCGCCTACGAGCCTCAAGGAACAACATCAGGTTCTTTCGGTTCCCAGATCGGAATGAATGCCGGATCTCCAGCAAGGTTCGGCTCCGGGCAGGCCCTGATGCAACCATGAAGCCCATTGCGGGTGGGAGGCCTGCCTCCAGCTCAGTTGACCGGACTCGGCCAGGTGATTCAGAAGAGGGCAGCGCGGCTCTATAGGCATGCGGAGTTGATTTCGTTGAAGCCGCTCCAGGTCCGCACCTTGCGCCTGGCCACCCCTCACGTTGTGCCAGCTTCGGTGCCGCCTCCCGCAGCGACCGATGGATCCGCCCGAGGCCGCAACTCAGATGCTTCACGGCTCTTCAGCCGCGAGATGATGATAAACGAAAGAAAGAGGGTAGGACTTGCCCACAACATCCCCTGCTTGTTTGCGATCAACAGCTGGTATGCCGCCAGCGCGACGGCTATCGCACACGTCGATCGGTTTGAAGGTTCGTCGGCAAAGCGATTGATCAGCCAGACTGAAGACCGGAACGTCTGGGCGATCAGCATCAAGTAGACGCAGAGCATTGGTAGACCGAGTTCGGCGAGGATGTCCGCGGTCAGGTTGTGCGTGTATCCCTGTGCTGCCTGAGCGGCCCCGAGCGACGTGAAGGCATTGAAACCCAAGCCGAACAGCCATGCCGCCGGTGTCGTGAGCCACGCGGAGAGCAGGTCAAGGAGGTTCGCGAGGCGAATCCCCACCCCCTCGTCGACTGCCTGAGCCTCCCATCGCTTCAGCAGGTTGCCCTCCAGCGCGAATTGCGCGACGAGCAGCACTACGCCGGCCACCGCCAGGCTTCCGAGGGCCGCGCTGAAAAACCCACCTATGTTTTTGACCCTGCGCGCCGCAGGGAAGCAGAGGATCGCCACAAGGACCGCGAACGCGACCTGCCCGCGCGATCCTGACTGGATCGCCAGAATCGCGCCGGTGGACATCGCGATCGCCCGAACCACACCAAGCCCGATGCCGGCGGAGTCGCTCCGGATCAGTCCCGCAACGATGATCATCATTCCGCCAAGTTCACCGATTGCGAGCGGATTCGTTCGAATGTTTGCCGCGATCTGCACGCCCATTCGCCCAGACTGACTGGTGAATGTTGGGTTGAGCAGCATCACGACCGCAAGAAGACACGAGATCGGCAGGAACGCCATTAGGAACGAACGAAATTCGCGCACATCCCGAATCAGCATTGGACCGAGGAGCACATACAGGACAGCGTAGGGAAGGTTGATCGAGATGAACTCGGTCGCCATCTCGCGTGATGGGGTCCAGGCGAGCGAAACCACCGACCAGCCCAGGAGCATCACCGCTCCTGTGAATTGGAACGATAGGTAGCCGAGGAAAGGCCTGTCCTTCGAGATCGCCTCGCGGAACGCAGCGATCGCGACGATGAGCGCGACGATGTAGTTCGGCAGCGTGTTGTTGGAGATGAAGAACCCGGAGGATGCCTGCAGCGCCTGCTTGAACGGGAAGAATACGGCGAGCAGCGAGAGCGTCCAGCTCGTCCGGAAGATAGACACGAGACAAACAAGGGCAAACGATCCGACGGTCAGTGCCTCAAGCATTGTCAGGTCGCCTTGATCGGGTCACGAACTGGTTGCCTCAGCGATGCCGCGATCAGCGGCTGTCGCAATGGTTTCGCCTTTCAATCAGGCCGGTTGCCTGACCAGTCTGAGATGGTACTGGCGCACCTCGCGCGCATGCCCGATCATCGCCCGCGGAACCGAGCGGAGAGTCGGGCGAGCAGGGGCTTCGCCTCTTCCCACGCTGCGGGCTGGGTCCACTTCGTGGCGGCCAGCGCGAAGACGGCAGCGATCGGTGCAGCCAGAAGCAGGGCAGCGAGCGCACCGGCGGACCCGACCGCGGTGAGTTGGTGTGCGGCGGCACCGCTTGCGATGGCGAGCGGGACCGAAGCGGCGCACGGCGCGATCAGCGCACGGAAGCATCGCCATGCCCCGACCGTCGTGCCCCTGGTCGACAGGAACATGGCTGCGGGGGCGCTCACGGCCCAGACCGCCAGGTCCGCGATCGCGACCCCGAGCGCGCCGCCCCAATGTGCGCCCGCCGAGTAGCAGAGCGCCGCGATCAGGAGGTGCGCGCCCTGCCAGCACAGGAAGGTCCCGAAGCGGGCTCGTGCCTTCATCAGGGCGATCGTCGGCGAGACGACCACGTAGAAGCTCTGCGAGACGCTGAGCACCAGGAATGGCAGGAACGCCCCGTCCCACTTCGGCCGGAACAGGAGCGCGAAGAGCGGTTCCGCGAACGCCACCTGGAGCAGCGAGACCGGCACGGCGATGGCGCACAGCACCGTGATCACCCGCGCGTAGGCCTCCGACTGCCGGTTCGGATCCCCGTTCAATCGCGAGAGGACGGGCTGCAGCACGACCACGAGCTGAGAGCCGATGACGACCGTTGCCTGGGTAGCGAGCATGAAGGCGAACGCGTAGTAGCCGGTCGCCTCCGCGTCCGACAGCAGCCCGAGGAGCGGTGGCGCGATCGCGAACACGAGGTTGTGGACGTATTGCGCGGTCGCCGCAGTCCGGAACGACTTCGCCAGGCGGCCGGCATCACCTCTTCGTTCCTGCGGGTCCGCATCGTCTCGCGCCTCGGTCGGCAGTCGGTTCGCCGCGACCCGGTACCAGGCAGCCTTGGCGAAAAACCCGACCGCCTGCGGCAGGACGATCGCGAGGGGGCCCGCGCCGGCCACGGCCATCACGGCCGTCGCGGCTGTCGCCGCGAGCTGGGTCGCGCCGTCGGCGATGGCGATCGCGCGGTAGGAGAACGCGACACGGAGTCGAGTGAGCGATCCGATCGACAGGGCTTCCGCCAGGGGCTTCGCGCCGAGAAGTCCGATGAGCATCGCCAGCAGCAGGGTGGGCGCGTCCGGATACGCGGCAGCGATGGGCCACGCGAGCGCGAGCGACAATGCAGCCATCGCGATCGCGTGCCGCATCGCGATCCGCGCGGCGAGCCGCCGTGGCCGTGCGTCCGTCGTCTCCAGGCCGACAAGCACGTCTCCCATGACTATGGGCGGAAACGGCACGAGGAATCCCGACACGGCGATCGCCAGGGTGGCGACGCCCATCTGTGTTGGCGAGAGGAAGCAGGCGACGAGCAGCATCGAAGCCGCGGTCGCCGCCTTGTTGACGGTCGCCTGCGCTGTTCCCCACGTGCTGCCGCGCGCCGCGACCGAGGCTAGCCCGCCACCGACCGGCGGGCGGGCGGGTTCCGGGAGCTCCGGTTCCGGGCTCGCGTGCTTCCCTTGGCTCACCGGGTTGAGCGTCCCAGGATTTCGTCGAGGATTCTGCCGCCCGCGTGCCCGTCGCCGTAGATCGCGTCGTCCCTTCTTCCCGGGACCCGGGCGTCCGAGATCACCTGCGCGATGCACGCCGCCTCCGCTCGGACGAGCGTGTTCCACCCCGCGCGCACGAGCTCCACCCACTCGGTCTCGTCGCGGATGGTCACGCACGGGACGCCGTGGAAATAGGCCTCCTTCTGCACGCCGCCGCTGTCGGTCGCGATCACGCGAGCGTGCTTCTCGAGCTGGACCATGTCGAGGTAGCCGACGGGATCGCATGTCATGATCGTTGCCGGAAGCGTGACGCCGTGCTCCTCGATGCGCCTCTTCGTCCGCGGATGGAGCGGCCACACCACCGGAAGGCCGCACCTTCCCAGGCCCTCCGCGATCTCCCTCATCAGTCGCGGTGAGTCGGTGTTGTCCTGGCGGTGGATCGTCGCGAGCACGTAACTGCCCGAAGTCACCCCGAGGCGGCACAGGATCTGGCTCTCCTTGTCAGAGCGCTCCGAGTAGTGCAGCGCGGCGTCGTACATGACGTCCCCGACGCGCTTGATCCGTCGAGGATCGATCCCCTCGCGGAGGAGGTTCTGATCGGCGACCTCGGTCGGCGTGAGCAGCAGCTCGCTGCAGTGGTCGGTGAGCACCCGGTTCACCTCCTCGGGCATCGCGCGGTTGAAGCTTCGCAGGCCGGCCTCGACGTGCGCGATCGGAACATGAAGCTTCGCGGCTGCGACGGCGCCGGCAAGCGTCGAGTCGGTGTCGCCGTAAACGAGGAGCCAGTCGGGCCGGTTCGCAAGGATCACCGCCTCGATCTGCTCGATCATCCGGCCGGTGTTCTGCCCGTGGGTGCCGCCGCCGATGCCGAGATGCGCGAACGGCTTCGGGATGCCGAGCTCCGCGAAGAACACGTCGCTCATGTTCGCGTCGAAGTGCTGTCCGGTGTGGACGATGCGTTCGCTGATGGCGTCAATTCTCGCCTGCATCGCGCGGGAAACCACGGCTGCCTTGATGAACTGCGGTCTTGCGCCGACGATGGTTATAATCTCCATGCGGTCATCGTAACGTTGCCCCGGCTTGCGATTCGCGGTCGACGCGAGCGGCGATGCGGAGTTCGGTCCATGAGTCATTTCCTCGTCCTGACGCATTCTCTGTGGGAGGAGCCTCCGCGGCTCCGGCATCAAGTGACTCGGCTGCTGCTCGATGCCGGGCATCGCGTGCGGTTCGCGGAACGGTCGTGCCCCGTGTTCGGCAGGTCGACACCGTCGGGTGCAGAGAAGCTTCCCCCTCGGCTCGAGCTCGTCGGGACCAGGCGCCTGCTCCATCACCAGCTCCGGGTGCTCCCCGCGCTGCATCATGCCAATGCCGCGTTGCTCGCCCCGCAGGTATCGGGGTTGGCCGACGGCCTGGACCGGGAACGCCTGACGATCGTCAACTTCAATTACGACTACTTTTTCCTGCGCAGCGCCTTCCCCTCGCAGCGGATCGTGACGATCATCAACGACGACTTCGAGGCGATGTCTCGCCTTCCCTTCCGGAGGCACATCACCTGGGCCCTCCGCCGGACGTGCGAAACGAGCGACCTGGTGCTCGCCGTGTCCGCGCCGCTCGTCAGGCGGCTCCGCGAGTGGGTCGATGCGCAGCTGTTCATGCCCTGGGCCGAGCACGCCTATCAGCGGCCGCAACGCGATGCCGCCGGCAGGACCAAGTTCCTGTTCTGGGGGTTCGTGGATCGGCGCCTCGACTGGGAGGCCATTCGGCGCCTTTCCGTCCACCTTTCGGAACGCGGTCCTGAGTGGGAGGTGTTGTTGGTTGGACCTGCGTCGGACAAGTACCGCTCATCGATCGGCCCGATCCTCTCGCAGTGTCCGAACGTCCGCCTGACGGGTCCCGCCGATCTGGACCAGCTGCCCATGGACTCGGTCCTCGCAGCATTGATCCCGTACATCCGAGAAGGCTCGACGGACGCAGTGAGCGTCAGCAACAAGACTATGCGGTTGCTCTCGCGGGGCCTGCCGATCGTGATCTCGGGGATGCCCGAGTTCCTTCGGGCGCCGTTCATTACCCGCCTGGACGCCGGCAGCCCTCCTTCCGCCGTCGTGGATTCCTGCATCGCGAACTTCAGCGCTTGGCAGGGGGACATCGAGAGCTGCATCCTCGAGAACTCCCCGGCCTCCAGGCTCGCGGCGTTGGGGGTTGGTCCGGGTAACCCGTCCTGATGTCCCTGCTTTTGGCTCGAGAACCGGGGATTGGCCCTTGCAGGCCGCACGTTCCAATTGGACCGTCCACGCTCCCGGATCGCGGGCGCGCCCGTGATCGCGATCGTTGAAGACGAGGCAGCTGCGTCGCTGAGGTGCTTTGGTCTGGGTCGCTTCGAGGGCCCTCGGATTCAACGGAGGTGGAGCGGGAATGAAGCCGAATTCTTGGATCGTCGGGTCGATGCGCCGGGCCATGCGGACGCCCGTCATCGTCGTGGCTGCGGCGCTGAGCACGGCCCTGGCATCGCATGCCCAGCTGGTGCAGATCATCGATCGTCAGGGTCCCGGTGCGGGACTGATATCGGTGACTCCGTCCACCCCGCCGGCCGCAGCGGCCGCCGCGGTTCGCGCATCCGGCGTCGGGCTGGGGCGGGGACTGGTGATGACGGGTTTCGCCGACGACATCGGCAACCATGACTTCCTCATCTCGCGTTCGGGCAGGGCGTCTGTTCGGGTCGCGAGCCCGTGGATCGCGCAGGGGGGGCGCGTGGTGGCCGCTCGTCTGCAGTCGTGGCTCAACGGGTTCGCCGGCGCCGGCGGCACGGCGGATTTCGTTGTCTTTGACTGCCGCGCGGATCTCGGTGCGCGGCGGTACAGCAGGAGTTGGTCGGCGATCCGGTCGGATCCGCGCGGCGCACTCCTCGTCCGCTCGCTTGGCTTCCGCTCGCTGCCGCCCGCGCCCCATGCAAACGTCGCCTTTGTGGCTCGTTGGCGCTCCCTAGCCGACGAGAGGCTCGACATCGCATTGACGACCAGCGTCATGCCGGCTTTCCGTCGGACTCTACCGAACGCAGGCGTGGCTTTCCGAGGCCATGCGATCCGGTCCGCCTCGGCGAGCCGGACTGATAGACGCTTTGGAACCCACGACCTGGCGTCGACCGATCCCTGCGACACTGCCGGCGCTTCGTGCCTCAGCGGGCTTCGCTCGACGGTATCCAGGTTCAGCGCGGCCAGCTCTCGCCCGGCCGCGATCATGATGGACCGCTCGCTTTGCGGCGATCTCGACGGTTGGCGCGAGGCCGTGATCCACGGCGCGCTCGGCGGCGCTGCCCGGATCCTTTCCCCCCTGCCCGGAGACGGTGCCGGAGCGGTCGGCTTCGTCCAGTCCCTAAACGTCGAGCTCTCCGGGAGACTCGCGGCATCGACGGCGTTCAGGCCCGTGCTGCCGCCTGCATGGGTGGATCCGTCCCTCGCGGTCTCGAGCGGGGCCTCGGCGCTCAGGACCCACATGCGCATCTCGGTGCCCGAATCCGTGGAAGCGGTGCGGATCGCGATGGCGGACGGCAGTCAGTCGATCGTGCGCGTTCCTGCGGGTCAACGGGGGGTTTGGTTCGAGCATCCCCGCGGCGACGTCGTCCAGTCGGTCGACCCGACGGCAGCTCCGGACCAGTTGGCGGACGGGACCCGGCCCTTGCTCTATGACTCGTTTGTGGCGGATTCGGCCGTCGCGCCCGCTTCGAATGCCGAGAAGTACATGCTCGTCGGGCAGTACGACGTGGACCGGACGATCGCACAGACCGGCATCATCGATCCGCAGCTGGTGATCGCGCAGGTCGAGCGGATGATCGCGAGCGGCCATGGCTCACGGTGGGGCGTCCTGGATTTCGAGGATCCGTTTGACCTTCTCTGGGACTCCGGGGACCGGGACCCGCGCTACCGCCCCGCGCTCCAATCGATGATCGACACCATCCGGGCGCTTCGAACGCGTTTCCCCGACATCAAGTGGACCTACTACGGGGTGCCGAGGGTCAAGTACTGGCTCTCCGGTCGGGTGTGGTCGGACCTCACGCAGGCCGAGCGCGAGGCGGAGTACCGCAAGGCCGTCGTGCCGGTGGCAGCCCTCATGCCGGAGCTCGACTTCGTGATGCCCGGCGTCTACGACGTGTACGAAGACGCGATGGGAATGCCGACCACGATGACCCCGCGCCGCGTCGTAGAGGCTTCCTGGAGAACGGCGAACGTCGAGGCAATCAAGCAGCACTTCCAGGAACGGGGAATGCCGGTGCCACCGATCGTGCCCATGGTCTCGCCGTGGTTCCAGCCGGGCGGATTCGCCAACGCCCTTCGGCCGATCCCTATGACGGAGTTCATGGAGGAGCAGGTGAAGCCCCTGCTCGACGCCGGATCGAGCGGGATCGCGCTGTGGGGCGCCATGAGGTACTTCGCTCGGGTCGCGAATTGGCCGGAGGGTCACCCCGACCCGGCCTTCCGAGAGCTTCGCACCGAACTTCGGGCGCAGTTCGCGCGCGACTACTGGCCGTCCACCGGCAGCCTGGCGGCGTCGGTTCGCTGGGACCTGCCCGAGACCGCGCAGATGCTCGCTCAGCGCCTCGATGTCCAGATGTCCGACGCCATTTCGGCGGTCGCGGAGTCCGCGCGATGACGGTCGGCTGGGTGCAAGTACCATCGAAGGACGGTGGACCTTCTCCTCCATGACACCTATTCAGGCGAACGGCGAAGGCTCGGGCCTGCGAACCCCGGTGCTGGCCCGTTCGCCTTCTATTCGTGCGGACCCACTGTCTATGACGACGCGCACATCGGCAACTTCCGGTCTTTCCTGAATGCGGACGTCCTCCGCCGCACGCTCGAGCTCCTAGGCCACCGGGTCCTGCACGTGATGAACATCACGGACGTGGGGCACATGACCGAGGATGCCGCCGCTGACGGCGGGGGCGAGGACAAGATGGCCGTCGCGGGTCGACGCATCGCGGAGGCGAAGAAGTCCGGCAAGCTTCCCGCGGGATCGGCGATCGACGCGTCGGACCCGAATGCCATCGCGGACTTCTACGCCAGCCGGTTCCTCGAGGACGCATGCCAGCTGGGGCTCAAGGTGGCGATCGAGGCCGAGGCGATCCGCGCCTCGGGCGGCGACCCGGGTCGCCTGATGCCGCGTCCGACACGGTGCATCCCCCAGATGATCGAGATGATCGGGCAGCTGATCGAGCGCGGGCATGCGTACGTGGCTCCCGACGGCGCGGTG
>Ga0078894_10002982_pt1 | contig 12822 bp, 7 predicted proteins | sample LauGreSu1BDMLBSD_2_FD_67506 | JGI IMG/M metagenome (GOLD analysis project Ga0078894, IMG submission 67506) | Freshwater lake microbial communities from Lake Michigan, USA - Su13.BD.MLB.SD (version 4) (version 4) | ecosystem: Environmental > Aquatic > Freshwater > Lake | place: Lake Michigan, USA...
TGCTACTTCAGGCAAACCATCTTTTTTAGTTAATGGGAATATAGCCACTTTATATGGAGCCAAAACTGGAGGTAAGGTTAATACCACACGGGTATCTTTTTTATCTCCTTCGCCCACTTCTTCTTCTTTGTATGATGCACATAACACCGATAAAAACAAGCGATCTAAACCTACTGAGGTTTCTACCACAAAAGGAATATAGTTGCCATATGCTTTACCGCTTTCGTCTAACTCGGCATCAAAGTATTGCATTTTTTTGCCCGATAATTCTTGGTGATTTTTTAAATCAAAATCGGTACGCGAGTGTATGCCTTCCAACTCTTTAAATCCAAACGGATAATTGAATTCAATATCCACGGCAGCATCAGCATAATGGGCCAACTTCACATGGTCGTGGAAACGATAATTGGCATCACCCAAACCTAATTTTTTGTGCCATTTAATACGCACATCTTTCCAATACTCATACCATTGTTTTTGAGTACCAGGCCTCACAAAAAACTGCATTTCCATTTGTTCGAACTCACGCATGCGCATGATGAATTGGCGTGCAATAATTTCGTTACGGAAAGCTTTACCCGTTTGTGCAATACCAAAAGGTATTTTCATGCGGCCGGTTTTTTGTACATTTAAAAAGTTTACAAAAATACCTTGTGCCGTTTCGGGGCGTAAGTAAATTTTATCAGCATCTTCGGCCATAGCACCCATTTCGGTACTAAACATTAAGTTAAATTGGCGCACATCGGTCCAGTTGCGTGTACCGCTAATTGGGCAAGCAATTTCGTGTTGTTCAATTAACGTTTTTAGTTGTACTAAGTTATTATCCAACAAAGCCTGATCAAGGGCTGCTTGCAACTCTTCGGCCTTATTCGTTTTACCATCTTTTTCGTATTTGGCAATTTTATCTTCTAATAACTGATCGGCACGATATCGTTTTTTGCTGTCCTTATTATCAATCATCGGGTCGCTAAAGCCATCAATGTGGCCACTAGCTTTCCATGTTTTTGGGTGCATAAAAATTGCGGCATCAATCCCTACAATATTCTCGTGCATTTGCACCATAGCTTTCCACCAATATTGGCGTAAGTTATTTTTTAGCTCAGTACCATTTTGGCCATAATCGTATACAGCACCAAGGCCGTCATAAATTTCACTACTCGGAAACACAAAGCCATATTCTTTGGCATGGCTTACTACTTTCTTAAATATTTCTTCGCTCATAATATGGCTGCAAATAAACTGCTTTATACCCTTTTACCCAACATAGCCGTTTTAAATAATTATTTTTTTGATTGATTGTGCCCTACATGATTAAATTGCCTCCACAAAACACCGGTTACTTTGATTACGATATACACTACAGAAACCACTACAAGATTAAGCTACGCAGTAGCCGAAATATTTGGGAACAGATTAGGTTTAACACCACGATTTACCACCCAAATTGATGAATTTAAAGCTGCAAAGGGATTAAAAATAAATTACTCCAACACGCCACTTAACGAGGGATTACAAATTATACCACAGGGCTTACTTTTTAGCGAAGGCATCACGCAACAATATCCCGATGTGATAACTGATGAGCAATGGCATACCCAAATTTGGCCTAACAAAAAGGGTGATATTCCGTTTGATTTATTTGCCGCTACCTTTTACTTACTTACCCGCTATGAAGAGTACACCATTACCGAACGCGATGCCCACAAACGTTTTACGGCCCAACACAGTTTAGCTTATGCGCATCATTTTTTAGAGGTGCCATTGGTAGATATTTGGTGTAAGGAACTTAAAAACATATTGATGCAGATAAAACCCGACCAAGCTTTTAAGAAACATACCTACCAACAACTTGTTACCATTGATGTAGATTTTGCCTTTAAATATGCCGGTTTAAGCCCCATAAAATGGTTAGGCAAATTGGCCAAAAACCTACTCAACTTTGATATAAAAGAAACTGTGTTGCAGCTAAAATCAACCCTAAATAACCAACACGATCCATACAATACTTACGATTTTATAAACGAAACAACACAAGGTAAAGCAGGTTACTTTATACTCATGAGCAATACGGGTGGGTTTGATAAAAACATCAACCCAACAAGTAAAGCACTCCACAAATTAGTGAAACATCTAAAAAATAACGCCTCGTTTTTAGGGATTCATCCATCCTATGCCTCCAACCAAAAACCTGAACGTGCAAGGAAAGAAAAAGCACTATTAGAAACTATTTTAGGAAGTAAAATTACACGCTCGCGCCAACATTTTTTAAAATTAGATCTCCCTAATACCTACCAAAACCTTATTCAACAGGGCATTACACACGATTATACCTTGTTTTATGCCGAACAACCTGGTTTTAGAGCCAGTACTTGTTTTCCGTTTACTTTTTATAACTTGCGAGCTGATATTTTTACAGGCTTAACCATTATGCCAACGTGTATAATGGATACAACCCTTGAACAGTATCAAAATCTACCCCACAATCTTTGGCAAAACGCGCTGCTTAAACTGGAGCAAACGATTAAAAGTCATGATGGAATGTTTATTTCATTATGGCACAACAATGCCTTTGCCTCAACTCAAGCACAAACCGTATTGAAAAATATAGTAACTAATTAGGACCAGAGTTTGATTAAATTTTTAGCGCATACCGAGATTGATAAGACCAAGTGGGATAACTGTATAAATCATGCACAAAATAGTCTTATTTATGCCTACAGTTGGTACTTAGATATTGTAGCTCCGGGCTGGAATGCCTTGGTTATGGACGATTATGAGGCGGTGATGCCTTTGCCAACCGCTAAAAAGATTTTTACAGTAGCATATCAACCTTTTTTTACTCAGCAATTAGGTGTTTTTTACATAGATAGTACACTAAGTGCATCCGTTAATGATTTTTTAGACGCCTTGCCTGCTAACTACAAATACCTGAACATTTGTTTAAATGAAGCTAATGATAGTGCGGTAAGTTCTTCATACAAAATAACACAACGTAGTAATTACATTTTACATCTGCATAAAAGTTACGATGAATTGGTTAGATCATTTAACGACCAAACCAGACGTAACATCAACAAAGGTCATAAATCAAACTTGGAAATTGTAGCGGCAATTCCTACAGATGTTGTTGAGTTCTATATTAAAAATAAAGGCGATAACACTGAAAACCTTCGAGCGAAAGATTACGACACCCTAAAAAAGTTGCTGAATAAGGCTAATGAACTAGGCTTTTTAAAATGTTACCAAGTAATAAACGAGCAAAAAAAAGCCGTATCCTATGCCGCATTTTATGTTCACCACAACAGAATTATTTATCAAATGGGAGCATCAAATAGTGAAGGAAGAAGTTTGCAAGCAATTTCGTTTTTGTTTGATAGAATCATATTTGAACACAGCAATAAAAGTATGCTGTTAGATTTTGAAGGTTCTGAAATACCTAGTGTGGCGAGATTTTTTAATGGTTTCGGATCATTATGTTTAAAATACAACCGAGTAATTGCTAACCTGCTACCTTGGCCCCTCAATCTACTAAAAAAATAACCTACATTATTTTAGGGTAATGCATATACTTGTGCATTGATTTAAACAACTACACTCCGTGAAATTTGCTGCTATTGATATTGGAAGTAATGCCGTGCGTTTACAAATAGCACGACTAAACGACAATCCGAATGAGCCTTTTAAAAAGGTAGAGTTTGTGCGTATCCCCATACGATTAGGAGATGATGCTTTTAATAAAGGAAAAATTAGCCGCGATAAACGGAAAACCTTTTATAAGGCCATGCAAACATTTAAGTTATTAATGGATGTATTTGAGGTTAACGACTACATGGCATGCGCTACAAGTGCGATGCGTGAAGCTAAAAACGGAAAAAAAATTGCCGATAAGGTTTGGGATAAATTAGGCCTAAAAATAGAAATTATTGATGGCAAACGAGAGTCGGAACTAATCTTAAAATCAATTACCCATTACTTAAAACCCGATCAAAATTATTTAACCATAGATGTGGGTGGTGGCAGCACCGAAATGACGGTAATACAAAACCAACGTGCTTACGATAGTGTAAGTTTTGATGTGGGTACCGTGCGCTTGTTGGATAACGCGATTAAAAAAGATAGTTGGAGTGCCTTAGAAGAGTACATTGCAGAACACAAGGATGCTTTTAAACAAGCGCGTGCTATTGCAACTAGTGGTACCATTAATAAAATTGCTAACATCATTAATCCAACACATACCGAGCCTTCTATTACCTATGATGAACTCGATGCCTTTTACCATAAAATTAAAAAAATGAGCATTAAGGAATTAGTAGATACATATAAGCTAAATCCGGATAGAGCAGATGTAATGGAACACTCGGCTTATATTTATTTAAAAATATTAAAGTGGGCTAATATCGAAAAATTATTTGCCCCAAGCGCAGGTTTAAAAGATGGAATATTATACGAGCTTTTAGAAAAAAGTGAATACTAAAATAAGTCGGTTAGTTTAACACCAAGCATGGCATATAAACCATAGGTTAGCAAGGTCCAACTTAAAAAACTAAAGAACATATAGCGCTTTATTTTCCATTTATTTTCTTCGAAAGCTGCCGCTAGAATGGTTCCTACAGGTACTGATAATAGTAATGGAGTAAGTATAACAATACCTACTATTTCGTATTTAATAATAAACTTCAAAAGTTTTCTGCGGTGCTTACCAACGGGTTTAAATTCCTTTGGTTTAGGCGGATTAATTTTGTGGTAAAGAAACAAAATACCTTCCCACAAATATAAATAAACCACCACACCCAACATACCGCCACCTACTGTACACAATATTGTTTCGATAAAATTGAGATTGGCACCTATAGCAGCAAATACACCAAACAAATACTTAACCGAACTGGTTAAAATTACCGCTACATATTTTAATATCAATTCTTTCATGAGGCATCAAAGATAGTGGAATAAAATTACTTGCTTGCCTTAAAAGCAGCCACTGCCTTGCGCACATTGCCATGTTTATGTAATAGTTTTTCGGCTTGTGCTGCATCAATTTTTAGCTCTTCCATAATCATGAATGCACCACGTTTAATTAATTTATGGTTGGTGGGTGTCATATCCACCATTCGGTTTCCTTTTACACGCCCAAGCTTAATCATTAAACTGGTGCTAAGCATATTTAACACCAACTTTTGCGCGGTTCCACTTTTCATGCGCGTGCTACCTGTAACAAACTCAGGTCCTACCACCACTTCTACCGGATACTGTGCTTCGGCAGCCACTTTACTTCCTTTGTTGCATACAATACAGCCTGTTAAAACACCTGCTTTGTTGGCTTCCTGTAAAGCACCAACCACATATGGTGTACTCCCACTTGCCGCTATTCCAATCAACACATCTTTTTTGGTGATTTTATGCGCTTTCAAATCTTTCCAACCTTGTTTTACATCGTCTTCAGCAAACTCAACCGCCTTGCGTATAGCAGCATCTCCACCTGCAATTAAACCAACCACTAAATCAAATGGCACCCCAAATGTTGGCGGACATTCACTGGCATCAACAATACCTAATCGGCCACTGGTACCTGCACCAATGTAAAACAAACGACCACCTTGTTGCATGCGTTCAAATGCTGCATCAACCAATACCTTTAACTTTGGAATAGCTTTATTAACGGCTAACGGTACCGATTGATCTTCGGTATTGATGTTCGTGAGCAACTGTTTGGTAGTCATTTTTTCTAAATGATTGTACTTAGAGGATTGCTCGGTAGTGCGCTTATCTGCTAACGTATTTTTTGCCATAATTTTATTATTCAGGTGTAGCATTTATAACAACGTGGTGCGTAAAAAACATTTTTTGCTGTTATTGGGTTCTTATCTTTGAAACCGATTACAAAATACACGCATGAACAAATCAATTTGGCAACCATTTATATACGCAGTGTTGATAGTTATAGGCCTTTTACTAGGAATATGGCTTAAACCGAGTACAGGAGACGGAGGATTTTTATCGGCAGGGAAAGGTAAGATAAGTCAACTGCTCAGTATTATCGACCAAGCTTATGTAGATACAGTAAACACGGATAGTTTAGAAGAAATTGCCATTAACGACCTGCTTAATCAGCTTGACCCCCATAGCGTTTATATCGCAGCAAGCGATGTACAACAAGCCAACGAAGGATTAGAAGGTAACTTTGAAGGAGTAGGTATTGAGTTTAGTATTTTGGATGATACCATTATGGTGGCCAATCCACTCAAAGATGGACCAGCAGCTAAGTTAGGTATACTTGCAGGCGACAGGATTATTAAAGTTGATACCGTTGATGTGGCAGGAGTAAGTATTAAAAATGAACAAGTGTTTAAACTTTTGCGCGGACCAGCAGGCACAAAAGTAAATGTACAAATTTACCGACCAGATGGGCACCGTAAACTTGCATTTACCATACCACGAGGACAAATTCCAATTTATAGTATTGATGCTGCTTTGATGGTAAACAACCAAACGGGATATATAAAAATTGAACGATTTGCAGCTAGCACACATGATGAATTTTTGGAGGCTTTACAAAAACTACAAAGCCAACACATGCAACACCTAATATTAGATTTGCGCAATAACCCCGGTGGTTATTTAAGTGCGGCAACAGCTATTGCTGATGAGTTTTTAAACGATAAAAAACTGGTCGTATATACCGAAGGTCGTACACAAAAACGCACCGAGTACAAAGCCGAACAACCTGGTAATTTTGAAACAGGAAAACTCATTGTGTTAATTGATGAAGGAAGTGCCAGTGCCAGTGAAATTGTGAGTGGCGCTGTACAAGATTGGGACCGAGGCATAATACTTGGCAGACGTAGTTTTGGTAAAGGCTTAGTACAAGAACCCTTTTCGTTAAATGATGGATCGGTGGTAAGGCTAACCATTTCGAGGTATTACACACCTGCCGGAAGATGCATTCAAAAAGATTACACCGAAGGTTACGATGCGTATGAACATGAAATTATTACCCGCTATGCAGATGGTGAAATAAGTGATATTAGCAAACACAAACAAAAAGATAGCACACCTTATCAAACAGCTAATAAGCGCATTGTATATGGTGGTGGCGGAATAACTCCTGATGTTTTTGTACCAGTAGATACGAGTTATTTAACTGCATTTTACGCCACTATTTTTGAGCAAACGTTAATTCAACGTTACGCATACAATTACATTGATGCCAACCGTAAAAAGCTGATGAATACATATGGCAATGCGGGTTTATTTAATGCAGGATTTGCCATTACCGATGAGTTTTGGAAAGGCTTTATGAAATACGTGTACCAGCATAGCAAAGACAAGATTGAACCTACCGAAATTAAGCAATCAGAACAGCAAGTGCGCCTCATGTTAAAAGCTATGATTGCCCGCCAACTGTGGCGAGACGAAGGTTACTTTACGGTGCTTAATGGCCAAGATAACATGATTAGAAAAGCTTTAGAAACCTTTGGCAGTAACTACAACAAACTGCTGAGGCCTTAAAGGAAAAGCCGCCCCGAAACAAGTTCGGGGCGGCTTTTTTATGTATTATCCAATTGCGTAATTAAGCAATTGCTTTTTCTACTTTCAACAATGCTTCATCTGCTTCTTGATGATTTTTTGCTAGTAACACTTTTGCTCTTGCAATAATATCATCAGCAAAAACTCTATCCTTTAACCCTTGTGCATTAACCATGACATTAAAGTAAGCGCCACGTACCGCAGTTTTAACGCACAATACACCAACACCCGCATCGGTAATGCTATTAGGATTTCCTTTATCAATCATAGCAACCAACATGGGCATAGTGCTGTATGCAGTTTGCATTACTTTAAACGGAATTTCGCAAGCGTATTTTGTAGCCTCTTCAATGGCTAATGTCCTTTCTTTTTTCTCTTCCTCGGTTGATTTTGGTAAACCAAATGCATGCATTATTTTATTGAATGCATGGGTATCTTCATCAACCAAACTTAATAACGTATCTTTGATATGTTGCCCTTGTGCAGCAAACTCACTAAACACCTCTACTTGGTCTTCCCAACCGCGTTTACCAGCACTTAAATTGGCTACCATGGTGCCTAAAGCAGCACCTAAGCTTCCAACGTAGGCACTAATACTTCCTCCTCCTGGTGCAGGACTTTCGCTAGCGGTTTCATCAGCAAAAGCACGCAAATCCATACGGATTAGTTTTTCGTTTTCAACTTGACGTAGTTTATATTCAATAATTTTTTTCTCTGGATCGAACGGAGATAACTCGTCTAAACCTAAACTTTTAACAGCAATATGAATTAACTCCATTTCGCTAACACCAATACTCCGTTTTTGTAATTTAAGGTAATGCTTACCTGCATCAAGTAATGCACTTAAAGGAATGAGTCCTACCAATTCGCTACCTGTTACACGCACCCCACGACTTTGCGCACTGCGGCATACCTCATCAAAAGCCTGATGAACAGACGTGATTTTATAGTTGGTTAAGTTCATGGAAATTTGAGCAACGTCATACTCTTCAATAAACCAACCAATCGCTTTAACTGCTTTTAAAGTGCCTGGTATGCGCACATCATTTCCATCTGCATCTTTTACCACCTTACCTGTAATGGCGTTACCTTCACGCTTAACACGGCCAGCCTCACGCACATCAAACGCAATGCTATTGGCCAAACGTACCGATTTAGTATTTAAATTTACATTGTAAGCAATTAAGAAATCGCGCGCTCCAATTACAGTTGCACCTGCTCTGGCATGCATCACTGCAGCTCCAAAATCAGGTTTCCACTCCGGTAATTTTATTTTATCAAAAAAGCCTTCATACTCGCCACCTCTAATTACTGAAAGATTTTTGCGGGCTTCGTTAGCTTGTGCCGCTTCATATAAATATACTGGAATACTTAACTCCTCACCTACACGTTTACCAAGTTTGTGCGCATACAATACGGTTTCCTCCATGGTAATACCACTAACCGGAATAAGCGGACAAACATCAGTAGCACCCATACGCGGATGTTCACCTTTGTGCTTACTCATGTCAATTAATTCGGCAGCCTTTTTAATCGCTAAATAAGCCGCTTCAATGACCACATCAGGATGACCCACAAATGTAACCACGGTTCTATTCGTAGCTTTTCCTGGATCAACATCAAGCAACATTACCCCTTCAACACTTTCAATTTGATCCGTAATTTGTTTGATGATGTTAAAATCAACCCCTTCGCTAAAATTGGGAACACATTCTATTAAAGCATTTTTGTCCATACCTGTACTTCTATATTTATGGAGCAAATAAACGGATAAAAAATAAAAAAGCCCCGCATTGCTGCGGGGCTTTTAAAATTTAGTTAAACTAAATAACCTTGATTAATTTTTGATCATTTTAATCACTTTCACTTCGCCATCCACATCAACCCTAACAAAGTAAATACCTTGATTTAGGTCGGATAACTTAGTAATAGCAATACTGTTCGTACCTTCTTCTACCTCGTAAGTATTATTAAACAATTTACGACCGCTGATATCGAAGATTTCTACGTTTGCAGTTGATGCTTTTAAAACAACTACACTCACGTTAATTAAGCTATTAAATGGATTTGGATAAGCTTCAACAGAAGTAGCTTTAGCTGTTTGGTTTACCACACTCACAATTGAGCTGTACTCAAATTTGCCATCCACATCAAGTTGTTTTAAGCGGTAGAACACTTTGCTCACTGCATTATTTGCAAATACAGCTTTGTCTGTGTATGCATAATTAACTTTTACATTACTATTGCCTTTACCTTGAAGGAAAGCTACAAATTCAAAGTTTCTACCGTCTATACTACGCTCTAAGTTAAATCCGCGGTTGTTGCGCTCGCTAGCAGTAACCCAAGTTAATTGCGCATCGTTCGCATTTTTAACACCCACAAAGTTTAATAATTTAACTGGAGTAGTTGTTGTTGTTGATGTAGCTGCTGCTGCAAATTTATTGTGCATGTATTTACCATTAAACTCATACACATCAAACGTGTATCCTGTTGATACAGTTAATCCAGTAACGTTAACTGTTGTTCCTGTACCAATGTATACAATGTAATTACCTGTTCCAGTAGTATTAGTTGAGCCATAAGCTGCACTTGCAGCGTACAATAATGAATCAGTTGGAGGTACAGCAGTAGTTGAAGTTAAACGAGCAACAACTAAGCGTCCTTGTCCGTTACCCGCGGTAAATGATACGTTAGCCGATGTTGGTGCTGGAGTAACGCTAACGTTACTAGCTGCAACAGTTGGAGCTAATACACTAACGATGTTAATGTTATCAATTGCCCAACCTTCATCTACACCAAATGCATCAGCCCAGAAACGGAAACGAATTTTCACGTTTGATTGACCTGCTGCACCAGTTAAACGAGTGGCTGTTTCGATCCATCCATTCACGTGGCTAGCATAATCTGTAGTAATCACACTATATTTATTTGAACCTAATCCATTTGTACTAGCATCATTGTACCATGAGTAGCTACCAACTGAGTTATAATTTGTTCCAGAACCTAAAACGTCATCTAATTTAGTCCACGTAGTGCCACCGTTTAATGAAATTTCAACGGTTCCACCATCCCAGCCTAAATCGGCATCCACATCCATTTTATGACGGAAACGCAAAATTGGATCAGCAGTTAGCGTACTAAAGTTAAATTGAGGTGATGTTAAACCACAATCAATGGTACCTGCATAGTTTCCTGTTAAACCTGTAACAAATGCATTAGGAGTGCTGTATGCAGCACTAATAAATGTTTTTGTAGGCGTACCTTTTACCCACATATTTACAGTACCTGTTCCAATAGCTGCTGAAGTCCAAGGTGTTGTTGCACCATCAAAATTCTCTACATAAGGTAAGGTAGCTATAATTGGTTGTGTCGTAAAACTGTCTAAAGCGCTATATGCTGTACCAACTGCATTAGTGGCATAAGCACGGAAGTAGTATTTTGTAGTGTGGTTTAAACCCGCTGCATTAAAGCCATAAGTACCAAGTGTAACAACCGGAGCTGTAGTTGAATCCGTAACACCAACACCACCAACAGTTGGCAATGCATTGGTTGAAGAATATACAACACCACTGGCTAAAACTACTGAACCACCATCTGAAGTAATGTTACCACCGAATGAGGCCGTGGTTGTTGAAACATTTGAAGCGGCAACTCTTAATACAGTAGGAATTACTGCCGAAGCATTAGTAGTAAACGTGCTATCAGCTCCATAACTAGTACCAATTGAATTTACTGCATAAGAACGGTAGTAGTAGGTAGTTGCAGAGGTTAATCCTGTAACATTAACTGTAAATGCTCCTGAACCTACCAAAGGATTGGTTGCAGAATCAATAACTCCAAAACCTCCTCTAACAGGCGTAGCACTAGTACTGATTACTATACCACTTGCCGTAACATTGTTACCTCCATTATTAGTGATATTACCTGATAATGATACGCTGCTTGTAGTAACATTAGTTTTTGTACCAGTTAATAATGTAGGTGCTGCTGGCGTAAATACTTCTATATTATCAATAGCCCAACCTTCGTCTGTTAAGCCATCCGCTCCAAAACGGAAACGTATTTTAACATTTGATTGACCTGCAGCTCCAGTTAATGGAGTGATGGATGTTATCCAACCATTCACTTGTGATGAATATGATGTTGCGGTATTGGCACTAAACATCGGTGGGCCAATGATTGCCCATGTGGTGTTATCGTTATACCATGAAGTACTATTGGCAGTATTAAAATTACCTCCTGTACCTACAACTGGATCTAATTTAGTCCAAGCTCCACCATTAATTGAAATTTCAACAAAACCTCCATCATAACCTAAATCAGCATCCACGTCCATTTTATGTTTAAAACGCAAAATTGGAGCAGTTGTTTGTGCGCTGAAATCAAACTGTGGAGAAACTACAGCACAATTTTCTGTACCTAAATAGTTACCTGTTAAGCCTGTTACCCATGCATTTGGCGCAGAGAATGCTCCGCTAAGGAATGTTTTGGCAGGTGTACCACGTACCCAGCTGTTGCTTCCTGTTCCTACAGCAGATGAAGACCAAGGTGTAGTTGCATTATCAAAATTTTCAGTATATGGAAGTGCTGATATGACTAACTGTGTAGTAAAACTATCTTGAACACTGTATCCAGTTCCTACCGAATTGGTAGCATAGGCACGGTAGTAATATTTGGTGGAGTGCGTTAAGCCTCCAAGGCCTTTAGTGAAAGCACCTAATGCTACTAATGGAGCGGTTGTTGAATCTACCACACCTAAACCGCCAATTACCGGGTTTGGAGTGGTTGCGTATACAATACCACTTGCGGTTACTGTTGAACCTCCATCAGAGGTAATATTACCTCCTGTAGTAGCTGCTAAAGCAGTAATGTTGGTTGGTGCTGTTTTTGTAACGGTAGGAATAACAGCTGAAGAGTTTGTGGTAAATGTACTATCAGCACCGTAGCTTGTACCCACACCGTTTACTGCATAAGAGCGGTAGTAATAGGTAGTTGCAGAGGTTAATCCTGCAACATTAACTGTAAATGCTCCTGTACCTACCAAAGGATTGGTTGCAGAATCAATAACTCCAAAACCTCCTCTAACAGGCGTAGCACTTGTACTGATTACTACACCACTTGCCGTAACAGCGTTACCACCATTGTTGGTGATATTACCCGCTAGTGTTGCACTAGATGTAGTAATATTAGTTTTTGTACCAGTTAATAATGTAGGTGCTGCTGGCGTAAATACTTCTATATTATCAATAGCCCAACCTTCGTCTGTTAAGCCATCCGCTCCAAAACGGAAACGTA
>Ga0078894_10002983_pt1 | contig 12819 bp, 12 predicted proteins | sample LauGreSu1BDMLBSD_2_FD_67506 | JGI IMG/M metagenome (GOLD analysis project Ga0078894, IMG submission 67506) | Freshwater lake microbial communities from Lake Michigan, USA - Su13.BD.MLB.SD (version 4) (version 4) | ecosystem: Environmental > Aquatic > Freshwater > Lake | place: Lake Michigan...
ATTGTCATTTTCTCCCGATTTATTTGACATACCCCCAAGCTCCAATTTTGAGTTAAATCCGCAACAAATTCAAAGTCCAATATCCGCCGCTTCTCCTGGTTTTAGTTATGGACATCAATTAACGACACCTTGTCACTTCAAACGTGTGATCGTTCCACACTCACTCCGTGATGATTATGATTATGCTGCTGGTGATATTTGTACTGCACCCAGAATGAGTGACGCAGGCAATTTGATGATGCACGAAAATGATTTGACAATTGTAAGAAGAATGAATGATCAATTTCCAAATTGGTATGCAATAATATACGATTTGTTTCATAACTTGATTGTTCCTGAAGATGCGAAAATATGTATAAATTATCTGCAATTGTTATCTTTTATTATAGGTTATAAAATACTAACAAGTCGTGATAATATAGTACCACCGTCATATCGGAGGCTCCGATGGGCACGAATTACCTATGTTAAACGAGAACTATTTATTACAGCATTATTTCGTCTTCTTTCTGAAAAAATAAAAGAATTTGAGGCAGGTATGCAAATTGAATACAATGCATACGTATCCCAAATCATACGTTCTAATAGTTACCGTCAAGCTATTGGCCGACTGGGCGTAGATTTCTTGGGAGATGAAGCAGTATTAGGAACGAATGATGAATTTCAAGGTGAGCAATTTGGAGGTGGTTCCACTCGCAGCCGCCTCCGCCGACACCATCGGGTGAAAACAATTAAAAAATCCCACAAAAAGAGTTCCACCGCCCGTCGCCGTCGCCGTCGCTCATCCAAGGCCCGCAGCACCCGCCGTAGGTAGTAAAGAATCTTACTTCTTCTTGAAGAACCCGAACTTCGGTTTCGGTTTAGCCGGCGCTCCTGCCGTCGCGGCAATCCACTCGTGTATTTTCGCCACGTCGCACGTGATATAATTCCCGTGAAGTTCCGCGAATCCTTTTAACGGGATGAACGCCGGTTTCGTCATTTTCTGTGTTTTATGAAAGATATACGGCCCATATCTTCCATATCGTATCGTCGTATTTTCGTCAATTGTGCGTAAGATTTGGCCTTGGAATGGGGTCGTCCCCGTGCTCGCCGCTTCTCCATCTTCGGCCACCACCACCGGCGCACTATTTCTCTCAATAAACTTTATCACGTCTTCTAATGTTAAATCAAACTCGGATTTTTGATTTGTCGTCGTTTTTGATTTGTGGGCGTATTTGCCACCCGCCGCCGCCGCAATAGTCGGAGCACCCCCACCTTGTTGCAGTAACGGCTTCAACGAGAGATTCATACTTCCCCATACGACATACGCGCCATATTTCCCGTTTTTAATAACAATATTCTGGCCTTGGTATTGACCCATAAGGCGTCCACCTCCAGCGACGGATATCGGTGCGGGGGCTGATGTCGTTGCTGAATTACCGTCCTCGGGCTCGCCTCGGCCCCCAGTGGTCACGGCTCCGCCTCCAACGTGGTCGGCTTCGGCCTCGCCGAGCATATACGCGAGAGAATACTCCCCGCGCTGGATCTTCGCATATTCTAGGTTTGGGCGCACACTTTTAAATACGAATTTCGGTTTCTTTTCCGCAGATTTAGGGGTCCGCCCGACGCTTGCGTCGTCGTCCGTGTCGTCCGCGTCCGCGCCCGATGAGTTTCCACTGTCAGAGTCCGCGTCCGTCACGCGACACCGAATCACCGGTCCGTTCTTCCCCATAATATACGAATGCCGGTCATCTATTTGAATTTCTTCTTTTATGACCCCGCGCTCTTTCAATTCTCGTAATTGCGTGTTGACATCAAACCAGCATTTATAACAGAGTTCGTGCCATACCATTCCGTCGGTCGCGATTTCATCCAACTGGTTCTCCATATTCTTTGTGAACTCGTATTCAAACAGTGGCGCGAAATGCGTGAGAAGGAACTCAATCACGATGATTCCGAGAGGCTGAATGACGAGTTTCCGAGACTCTCCACCCATCTCTCGGACTTCTGTTTTTGATTCTACTGAAGCGCTCGCTGCTGCTGCGCCGCTATTCTTGGTTATCACGAACTCACGGCACTCAACGGGTTTCCCTGGAACGTCCTGGAGTTTAACATACCCGCGCTCCTGGATTTTATCAATCAAACTGGAAAAGGTGGACGGGCGACCGATTCCCATTTTTTCAAGTAACTGAACGAGACCCGACTCGGTATAATGCGACTTCGTGTTTCGCAAGGAACATTTGGTCATAATACGTTTGAAGGGCATCGCGGGGGGTGCGACGAGAGACGCGAAATACGTATACTCTTTTGCTTCCTTGTCATATCCACCTGCTACGAGTTTCCAACCCGGTTTAATTACTTGTTCTGCCGTGTATCTGTATTCGCACGCCGTCGGTACGCCCGAGCCCGAGACGACCTTGACCGGAGATGTAATCGCCATTGTGAGAGATTGGCATATGGCCGGCGCCATCAGACTTTCCAATGTATTTCTATGAATCAAGGAATAGAGTCGGTGTTCTCTCGGATGACAAGATTGGGGAAGTAAAGTGCGAGAGATATCTGTAGGACGGATGGCTTCGTGGGCGGCGGCGGCGGCGGCGGCGCTTGCGTCTTTTACGCTTTTTGATGATGTCTCCGAGAGATTTCCAATAAGGTCTTCTGAGGTAACGCCCTCCCCCCCGAACCGTTTCCGAATATATTCACACGCCTTCGCCACGAATTCCGCCGAATATACCCGACTATCTGTTCTCATATAGGTAATATACCCTCCCTCATATAACTTCTGCGCCACCGACATTGTATCTTTCGGCGAGAGATGAAGGTCGTTGCTTGCGGCCTGCTGAAGCGTGCTCGTGGAATAGGGGCGTGGCGGTGGCTTCGTCGTCCTTTTCGCAGGTCCGCTCACAGTTGCACGAAACCCCGCATCAGGCGCCGCCGCAGTCTCTCGGATAAATCTCTCCAAGGTATCGGTGGAAGAATCCTCGGACGATTCTATATCTACCGAGAGATGGAATGTAAGATTGAGTTTGGTGAAGATACCTGAGACAGTATATACCATCGTCGCCTTCGCAGCCTCTATTTCTTTATAATTCTCATAGACGAGACGCAGCGCAGGAGTCTGACACCGCCCCGCCGAGAGATTGGTGTGTGCGACATAGGTCCATAATACGGGAGATATTTTATAACCGACAATGAGGTCAAGCACCTGACGCGCTTGCTGGGCGAGCACGAGAGACATATTGATGGTGCGGGGGGCGGCGACGGCGGCCTTAAGCGCGGGTTCTGTGATTTCGTGGAATATAATACGCTTGGTCGTTGCTACCGAGAGATGGAAGACTTGGCACAAATGCCAGGCGATAGCCTCGCCTTCACGGTCGTCGTCTGTAGCGAGGATGACTTCGCTGGCGTCGGCGATGGCGGCGCGGAGTTTCGCGACTTGGGCTTGCTTGGACGACATTATCGCGAACTTAATCGCGAATTCGCGGTCGACGTCGATGGATTTAAGACCGTCCGCAATCTCTCGGATATGCCCGAAACTGGCGAGACACGTATACTTGTCTTTTCCGAGGTAACCCTCTATCTTCTGACATTTGGCGGGGGACTCCACAATGACGAGCGAACGACCGGCGGCGCTGGAGCGATGGGTGGAGGCGGGGCGAGCGGCAGCGGAACCTGGGCGAGCGGCAGTAGTAACTATTTTAAACTTGGGGGGCATTGTGTATGTTGTAGTAAGATATACAACATACGCATTCAATTTTATACTTGTTTGGCTTTCTTTGATTTGCGATGATAAATAATAAAGATATCTCAGTTAAGAATATTGTTTGATTTATAAACACTGTAATATTTGATCTAATCCGCGCTTTTTTTATACGTGAATTCACAAATAGGTGACATTGTCTTTGTGTAACACTATAATTCTTGTTTTGAAACATTAAAATGTAAACTGAAACTATAATTGAAATCCGGAATATGAAATGGTAGAGCGCCGCGCCACGGTGACATCGTTCCATCAAAATCAGAAAATATAACTTTTATTTTGTGATCGGTGTTTATTTTATCAATTATACCATTCAATAAATCTATAGAAACAAGATTTGATTTATTTTGTTCATATAATATACGAGCGTTTCCATAGATACTGTTTCCGACTATTAAAGACTCATATGATACAAATGACTCAAACCGTGTTCGGTATTCGGGTTGAGATATATCAATTTGAACGCCAGTCGCTAATGTAAATTCAATATTACTACATAATTCAGAATAAGTCTTATTTTTTTCTTCATTATCAATAAATATACCTTTACTCTCTTTATTTATATGTTGTTCCTCTAATATTTTTTGAATTATTTGATATTTTTTGATTGTTTTGAAATATTCACGTGTAGCAACGGTTCTGTTTATTGGATTTAATTTAATATTTTTATTATTATTACATAACACTTCAGTCACATAGTTACTGAGTTCTAATAATTGAAGCATTCTAATAATACCCACCTTTCCTCCACTTGTTAAAACATAGAATAGTATTCCTTTATCTTGACATAAACGTAATATTGTTTCCCATTTATCCGCGTGTTCCATTGTACCAAATACATACTTTTTGAATTCTTCTATTTTTTCTAATCTGGTAGACTTGTCACCACCGCCTCCTGGTTGGGTACAACCTGATTGAAAAACATACGTATCACCTATACCAATATTCACATAGTCATTATCCCCTAATCCACCTCTTAAAAATTTATACTTATGCGTTCTTTTTACATTGCGTCGTTTCTTTGTATACCTCCTCCTTTTTTTACTTAGGCGGCGTGTTTTTCTCCACATATCTTATAATGATTATATATTATATTATCAGATATAAATAAATGAACTCCGCCTCCACCGACGACTCCGCCTGGTATAAATCTCTCAATCAATCCCCCCTCACCCCGCCCAGTTGGGTCTTCCCCATCGCGTGGACGATTTTGTATATACTTATTATCGCGTCCGGCGTGGTATTTCTCTCGGCCACCAAGACGACCATCAGCGCTGCTGTCCGTTCCACCGCGTTTCTCTATTATTGCGCGGCGTGGGTCCTAAATCTCTCGTGGTCTCAAATATTCTTCCGTTTTCAGCGCCCCGACATTAGTTTCGTCGTCATTCTCGCAATGCTCGCGTTCATCGCACTGAATATCCGCGCGTTTTATCCGGTGTCCCGTCTTGCGGCGTATTTGCTCGTCCCCTATCTCGCGTGGGTGTCATTTGCGACCTACCTCAATGGATATATCGTGTTTATGAATCCGGTGCCGCCGATGTCGCCTGTGCGGCCTTGAACTCCGCCCAGGTCAATTTCTTCTCTGGAATCGCCGGACGAGATGTCTTCGCCGCCTTCGTCGCCACCCGCTTCTCTTTTGCCGCCTGCTCTGCTTCTAAATTCTCCGACCGCTTCAAAGCACTATCCACATAAATACGTTTCAGGATAGTTCCAACTTTAAACGACCCCTCGTGCTGGTCTAGCTTCCCATCCTCAATCTCTCGGAGAATGCGAATCATTTGTAGGAGGAGGTTTAGGTCAATCTCCCCCGATTTCAGGCGGTTATATAAATCGGTGTAATACGTAAAAAGAAAGGCGCAACGAGAGACGCACAATGCGTCAAATTGTTTGGGGTTTGATTTGGCTAAACGCCCGTATTCGCGTTTGAGTTGTATCATTGTTGTCACATCCTGGTGAATTTGTGAGCTATGTTTGACGCGGCGTATCACCTCGGTATGGTCTTCCGTTCCATTTGCGTCAATAAGTTTTTGAAGTTGAATACGTTGCTCGGGGTCCATTGTCGTGTGTATATACTACACACACAGTATTTAGACCATATTCAAACGCGAAGTCACATCCGATGTTTATTTTATAATTGTTATATATACGCGAACGAACGATATGACGCTCAATGTTCAATCAGCACCACAAGAACCCAGTTATACTGCTGCGAGTATCCAGGTCCCAGCGAATATTGCGACACCGCAAGCCACGATGAACGCCGTCAAGGCGCAACAGGGGCAATTAAATGCAGTGAATACATTGTCAGGAGGTGGACGTAGTCGGTGCAGTCGGCGCAGTCGCCGCAGTCGGCAATCGTTTATTCGCACGTATAAGGGCCGCCGATATATTGTGAAGGAGCGACAGCATCAGACGGGCGGCAGCACCACTTCATCGCAACAAGGCGGACAAATCGTCATTCCACAAGTGGGGTCAACCTGCACTGCTGGCCCTCAATGCGCCGGAGCACAAAACGCAAATTTCACCGCAATTCATAATCAAGCACAATCCAATAGCATTAATGACGCATATGCGACACAAAAAGGAGGGCGCAAAAAGGTGCGATTCAGTCACGCGACTGTGCGCCGCCGCCGCCGCCACCACCGACCTCGCCACGACCAATCCGTTACAAGTATAATTGCTTACAATATTAAGAAGGTGATGCGTAAGGTATTTTCGTAATGCGATAGTCGCCCGTTAGATATTATATGAGGGTAATATAACGGAAGACGCAATTCATAGTCGTCGTCATCGTTATCGTTGTCGTCGGATATGAAATCAACAGATATCGCATTTTCAATTCTTATTATTGTCATTTTTATTGGACTCTATTTATCCAATATTTTAGCGATTGGAATGAAAAAAGTACAAGACAACTGGCCATTATACCGATGTAGCCCAGCAGTGATGCCCTTTGCGAAACTATTCGGCCACGATGTAGGTGACAATTTTATGCAGTGTATCCAAACTACCCAAAGTAGCTATATGGACTACCTAATGATGCCGTTGAATCACGTGATTTCATTGGTGGGTTCGGTTGCGACCAAAATCGTGAAAGATACGGAGAATATTCGCGGATTCATTGGTGGTCTGCGTGATAAAATTATGGGGATTATGAAAAACATCTTCGGGATTTTCAATAATATCATCATAGGTTTTCAACGCATTATTATCGCGATGAGAGATTTAGTCAATAAACTCGCGGGTATTTTTGCGACACTGATGTTTGTTATGTCAAGTGCGTTAATGGTAATGAAGAGTTTGTGGGGAGGTATATTCGGACAAATGGTGAGGTCTTTGGGACGGAGCTAATTATCTAACATAGTGTATAATAGAGCAACAATGGTGTACGAACGTGGTGCCGTAATGTTAGCGCATTCTGCGATGATTGGTATCGCTATTTATATGATGATGCGATACATATTCAATCAGCCTGCACTCGTGGCGGAAGATCGGTCTATCGTGATTGGCGCATTTGTTCTTATTTATATGGTGATGTTTGGGCACGGAATGCCTGGACAGATGAATCGGAATCTCTCGTTTCTAGCGTAGCGGAGCGAAGCGAAGCCGAGCGGAGCGAAGCCGCCGCAGGGCAGCGCAGGGCAGCGCAGGGCAGCGTAGTGATATTCAAATATAAGTAAAATATATCTGAATATAGTTATGGAAGGCATTTTCTCACTTGTATTATCAACAGTAAAAGATACTTTTATAGATTTAGGGCTTGTTTCCAAAAAAATAGGAGATAAAGCAATCAGTAAAGGAACTGAAACCATCCGAAAATCACTATTTTCATCATTAAAAGATTATGCGAAGCAAGGGTCATCTGGTTATGACGAAACACTAGAAAAAATCAGAAAACAACCCATCGTAGAGCGGTTGAATTATTTATATGGAGATAAAACATTTACTGGAAGATACGGTATTGATATTATCAAAGTATGCGTCGTTATATTTTTATTTATGTCGGCTATTACTTATTTTGAAATACAGAACAAACTTCTAGACGTGAAACAAAACTGGCCCGAATACAGATGCCGCCCAGATGTTATGCCATTTGCCGGGTGGATTAACGCGCCAGATGGGGTGAGTCCACTAGAATATACCAAACAGAATTTTATGGAATGTAGCGCAAATAGCACGAAAGGTGTATTTGACCGACCAATGAGTATGGTATATGTCATTTTTAATGTCATTATGGGAATTTTCAAAAATATATTGGGTGTGATTGAGAAGTTTCGTCTTCTATTCAACCGAATACGCGAAACACTCAAGAACATATTTTTATCTATATTTAACCGTATTCAAAATGTTATTATCCCGGTTCAAGTGATGTTGATTCGGATGGTTGATTTCTTTGAGAAAATAAAGGGTATATTAGCAACATTTTTACTCACATTTGTCGGTGTATTATGGTCGTTTTATTCTCTCATCGGGTCCGTCTATGAATTGATGATTATCATATTGGTGATAATGGTGGTGATTATTATTGTATTATGGTATATTCCTTTTGTAGGTTGGGCACTCGCCATTGCAGCAATTGCTGTTTTCCTTACTATCGCGATTCCACTTATTTTATTAGGAATTGTATCGCGTCAAATTACGCGACAGCGAACAAGTCGCATACCTTCTCCGTAAGTATTTAGAGAATCAATACATTCCCAAATGATGGATTAGAAGATAATAATTATCTATAGTTTTATTATAATTGATTGTCCTGCAATTATTGAAAATGAACTATAAACTTATTCTACTTGTCCTCGTTTCGCTCTTTATCGGCGCAAATTTGATGTGCAGTTGTTGCCGATATCCGATTTTTACATACCTGAGTGGCGCCTCCATAAAGGAGGGTATTGATAATAAAGATGTAGGACAACCTGGTTCGGCTGCGTCAAAGAAGAAAGCCGCCGAGGATGCTGCCGAAATGAATGCCAATGGTCAAACGACGCCCGATATCATTAAGGCGACAGGTAGTGTCTCGGATAATACAGAATCAATGACTGGACTCACGTCAAACTTTATGACGGGTTTGGACAAAATCGTCGGTATGGTCGGCGGCGGCGGCAGCAGCGGTGCGGAGCCTCGCCAGGAGAAGATTTCCGTGACAACCGCAGGTAAGGAAGGATTGGCTTTAATGGGGTCGGATATCAATGAGGTTCAGAATGGAGATGTAGCAGGAATGTGGGTCACCAAGGCGAACACCTATGCGTCTGAATTCGGATACGGTATTATCAACAATACTGGCAGCGCATATACCGCGGATGAACCCTTGAAAAACGGCGAGTTAGTCATCTTTGCCAAGAATAAATTTAAACCGGAATGTTGTCCTGCTCCTTATTCATCTAGTACCGGTTGTGTGTGTATGACCCCCGAGCAAATCAACTACCTCAATTCCCGTGGTGGAAACCGTACCTCTGATTCCGGAGTTTAAAATTTTGTAAAAAACTTTCAGATTGTTGATTTTGTAGAACAATCTGAAAAAAATTGAAATGCTTTTTCATATATCTATCTAGTAGCAGTTTCAAGCAACAGACAAGAACAAACAAGCAAAATGGACGCTATCATCAAAACCACCAGTATCGTCAACATCAACGGAGCCAAGGACCTCAGGCAATACATCGAACAGCAAACTGGATTCATTCAACAAATACGAGAGGAATTTCACAAGGACATTCAACAACCCAACGCGACGATCCGCACACTCCCGAACTTTCTCAACAACACCGACTGGAAGTTTCGCGCGGAGTTGTGCAAGAACGACCACGCGAGCTTTGTCTACAATCGCACCGGACTACCGCAATTCAGCACATTTCTACAGAAAGAAGCGACCCTGAACGAAGCTATCGAACAACTTGAACACCTGCGCAAGATGCTCGTCACGAACAAGCAACAAAAAAAGACCGGGATTCGCAAAATTCACGACATCATCCATCTCGTCAAAGAGCAAGAAAGACAAGCGCAGCGACTTCCGTCTCCCACATTTGATTTCGTGACTACAGCAGCAGCAGCAGCAGAAGACGCTGACTACGACGCAATCATTCTTGAAGCAGACGACAGCGCCATCGTGAAAGCACTCAAAGCACAAATTGAAACAACGAAACAAAACCACCGCACAATCTCACGCAATCTGCTTGAACAGGTCAATTCCATCGTAAAATCAGTCAGGACCTACATCGTTGACCTGAAAAGAAGCGCAGAAGACAATGTCGGCGAAATCATTCATCACGCTGAAAAATGCCGCGCGTTCATCGCAAAGTGCTTTGACTACTCAGTCCTGCTCTACTGCGCTGTTGCGTGGTGGAATCAAACCCAAAAAGACGCGATGGACGATGGATACTACCACCTCGAAGTTGAAACCGTCGACCCAGAAGAATCAAAATTCAACCCCAACCTCGCCGCTCCGACAGAACATCACATTCGCATTTGCGTCTTCAGGGGCTACAGCGTCCATCCGAACGATCTCGTTCACGTCTACGAGTACGATCAAGACCTTGCTCGGGCAATCTACACACAGGAAACGATCTGCGAGGCCGAACAGATTCTTCGCCGCTTCAGAACACCCGGTATCGTCGTAGCGACCTGCGACGCGTAAAGGAATGAGAGACCCACAACCACCACCCGCCGGACCACACAAAAATGCGAAGGAAGAAGAAAAGGTAAGCTCAGGTAAGTATTTTTTTGTTATCTTGTAAAAAAACGTTAGTAACACACACACACACACACACGCACAGACTACTTACAAATACAAATTCAAGTTCACGCGCTTGTCATCATTTGCCTGCTTCACCAGTTTGTCCACCACTTCATTTGTCACCGCAAATGGGAATGTGACCTTCAATGACATTTCCTTCTCAAACAGCGGCGTGTCTGGCTTGATGAGACGATACAAGTTCAACTTGCGATGAACGACTTCCAAGCATCTCTTCAAGTTTCGGACACCCTCCTCCCTCTCGGTATAATTCTCCACAATGTGCTCAATGACTGTGTCTGGAATGACGATATCACCTTCGCGAAAACCGACTTGTGCGCAAATCTTGGGGATCAGGTGTTTCTGTGCGATCTGCGTCTTGTCCTTCTTATTGTAACCCATCGTGTTAATACGATACATCCTATCAAGCAGAATCGGATTCACCTTGCTTTCGTCATTGTAGCTGAAGATGAAGAGACACTTGCTCAAGTCAAAGTCAATCTCCGCAAAATAGCGGTCGTGGAACTGTGAGTTCTGACTCGTATCTGTGAGATGTGTCAGGATACCAACAATTTCTTCACCTTTCGCTGTCTCGCTGATTTTGTCAAGTTCGTCAAAGTAAATGACTGGATTCATTGAGCCGCATTGGATAATGATTTCCACGATTTTGCCCCACGTGCTGCCTTCGTAGGTGTAGGAATGACCCTCCAGGAAACTGCTGTCCGTCGCGCCACCCAGCGCAATGAAGGCGAAATCGCGGCCGAGAATTTTGCTGATACCCTCCTTCACAAGCGATGTTTTTCCGGTTCCCATCGGACCCTTCACTGCGATGGCACTTCCCATTGCGGCGGGATTGGATATCCATTGACCGAGCATTTGCATAATCTGTAGTTTCGCATCGTTGAGTCCGTAGACTGCAGTATCTAGTGTGGATTTGGACGCCTCCATAAACTCGCTACAACGCGCCAACCCGTCTTCAATCGTTAGGGGAAGATTCTTGATTTTTCCGAAGGGGATTTTCATAAAAGTGTCCACCCAAGTCTTCACTTTGTAATACTCGCCACACCCAGGCTCCATATGACGCAGTGAATTGATTTTGCGCATCGCGATGGCCTTGAATGCGATTGGAATGTCGGTTTCCAAAAGGGAAAGTCGGTATGGTTTCTGAATGATGCTGACGGCGTGGATTTGCTTCAAGTCCGCAATCACCTTTTGTTGCTCGGCGGGTGTCATATGGCGGCGGAAGTAGCGAAGGTCGTTCGTGGAATTCTTCTTGCGCAAGAGCGTTTTGAACTCCTTGACGTTGAGTTTGTCGCGCTTCTTTTCTGCGACACGAAGCTTGTTTTCAATCTCGCGCTGCTTTTGTTTCATTTCTTCCACTTGTTTCTTCATAAAATTGTTGTTCGCAAGTGTTGTGTTGCTGTTCATTGTTTCTGTGAGCGACTGAATGGTTGCTTTGACTTCTGCAAGCTTGATTTTGTTTTTCTCGCATTGCTGTTCCATCTCCTTTTGCTGCTTCTTATGACGGGCGATTTCGGCTTCACTGTTATCGTCGCTGTCGTCGTCCTCGTCACTGTCATCGTAGTCGTCACTGTCATCGTAGTCGTCGCTGTCTTCGTCTTCGTCATCGTAGTCCTCGTCTTCGTCATCGTAGTCCTCGTCGTCGCTGTCGTCGTCGTCGCTGTCGTGTTCGCTGTCACTGTCGCCGTCTTCGTCACATTGATTGTCCTCCTCGCTGTTTTCGGTGTCTTCGTTGTTGTCGTCGTCATTCTCGCTCTCGTCGTCGTCATTTTCCGACTCTTCACGGCGCAACTTTCGGCGAAGGCCGCCGCTGCTGCTGCTTCCGAGACCGAATATTCTTATATTGTTTCCTTTTCCTTTTCCTTTACCTTTTCCTTTTCCGTTTGCGATTGCTGCGGCAATCACAGACGAAGCCAACGCCTCCGCGATTTTTCCAACGACCATATTGGCCGCAGCAGTATGTTTCTTTTTATTCACAGGCGGTTGCGACGATTCCACAGACAACGACTCATCATCGCTTGTTGATGAAGTATCCGAGTCTGAATCCAGTTTGGGAATATCGTCGTCATCGCGGTGCTTCTTATACGTCGGCACGGTGCCGCCGCGAGGAGCATTTTTCTTGGTATTCTTCTTGATGATAAACGGTGACATTGTAATGTAATGAACTGCTAGGTCTGCTGATACGCTGATGTGAGAAAACCATTTCAATTTTTTTCATTCCACCACGCTACCGCTCGTGCATTCCACCACGCTACCGCTCGTGCATTCCACCACGCTACCGCTCGTGCATTCCACCACGCTACCGCTCGTGCATTCCACCACGCTACCGCTCGTG
>Ga0078894_10002984_pt1 | contig 12817 bp, 6 predicted proteins | sample LauGreSu1BDMLBSD_2_FD_67506 | JGI IMG/M metagenome (GOLD analysis project Ga0078894, IMG submission 67506) | Freshwater lake microbial communities from Lake Michigan, USA - Su13.BD.MLB.SD (version 4) (version 4) | ecosystem: Environmental > Aquatic > Freshwater > Lake | place: Lake Michigan, USA...
CCTGTTAATTTAATTCCTTTATGCGAAACACCTGATGACTTGGCTAACTTAACCAATATTTTGGATGCAATGTTGTCTAATCCTTACTTAAAGCAAGTGATCATCAATCGAGGTGAGATTGTATACGTTGCAGGTCCAAGCGATCTGGGTAAAGAAGGTGGAATTTTTGCTCATATAGAATTAGTTGAAGCTGAAAAAAATGCACAAATGGTTTTAGAAAAACATCAAATGAAAGATTCTCGCTTGGAATCAGTGCGGCTACGTGTGCTGTATGGTTTGGGAACTGATTTTCATCGAAGAGTATCAGATGCGTTTTCTCAATTATTTTGTACATTTCAGGGTTCGGATGCATGTTTATTAGGCTCTCATGGGGCCTATCAAGCCTATGTAGAGCGGGTGACAGGTCTAGCGTCGGAGAATAGTCAACGTGCTCAACAATTGGCACATATTGAATTAGAGTATCCACAACTATACCAACTGATGAAGAAAATGGTTGCTGGCGCAATCAGTTCTTACCGAAAATTTATTTTTCACCCGGCAAGTCTGGAGTTATTTAGACGTTTAACTATTCCTTATCAATTAGGTATTTTAACCAACACCAGTTCTCGGGGAGAAAGTAAAAATTCAGCACCAAAAGATATTAATAAAAGTCGAGCGATTGGTATGACTAATTACGATGTATCCTCTTTATTTATGATGAGAATTTTCATGAGTGCAGATGGCTTAACCTGTTTAACTGAAGCTGAATTAGAACAATTGCCTCAGTTGTATCAATTGTCCACTGTGATTAAAGAACAGGTCATGAAGATTTTATATGCAATTGCAGTGAGTGACGAGGCAAGGGCGATAGGGAAAATATTCGTAGAGGTTCCGAGTGTTCAACAATTAATGTCATTTTCTCAGACGTTTAAAGATGGTGATGCACAGACACCCGAATGTGCCTTGTCATATGCGCTGCTTCAAATACCTTTAATTTTGGATAAATTGATTCGATTTTTTCCTGAACATATGCAAGAAAAAATAAATCATTTTTTATTGCATCAAGACAAAGCGACAAGTCAAGCTGATATCGCTCTAGAGATGATTCAAATGATTGGACAATCTGATATTTCCTATCAGTGGCTTTATCAAGAAATCATTGAACAATTAAGACCTGCATATCAACGGTTGGCACTTGCCATTGATAAATATGATGCAGAGATTGGAAAAATATCTGCTGAGGAGTTGGCTTTGCTTGAAGAAAATGTTGTTCTTGCTCTTCGAGGCGATAAACGATTGACAGCCGGTCCACAAGCGATATCAACATTAACATGCCGTGAAAATTTGAATTATATTTTGCATTTGAAGGATGAGGAGCCATTAAAAATTACTGCCAAATTATAGTGTTTTTTAAAATCTGGCTATACTTACAACAAATCCAGATAATTTATTCTAAGGTTTGGTATTTATGTATGAAGAGCTGATTCAAGCATATGCAATGCCTGATACTAAAACAATATGTTTAGGTGGAATTGTTGTTGATGGGAAGTTAGTGCCTGATGCCGCCGTGCATTTGGTATTAAAACAATTTAATCGCCACGGACTGGTTGCTGGTGCAACCGGTAGTGGTAAGACCAAAACCTTACAGGTGTTAGCAGAACAGCTTTCATTGGCAGGTGTCCCGAGTTTAGTAATGGATGTGAAGGGGGATATTTCTGGTCTTGCCATGCCTGGTGAACATCAAACAAAACTTGAAGAAAGAAGCCAATCATTGGGGCTTACGTTTCAAGCCCAAGGTTTTCCTGTTGAATTATTAAGTCTAAGCGAACATATCAAAGGTGTGCCACTACGCGCGACCATTCAAGATTTTGGACCTCTGTTATTTTCCCGTATGCTAGAACTCAATGACACTCAGTCAGGGGTGATTGCCATTCTATTTGGCTATGCTAAAGATAAGGGTTTGTTATTGATTGATTTATCCGATTTTAAAGAACTATTGAAATTTAGTCAGACTGAGGCAGGTATTGCTGATATCGAAAAACAATATGGGCGAATTTCTGCAGCAACCGTTGGTACAATCATGCGAAAACTTATTGAAATTGAATCTCAAGAAGGTGGATATTTTTTCGGTGAGCCTGCTTTTGATGTTAAAGATCTCATGCGCTTTGATACAACAAATAAGGGCATAATTTCTATTTTACGTGTCATGGACATGCAAGATAAACCATTTTTATTTTCAACATTTATGGTGAAAATGCTGTCAGATTTGTATAGACAACTCCCAGAGGCTGGAGATTTGGAGAAGCCAAAATTGGTGTTGTTTATTGACGAAGCGCACCTCATTTTTAATAACGCCACCAAGCCATTGTTAAATTTATTGGACACGATTGTTAAATTGATTCGCTCCAAGGGGGTAGGACTTATTTTTTGTACTCAAACGCCCAAAGATGTGCCAGAAAATATTCTCAGTCAGTTGGGTTTGAAAATTCAGCATTCTTTGCGGGCGTTTACCGCAAATGATAGAAAAGCAATTGAATTAACTGCAAAAAACTTTCCTCCCTCCAAGTTTTACAAAACAGAAGACTTACTCACATCCTTAGGGATTGGCGAAGCTTTGATGACAGCCATTGATTTAAAAGGTGTACCAACACCATTGATACAATGTATGGTGAGGCCGCCAGAGTCTCGTATGGGTATTCTTAACGCCTCCGACGAAGAATTGCTTTTGGCACGTTCTGTCTTGCAACCCAAATATCAAAACCGATTGGAAAGAGATTCGGCAAGAGAGTATTTTCAAAAACAAGTGATGGTCCCCTCTGAATCAGTACCCTCTGCCAAACCAGAACCATCAGCAGCAGAAATTAATTTATTGGATAAATTAAGCAAAAATACTTTATTTAGACAAATTATTAGAGATTTGTTTAATAAAATGATGAAACTCACTATCAGCATGTTGAAAAAGAAATAATTTGCCTAAATTGCTAAGTTCTGACAAGCTTATGCCATGCTCGATGACTTGAATTTCAAATGGAAAAGTTGACCTATCGAAAAGATATTGATGGATTGCGTGGACTGGCTATTTTATTGGTGATTTTTTATCACGCTTTTCCACGTTACTTTTCAGTGGGGTATGTTGGCGTAGATATTTTTTTTGTGCTTTCTGGCTATTTAATTACTGGTATTTTGCAAAGCGATCCCTCTCAATCCTTGCTGCATTTTTATCAACGACGCGTTAGGAGGATTTTTCCAGCCTTAATCGTTTTTTTAGTTGTATTTTGGTTTTTGGGGTATGTTTTATTGTTTCAAAATGAATATGCTGAGTTGAGCAAACATGTATTGGCTAGTTCTTTGTTTATGAATAATATTTTATTGTGGCATGACATTGGATATTTTGATGCTATTCGAGATTTTAAACCTTTATTACATTTATGGTCTTTGGCTGTTGAAGAACAGTTTTATTTGATTTGGCCCCCATTTTTGTACTTGCTCTATCGAAATAAGATAACCCTAAGCTTGGGTATATCATGTATTATTTTTATTTCTTTAGGATTTAATTACCTTTATCCACAACAATTTTATTTGCCATTTTCAAGAATATGGGAATTGGCTTTGGGTGGATTACTCTTTGTCTATCGATTACCAAGCTTAAGTAAATTTCAACAACAAACTATCAAATTTATTATTGCTGCAATGTTGCTCGTTGCAATTGTATTTAAACATCAATTACTGATGTTGATTATGCTAAATGTCTTTATTACATCCTTGATTGTTTACCCTGGAACATTGAATCGATATGTGTTGAGTCAACCTTTACTCGTTGGCTTCGGCCTAATCAGTTATCCCTTGTATCTATGGCATTGGGGTTTTTTGTCGTTTGCAAGAATTATTCATTCTGGTGCAATTTCGTTGACCCTAACCTGTTTGATTCTGATATTGAGTATTGTGATGAGTATCATGACGTATTGGTTAATTGAAAAACCAATACGAAAAAATATGCAATCTGTGAAGCCTCTATTGCTCATGATGATGATGGTTTCCAGTTTGGGAATATTAGGGGTGTGGCAAAATGGATTGCCAAAACGTTTAATCAATACGCAGAGACAAACCTATCTTCAGGATTTAAGTACATTTGATAGCTACAAAACTAATGCGGTAAGCTGCCAGGTAGATGGCATTGATATTTGTTTACAAAGTCATGCAGGTCTTGCCAATGGAATTATTTGGGGAGACAGTCACGCTGAACAACTACTGCCTGGTTTAATTGCTGAAGATCATGCCCACCAATGGTTACTACTGGCGAATCATGCTTGTCCACCACTATTGGGGGTGAGAGCATATTGGAAGGGACAACAAGATATTTGTTTGCAGGCTAATGAAAAAATATTATCAATTATTGCGGGGCAACCTAATATTAAAACGGTGGTGTTATCTTCAGTTGGTTTATTTTACTTAAGTAATGAAATGGTTTCTGAGCAATTGGTTGGTCCATATTCTCCTGGCAACTTTTATTTACAAATGGATGCTTTTCCTATGTTAAATAAACCGGCGGTGTTTGCCAAAGGTTTTGCCAATACGGTGCAGCAACTTTTGGACTTGGGTAAGCAGGTTATCGTGGTTGAGGATTCTCCGTTATTGCCATTTATGCCGATAGCATGTTTATCTAGACCTTTATTGAAGCAACCTGCTTTTTGCCAATTATCTTTTGAAAAAGTATTACAGGTGCAAGCTCAATATAGGGAATTATTAAATGAATTGGTACATCAATATCCTGATATTTCTGTTTTTAGAAGTGTTGATGTTTTATGTCACGATGGACGATGTCCTGTGATAGAAAACCAACATTTTATTTATCGTGATAGTCAACATCTGAGCTTGTATGGTAGTCAGCTACTTGCTCACGGATTTATTCAACAGTTTCAAAATAAATCTGTTTAAGTTGATACAGCAGGGCGAGGGCTTGTTTAGGGCTGCAATCGTCAGGTTGTATTTTTTTGAGTTGTGACAATAAATTCAAAAGCTTTGGATCTGTTTGTTGCGCAGCCTTAGTCTCTCTAGGCTGACATGGTGTAGAAGTTTGAAGTTCTTCTAAACGACGCTCAGCTTCAAGTAATATCGCTCGAGGAAGTCCAGCTCTTGCTGCGACCTCAAGGCCATAACTTTCATGTATTGCGCCATCTTTTAATTGGTAAAGAAACACAATATCTTGTTCTGTGGTGACCACATGCATATGAACATTTTTTATCATTGGATATTGCTCGGGTAACTCCGTTAATTCAAAATAATGCGTGGAGAACAGTGTATAAGATTTAAGATTTTTTGCGAGATGAACAGCACAGGCATGGGCAAGAGCAATACCGTCATGGGTACTGGTACCTCTACCAATTTCATCAATTAATACCAAGCTTTCGTGGGTGGCGTGTTTTAAAATATGTGCCATTTCAGTCATTTCTACCATGAAGGTCGATTGTCCCTTGGCAAGCTGGTCATTTGCCCCGATACGGGTAAAAACTTGATCAACAGGACCAATAATAGCAGACTCCGCAGGTACAAAACTACCTATATGAGCAAGCAGCACAATTAAGGCATTTTGTCGCATAAATGTTGATTTCCCACCCATGTTCGGCCCTGTAATTAACCATAGATGTTGGGAGCTAGCCTCCAGATTTAAGTCATTGGGGATAAAACGGTTTGGACTATGTGCTGCAACAATAGGATGCTTCCCTTGTTGAATATGAATGCCAGGTTTTGTGACAAGTTGGGGCTTCACCCATTGAAATTGATGCGCTCTTTCTGCCAAACATGCCAGAACATCAATTTCTGCCAGAGACTGTGCCATGCTACGTAATTCAGGAATATAAAGGGTAATTTGATTTAGAATTTCATCAAAAAGGTGTTTTTCTTTTTGCAATGCTTTAGCTTCAGCAGTAAGTAATTTTGATTCAAATTGAGTGAGTTCTTCAGTGACAAAACGTTCAATATTTTTAAGAGTTTGTTTTCGATGAAAATGGGCAGGAAGTTGTTCTGATTGGCTTCGTGGAACTTCAAAGTAATAGCCCTGAATCTTATTGAAACCCAGACGTAGATTATTTAAACCACTGCTAATTTGAGCTTGAAGTTCAATATTTAATAGATGTTCATGGGCATGTTGGTGAATGGAACGCAATTCATCTAACTCCTGGTTAAAACCTGGCGCAATAACCCCACCATCTTTTAACCAGACCGGTGGCTCATTGACAATGGCACGCTCAATATAATTTAATAGCTCCGGATTAGTCTGAAGTTTATTCATGCATTCTTTTAGCAAAATAGGGCATTGGCTTTGTTGAAGAATATCGAATATTAATGGTATGGTTTTGAGCGAATCTTTGAGTTGAATCAGCTCTCTTGGTTTTGTATTTTTGAGATAAATTCGAGTAGCTATACGTTCAATATCATAAAATTGTTTGAGTTGCTCTCTTAATGCTGAAAATCCTGTTTTTAAAAGATGCTCAATGGCCTCTTGTCTTAATTCAAGGACATGGTGATTACGAATCGGCTTCACCAGCCATCGTTTTAATAAGCGACTGCCAGGCGCGGTTTGCGTGCTATCCAATAATTGAGCCAATGTAAATTCTTGGGTATTTTGTTGATTTTTGATCAATTCCAGATGAATTTGGGTGTTGGCATCTAATTGCAGAAATTGCTCTGTATGTTCTTGTTTAAATTCGGAAATCTGTGGAATGTTTTTCCTATAAGTTTCTTCAAGGTATTGAAATAAACCACCAATAGCCTCGTAACTTTGCGATGTAAATGGATGGGATTTGTCCATTAAGTATTTTTCCGCAACTCGTGCATTAAAATAATGTTGAGGTTTTTTAGAACAAATAAAGTGAGTTTGAATATCAAGTTGCTCAGGAATTAAGATTTCTTGGGGTTGTAATTTTAATAATTCAGCCTGTACGTTATCGAAATTATCTAGGTCTAGAGCATGACACGATGCATTGGTGACATCAATCCAAGCCATATGATAATGTTGTGAAATTTTCATTAGTGCAAGAAGAATTTGGTCTTTTTTAGCATCAAGTAGATGATCATCTGTGATGGTTCCGGGGGTGATGATTCGCGTGACTTCTCTTTGCATTGGACCTTTGCCGGTTTGGGGGTCACCGACCTGTTCACAAATGACGGCTGACTCACCGATTCGTAGAAGTTTTTCAAGATAATTATCCAATGTATGATGCGGTATGCCTGCCATTGGAATAGGTTGTCCTCCAGATTGTCCACGTTGGGTTAAGGTGAGGTGAAGTAATCTAGCTGCTTTTTTTGCATCATCAAAAAATAACTCATAGAAATCCCCCATACGATAAAGTAATAACATATCCGGGTAATCGGATTTGATCTTAAGATATTGTTGCATCATAGGAGTGTGTGAGACGGTCATAATGAATTGTAAAATGGTAAAAACGGAATTCTATCATAGTTGAATATTTTATTTGAATTTTTTAGTGCAAAATAACTTATCCAAAATGTAGAACTTTCAGATATTCAATGATAGAGTTTGGCAAAAAAATATTGATCCTTTTCTGCCTAAGTTATTTTTTCATGATTAGAAAATTCATTAAAATAGGTTGACTATGCGCTCGAAATTGCTTACCACTTGCATGTTGCAACAATTATGCTGTTTTATCGGCGATTTTTTTCGCAATAACGGTAGGTCGATTTTCTCTGTCAACTCTATCTGATTTACCCGAAACACTTTTGTTGTATTTTTACTTTTTTGACTAAGTTTATTCGTAAAAGGTGTCGCCATTTTTATAATCCTTTAGTCGAACAGTAAGGTGTTTTGGACGCAAAAAATCCATCATTTCCGGTTATAGTGCAGGCCTGCTTGCATCATATTCAATTTCGTTTGTAACAGACCATCGATACGTGAGGCTATAGTTAATTTTTTAAGTCGAATGACCAACCCTCAACCAATATTTGTGGGATACTTTTTTTTGATGAAAAAAATGATTTGTTCATAGGTAATTTAATTTAGAATCATCTCAATGGACGCGAGTGTGAAGCGTAAACCGTATATGGCAGATTTAGATGACAAAGTACGAATTTTGGAGGACATATTTTTTTAAAATCACATGATTGTCGGGTATAGTTTAAAACTTTTGAAGATTTGGGTGTTAAGGGTCGAAAGATTTAGGAGGTTTTGGACTATCTTTGTCTGGTGATTCGGTTTTAAAAAACGATTGTTCAATTGAGGATAGCTTTTGTTGTTTTGATGATAGTATATGCTCTAAATCAGTTTCACCACCAAGAAATATCGCATGACAATCATGAAAGGATAAATTTAATTTATTTCTAATAAACCTTTGTAAGTTATCGGTGAACTCCTCCCCATATTTTTGTTTCATACGCTCAATAAAACCATTCACCTTTTCTGCGGGGATATTTAATGATTTTAAATCTTGTTCGAGATGAGACTGATGTGTATCGAAACTTCCACATGTACAAATGACGTGATAAGCCTCCCAAATCCTTGATACATTTTCTGTGGTAATTAAAGACTCAAAATGTTCTCTTGCCATTTCGATAAGCTCTTGATTAAATAAAGCCTTGTCAGGTATTCGAGTTAATTCATGACCCATTACAGATTGACATAAACGACTCATCACACCACCTGGGCAAGAGGGTTTGTCACCCGTTAAATCATCATATTGTTCGATAAAGGTTACTGAACCTCTTTGTCTTTGTCGAAATTCATCCCAATTGTGAGCTCTATTGATTTTGGCAATTTCTGTTATAAAAAAATCTAAACGTCCCTCCAGGGTAAAACCCATGGTAGGTGAGGATTGTATATCAGTAGCAGCCGTATAAAATAGGGCTATCCTATCAATAAAAGGACTGAATTCAGCGCACCATAACCCTCTGTTGATGAAACAGGCATCGGAGGCTAACCAGGGGTTCGGCACCATGAAGTATCTGGCTGCAGAATGATTCTCATTTTGATAATACAGTTTTAGAGCTTGTTGTTTTTGTTCCTCATTAAGGCTTAGTTGTTGAAATGAATCCCAATCAAAAGGTAGTACAATTCCTCCCATTATCGCTGGAGATTTTTCATAACGTTCTTTTAAAAGGGCCTTCATGTCTTCGATGCACGCTTCGGGGGCTGAAATTTTATAATGCTCCATTAGTTTATAAATCATTCTATTATTTTCTTGGGATGGGGCTACCATCGAAGATTCAGTATGCGAGGCTAGCTCTCTTTGCCCTAATGTAGAATCTACAATGTCGGAGCGAATGGATTGGAGGAAATCTTGAATATCAAAATCTATTCTGAATACATTTTCACAATCTGTTGATAATGCAATATCTCTAAAATGATTGTTTTTAAAGAGGTCAGTTATCTGCTCCTCTGACAATTGCTGCAAACATTGTTGAACGATATTGACCGCATCTCCTCTTTTATTCATACACTCAATAATTGATTGCTTGAATTCACGCCATATTATATCTAAAATTTCCATCTTATTTGAGCTATTCAACATGCAAACTGAATTTAAAGTAATGAAGTGTTTTTTGAGCATTGGTTCTCTTAAAAGTTCAGTCATATGTTGCACTGATAAATTTTGCAAACACAGCTCTACAAGACGCTCATCATCTTGTTCATTAAGATGCTCAATAAGAGCACCTTGAAACTCTCTCCATATTTGATTCAAAATTTCTACTTTGTTTGGAAGATTTAACAAATCAATTAAACCAGAAGATAAGGTGAATGTTTTAAACTCTGGCGTTTTCAGGTGCTTTTCGATTTGCTCAATAGTGCATAGTTGTAAACATTTTTTTCCAAGAATACTTATTTCATCAGGTTTTAAAATTTTCCATATATTTGAATCGGAAAGTATCCTTTGCAGTTCTTGTTGACTTAAATGAGTTATTATTTTTTTTATGTTTGAGAATTTTTCGCTGAACTTTTGTGTAGCTCGAAGTTCTATGATTTGTTCAAAAGTTAATAATGGTGCAAGTACTCTCTCGAGACTATCTGCTGAATAATCGGTATTTTCCAATTCTGATATTTTTTCTTTAATCAATTGCCATAGTTCAGGAACTTGAAGCCTACGTTGCACATCCTCTTTGGATAGATTGTATAGGAAATTAACCATGAATGATGAATTAGACACTGCAGTTTTTTTTAGTTCTTCATGGTTTGTTAAGAGGTTATTAAGCGTATTGGTTATGGGGGCTTGAAATTTTCTGATACAAAAATCTAAAATACGATTAGCCTTGCTTGGGCTTTGTTGGAGAAGAAAAGTAATAGATTCTTCAAACATATTCCAACCAGTCACATCTAACAGTTTATCAAAGGCTTTTTCTTTTTTAAAAGTTATGAACGATGGATAAAGGACTGTTTTAATGAAATCTTCCATTTGTTGAAGTAATTTTGGATTACGTAAAGGGGTGAAAGTATTGGGTGTTATTTCATTAGTCGAGCACTCCAAAAGTGTTTTATATAATTTCAATTTGTCTTCTGTTGCAGCAAGATCTGATGCTCCAAACGCGCATAATTCAGTGATGAGTGATTGTTTGAAATGAGGGTCTTGAACTGTTCTGATCAGAAAATCAACGACCTCATCTTCGTATTCCATTTTTAATTCGTCTAATTTTTCGGACATTGCATCCGGTTCAAATTTGTAGAGAATTTGCAGAAAATCTGTTGATTTGGTGTAAAATTCGGTCATAATTAATGTGGCAGATAGTTTATTTATCTGAACTTGCCTTAGCGTAGGTGGCATTTTTGATAAATTAATCTCAAAATTTCTCATTTGGTCTTGTGGCAGGTTTTTCCAAACCTGAAAAATAAGCCCAACTATATTCGTAGTGTTCAAGATCACTTCTTTGATTTCAACTGAGAGTTTATCCCATTCCTCTGAAGCAAAGGACTTAGTCAAATACTGTTTGACTTCAGGAGACTTTGTCGCGGCCTGCATCAATTCATGTAATGATGAGGCATTTTTTTGGTTGATTGCCTGTATGACATCCTCTAACAAAGTTTTCATTGATTTTCCCAATAAAACATTAATTATATTATAGGCTATTTTTTAAAATTTTGAGTCAAAAACATGCATATCATCAGGGCAACCGCATCTTAATTTAAACCTTTTATGAGGGTTGTGCGTACATCATCATTAAGTGAAGCCATATGTCTCTTGGGTTTGACACTTGCATCAATAGAAGGATTACGACGAATGATATGAAGTGCAATATGTCTGAAAGGAGCGGCCTCTTCTCGAAATGTAACGTCTAGCGTCCAGTGCAAAGTTACGGCTAGCGCCTAGAAGTGGGGCAGCCACTGGAGCACATGAACTGATATAAAATCGTTTCCACCATAACGACACTGGTTAATTTTTTTCACTTCAAGCCTTCAGGCATATGTTTTTTCTCTGTACACGACAATTTTTCATATATCCACTCCATGTAATGCATGAGCATGTTGAGGCGGCTTAATTCTATCCAAGCAACCAGAGAATAAATCTTGTTTATAAAACATATTCATTAAAATATCGACAATATAATCCAAACCATATCGAAATAAGCTCACAGATGGCCTGCGATGCGTTTTGATTTTAATAGGCTTTTGCTCATGGCGCCATTCACCTGTTTTATGCGCCCAACAAAAAGCAATTGCCAATAGAGCCATCAACTTTTTAACTCGCTGAAGATCAATCATATGAGTGTCTTCAAAATTAAAACCTCGCCCTTTGAGACATGAAAAAAATGTTTCTATTTCCCAGCGATAGGCGTATGTCCTAATGGCGGAACCTGGATAATCTGGAGTGACAATGATAAGATAATCACCACCAATTAATCTCATTCCAGCAACATACAATTCATGTCCTAGTATGTTTCTTTTTCCATATAATGAGAGCTCATGATTAAGCGGTAATTGACGAAATAACGCTTTGACCTTAACTGGCCGACCACGCGAATCGGTTGTAAGCAGATTATCTTTAATCCGAATACAGAATGGAATTTTTTTATTAATGAGCCAATCTAGCCATTCTTGGCCAATGAATTCTCGATCGGCTAAAAGACCTGCTATACAGGATTTTCCAAAATGATCGATGAATTTTTGAATTAATGCAATGCGCTCCTTTGTATCTGAGTTGCCTCTTTTATCAAGCAGCTCCCAATAAATAGGGATGGCAATACCTTTAAATGCAATTCCAAGCGTTAAAATATTGATGTCCGACTTACCCCATTTCCAGTTGGTGCGATCCATCGTTAAATACCAGCGGCTATTTGTCACAAAAAATAATTGGAAAATAAATCTGGCAATTAGATCAAAATCGATAGTAACTTCAGCAAAAAAACGCTGAAGACGTCTATATCGTGATGATTTATCCGCTGGACTGCTCATTGAACAGGCTATTTTATTTAAATTAACGGTCCTTGTCACTAATAATGCCAATAACATCTTTGCAAAACATGTGATACGTGCCTTGTTCCAATTGAAATTTGAATTTAAAATACCAATTAACTCGTTGATATGATCCATATAATATAACCTCCGCTTAGACACGTGAGATTATATTTAACTTTCAACGAGTTACAACTGAATTAAAATTTTGTCGTGTACAGAGATGTTTTTTATACTTTTTAAAATCAGCCTCTTTTGCTAATGTTAAAAAAGAAACAACTTCCTTATATGGACCCGGCCGCATTGTAAAGGATTTTCTCAAGGTTTTGTCAAAAAGGTTAAGATTGCGGTCTTCTATTCGGCATCAAGAAAAAACTCATTTTACAATGAGCCTGAATTCAACTTGTGCCCTGATGAAATTCGCACGCTTGTTCCTTATCTCATTGA
>Ga0078894_10002986_pt1 | contig 12812 bp, 15 predicted proteins | sample LauGreSu1BDMLBSD_2_FD_67506 | JGI IMG/M metagenome (GOLD analysis project Ga0078894, IMG submission 67506) | Freshwater lake microbial communities from Lake Michigan, USA - Su13.BD.MLB.SD (version 4) (version 4) | ecosystem: Environmental > Aquatic > Freshwater > Lake | place: Lake Michigan...
GATGAAACTGCTTTAAATAGGTACTTTTTAGATCACGAACCTGAAATTGCATTAACCCCTAGTTATCACTATCCAGAGAACTATTCAAATTATGTTGCAAAATGGAGACCGTATAAATTTTCTCCTAAAATTATGCTTCTAGAAAAGAATCATAAGGAAGTGCGATGATTACTTTTAGTCAATTAGGACAATGGGGCAGGCTGGGAAATCAATTATTTGAAGTAGCTACCACTATAGGTCTTGCTTTAAAAAATAACGATTTTTATGGATTTCCTAAATGGAATTATTCTAATTTTTGTAATTTAAAAGACTGTTATTTTGATAATTTAAATATATCAAATATATATCAGGAGCCTTTTTTTCATTATAAAGAGATACCTTATAATCAAAGTTTAGATTTAAGAGGATTTTTTCAAAGTTATAAATATTTTGATGATTATAGATATTTTATATTAGATGCGCTTGTTCCTAATATGCAAATTGAACCAGAAACTGATTTGTGTGGGATTCATGTTAGAAGAGGGGATTATACAAATTTACAAGATTGTTATCAGCAGCTAGATATAAATTATTATAATCAAGCCATGGAAGAAATTAAATCTGATAAATATATTATATTTTCAGATGATATTGAATGGTGCAAAAAACATTTTATTGGTAGCAAATTTGAATTTTCCGAGGGTAAACAGCCGCATGAAGACTTAGCAATCATGGCAAAGAGGTGTGATAATATGATTATTGCAAACTCTTCATTTTCATGGTGGGGAGCATATTTAAATACAAATTTTGGTAAAAAAATCATCGCTCCTAAAAAATGGTTTGGTCCAAAGTTACCTCATAATACTAAAGATTTAATTCCTGATAATTGGATTAAAATATAAGGAAGAATATATATGGAAAATATAGATGCAGAAAATAAAAATCCAATAAATGAAAGTAATTTAATTCATATTAATTCGGATCAGGAACAACTTGATAAGTGGACAAGTGGTCAATATGAAAAACTTCGATACGAATATGATTTAAATTCAAATAGTGTTTGCATTGATTTGGGCGCTTTTCATTGCGAATGGGCGCTAAGCATAAGTGAAAAATATAATAGCCCTACTATACACGCTTTTGAAGCGGTGCCATCAATATTTGAAATAGGTCAGCAAAATATAATTAATAATCCTAATATTAAATTATATAATTATGGGGTAGGTGGTTCTAATTATCAAGCAACGATAAATATCGGACCTGCTCTTGGAGTTTCAACTTCTCTTTTTATTGAGTCAGAAAATAAAATGGAAGTAAATATAAGATCAATTAAAGAAGTATTTCAAGACTTAAACATTTCAAATGTAGATTTAATGAAGATAAACATAGAAGGCAGCGAATATGAAGTCCTAGAATGCCTTATTGATAATAATTTGCATTTAAATATAAAAAATATTCAAGTTCAATTTCATAGACTTGGCGATAACTATCTTGAAAGATACAAAAAAATACAAGAAAATTTATCAAAAACTCATAAATTAACTTATGAATTTGCTTTTATTTGGGAAAATTGGGAATTAATTTGAACAAGAAAAGAGTAATAATATGGGGGCATAAGCTGCATTCTCACACATCTTCTTATGTTCATTTTGGATTCTATAAGGCTTTTAAAGCATTAGGATTTGATGTTTATTGGTTTGATGATAGTGATGATGTTGCAGAATTCAATTTTGACAATTGTATATTTCTAACAGAAGGTCAAGTTGATAAAAATATACCTCTAAATAAAAGTTGTAAATATATTTTACATAGTGGAAATCATGAAAAATATTTAAATTTAAAAAAAATTAATATTCAAATTTTCCATAATTTTATTGAAGCAGACCCTGTTCCAGGAACTCATCCTACTTTTACTACAAAAAATAAAATAACAAAAATTAATCCATATACTTACTTGACTGATGAAACTATTTACCAGCCATGGGCAACAGATCTTCTTCCTGATGAAATTAATTTAGATGAGGCGAGGAATGAATTAAATAATAAAGACTGTATTTGGATTGGTACTTATGGAGACAGGATTAGTGAATATCAAAACAGCATTGAGTTAGATTTATTTTTTGATGAATGTAAAAAAAATAAAATCAATGTAAAAATAATAGATCCTTGGAAAAATCCAGTTTCTTTTGAAGAAAACAAAAAGATGGTCAACGAATCCTTTTTAGCGCCAGCAATTCAAGGTCCTTGGCAAATAAAGCATGGATATGCTCCTCAATGTAGAATTTTAAAAAACATTTCTTATGGTCATATGGGTATTACAAATAACCCTCATGTTAACAATCTTTTTGATAATTTATTGGTGTTTGACCATGATCCTGCTAGATTATTTTATAAAGCAATTGAAAGAAAAAATAATCCAAATATAATTAATGATATAAAATTTTTAATGAATGAAGTAAAAAATAAACATACTTATGCTAATAGGGCAAATGTAATATTGTCCGTGTTGGAAAATTTATGAAGTCTGGTGTAGTTTTATCTGGCAATTTAAGAACTTTTTTTATGCCAAATAGAAAAACAAATATTAAATTAATTGATTCTTTTGTTAAAAACATTTTGGCGCCAAATAATGCAGATTTATTTATTTATGCAGATACAAATGATTTTTATTTTGATGACATTCAGTATTTTTCTACTGATAAAAAAATTGAAATATTAAATAATTATACTTGCAGGCTTCATGATAAAATTAACTTTATTGATTCTGAGAGCGCAAAATTAATTATTTTAAATCAATTTGAAGTTTTGCAACCTTATTTAAAAGAGGTAATAGTAGAGACACCTTATGATATAAATAAAGATATTAAATTTAATAATATTAATAAGTTGAATATAACTGGAAATAATCCAGCTTTAATTGTGCATCAGCTAAGAAAATTGAAATTAGCTTATAATTTACTTAAAAAGTATGAAGAAGAAAATAAATTTAATTATGATATTTTATTAAAATGGAGATTTGACAATTCTTCTGATGAAAATTTTTACTTTAATTCTTATAATTTTAATAATGTAGATATTTATGTCCCAGGAATACACTCTCCAATTATTTATGATTTTTATGCTTTAGGAGAGAGAAGAATTATGGATTTATATTTTTCTTTATATGATAGAATTGGTGATTTTTTATCTGAGGGCAGAGTATATATTTGTAGTCAGTGCAAATATTTTGGATCTGAAAACGATCATAAATGTTCCACAGACAATGAAATATATGAAATATCTTTATCCGTAGAATATCATCTGTTTAAAATATTTAAAGAAAATAATGTTAAACTAGCAAATGCTAGCTACCCATCTTCTCCATATAGGTATAATGATAATAATTTATCTATTGATAAATTTATGAAAAATTTAAATATAAACGCCACAGTAATTACTTATAATCCAGGAAATGGATACTATGAAACCTCCTATAATAAACAATAATAATGAAGCTCCTTTTATTATAGGGATTGCCGGTGAATCCGGGGTGGGCAAATCTACCTTGACGGAGGTTATTTCTTTATATTATGGAATAGAGGATGTAACTATTTTAAGCACAGATGATTTGCATAAATGGGAAAGAAATGATCCTGCCTGGGATAACATTACTCATTTAAATCCAGATGCAAACAATTTATTTTTAGGAGATGAGCATTTAAAAGAATTGTCGCAAGGAAATTCAATTTATCGATCTGTTTATAATCATAAGACTGGTAAATTTAATGAACCAATTCAGATTCTTCCTCAAAAAATTGTAATAAATGAAGGGCTGCACGCTTATTATACGGATTTTAGTAAAAAAATTACTAATTTAAAAATATTTGTAAATACTGATGAAGACTTGAGAGTCCATTGGAAAATAGTGAGAGATACTCAGGAAAGAGGGTATACATATGAAAAAGCAATGCAGGCAATAAACAAAAGAAAAAAAGACGGTGAGCTAATTAAAAATTCTCAAATAAATTCTTCTGATATAATTATTAATCTTTCTTTAAAAGAAAAAATTCAAAATATTGGAGATAAAGATGAAGAAATTGCTATTGATTTAAATGTTGAAGACAAGACTAATCAATACTTTTATCTTTGTAAATTTATTAAGAACTATTTTTTAAATTTAAATAATTTTATAAAAATATCCGAGAGTTTTGGCAATGATATTGAATATTGCCAAGATACTGGTGGTAATATTTCTTTTAAAATTTCGGACGAGTATTTATTAATAAAATCTTCTGGATATTCTTTAAAGAATATTTTTAAAACCAAAGGTTTTTCTGTTTTTAATTTTTTAAAATTTAAAAATAACAATATTAGCAGCGATTTTCAATTAAACAATTTGTTATCTGACTGTTTGCCTTTTTATTACTATAAAAAACCATCTATGGAAACAGGATTTCATGCAGTATTAGATACATACATCATACACCTCCATCCCATTTATATTACTTTTCTTTTGTGCTTAGAAGAATCTATAGAAATAATTAAAAATTTATATTCAAGCTATAATTATCAATATGTTGAATATAGCTCTCCAGGATTTTATCTTTATGAAAAAATAAAATTAAAGTCTGAAAAAAGTAAAATTTATTTTTTAGAAAATCATGGTATAATCGTATCCTCGAATAATATTGAGGAATCGGTAAATATTTTAAAAGAATTGAACAATATTGCCAAAAACTTTATCATAAATAAAAACAAAATAAAAAAATTTAAGTTAAATTTAAATAAAAACATAAAAAATAAAAATAATTTTTTATTTCCAGATGCAGTTATATTTAATGAAAATTTGAGTAAAAAAGAAACTTTGCTTGTTCATGATTATATTATAGAGCATGGACCTAAAATAGGAAATTTAAGATATTTAAAAGAAGCAGATGTTTTATATTTAAAAAATTTAGAATCTGAAAAATATAGGAAAAGTTTATGAAAGTAATTATACCCATGGCGGGCACGGGGGATAGATTTGTTAAGAAAGGCTATGTTGACCCCAAGCCTTTAATTAAAGTTAATCAAGATCGTATTATTAAATATATTTACGATATGTTTGATAAAAATGATGAAATTATTTTTATTTGTAACGAGGGTCATATAAAAAATACTAATATGAAGTTCATTTTGGAAGAAATGGTTCCAGGATGTAAAATTTTTACTATTCCAAATCATAAAAAGGGACCGGTATTTACTTTATTAAGTTTAAATATAAATGAAATAATAAATGATGATGAGGAAGTAATTATTTGTTATTGTGATAATCCTTATTTATGGAATTATAGTCATTTTAAAAATTGGGTAAAAGAAAATGATAGTGATGGATGTATCTTGAGTCATATAGGCTTTCACCCTCATCGATTAAGCCCCACTTTTATGGCGCACATAAAAGAAAATAATTTATTAGTTTCTGAAATTAAAGAAAAAGAGCCTTATACAAACGATCCTGTAAATGAACATGCTTCTACTGGAACTTATTATTTTAAAAAAGGATCTTATATTAAAAAATATTTTAAATCTTTGATGGATTTAAATATTAATTATAATGGAGAATTTTATGTTACTTTGGTATATAATCTCCTAATAAAAGACAGTTTAAAAGTTCATTGCTACCCAACTGATTTTGTAACTGTGTTTGGAACGCCAGAAGAGGTGGAAAATTTTGAGGCGTGGCAAACTTTATTAAATAGCACCCAAGTTAAAAGTGAAGAAGATTTGATCAAGACTTACAGATATTGGAAGGCATATAATGAGGCGAGAAGTTCACAGTAAGAATAATACAAATCCAGTTGCATTTGTTGATATTGATGAGACTATTTGTTTCTATGAATCAGATAGAGTCTATGAAGATGCAGTTCCAAATTATGAATATATAAATAAAATAAATAAATTATATGATTCTGGTTGGAAAATTATATACTGGACAGCTCGTGGAAGCTCTGATGTCAATAACATTGAAAGATTAAATTATTTAAGAGACCTGACCACAAATCAATTAAATTTATGGGGTGCAAAATTTCATGAAGTAAAAATGGGAGATCAAAAACCTTTATATGATCTCATTATAGATGACAAAGCTAAAAGAATAGAAGAGATATGATTTATAAAGAAGAAGAATTAAATAAAATTCCAGACTTACATGCCAAAGCCTTGCATTATGTTTTTGAAAATGATTTGGTTAAAGATGATGGTCTCTGGCTAGAGTTTGGGGTCCATGCAGGTGGAACAATTAACAGAATGGCAAAATATACTTCTAAGAGTATAATTTTTGGATTTGATAGTTTTGAAGGTCTTCCTGAAGATTGGTCAGGTAGAATAGAGCCAAATAAAGTTACTTATCCTAAAGGAGCTTTTTCTTTGGGTGGAAAAATGCCACACGTAGCGCCAAACGTGAGCTTAATTAAGGGCTGGTACAAGGACACTTTGCCGGAATTCATTAAAAATAATAATACAGGCATCTCTTTTATTCATGTTGATTCTGATATTTATTCGTCTGCAAAAGACATATTTTTTTACACAAAAAATAATATTAAAAATAATTGCATTATTGTTTTTGACGAATTGGTTGGGTATAACAATTTTGAAAATCATGAATGGAAAGCCTGGTGGGAGTTTGTCGAAAGTAATCATATTGAATTTGAATGGATTGGTGGAAATAAATCTGGAATGATTAATTATACCATTGATAAACAATTTAGGTTTGATGGGGATAGACCTGACAATGAAAATGTTTCGCCATCGATTGAAAACGTCGCAGTTAAAATTATAAAAAATCCACAATTTAGAGGGTAATTATGTCATATGTTCTAATTTCTCATAGAGGAAATGTTGACTGTAGTTATCATCAAGAAGAAAACAGCCAGGACTACATTCAAAAAGCTATAAATTTAGGCTATGATGTCGAAATAGACGTTAGAAAAATAAATGATAAATTATTTTTGGGACATGATACTCCAGATTATGAGGTGTCCATAGAGTGGTTATTAGAAAGAAATAATAAATTATGGATACATACAAAAAATTTTGAAGCATTAAGTTTTTTAATAGATTTTAATTTAAAAACTTTTTATCATCAAAAAGAAAATCATACTATTATTAATAGTTGTAATTTAATTTGGTCTCATGAATTATCTGAATCTAATGAAAAATCTATAATACCTTTACTATCTTTAGAAGATATTAATAATTTTGATAATAAAAAAGTTTATGGTATTTGTTCTGATTTCATTTCATTTTTAAACAGGAAATAATATGAAAATAGCATTGTTAATCTCCGGTCTTCCAAGATGGGTAGAAAAAGGATTTGAAAATATTAATAGGACATTAGTTCAGCCAAATAATCCTGATATTTTTATTCATACTTGGAATGATTTGGATGGGACTTTAAATTATCCTATAAATGAATTATATAAGCCTAAAGTTTTAAAATCAGAAAATCAAAAAAAATGGACAAATTCTCATATGAATTTGGACCGTATGATGGCATCTCATGCTCGAAGCTATGCAAGAGATAAATTTGTAGAAATGCTTTATAGCTCTTGGTACAGTATTCAACAAGCCAATCTATTAAAAGAGCAGTATAGATTAGAAAATAACTTACAATATGATTATGTTATTCGTGCGAGATTTGATTTATATTTTCATGACGTTGTAGATTGTAAAAATTATTCTCCTAAAGCATTGAACGTTTCTAATAAGTGGCTTCCAGATTTGGAAATGACGGATGATAGATTTGCTTTTGGATCTAATGAAATTATGAATGCTTACGCTTCTGGTTTTAACTTTTTAGATTTTATTCAAAGTAAAAGACATTTATCTGATGGCATTTTTTGTGGCGAAACTTTGGTATATGAAGTGTGCAAAATGTCAAATATTGGAGTAAATAAAATTACCAATTTAACTTGTGATAATCTGAGTCATTTAATTGCAAAAGGTGCGGTTTAATATGTCAAGACAGAAGGTGGCAATATTTTTAAATGGAAATCATGGCGATGTCATGACTGCTATGTCTGTGTTAAAATACAAGGACATTATTTGGGAAAATAAAGATATTGTTTGGTTTTGCTCAAAAAATCATGCAGACGTCTTAAAATTTGCCCCTGTAGAAGTTAGAGAATGGGAAGACTTTACAGAACTTATTGTGAATAAAAATCCAGATAATACTTTAAGACATGATCTTAAAGTTAAATTTTCGTCATTAGACGATATAGATATTGGATATTTTCCTGCTCCTTGGATGTATGAGCCATCAGACCCTAATAGAAATGGAATTGATTATCCAAATATTTCTAAGCGTGTGTTTGGTATAGATCCTTCTTGGGCTTGGCATCCGACCTTATACTTTTCTGAAGAGGAAAGGCAAATGGTAAAGGATTTTTGTTCTAAGTTGCCGTATTCAAAAACAATTATGATGGAGACCGACTGCAGATCAAGTCAATCTACCTGGGATGATTCTATGACTCAAGAAACAATGAGAATTTGTAGGGAAAAATTAGGTCCATGTAATTTTATTTTTGCATCTGCGGAAAAAGATATTTCCAAATTTTTAGATGGTCATAGCTCGGTTTCATGTTCTCATTTTACAGTTAGGCAAACTGCATTGGTGAATAATTATAGTGATTTATTTATTGGTTTATCAAGTGGAATATCTGTAGCAACAAGCTGTTGGGATAACAAGCCTACTCCTAAAATACAATATACTAGTAATTTTGCTTGTAGTACTGTGTCTTTGGCAAATGGACCAATAGAACTTATTGAAATACATGCTTTGCCTAATCCTAAAAATAGATACTATGAATCTTTAAGAAAAGTTTTAAATACAATTTAATTGTAAAAAGGTTTTATGATAGAATTATTTAGTTTGGGCGAACTTTATGTATCCGATTTCATTTCTACCGACGATCAGCCTCGTGGTGGAAAAGTTGAAATGAAGATGATGCTTACTGATGATGGTAATGTTCGACTGGAAAAAAGCGCCCCATTAGATACAATGTATGGTAAATATTGGTATCGTTCAGGTACAAATTCTTCTATGAAAGAAGAGTTGAAATCAATTGTTGATTCTATTCTCAAAGTCAAAAAAACAAAAGAAAATGATATTTGGCTTGACATTGCCTGTAATGACGGCACTTTATTAAGTTTTGTACCAAATAATTTGATTAAAATAGGTATAGATCCCGTAGATGATTCATATAAAAAAGAATCTGAAAAACATGCCAATGTAATTGTTCAAGATTATTTTACTGCAGATAATTTTAAATCTACAAAATATGGATCTTTGAAGGCAAAAATTGTTACTTCAATTGCTATGTTTTATGATTTGGAAAATCCAGATGTATTTATAAATGACATCTATGATGTTTTGGATGATGATGGTCTCTGGGTCTTACAATTAAGTTATACCCCTCTTATGATTGAACAAATGGCATTTGATAATATTTGTCATGAGCACATTTATTATTATTCATTATTTAATTTGCAAAAGTTATTTCAAAAAAATAAATTTAAGATAGTAGATTGTCAATTAAACGATACTAACGGCGGCTCTTTTAGAATATATGCAATGAAAGATGTTGGAGACGTAAAGACATTTGCAAACCAACCTTATAGAGACGTTTGTGATTTTAGAATTAAATCTTTATTATCTTATGAAAAAGACTTAAAGCTTGATTCGGTAGATACTTGGAGAAATTATTTTAATAAAATAAATGAATTAAAAGAGCAAACGGTTTCTTTTATTAAAAGCGAAAAAGCTAAAGGCAAAAAAATTTGGGGCTATGGAGCTTCTACCAAGGGAAATACTTTGTTGCAATATTTTGGCTTGGATCATACTTTGATTGATGGGATAGCTGAAAGAAGCATATATAAATTTAATCTTAAAACTGTTGGAACCAATATCCCAATTTATTCAGAAGATGAGATGAGAAAAGCAAAACCGGATTATTTATTAGTTTTACCTTGGCATTTTATAAACGAATTTTATCAAAGAGAGATAGATTTCTTGGCAAATGGTGGAAAGTTTATAGTTCCATGTCCTAAATTTGAAATTATAGGTATTAAATGAATTTAGTAATTGGAAGTACTTCTCAACTATCCAATTATTTTCCAAGAGAATATCTTAAAATTTCTTCTAGAGACATTGATTTTAATCAATTAAAAAATCAGAAATGGGATTCAGTATATATAACTTTCGCAGAACAGAGAATTTATGATGAAAATATAGATTATATTTATCCAAATTATTTATATACTTTGGATATTATAAACTCATTATTAGATGCATCAAACAAAATAGTATGTTACACTAGCTGTGAGTTATGGGCTCAATGCGCTGGAAAAATATCTAGCTCAACTGAGCCCAAATTTAGATTAATAAATAATGATTATACAATATCAAAATTATTATTATTTAATAAAATTAAAAATTTAAGAAAATACAATGAGGCGTATAATAAAGTAATCTTTATGCATCCATTTTATTTTAATTCTATTCATAGAAGTAATTATTTTTTATTTGGAAAAATATATGATTCAATTATAAATAAAAAGAAAATTCAAGTTGGCAATTTAAATTTTTATCGAGATATGGTTCATGCTAGTTTTATTGTTGAGCAAAGCATGTCTTCTACTCAAGATTCTGTTGTTGGAGCGGGTAGGCTCTTTAATGTAAGACAATTCATACAAGATCTTTACAAGATTAATAACGTGGATTTTGATTCTTTTGTTATAGAAGAGTCCAAGCATTTATTAGATAATCAAAAATTAATTATGGCAGATGTCGTAAATGATTACACATATGAAAAATTAATTTTTGATACTCAGCAAGAAATATTGAACTATAAATAGGTTTATATGGAAACTATAGGTAATTTAATTGACAAATTAACGGTTGTAAATATTAGAATTTGGATGGCGGAAGATATTAAAAGAAATGCTTCCGCATCAGATAAGGAAATTGCTGACGCAACAAGGCTTACCAACATTGCCAATCAGCAAAGAAACGATTTAATTCAAGAGATTGATGAGCATTTAAATCATATGGTTAATACTGGAAGTCTTCAAAAGTTGTATAAGCAAGGCTCCACGAAGATGTATGGCAAAAAGTAAAGGCTTTTTATGAGGATCTTAATTACAGGCGGGGCAGGCTTTATTGGTAGCCATCTCGCGGATAAGTTGTTACAATTAAATCATGAAGTTTTTGTCCTTGATGATTTGTCTTCTGGTGATTTAAATAATTTATCTTCAAGATGTAAATTTTTTGAAGCTGAAATATGTGATAAAAATTCAATTTCGGAAATTTTTGAAAAAATTAAACCAGATGTTGTTTATCATCTAGCAGCGCAGATTAATGTAAGAAAATCTATTACCGATCCTGTTTTAGATGCAGAAATTAATACTATTGGAACATTGAACATTTTAAATGAATGTGTTAAACATAAAGTTGAGAAAATTATTTTCTCTTCTTCTGGTGGGGCTATTTATCGAGATGATAATGATTTTCTTAAAACAGAAAATTCTGTAATTCAGCCAGCTTCTCCTTATGGAATTTCTAAATGGACAGGCGAGCAGTACATTAAATTCTATAAAGAAATTTATGGTTTAGACTATACAATATTGAGATTGAGTAATGTCTATGGACCAAGACAAAATAGCAAAGGAGAGGCTGGTGTTATTTCTATATTTATTAATAATATTAAAGATAATAAGTCTCTAACTGTTTTTGGCACTGGGGAACAAATAAGAGATTATATCTATGTAGAAGATGTTGCAAATGCCATGGAGCTATCCTTAAGAGTGTCTGGTATATTTAATGTTTCTACTGGAAAAGAGACAACAGTTAATCAGCTTGTTAATAAAATATGTTTAGAATTTAATTATGACGCCGTAACATACGCTCCCAAAATTGAAGGTGAATTATTTAGAAATTGTCTATCTTCTAAATTGCTGCAGTCTTGTGGGTGGCAAGCCATGCATGACATAGATTCAGGGCTCAATAAAACAATAAAATATTTTAAAAATAATTGAAAGAAATTATGAAGAAAGTTTTAATTACTGGCGTTACTGGTCAGACAGGATCTGTTTTAGTTGAAAAATTTTTAGAACAAAATTTTCAAGTTCACGGAATGATTAGAAGAAATTCTAATTTTAATACTAGAAGAATTGATCATGTTTATAATCATCCTAATTTGAAATTATTTTATGGAGATTTAGCAGATTATGGCTCTATTTGTTCAGCTGTATCTGATTTAAAACCAGATTATTTTATTAATTGCGGTGCTCAATCTTATGTAAAAGCATCTTTTGATATTCCTGAGTATACATTTGATATTGATGCTACTGGAACTATCAGATGTCTTGAGGCAATAAGAAAGTTTAGTAAAAATACTAAGTTTTTACAATGCTCCACTTCAGAGTTATATGGTTCTACTCCGCCCCCTCAAAGCGAAGCTACGCCATTTCATCCACGTTCTCCTTATGGAGCTGCAAAAATAGCCGCTTATTGGGCAGTAGTAAATTATCGAGAAGCATATAATATGTTTGCTGTTAACTCGATTTCGTTCAACCATGAAGGGGTGAGACGCTCTGAGCATTTCGTTACTCGCAAAATTACCCGAGCAGCTACTAGAATTAAACTTGGTCTTCAAGATAAATTAACTCTTGGAAATCTTGAAGCTAAAAGAGACTGGTGCGACGCTCGTGATATTGCTCGCGGTCAAATGATGATGTTAGATTCTGATGTTCCAGACGATTATGTTTTATGCTCTGGCAAGTCTCGTTCAGTAAAAGAATTTGCTGATATTGTTTTT
>Ga0078894_10002988_pt1 | contig 12800 bp, 12 predicted proteins | sample LauGreSu1BDMLBSD_2_FD_67506 | JGI IMG/M metagenome (GOLD analysis project Ga0078894, IMG submission 67506) | Freshwater lake microbial communities from Lake Michigan, USA - Su13.BD.MLB.SD (version 4) (version 4) | ecosystem: Environmental > Aquatic > Freshwater > Lake | place: Lake Michigan...
AGCCGACCGTCCTGATCGGCACCAGCACCCAGCCGGGCACCTTCACGCGCGAGGTGGTGGAGGCGATGCGCGCCTACTGCCGCCGCCCCGTGATCTTCCCGTACTCGAATCCGACGTCGAAGGCCGAGTGCACCGCCGAGCAGGCCTGGACCTGGACCGACGGCGACGCGATCTTTGCGGCGGGATCGCCGTTCGCGCCCGTCACGCTCAACGGCCGCGTGCTGATACCGGGACAGGGGAACAACGTCTACATCTACCCCGCGGTGGGCCTTGCGGTGTTCGCGACCGAGGCATCGCGCGTGACCGACGAGATGTTCCTCAAGGCTGCCGAATCGCTCGCCGCGCGCACCAGCGATGCGGAGCTTTCGGTCGGGCTCATCTACCCGCCCATCGACCGCATCCACCAGTCCGCGGTCGACGTCGCGGTCGATGTCGCGCAGCTCATCTTTGCCCGCGGGCTCGCGCGCGTGGAGCGCCCGCGCGACCTCGACGCGTGGATCCGCGCGAAGGTCTACAACCCCGCGTACTGAGGTTGGCCGCTAGAGCTCGAGCGCGGGGTCGGGCGCCTGCCTCGACTTGCGAAGGCGGATGATGATCGCGGGAATGCCGAAGGCGAGCATGAACACGATGCCGCACACCGAGCCGCAGATGCCGAAGGCGACCTTTCCGATGGCGGTGAGGCCGTTGACGACGACGTCGATCTGCGACTGGTCGCCGGCGCACACCATGATCGCGGCGGGGGTGGCGGAGCCGTCGGCCGTCTGCACCTCGATGGCGTAGGTCTCGGCCGTGCCGACCTTGAACCATCCGAGCAGCTCGAAGGCTGCCGACGGATTGCGTGGCATGTTGGAGGCCTCGACCTCGACGGCATTGCCCGCTGCATTCGTGACCTTGACCGTGTAGGCGACGCTTGCAGGGGGCCGGCCGATGCGCTTGTCGCCCACGGTGCCGTCAGGAGAAATCAGGACGAGCGCGCCGCCCTGCTCGAGCGGAACCTCGATGCGTCCCGGCGCCTCGAAGCTCTTGGCGTTCGTGAGCAGCTCGTTGACCTCGCGGTCGAAGTCCGAGACAGCCGTGCCGGCGTTCGAGGTGAACAGGCTCGCGAGGCTGATGATCAGGATGATCAGCCCCATGAGCGCGAGGCCGAGGAGCAGGATGGGAAGGCAGCTTCCACGGCGTGGGCGGTGCAGCGCGTTCGTCATGGGGGCAGCGTACCCTCGACTTCGTGCCCGTGAAGCGCCAAGGATGTTCGAGCCGATAGGGGGTGCGCCGCGGAGCGGCGGCGCTGTGCCTTGGTCGTGGCGGGCAGGCGCGTGGGCGTTCGGAGAACGGAGGGTCTGCGTCATGGGTCCATGCTCGGTTGGAGGGGGCGTTCGCCTCAGGGTCCTTTCACTGCTGTCGGCGCTCTGCGCGCTGGCCGTGGGGTGCCAGACGGTGCCCGAGACCGGGCGGTCGCAGTTCGTCATGCTGTCGGCTGCCGATGAACGGCAGCTTGGCGCGGCGGCCTACGACGAGCAGCTGAAAGGCGCGAAGACGATCACGGCGGGCGCCGACTACGAGCGCGTGCAGCGCGTGGGTGCGCGCATCGCGGAGGCGAGCGGACGGCGCTACGGGGCGGCGGTGGCGGACTTCGAGTGGAAGTTCGCGCTGATCGACACGCCCGAGGTGAACGCCTGGATGCTCCCGGGCGGCAAGAGCGCCGTGAACACGGGTCTCCTGCGCGTGGCCACGAGCGACGACGAGCTGGCGGTGGTGATGGGGCACGAGGCAGCGCACGCGATCGCGCGCCATGGCGCCGAGCGCATCTCGCGCGGCATGGCCACGCAGGTCGTGTTCGGGGTCGTCCTTGCGACGGGCGAGGTCGATCCGCGGCTCGTGGGCGCGACGGCGGTCGCCTACGGGGCGCTTGGCGAGACGGCGTTCAGTCGGCGCGAGGAGAGCGAGGCCGATCACATCGGGCTGCTGATCGCGGCCGACGCGGGCTACGACCCGCGCGCGGCCGTCGGATTCTGGCGCAAGATGTCGGCGCAGGGCGGCGCGAGTCCGCCCGAGTTCCTGTCGACGCACCCGAGCGGCGAGACGCGCGCCAAGCGGCTGGACCAGCTGATGCCCGAGGCCGTGCGCGTGTACGAGGCATCGAAGGGGCGGCCGCGTTGAACGCGGAGGGGTCGTCTGCCGCGTCTGCCGGCGCGCGTGCGGAGGTGAAGGCCTCCGTGAGCGCAGGGGCGCTCACGGTGACGATCGGCGGCGATCTCGTGCTCGACACCGTGGCGGGCGTGCACGAGGAACTGCACCGCGCCCTGCAGGCGCCGCTGGCGCGATCGCCACGGTCGATCCGGCTTGAGCTGGCGAGCGTGGCGCGGATCGACGCGGCCGGCGTGGCGGTCGCGGTGCGGCTGCATCGGTTTGCGAAGTCGCTCGGCGTGCCCATCGAGATCGCGGGCGTCGAGGGAGATCGCAAGCTGCTCGTCGACCTCGCGCTGCGCGGGCAAGACCCGGTGGCACCTGCGCGCCCGCTTGGATTCGTGCGCGAGGTGGGCCAGGCCGCCGCGGGCGTCTGGGAGATCCTCGTGGACCTCCTGCGCTTTGCGGGCGAGGTGACCGTGATCGCGCTGCAGATCGTGCGGCGGCCGGCGCTCCTGCGCTTTCGCGACACGATCGCCGCGATGGCGCGGCATGGCACCGATGCGGTGCCGGTCGTGGGGCTGCTCGGCTTCCTCATCGGCGCCATCATCGCGTTCCAGACCTACGACCCGATGGCCAAGTACGGCGCCAAGCTGCAGGTGGCCGACGTGGTCGCCGTGTCGATCGTGCGCGAACTCGGGCCCCTCATCACGGCGATCATCCTCGCGGGCCGCTCGGGCAGTGCGTTCGCCGCGGAGATCGGCACGATGAAGGTCACGCAGGAGCTGGACGCGCTGCGCACGTTCGGCATCGATCCCGTGCGATTCCTCGTGATCCCGCGCATGCTGGCCACGGTGGTGGTGACGCCCATGCTGGCGGTGTATGCGTCGATCCTCGGCGTGCTCGGTGGCTTCACGGTGCTGGGGCCGAAGGGGATCACCTTCACGCAGTACCTCGTCGAGGTGCGCGACGTGCTCACGATCGGCGGCTTCCTGCAAGGGCTGGCGAAGGCGGCGGTGTTCGCGCTGCTCGTCTCGGCGATCGGCTGCCTGGCGGGCATGCGCACGGGGCAGGGGCCTGGCGCCGTCGGCCTGAGCACCACCCGCGCGGTCGTCGCGGGAATCGTGGCCATCATCGTGGCCGACAGCATCCTCGGATCGTTCTTCTACACGCTGGGAATCTAGGCCTTGCCGCGCACCGCACCATCACCGAGCCAGCAGCCCGCCCCGGCGGGCGATGTGGTGATCGCGCTGCGCGGCGTGTCGATCGGCTACGGGACGCGCGCCATCGTCGAGGGCATCGACCTCGACGTGCGGCGCGGCGAGATCCTCTTCATCGGCGGCGGATCGGGCTGCGGCAAGACCACGCTGCTTGCGTCGATGAACACGCTGCGTCCGCCGCTCGCCGGCAGCATCGCCATCGACGGCATCGAGATCGCGGGCGCCGACGAGGACACGCTGCAGCGGGTGCGGCGGCGCTTCGGGATGATGTACCAGCTGGGCGCGCTCTTCGGCGGCATGACGCTGCTCGAGAACGTGCGGCTTCCGCTCGAGGAGTTCACGCGGCTGCCGCGGGACGTCATGGACGACGTCGCACGCGCCAAGCTCGGGCTCGTCGGGCTCGCCGCGCACGCGGGCAAGAAGCCTGCGGAAATCTCGGGCGGCATGCAGAAGCGCGCTGCGATCGCGCGCGCGCTTGCACTCGATCCCCCGATCGTGTTCCTCGACGAGCCGAGCGCGGGCCTCGATCCCGTGACCAGCGCCGACCTCGACGCGCTCATCGAGGCGCTCAACCGCATGCTCGGCACCACCTTCGTGGTGATCTCGCACGAGCTGGCGAGCATCTTCGCCATCGGGCACCGCTTTGCCATGCTCGATGGAGCGCGGCGGCGGCTGGTGGCGCTCGGCCCGCCCGCGGAGCTGCGCGATCACAGCGACGATGCATGGGTGCGGCGCTTCCTGAGCCGCACCGCCAGCGGAGACCAGACATGAGTCCATCGACGGAAATCAAGGTCGGAACGTTCGTCATCGCCTCCGCGGCGCTCGCGCTTGGCGGCGTGATCGCCCTCGGCTCCGGCAAGTTCTTTCACGAGACGCAGATCCTCGAGACCTCGACGCGCGAGTCGGTCGACGGCCTTCAGATCGGAAGCCCCGTGAAGTACCGCGGCGTGCCGATCGGCGAGATCGACGCGATCTCGTTCGCCGACCGCCTCTATCCCGGCAGCGATGACGACGGCAGCTCGGAGTTCGACTACGGAAGCCCCGTGGTGATCCGCATGAAGGTGCGCCTCGATGTGTTCGGGCCAGGGCGTTCCGAGCAGTTCACGAAGGACATCGAGCGCGGCGTGGCCAAGGGACTGCGCGCGCGCATGCGGTCGGCGGGACTCACGGGCGGTCTCTTCGTGGAGCTCGACATGGTCGACGCGCACGAGTACCCCGAGGTGAAGCCGCCGTTCCTGCCTGATTTTCCCTACGTTCCCAGCGCTCCGAGCCGCTTCGACGAGGTGCTCGCCATGCTCGAGCGCATCTCGGGCAGCCTCGGGCGCGTGGACTTCGAGGGAATCGGCGCGGGCATGAAGGAGACGGTCGACTCGCTCAACCGCGTGCTGAACGGTCGGGTGGAGACCATGCTCGCGAACGCCGACGGCTTCATCGCCGAGCTCGGCAAGTCGAACGCGATGCTGCAGAAGCTGCTCTCCGATCCGCGGCTCGAGAGCGCGCTCGACAACACGGCGGCGATGTCGGCCGACCTGCGCGCCACCTTGCCGGCAACGGTGCGTGAGTACGGCGAGTTCGGCGCGGAGCTGAACACGCTGGTCAAGGCCGAGGAGCACGACCTGCGGCGGTTGCTCGCCGCGCTTCGCCAGACCGCGGAGAACCTCGAGAATCTCACCGATCGCGCGCGGCAGGATCCGCCGCGGCTGCTGTTCTCGGCGCCGCCCCGCAAGCTGGCGCCGGGGGAGATCGAGCCATGAACGGACACGACACGATCGCGGTCATCGCGAGGGAGCAGCGCATGGAACAGCGCGTGGAGCAGCGCATGGAACAGCGCATGGAGCACGAGCCTCACGCCATCGGTCCGCGGCGATGCCGCTGCAGCGCCGGTCGTCTCGCGCGGCTGGCCCTCGCCTGTGCAGCGGCTGCGGCCGTCGCCGGATGTACGGTCTTCGATCGCGACGCGCCGACGGCCTCGCACTTCCTGCTGGCGCCGCCGACGCAGGCCAAGGTCGACGGTGCGTCGCTCGGAAGCGTGCTGGTGCGGGGCGCCTCGGCGGTACGCCCGTTCGATGCGCAGGGATTCGTCTATCGCCTGAGCAACGGTCAGTGGCGCATCGACGCCTACAACGGATTCCTCGCGAGCCCGCCCGACATGGTCACCGAGGCGCTCACCAAGGCGTTCGCCGAGTCGGGGCGGTTCAGCGTGGTCGCGGACGCCGGGCTTGGCACGCAGACCGACCTCACGCTCGAGACGGTGGTGGAGGAGTTCTACGCGGACTTCACCGACCGCGCCGCGCCGATCGCCGTGGTGCAGTTGCGAACGTATCTGCTCGACCGGCGCACCGGCCGCGGCGAGGTGCTGCGGCAACTCGACGGCAAGGCCTCGGAGCCACTGGTGGACGGAACCCCGAAGGCCGTGGTCGACGCGCTGTCGAAGGCGACCGCGGAGGCGATCGCGGGCATCGTGGGGCAGCTGCCGGCGACCCCCGAGGGCTTGCGCGGCGGCGCCCGTTGAGGCGGTGCCGCGCGTTGGCCGCCGAGTTTGCGGACATGGAGGCTGCATCCGCGATCGAAGTTCGGGCGCGATGGGTGAATCGCCGCTGCGCTGCCCGCGAAGCCTGGCCGAAGCGTTTACGCTCCTCGATCCATGTCGACCGGTTCCTTCCAGCGCCCCGTGCCTGCAGACGACGCCTCGCGCGTGGTCACGCGCGCGGTGCTGGAGCTGGCGCTCCGCGTCGAGTCGACGCCACTGCCCTCCGAGGGTGAGTTCGCGCGCGTCGAGGTGCCCGTCGATCCGACGGATCTCCTGCAGTGGCTCCGCGGCGCACCGGTGGGCGAGCGGCGCTACTTCCGTGACCGCGCCTCGAAGCTCGAGATTGCGGGCGTGGGCGCGGCGGTCTCGTGCGGCTTTGGCGAGCACGAGCGCTGGAGCGCGGTCCCGGCGCGTTCGAGCGGAGCGCGCGCGAGCGCCTGGTTCGTGTCGCTTCCCTTCGACGCCGCGCGCGCACGCGACGGTTCGTGGACGCGGTTCGTGGCCCATCCGAGTGTCCTGCCTGAGTTCGAGCTTCGCCGCGACGTCGACCAGCATGTACTCGCCGCGCATGTGACAGCCCGCACCGATCGCGGTGCGCTGGCGGCGCGCCTGCGCGCGATGTCGACCCCGCCATCGGAGTGCGTCGTCGAGCCAGCGCTCGTGCGGCAGTCCGACGGCACGGGAGAGGCCGAGTGGACGCGCGCGGTGCGTGCGGCGCTCGAGCGCATCCGCTCTGGCGCGCTTCGCAAGATCGTGCTTGCGCGCACGCGGCGCTACATCGCGAGCGGTGCGCTCGACCCCGTGGCCGTGCTGGCGCGCCTCGCGGGTCGCGAGGCGCGTGGTTTCCGCTTCCTGGTCGAGGCGGGCGCTGGCCACGCCTTCCTGGGCGTGACGCCCGAGCGGCTCGTGCTCCGATCCGGCCGCGTGGCGCGCAGCGAGGCTGTGGCCGGCACGAGGCCGCGCGGTGTCGATGGCGTGGCGGATCGCTTGCTGGGCGAGTCGCTTCTCGCGAGCGCCAAGGATCGACGCGAGCAAGAGCTTGTCGTCGAGCGCGTGCGCGAGGCGCTCGCGGCCTGCGCGACGAGCCTGCGCGTCGATGCCGAGCCCCGGCTGCTGCGGCTTGCCTATGTGCAGCACCTGGCGACCCGTGTGCAGGCCGAGCTCCGTGCGGGCGTGGGCGATCTCGACCTCGTTCGCGCACTGCACCCGACGCCGGCGGTGGCGGGTGCGCCCGTTGCCGACGCAGTCGCCGCGCTCCGGGACTTCGAGCCGTTCGACCGCGGGCTCTACGCTGGCCCGGTGGGCGTCGTGTCGCGCGACGGTGCCGAGATCGCAGTGGCGATCCGCTCGGCGCGCATCGAGGGCGACACGCTGACCGCCTTCGCGGGCGCTGGCATCGTCGAAGGCTCCGATCCCGCCGAGGAATGGCGCGAGACGGGGCACAAGCTGCTCGCCTTCGAGCGTCTCGCCACCTGATACCTTTCGCGCATGCGCGACGCGCCCAACATCAACATGGCGTGGACCATGCTCGCAGCCGAGGAGTGCTGGCGGCTGGGCGTGCGGCACGTCGTCGTCTGCCCCGGCTCGCGCAGCGCGCCCCTCGCCGTCGCGTTCGCGCGGCATCCGAAGCTGCGCGTGCACATCGCCCACGACGAGCGCGGCGGCGCGTTCATGGCGCTTGGCATCGCGAAGTCGTCGGGCGTGCCCGCGGTGGTGGTGATGACCAGCGGAACGGCCGTCGCCAACGCGCTGCCCGCGATGGTCGAGGCGCGCATGACGCGCACGCCGATGCTCGTGTTTGCGGCCGACCGTCCGCCGGAACTGCGCGATTGCGGCGCAAACCAGGCCATTCCGCAGGCACAGCTCCTCGCGGGCGCCGCGCGCTGGTCGGTCGACATGCCGTGTCCTTCGTCGGAGATCGCAGCGGAGTTCGTGCTGTCCACCGTCGACGAGGCGTTTGCGCGCGCGTGCGGCAGCGCTGGTGCCCAGGGCGGCGCGGTGCATGTGAACTGGCAGTTCCGCGAGCCGCTTGCGCCCGAGGCGCGCGCGTGGGACATCGCCTGGCTCTGGTCGGCGTCGCGTTGGACGAAGTCGCGCACGCCTTGGCGCACGTCGCTTCCCGCGCTTCCGAGCGACGTCGAGATCGACGATGCACTGGTGATCGCAGGCCGCACGACGGCGCGCACCACGGCGTCGCTGGCGAAGTGGAGGGGAACGCTGCTCGCCGACATCACGAGCGGCCTGGCGGGCGCTGGCACCGCTGGCGCCGACCTCGTGCTGCGTGCGGCGCTCGATGGCGCCGGCAATCCCGCGTTGCGCGAGGCGCTGCGGCCGAGCGCGCTTGCGATCGTCGGAGATCCGGTCGTCTCGAAGCGGATGAACGCGTGGATCGCTGCGCAGGAGTGCGCGACGACCCTGTTCGGCGCGGGTGATCCGCGCGTCGATCCCGCGCACCGCGGCGATGCGGTCTACGCAGGCGAGGTCGCGTTCCGCGCCGCGCGCGGGCTCAAGCCTCATGCAGGCTGGAAGCGCGCGCTCGCATGCGCCACACGCGCTGCGGGCAAGGCGCTCGGCGCCGAGCGCGCGCTCTGCGAGCCGACCGCAATCGCCGATGCGGCCGAGGCCTGTGCCGCGCATGCGCACGGCACGGTCTTCTACGGTTCCTCGATGCCGATCCGCGATGCGGACTTCATGGCGATCCCGCAGCCCAAGGGCTGGCACGCCGCCGCGAACCGCGGCGCGAGCGGGATCGATGGGCTCATCGCGAGCGCTGCAGGCCACGCGCACGCGACGGGCGAACCCGTCGTCGCCATCGTGGGCGACGTGAGCGCGCTGCACGACCTCAATAGCCTCCAGCTTGCCTCGATGGTCGAGACGCCGCTCGTGATCGTCGTCCTCAACAACGACGGTGGCGGCATCTTCCGATACCTGCCGATCGCACGGCACGGCGACGTGTTCGAGGCGTGCTTCACGACGCCGCACGGGCTCTCGTTCGCACCGATCGCGAGGTCCTTCGGCCTCGCCGTCGAGACGCCGAAGACGCGCGCCGCCATGGTCAAGGCCGTGTCGAAGGCGCTCGCGCGCGGGGGCGCGACGCTGGTCGAGGTCGTCTGTACGCGCGAGTCGAGCGAGGAGTGCCGCGCGCGCGTCGCGAAGGCCGCGGTCGACGCGCTCGCCCGGGATTTCCGCTGATGCGGCGCGTGACGCTCGTGCATGGCTTCCTCGGTTCGCCCGCCGACTGGGCGGACGTGCTCGCGCGGCTCTCGCCTGGAATCGCATGCGACTGCGTGCCGCTCACCGACCTCGGATGCGGTTCCGTCGACGAAGCCGCGTCGATGCTCGCGCAGCGCCTAGCGCGGAATCCGTGCGACCTGCTCGTCGGCTACTCGATGGGCGGCCGCATCGCGCTCGAGCTCGCTGCGGCGCGCGGTGAACTGGTTCCCCGGCTGCTCCTCCTTGGTGCAAGCCCGGGTCTCGACGATGCAGCCGAGCGCGCGCGCCGCGCCAGCGAGGACGACGCGCGCGCCGCCGAGATCCTTCGCGATGGCCTCGATGCGTTCGTCGAGCGCTGGTACCGCCTGCCGATCTTCGCGCCGTTCACGCGGCATCCGTCGTTCTCCGCGGCGCGTCTGCGCCGAGCGCAGGGCGAGGCCGCGTTCTGGGCTCGCTGCGTCGCAGGCTGCTCGCCAGGCCGCGGAACGCCGCGCTGGAGCGCGATTCCCGCGATCGCGTCGCGCGCCGTGTTTGCCGCGGGCGCGCTCGACGAGCGATATGCTGCGTACGCCGCGCGCGCCCGCGACATGAGCGCGTCGAGCGCGCGCGCCCTGCGCACCGAGATCGTCGCGGGCGCAGGGCATGTCCTGCCGCTCGAGGCCCCCGACGCCTGCGCGCGTCTCATCGAATCGACCCTTCAGCTCACGCCCGAAACCACGCCATGACCACCGCCTATCCCCCGACCAAGCCGACCACCGAGACCGCAGAGAAGATCCGCCCCGCGCTGGCGTGGAAGGAAATCGCGAAGGGCTTTGCCGAGGTCAAGTACCACAAGGCCGAGCGCATCGCCAAGATCACGATCAACCGGCCCGAGGTGCGCAACTCGTTCACGCCGCGCACCGTCGAGGAGATGCGTGCGGCACTGCTCGACGCGAAGAACGACCCCGAGATCGGCGTCGTCATCCTGTGCGGCGAGGGCGAGCGCGCCTTCTGCGCGGGCGGCGACCAGCGCGTGCGCGGCCACGCGGGCTACCGCTCCGAGTCGGGCAGCGAGATGCTCAACGTGCTCGAGTTCCAGCGCGAGATCCGCACCTGCCCGAAGCCCGTCGTCGCCATGGTCGCGGGCTGGTCGATCGGCGGCGGCCATGTGCTGCACATGATGTGCGACCTCACGATCGCCGCGGAGAACGCGCGCTTCGGACAAGTCGGCCCGCGCATGGGCAGCTTCGACGGCGGCTACGGCGCGAGCTACATGGCGCGCATCATCGGCCAGAAGCGCGCGAGGGAGATGTGGTTCCTCTGCCGCAGCTACTCGGCGCAGGAGGCGCTCGACATGGGCCTCGTCAACGTCGTGGTGAGCGTGACCGAGCTCGAGGAAGTGACCGTGCAGTGGTGCCGCGAGATGCTCGCGAACTCGCCCACGGCGCTGCGCGCGCTCAAGGCCGCGATGAACGCCGATTGCGACGGACAGGCGGGCCTGCAGGAACTCGCAGGGATCGCCACCATGCTCTACTACATGACCGACGAGGCAAAGGAAGGAAAGAACGCGCAGCTCGAGAAGCGCAAGGCGGACTTCCGGAAGTTCGCGCCGTGAGCGCCACGGCGCTCGGCACCTGGATCGGCGCGGTCCGTCCGAAGACGCTCGGCGCCTCGCTCTGCCCCGTGCTGATGGGCGCGGCGCTTGCCTGGAACGACGGCGTGTTCGCGTGGCTGCCCGTCGCTGCGGCGCTCGCGGGCGCGTGCCTGCTGCAAGTCGCGAGCAACTTCGCGAACGACCTCTACGACGGACTGCGCGGCACCGACTCAGGCGCGCGGCTGGGCCCGCAGCGCGCGGTCGCGAGCGGACTGCTGACGCCTGCGGCGATGCGGCGCGCGCTCGTGGCCGTGCTCGTCGTTGCCGTCGTTCCCGCGGCATTCCTTGCGTGGCATGCCGGCTGGGCCTTCGCGGCGATCGGCGTGGCCGGTGCGATCTGCGCGGTCGGCTACACCGCTCCGCCCATGGCGCTGGCCTACCGCGGGCTGGGCGATCCGTTCGTGTTCCTCTTCTTCGGCCCGCTCGCGGTCGCGGGTACGCGCGCGGCCTGCGACGGCGAGTGGAGCATCGCCGCGCTCTTCTGCGGCGTTGCGCCCGGCGCGATCGGCGTGGCGCTGCTCGCGACGAACAACCTCCGCGACCGCGCGGGCGATGCCGCGAGCGGCAAGCGCTCCCTGGTCGTGCGCTTTGGCGAGCAGTTCGGACGCGTGCAGATCGCGCTCGCGCACGGGCTTGCCGTGGTGGTGCCGTTCATCGCGTACTTCCTCGGCGTGCCGCGCGGAGCGATCGCAGCCTCGATGCTGGCGCTGCTGCTCGCGCCGATCTCGCTTGCCGTCCTCATGGGCCGCGACGGCGTGGCCCTCAACCGCACGCTCGCGGGGTTCGGGGCGATGCTCTATCTCTATGGCGTCGTGTTTGCGATCGGAGTCCTTGTGAGTGGAGGAGTGCGATGATCGATCCGATCCTTCGTGTGTCCCTCGAGGTGCAGCCGTTCGCGCAGCCGCTCGTGGGCGCCGCTGCGCGCGAGGTCGCGTTCCTGCGCGTCGAGAACGAGGTGACCGGACGCGTTGGTTTCGGCGAGTGCGCGCCGCTTCGGGGCGTGCACCGCGAGACGCTGGACGATTCGCTTGCAGCGCTCGAGGACTGGCTCGACGGCATCCGCGAGACGGACGATCTCCCTCCGAGCGCCGCGTTTGCGGCGTCGTGCGCCATCGCGACAGGCGAGGGCTTCGGGAGCGGCATCGCGCGCGACGCCGACGTGGCCGCGCTGCACGCGGGCGGCGTGGCCGAGCTCACCGACGTGGAGCTGGCGCGGCTGCGCGGCACGAAGTCGCTCAAGCTCAAGATCGGCCGCGCAGCGCCCGCAGAGGAGCGCGCGCTGATCGCGCGTGCGCTGGAGGGGTTGCCCGGCGTGCGGCTTCGGCTCGATGGAAACCGCAGGCTTTCGCTTGCGGATTGCATCGACCTGCTGCGCGGCATCGACCCTGCGCACGTCGAGTATCTCGAGGAGCCGATCGCGAACCCCGCCGAGCTCGGCGATCTCGCCGATGCGACGGGAATGACGCTCGCCCTCGATGAGCTTGTGGCCGACCGCGGCCGCGAGGCGCGGCTTCTTCGCGAGGAACTCGCCCGCTCGAAGCGCGTGTCGGCATGGGTGCTCCGCATGTCGGCGATCGGCTCGCTCGACGCGATCTACGACACGGCGGAGGAGGCGGCCCGGCTCGGATCCGATGTGGTGCTCTCGACCGCGTTCGAGAGCTCGTATTCGCTGCGGCTTGCGGTGCATCTCGCGGCGTCGATTCCCAACGCACGCCGGCCGCATGGCCTCGGCACCGCGCACGTCCTGCTCGGCGACGCCTGCGCATCGGCCGCGGTCTGCAACGGCGTGCTCGCCGGAGGTCCGTTGCCCGTTCCGTTCGCGGAGGCGTGGTCGTGAGGAGTTGCCTGCGTGGCGGGCGCGGCGTGCGTGCGGAGCTCGCGCGATGAGCGACACGGCGGTCGAGATCGTCGATGTGGAGCCCGGCGTCGATCCGTTGCCGCGCTTCGAGGCCGCGTGGTCGCGGGGTGCACGCGTGCTCCCGCTGGGGGGTTCGTTGCCGGCCGCGGTCCGCGACGAGCTCGTCGGACGCGTGCGGGCGATCCGTTGCGATGTTGCTCCGGGCATTGTCCTCGCAACGAG
>Ga0078894_10002989_pt1 | contig 12798 bp, 23 predicted proteins | sample LauGreSu1BDMLBSD_2_FD_67506 | JGI IMG/M metagenome (GOLD analysis project Ga0078894, IMG submission 67506) | Freshwater lake microbial communities from Lake Michigan, USA - Su13.BD.MLB.SD (version 4) (version 4) | ecosystem: Environmental > Aquatic > Freshwater > Lake | place: Lake Michigan...
GATTGCTTACCATGGTACCTTGCTGTTCTTCTGGTACGAGTCTGCAGTAACACCTCCTTCGAGCTCTCTGCCTAGATAGCCAGCGATTGTATCCTCACAAACTTAGTAGTCACTATCGTTGAAGGAGTAACCAACGTTCCAACCAAGAGTCTTGAACTTCTTGCGCTCAATCAGAATAGTATGGAACCAAGCGAGCCCAAAGACTGACTTTCTGAATTCTCTATGTCTGTCACACTTGGTGAACATCTTGCCTTGATTAGCATACAGACGAGACATATTTGCCTTGATGCCACGCGGAGGTTCTTGTGCAATTTTGAGAGATCTTTGCAGTAAAGAGATTGGGAACTGTGGGTGAGGTGATGCTGACAGGAATAATCGGAACTTCTGATTGATCTTCTTCTTGAATAGAGTGTCCATAATCGATTCAAGTTCAGGCAAAAGTCCAATAGATAAATGGCAGTTGCTGAGGAAACACCAAGAACCACTCTCAGCTGACTTGTTGAGAATCTCTGTCGCTTTCTTGCTCTAACCCTTGCCAAGAGAAAGAGAGGTAACCGTTTAGCCTTTTTCAGCTGCGAATCTCATCAATATCTCAGTCGGATCTACACCTGTGGTGAGAACGAAGATTATGGGGAGAGTATGAGTCGACTCAGCAAAGATGTCTTCGATGCTGGCTGGTTTGCTTTGAATGAATTCTTAACTCTTCATACCAATAGAAACAAAGTGACGAATGGCAAAGCAAACTCTGTCGGGTCTGAAACATCTCAAAATAATCATCTTCTTAAGCAAATCTTCGCATTTGGTTTCCCATTCACCTGGAAGTTAAGCATCTTCTGGCATCGGTTTGTCGGAACTGAACCAGTGCTGCCATTCTTTAGCATTCAAATTAACTGCTCCTGGAAGTCCCGCAAAGGAGTCAGGTAAAAGTCTTTCGAGCTCAGTAATGTTATCCCAAGCAGAATCTGTGATCCAGTCCTGGGGTGGCTTTGGCGGTTGACCTTTTCGGTCAAGGACTGTACCACCTCGGAGGAAGAAATCGTATTCTTTGGGGTTAATCTTTCCGTCAACCATTTAAAGTTTAACATACATTTGAAGAGCCAAAAGCAGTTTGTGTCTCTCGAAGAGTGAGCGACAGGCTGAGTTGTAAACGTTAAGTTTGTGAACCTTCATGATAACCTCTGTCCTGTCCTAACTGACAGTGTCTTTAGACTCTTGAATTGACTTTTCAAACAGTGCTTTATACCAGTCTAATGAGAATTAGTACATCGGGTCGATCTTGCTCAAATCGTTCAATACGAAGAACAATGCAGCTGCTCGCCGACCACACGCACGGAAACCTTCACGAGCATCATCAATTCTCTTCATATTTTGCTCTGCGCTTTCAAGTTCAGTTTTAACTCGATCAGATGTTTCCTTTGAAAGCTGAAGTTTTACAACAAGCTCCTCATCCTCAAGCAAGTTGATCTGAGTGTTGTTGAGACGGCTGAGAATGCTGTCCTCGAGATCCAAAATTTGTTGCTTTCCAAGTGTAATAGCGTTAAGCTTCTCGTTTTTCTAAGTTTCAAGGGTGGGAGTTTCAGCTCTGACGACAATTCCGAGACACTGCTCCTCTAGACCTGATTCCTTAACCATGAAGTTGACCACAGTAACCTTCGTAGATATTTCAGGTGTATAATGGGGATTTTGCATCCTTGTGGTGATATAAAGTTGGAACTTAGGATTGTAGTCAATTTCATTTTGTCCGAACTTAACTGAGAATCGTTTTCCAACCTAAATTAGGGACTTATTAAGTACATTGTCGAGTGTTGGGTCTAGGGTCTCGCCAACATCTTAAAGCAGAATCGTGTGTCCCTTTTGAATGGCAATTTCGATACGTTTAAGGTAGTCTGAATCCTTTTGATCGGCAACTTGCAAATTGTCACCCTCCATCTTCTTAATCCACTTGTTTGCTTAAGTTTACGGGTCGATGTTCAGGGCCCAACGAAGGCCTTGTTTTACAAACACACCGTTTTCGGTTGAGAAATCGTCAGTAGGAAGTCCGTCCATCTGCCAAGCTCTAGCCTGGGACTTGCCCGCAAGGAAATCTGAGAATTAGAAATTCTTGCTGTAGGAGACTTTCTCAGCCTTAATTTTAGCTAGCCAGTCTTGATTGAGTTCGTTTCTATAGTCAGACGGGAATGGGCCACAGTAAGACATGAAGGCTGCTGCAAGTATACAATCTCCATTCAATTTTTCGAAACTGTCCTAGAAATCGGCCAGTCTAACTATCCAATTTGCTCTTTCCTCTGCAAGACTTGAAACCAGTTTATCACCGCGGTCAATCTTGGCTTAGAGTTGGTTCAGTTTGTCTTTCAAAGCCTTCATCTCAGCTTGCTTCTCAGTCGAAATGCGATTGAGTTCTGCGAGTCTAGCCTCAAGAATTGCGTATTCCTCAGTGTACTTTGCGAGAGCCTCCTGCATTTTAGCTAGATTAGCCTCAGCCAAAGCTTTTCTTTCACGCTTTGGATTTACAACTTTCAAGCATTTAGCATAGTCCTCGATAGCTCTGACCCACTTGCAGAGCGCTCCTGCTGCAGCTGATTTAACCGTCATGTATTCGGGTGTAAAGGTCGGCTCTTTGGTGTAGGCTTCAATACGTTTTAACGTTTTTTAGTTGATGTTCTCTTTATTGAACTCGAGAATGTTCTTCAAGAAGGCCGTGTCTGAGAGCTCCTTCTTGACGGAGGCCCAGGAAGTGTCCTTTTACAGGAAGACCATCACAGCGCCCATAACTGTGGCGACATCTTCTGGCGGCTTGTTCAATGCCTTCATTTCAGCGATGTACTTTTTGTCAAGGGAGTTGACGGCGTCGTTAGCGGCAATCAAACTCGGCTCAGCCTTTGCAAGCTCGTGGTCAGCGTCGTCGGCGAGTTTCTTCGCGATCTTGGACTCCACCTCGATTTTGGCGCTCTCCTGCTGAATGAACTTGGCTTTGTCGTCAGCAATATCCTGCTCTTTTTTAGCATCAGCCATAATGCTCTGCACTTCGGCACTCTTCTTTGTGACTTCGGCTCTGCTGATTTCAGAGTCGGCGGTCATTTTTTTGACACCTTCTCTTGCATCTTCAAGTCTGCTCAGACCGTTTGACAGTTTTGTAATTTAGGTACCAACTTCCTTGCGCTTGAGTGCAAGAATCTTGTCAAAGCCTTTCAACAACTCAATGAAGTTTGTCGGGGTGACGTAGAAAATCCTTCTCAGTTCTTTCTGCATTTTGTCGGCTGCTTTGAAAGTTGTCGCATGAGCGTAACCACATAGGTTTGCGAGACCTTGTCGTTTTTCGTTTGGCAGGTCGATGTTTCCAAGGAATTTGTTTGCGACCTCAATCAGAGCTTCTTCTGGCCACGCCATGAACCAATCAATAGTAGTGTTGTTGATGAGGGCTGGGTACTGGCGACAGTAGTTTCTGAAGGCTTCGCCGACGGGGCTCATGCAGATTGACAGATGCATGTGGTCTTTGACCCTGTTAAAGAAGAAATCGTGCACTGCGTCCGGGGACTCATTTGTGTTGCCAGCAGCCTTGTAAGCTTTAGCTATTTCCTCACGAACACGGGTAAGCTCGTCGGCAGCGTAGAGGTTCGGCACAATACCAGAGTTTAGCGTGTTCTGAATATCTTCAAGGAAAGACTCCTGCACCACATCGTTATCAGAGAAGATGAAGACAGTCTTAAGCTGCAGTTTGCCTTTATAAGCGGAAAGTTCATACAGGTCTTTCAACTTGGCTCGGAAATCTTTCAACTGGAAGTCCCTTCGGATTTCAAGCTAGTCGCAGTTCATCTTGGCGAGGTAGGCGCTGAGTCTAGTCAAACTGTGACGACCGCTGCCGCCGACTCCAACAAGGAGCACGTGTCCACGCTTCAAGTTGAGCACACGGTAGATCTTTGAAATATGGATGATTGCGTCCTTGAATAACACGATGTCCATCTTTTGGACCTTTGGCTGTCCGTTGTACAGCTCGAGTTTGTTCATCATGTGGGTGCGCAGTTTGTTGAAGTCTGTTACTTCTTCGTAAACCTACATTTCTTCGTCGTATAAGAAGTCCACGAAAACTGCATCACTAGTCTCAGCAGTCATACAGTGTTCTTTGTAGTTCATTTGGAAGTGTTATTCGAGTTACTCGTTCAAAATGGCTTTGAGTTTGTTTTGATCTTCAACTGTGATCAGGCGATCATGGAACACTCGAAGGATTTCATGGCCCCAAAGCTTGATGATTTGCTCCTTACTTTCGTAGAAGTTCTTCTCAGCTAGATACATTCCTTGGAACACTTTGCTAATGTCTCTCATGTTAAAGACGTAGTGAGACTTTGCAGGAGTCGGCAAGAAGTTTTCTGCCAGTGTGTTGAACAGGGCGATCGTAGCAACTGCTAACGGCTCGCACAGCTGCTTAATCTCTTCGTAGAACTGCTAGAACTTAGCACTCGCGAGATTCTCGTAAATTCTCTTCATGTTGCCTTCTGAGGGAATTGTATAGTTAATAACGTGGAACTTTGAAAGCATGCGGTTGCTGATTTCAGCTCTACCACCACCTGGTTTACCCATAGATGCAATGATTTGTAAGTTGCAAATATAGTTCTTAACGACTTTTGAACGATCAAACCAGTACCCATAATCGATCCACTGTCTAATCAATTCAATTGGAGGTTAGGATCCGAAAGTGTCTTTTCTTGGCATGTTAAGATCATCAATGAAGCAAATAGCTTTGAGTTTAGATCCTTTTGGCTGGAATCTGTTCTTCGCACGCCTATCAAACTGAGACTCGATGATTTCTTGGACGCTGTTTGCACTTGTACCAGCAGAGAAGTTAATTGTGAAAGAAATCTGGTTCGTGTCTAGTGTCATTAGAAGACCCTCTACCAGAATAGTCTTGCCCACACCAGAGTGACCAACGAGCAGAATCTGTGAGTCTTTTGCGAGCAGAGCCTAAGTGATGAATCTATTACGCGCAGTATCGACTGTTGGAACCATAATCTCATGGAACTCTTTGCCTATGGGCTTCCAGTTGTTTGGAATCTTTTCTTCCCAAGGTGCCCAGTCTTTCTTCTCCTGATTGATGTAAAATTCGAAGACTGTGTTGCTGTGCGGGAACATCGGCTCGATATCACGGAGGATGTTATCGATCTCTCGACGACTTGCTTCGTCCACAGTAACTCCCACAGACCAAATAATACAGAAGACAAACCACTTCTCTACATAGAACAAGAAGTCAGTGCGGTTCTCTTCCTCTCCTTGCTTAAGTCCAGTGGCAAGGGCGTCAAAAAGATTGCAAAGACTTCTAATGCAGGCCGTTTCTGAAGTTTTGACAAGTTCTGAACAATAAGTCCTCTTTACGGTGAGCACTTTAACAAGGTATTTTGAAATCATCTCGCTGAGGTTAGTCGCATAATCTTCACCGAATTCTTTGCCTTTGGTAAGTATCCACTAGTCGATGAAAGGTCGCCATCCGAGCTCATCATAATCCATATAAATCATACCGGCTCTCGATACTGTAGCGGGAGAAGCGACTGCCAAGTTCTCAATTTCGAAAAGAAGACGAACATTAGGGCTTAGTGCTATACGATCTCCGTTGTTCAAAGTGAGCAGTTTGTTGTCATCGAGAACTGAGTTCATAGACTCAATCCAAAGCGTATCGACTGGTCCATCCAGTACCATCCACCTGTTAACTGTTTGAACGTCGGAACACATTTGCTTCAGTACTGCAGAGCAAATTCCGTCCATCCATTAGGGTGGATTTTGAGAGTTGTCGTAGTAACCGAAGAATTCGTCGACGGAAATTGACTTGGGATTGATAATCTCAGTTCTAACTGGCTTGTAGGTTACTTTATCCTCGTCTTTGCCTTGTTTGACGCGCTCCTCCTAGTTGAGAAGGTTGAGTGCATCCTAAAGAATTTCCCAAGCGCGTGACTTGCCGCTCTGGGTGAGCCCAACAAGCATGTTACCATGACGAGTGACCTTTGACTCGTAAAGCTGCATGATCTTAACGACCAAATTTTCGTTGAGTTGGAGATTTTTTGCGATCAGAGAGTCTTCAATTGCGAGCTGAAGTATGTCCATGTCGACTTGGGGCTCTTCGCAGTCTGGGAATAGATCCATAAAGAGATTATCGAACAAGATGACGTCTTCAGCGATGAACTTTGGCAAGTTCATATCTCTGATTGCCTTGATAATCACAGTAGTTTCGTCAAGATCCGTGCACTCACGTTTAATCCTGCCGGATGCGTTTAGAACAGATTTGACTGCACGCATACCGAAATCGTAATGGTCTTGTTTGGAAAGCTGCTTAAGCATGAGTTCGTAGATTGTTACGACTTTTTTGGCTAGTTCTTCGTTCTTCTTGAATCCCTCGGACATGAGTGTGATTTTGCAAATTGCGTTGAAGTCGGGGACCATCATAGCAACAGGTCGGAAAAGATTGGCTAAATTGTCGGGTAGTTCAGATCTGCCAGCGTAACCAGGATTCATCGTGATAAAGAGACCAGTGTCTTTTGAAACAGCGAAAGTTCGTTCGTTAATGTTGCACTGCTCCTGGTCTCCCTTTTTAATACAGTCCAATATTGACTAAATTTGGGAAGCGATTACAGAAAGCACATCAAGAAGAATTCTGTTAAATTCGTCAAAACAACCCCAAGAGCCTGACATTGCGAGACCTGAGAAGATTTTGCCCATATCGTTGTGGTCCATTTGGTCGGAACAATTTTGAATTACAACGAAGAAGGCCAGATTCTTACCCAAATCTTTTACCGTCTCAGTCTTACCAGTACCGGCAGGACCCTAAGGAGCGCCGCCACGGTATAGTTGAAGGGCGTTAGTAAGAGTCATGTATGCTCTATCTGTGAGAGGCGTGATGACTAGACGACCATTATTGCCTTAGTATTCGTATCCGTAGTCAAAGCGCGCGTTAAGCTGTTCAATCTTAATGTACATCTTGTCGCTTCCATCAGTAAGATCTTTGAAGAATCTGAGTTAAGATTGCCACTCAAAGTGGTTTTCACTGTTTACGCTTTTGTTTGCGGCGATCTTCTCAATAACTTCACGGTTGTGCTCCTCTATAATGATCAAAGCGATAATCTTCTATCGGTCTCTGTAATTAAGGCCCGGCTTCTCAACACACTCTACATACAGTTCTGTTTTTTTCTTGTAGAGGGCGCGCACCTTCTTTAGAGGATTGAGCTCAGGCTTTTCGGACATTGCAATAAGAGCCTAAGTCATTTGACTGGTCCACTCGATCTGTGCTGAAGTGATAAGTACTTGACCTTTTGTGTTTGAAATTATAGTGCCCATCTTGTCTCTATCAGGCAACTTCTTAGCAAGTTGCACCATCGTATTCTGGTAGAAAGAGTGGAAGATTCTTTACAACTATTCTTACATAGACTTAGTAAGTTTTTGGAGCCACATCTCGACTTTGGCGTCAATCTGAACTTGTTGTGCACCGGTGAGTTCAATCTCTTCGCCATCTTGGGAAATCAACTTCTGAATAGTATAAACTTTCTGGAGTCCCTTTCCGGTTGAGATAGCGAACAGTTTGTTGATACCTTCGTAGATCTTCTTTATGTGTTTGTTTATGGGCTCTGGGTCTTTAGCCTAGCCAATGATTTCCAGCAGATCTTCATTTGAAAGGAAGAAGAATCTTGGGAACATGCCTCTCTTGGCCTCCAAGAACTGTTGCAATTACTTTTGGATAGACTCAAGCCCTCGGTTCAGTTCTATTAGAATTTTTAGGAAGTCTTTCACGTTAACGATGAGCGCGCGGTAGCAGTTTTGCTCCTTGTTGATACGAACCATCTCGCCCTTGAAAATACCGTTAATCTTTAAGAACGCGGCGCACTCTTTAGCCAACTGCTTCGAAAGGTCGGGCTGGCCTTTGAAAATACTTTCCAGATATAACCATTTTCCCTGTACTTGAATCAAGAGTTCAAGAGTTTCTGTTATGCTTGCAATGTTATTCTCCCAGAAATCAATTTTCTCATTGAACTATTTGTAGTAGGGCGATGCTTTGAAGTTTGCGAGTTGAGCCGAATGATCCTCAATCAGGGCGATGATGTTCTCGGTTCCATTTACCTTGTAGAATTCCTCATTATCAGCTTTTGATCGCTCTTTGCTGATATCAAGATTAGCAGCAGGGTCCTCCTCCCAAATTCTCTTGATTTCAGAAAGTCCTTTCTCAATCTTCAGTTGTTTCTTGGCGCTGTGAGCTAACTCGTCGATGAAAGCACAGTGTTTCACGAGATCGAGTTCGAAGATCTTTTCAAGAGTAAAATCGTCACTCTGTTCGTTGAATTCCTCCTTTACCTCAAATCGGATGTCGTTCCAGTGACGTGGTCTAATGGACTCATCTCTTAGATCAGTGATTAGAGGCATGGTATCTCTAAACTACGCGAATTTGTTCTTCAAGAATTCATAAATTGGCCACTGGCGGGCATCCTTGTTTAAGTTGAGCAGTCTTTGAGTAAACTCAACGGCCACTTCATCCATATCTTCAATGTGGAGGTCGTAGAATGAGAGATCTTTCCAACTGGCCCAGTTGTTGTCCCAGTCTTCTTTGAGCTCCCAAATCTCTGTCAAGAGTTAGTTTTCACGTTCAACAATTAACAGATCGGTGTACTGGAGAGCATCGTATTCGAATATATCAAGGCCTGGCTTCATCTCCTCCTCAATCAGACGCAGCTCGGCACATTATTACTTGAACTCTTAAAGCTTCTCAAGAGACTTGATGTTGTCGTGCTCGGCAGCTTTTTCGACTGCGAACGGCGCCGACTGCTTGAAATTTTGTCGGTTTTCTTGCACTGACTTTTTGAAGTCTTCGATACTGCTATCCATCTCAGCTTTTAATGTTTGGTAGTCGCGAAGAATGACTGCGTTTGCCTCGGTCATTCCTTTGAGGAAGCGTCCCCAAAGTTCGTCCAGGGAGGCAAGCTTGTTCTTTTCTTCCTCTGATAGCTCGGTCATTGTGCTTTCGCTGTTAGCATCATCTTGGATGAAGGCAAACTTCTTCTTGATCGGTTCAATACGAGCTTCAAGTAAGTGTTATTTGGCTCGCACTTCGTTATACCTTTCTTTATTCTTCTTGAGCTGATCACGCTTTTGCGAGGGTTGTTTGAGTTCTTCAACAGTCTACTGCATCTCGTCAATGAGCGTGTTAAGGTCTGTCTTAGCGTCCTTCTTTAGATGCTCCAAGATGTAAGTCATGTACTCGCCACCCAAATCCAAGAGAGTCTGCTTCAAGAGACTTGACTCTAGACTGATGAACTGCTCAGTTTTTTAGGCGAATTTGTGTCTGATGTCGCTCAGATTCTCAGTTAGCTCCTCAATCGCTCGTTTGTAAGCAAAGACTGGGTTGTCCTCGTTCTTCTCGAGGTCTTGCTTGAAGAGTCGAGCTTTTCCGCGCTCCGTTCTTGTGCCAAGCACATATCTGAGCTCCTGAGACATTTCCCAGATTCTACAGTCGTTGTCCATCTGTTCCTTGATCCTCTCAACTTGTTCAGTTATGAAGGTCGAGATCGTGTTAACTTCACTGGACTTTGCGACAGTGTCCACATATTGAGATTCCTTGTGGCTGCTGGCCGAGGGGAAGTAGTATTTCTTGTTGAGGTAAATTTGCTTCTCTTCTTCCGACATGTTTTGGAAGTTTATGTCAGGCCTGGCCTAGCCGACGCCAGAGCCGCTGAGCTCAATAGTCTTCTTCTCGTCCACGATGAGATCACGGTCCTTGCGGAAGACGCCTTCAAGTCTAGGTACGACTGAAGTGACCTGGATAATTTGTTTCATGAAGGTGGCGATCTCGGTTTTGATCTTGTTGTGGTTGGGGTTGTTTACCACTTTCCAGTCGTTTTTCTCCTTGTCCAACACTGTGTACACTCTAAAAATGGGCACGATTTCTTAGGAGTCCCCATGAATATGCTTCTAGAAGTCGATCAGACTATTCTTTACTGCAGTCTTGAGAGATTTGGCGAGCTGCTTGTCAAGTTCTTTGAGGAAGTCGAGCCACTCGGCCTGAATGTGCTTCTTGCATGTTAGGAATAGCTCCTCGTAGGTGGTGATGAGCTGCGATCGGATAACTTAGAAATAGTTCTTAAATGTCTCCTGCTGCAACTTTAGATGGGACTCCTGCTGGTCCATGAACTTCTTAAGTTCGTATAGCTGTCCCTTCTTGATGTTTGTCAGTATGGTTGACGAAATTATCTAGAACTGGTCGGTGACTTTGGTCTGACGAATCTGGAAGTCGTTTATCTTTTTGAATACATCGGTGCAGTTGCTGCGGCACTGGTTCACAAAACTGTCGCCAGAGAAAAGCCAGTTGTACTTTTGCACGCCGGGGTCGATTATCTTGTCGAGTGTCGTCAGGTGGTCGTTGAAGAGCGCCTTTTCACGAGGGTTTATGAGAAGCAAGATGTTGTTGTAGTCCCGGACGATCAGCATCACATTTTCTCGCAACACACGGATCTGCTCCCTGCGGCCGAGTAACCTTGTCAAAGGCAGAGGGAATGTGATCAGACCGAAAGTCTAAATCTTGAACCAATACTACACTTCAATCAATACCTTCAACAACTAAGTGTCGAAGTTCGATTCTAAAAGTTCTGGTCTTCCCTTTTTCAGAAGTTGGATCGCTTTTTCAGATTGTAGTTCAATTCCTTTTTCGGCCAGTCTAGCCGCTCTTTCACCTTGTCGAGCGAGGATAGTGTTCTGGAGAGCCAGGTCAATCTCTTCACTTGTGGTCATGTTTCCCATCTTCGCCTACCACTCTTGGTATTTTCTATCGGCGATGCTAGCGTCCAAGTGCTGATGCAACTTTCTGTGCTTTTCAATCGCCTCCTTAGCAAGAGGGTGATCCTGGATGAAGTAAAGACCTTCGATTGCTGCTTTGGCTTTTGTAGCTCGCATGATGAGCGAGTAAGTCCAAATGGCAACACCTCCGTACTGTGGATGTGAAATAGGCATAGGCGGGTTCTTTTTCTTTTCCGACTCGAATGTTTCTTCAATCTCTTTGATCTCCTCCATAAAAAGTTTGTAGACTTGTTCAGCCGCTTTCTTTTGAACATACTCCATAACTGCTGGTCTACGGGCAAGTTAGTAGAAGTTTTCAAGCATTTCAACGGCGTCCTCAATCGTAGAAACGTGCTTGAAGGTTAGCGCGATGATTGTTGTGTAGATTATTTCGATTTGCTTTACCTCTTCCTTGAAGATCTGGCCGTAGTCCTCGTGCCAGTGGGTGATCTTCACATCCAAAATATCGTACTTCAGATTTTTGATACCTTCCAAATGTTTCTCGAACATTTTCTGCAAGTCAAGAAGCGACACGGTCCACTCTTTGCCCTTCGTACCGCCAAAAATAGGCATCTTAGCTAACGCAAACTGCAGCTGACCCTCACAAATTTCCTTAAGGTCTTTGCAACGCTATATGAAAGCCTCGTTTTCTGCGAAGATAGTGTCGTCCTTTTCCAAGGTTGAGTCTTTTCGGGTCGAGTACTTCTGAATCATTTTCTGCATTTTAACAGAAATTTCTTTGTATTGACGGCAGCACTCAATGCACTCGTTCAAATCCTCGATGCATTTCTGGACATTGGCGCCAAACATGTCATTTACGTTGATCTTTTTGCGACAGCGGTGGATTATCTGGTTACTGATTTTGGTCAGCAGACTCTTGAGTCGGTCAGACGTATTGTAGTAGCTAGATAGCTCCCAAATGATGCGCACGTTGTTTAAGACTTCTGGCAAAATCTTCGGGATGTCTTTTGGTTGAGCATTCTCGATCGCTTTACAGGGGGCTTCCAAAGTTCTTAAGAATTGCAAATTATCGTTCGCCTCGTCATATCCGACCTTTATTTTCTCTTCCAACTCCTTGAAACCACTGAGATAGGAGCTGTTGGCTTTTGTGAGCACTTCGATGATCTTCTTGAGTTGCTTCTCTTAAAGACGTGTGGTAAGGGACTTCAGATTTTGAGTTCTGTTCTTCCAGTGCTCCAATTCATCGAGTGGAGATGTACTTTCCTGACTATTTTAAGCGTCTTAGTTTGACACGACCTCTTTTATTTGTCGCGTCCAGTAGATTACCGTAGACTCGAGTCTTTGCAGTAAGTCCTTGTCTCTAACTGCTGTATCGACGTCAGAAATGTGCTCTTCGGGGATGTAGAGCTGCGTGCGGCCCTTACTGGTGGCACTTTCTTCAGTCAGAGTCGCCATGAATTTGTTCAGGTTGGCCTAGAACTCTTTCTTGACGCCGTCAGGCCACTCGTTTTCACCATGTAACTTGGGAACATACTCGTTATTCATTTTATTTAGTAGGTCGTCCAATGGGTTTCCATTTATCTGGCCGGTCATTATTTGGTGGTTAATCTTTGATACGACCACTGGCTCTTTCCCGCTTCTTTTGACGAAGTAGGAAACCTGGTACTGCTCGGAGGTCATTGTGTTTTCTACATTCATGTCAAAATGCCAAAAACTTACCGAATTTCTGTGCGGTGTCAAAGCTATACTCGACCTCGCTTGCCGTGTTTAGCCAAACGAAAAATTTAATATAGTCCGGGTTTTCCAAAAAGTCGAAGAACTTGTGAAGTTGCTCGTTCGAAACTTTGCTTATCTAAAACTCGTCGAGTTCCATCAGAGTTTTAAGCATCCACTCGATTCCTAAATAAGATGAAATTTATCGCAAAACTTACGTTAGTCCTTAGAGTAGTCAACTTTGGCGTAAGCAGGCACATCATCACCCTCGGGGTTTTCGGCGGTTCTTTCTTCGGCGTGTTCATCGCCGCCTTCTTCGGGTTCACCTTC
>Ga0078894_10002990_pt1 | contig 12797 bp, 10 predicted proteins | sample LauGreSu1BDMLBSD_2_FD_67506 | JGI IMG/M metagenome (GOLD analysis project Ga0078894, IMG submission 67506) | Freshwater lake microbial communities from Lake Michigan, USA - Su13.BD.MLB.SD (version 4) (version 4) | ecosystem: Environmental > Aquatic > Freshwater > Lake | place: Lake Michigan...
GGCCAGCGCCTTGCCAGCATCGTGGCGGTCGCGGTAGGGCGGGTTGACGGTACGTAAGGGTCGCATGAGGCCTCCTGCCTTCAATGAACACCCCAGGCGCGCTGCTCGGCGCTCGCGGCCGGCTGGCCCAAGAGCTGCGCCCTGAAGTACAGGCTAAACCATTCGCAGGCCAGGCGCGAGACCTCCGGCAAGGCGCCGGGCTCCTCAAACAGATGGGAGGCCCCTTCCACGATGGCCAGGCGCTTGTCGCACTGCAAATGGGCCATGGACTCGGTGTTGAGCTGAAGCACTTGCCGATCGGCCCCGCCGACGATCAGCAGCGTGGGGGCGGTAACACTGGCCAGCGTCACCTGACCGGCCAGATCGGGGCGGCCGCCGCGCGAGACGACTGCCGCGATGCGGCCATCGAGCCGGGCCGCAGCGATCAGCGCAGCCGCGCTGCCGGTGCTGGCCCCAAAATAGCCCAAAGGCCATTCCCACAGGCCCGGCTGCTGCAGCACCCACAAGGTGGCGGCCAGTATTCGGTCGGTCAGCAAGGCGATGTTGAAGCGGTGTTCGCCGGTATGCATGTCGGCCTGCTCTTCCTGCGTCGTCAGCAGGTCCAGCAACAAAGTACCCACACCGGCCTGATGCAGGGCCGCGGCCACCAGCCGGTTGCGCGAGCTGTGGCGGCCGCTGCCGCTGCCGTGCGCAAACAGCACCAGACCGTGCATCTGCGCCGGCAAGACCAGATCGCCATGCATCCATTGAGACCCTACCGGGATACGCACCTCGCGCAACTGGTTCTGACCCGGCACCTGCGGGCGCTGCCAGCGCGGCTGTGGGGTGGGCTGAGGCATATGCGGCATGAGCAAGCTCCTTGAGGCCCTCCAATCTAGGCAGCTTGCAGGCAGCACCATGTCGGCGCCCCAGCCACGCCGGTGTAGGGCGATCGCTCATCCTCGGTGATGTCGCTATGGCTGCTCTTGGCGGTGGGCGCAGCTCCCACTCCCCCTGCCCAGACAAAGCTGGTTTTTGTGGGAGCGCCGCCCTCGGCGCGATAGGGCCTTAGCTCAAGCGCCACATCGCTGCGGATGAAGCACGCTGGCCCCGTTGATGAAGCGCCGCGTCCTACCCGGTTTGTCTGGCGCTGCCGACGCGCCGCTCACCGGGTGTGCTTAAAGTGACTGAACGCGTCGGGCCGGGTGGCCTGGCGTTTTCATCCACCGATTTATCTGGAGCAAGGCATGGACAACTCGACCTTTTCACACAGCTCAGGCGACGCAGCCCGCGTGAGCTCACCCACGCACGCCAGCGGTGGTCTGGCCGGCGATCAAGCCAATGCGACTGCGCATTGGGCGGCGGTCGACACTGCCCGCGACACGCTCAGCCGGGCCCGCAATGTGGCCCATGACGCCGTCGACCGCCTGGCCAGTGGCGCCAGCCGTCTGGTCGATCGCTTGGATGGTCAGGGCCATAAACTGACCGATCTGCCTCAGCGGGCCTGGTCGGCATCGCGCAGCGTGGTGCAGGAGCATCCTGTCCAGACCGTACTCGTGTCCTTGCTGGCTGGCTATGCCTTAGCCCGTTTGCTGGGCATGCGCGGCTGGCGCCAGTAAATCGGCCGAGGCCGGCCCAGCTCAGCTTGGGCCGGCTCGCTGAGGTGGGGCAGGGCGGATACGGGGCAGCGGGTCTTGCCCTTAAAGCTGCTTGACCAGCACCTGGCTCTTGCGGTTGATGTTGTACTTGCGCTTGCGTGCCTCGGGCAGCCAGTCAATATCGACCACCTGAAAACCGCGCTTGAGAAACCAGTGCATGGTGCGCGTGGTGAGCACAAAAATGCTGCTCAGGCCCTGGGCTCTGGCCCTTTGTTCGATGCGCTTGAGAATGCGCTCGCCATCGCCCTGACCCTGGCTTTGCGGCGAGACGGTCAGCGCCGCCATTTCGGCGGTGCGGGCTTCGGGGTAGGGGTAGAGCGCAGCGCAGCCAAAAATCACGCCGTCGTGCTCGATGACGCTGTACAGCCCCGCATCGCGTTCAATCTCGGTGCGGTCACGCTTGACCAAGGTGCCGTCGTTCTCGAAGGGCTCGATCAGCTGCAAGATGCCACCGACATCGTCGACCGTGGCCTCGCGCAACTCCTCAAGCTTCTCGTCGATCACCATGGTGCCTATGCCGTCGTGCACATAGACTTCCAGCAGCAGCGAGCCGTCGGTGGCAAAGGGCAGGATATGGGTGCGGTCCACCCCGGCCTTACAGGCTTTGACGCAATGCTGCAGATAAAAACCGGTGTCGGTGGGCTGCAGCGGCGCAGGCAGGCTGGCAAGCAGCTTTTCGGCCAGGTCCAGCGGCATTTCCGTGTCGATCGGGTTGTCTTCGGCGGCAGGCTCGGTCGGTCGGATCCGGATGCCGGGTATTTCACTCAGAAAGATCAGCTTGTCGGCCTGCAGTTCGATGGCCACCCGGGTGGCCACTTCTTCCATGGACAGGTTGAAAGCCTCGCCGGTGATCGAAAAACCAAAGGGCGAGAGCAGCACCATCGCGCCCATGTCTAGGGTCTGGCGTATGCCCTGGGCATCGACCTTGCGCACCAGGCCGGAATGCTTGAAGTCGATGCCATCGACGATGCCCACCGGGCGCGCCGTGATGAAGTTGCCTGAAATCACCCGCACCGTCGAGCCGGCCATGGGCGTGTTGGGCAGGCCCTGGCTGAAGGCCGCCTCGATCTCATAGCGCAACTGACCGGCTGCCTCCTGCGCGCAGTCCAGCGCTACGCTGTCGGTGATGCGCATGCCACCCGCGTATTGCGGCTGGTGGCCTTTGGCGGCCAGCTGTTCATTGACCTGCGGCCGAAAGCCGTGCACCAGCACGATCTTCACCCCCATGCTCTGAATCAGCGCCAGATCCTGGGCAATGTGCTGCAGCTTGCCCGCCGCAATTGCTTCTCCGGCCATGCCCACCACAAAGGTCTTGCCCCTGTGCAGGTGGATATAGGGCGCCACCGAACGGAACCAGGGCACGAAGGTAAAATTGAAGACGGTGGACATAGGCGTTGAAGACGATTTCGGCCGATTTTGACCGAAGTTGACAGCGCCCTCTCTCAGGCCCACCCTTCATCGCTCAGCCCCTAAGCTGCGGCCTGGTTTTCTTTCACCGTTTTTACGCCCGCTGCTGCTGCGTTTTTTTGTGTCTCTTGCCCCGCCTCCTGCTGCCTTGCACCTGGAATTTCCCGAGAGCCTGCCGGTTTCGGCACGGCGTGAGGACATCGCACGAGCCATCGCAGACCACCAGGTGGTCATCGTCTGCGGCGAGACCGGCTCGGGCAAAACCACACAACTGCCCAAGATCGCGCTGAGCCTGGGCCGCGGCAGCGCCAACCACCCCGGCAAACGCGGCCACCTGATCGGCCACACCCAGCCCCGGCGCGTGGCCGCCTCCAGCGTGGCCAAACGCATCGCCGAAGAAATGAAGTCGCCGCTGGGCGAGGTGGTCGGCTACAAGGTGCGCTTTCAGGACCGGCTCTCAGCCGGCGCCTCGGTCAAGCTGATGACCGACGGCATCTTGCTGGCCGAGACGCAGACCGACCCGCTGCTGCGCGCCTACGACACGCTCATCATCGATGAGGCGCACGAGCGCAGCCTGAACATCGACTTCCTGCTGGGCTACCTGCGCCAACTGCTGCCGCGCCGGCCGGACCTGAAGGTCATCATCACCTCGGCGACCATCGACGCCCAGCGTTTTGCGGATTATTTTGCCTCTGGCAGGGGCCAGGCGCCGGTCATCATGGTCTCCGGCCGCACTTTCCCGGTGGAGACCCGCTACCGGCCCTTCGAAGAAAGCCGAGACTACGGACTGAATGAGGCGATTGCCGATGGCGTGGATGAACTCTGGAAGGGCGGGGCGGGCCACGGCGACATCCTGATCTTTCTGCCCGGCGAGCGCGAGATCCGGGAGGCCGCCGACCACCTGCGCAAACACCTGGCGCACCAACCGCTGCTGCGCGAGGCCGAAGTACTGCCCCTGTTTTCGCGCCTGTCGCAAGCCGAGCAAGACCGCATCTTTGAGGCGCACAGCGGCCGCCGCATTGTGCTGGCCACCAACGTGGCCGAAACCTCGCTGACCGTGCCCGGCATACGGTACGTCATAGACACCGGTACCGCGCGGGTCAAGCGCTACAGCTTTCGCAGCAAGGTCGAGCAACTGCTGGTCGAGCCGATCTCGCAGGCAGCGGCCAACCAGAGGGCCGGCCGCTGCGGCCGCGTGGCTGACGGTATCTGCATTCGCCTGTATGAGGAGCAAGACTTTCTAGGCCGCCCAGCCTTCACCGACCCGGAGATCTTGCGCAGCTCGCTGGCCTCGGTCATCTTGCGCATGAAGGCCTTGCATCTGGGCAGCGTGGAGGAGTTTGCATTCATCGAGCCGCCGCAGCGCCGCGCCATCACCGACGGCTATCAACTGCTCGCTGAGCTTGGCGCGGTCGATGACTTCAATGAGCTGACCCCCATCGGTCATGCGCTGGCCAAGCTGCCGCTGGACCCCCGGGTGGGCCGCATGCTGCTGGAGGCGCGTGAGCGCCGTGCCTTGGAGGAAGTGTTGGTCATTGCCAGCGCGCTGAGCGTGCAGGACGTGCGCGATCGGCCCTTGGATAAACAGGCCCAGGCCGACCAGAGGCATGCCAAGTTTGACGACGAGAAGAGCGAGTTTGTCTCCTACTTGAAGCTCTGGCAGTGGATTGGGGAGGCCAGGGGAGGGCGGCCGCATGCTGTGGGCCCAGCGCTGGGGGGAAGGCCCGAGGTGCGCGTGGCCTCACCCCAGCTCTCACCCCAGCCCTATCCCAGAGGGAGCCAAGCCAGGCCGGGGCATGCACGCGGCAGCGCCTCTTCACTCCCTCCCCCTCTGGGGGAGGGCTGGGGTGGGGGCAGCGGTGCATCCACCCAGGTCGCGCCCGCCTCCCCCAAACTCTCCAACCGCCAGTACGAAAACCTGCTGCGCGAGAACTACATCAATGTGCGCCGCGTGCGCGAGTGGCGCGACATCCATTCGCAGCTGGTCAGCGTGGTGGCCGAGCAAGGCTGGAAGCTCAACAAAGAGCCGGCCAGCTATGAGCAGCTTCACCTGGCCCTGCTGTGCGGTCTGCTGGGCAATATCGGTTGCAAAAGCGACGAAGACGATTTTTATTTGGGCGCACGCGGCATCAAGTTTCACCGCCATCCCGGCTCGCGCCTGTCCAAACGGCCGGGGCGCTGGATCGTGGCGGCCGAGCTGGTGGAGACCGCGCGCCTGTTCGGCCGTTGCATGGCCAACATCGACGCCCAGTGGATAGAGCAAGTGGGCGGGCATCTGATCAAAAAGCAGCTGCTGGACCCGCACTGGGAGAAAAAAGCCGCCCAGGTCTCGGCCCTCGAGCGGGCCACGCTCTACGGCCTGGTGATCTACAACAATCGCCGCGCCAATTACGCAAGCGTGGATGCGGCGGGGGCGCGCGAGATCTTCATTCGCGAGGCTTTGGTGGCGGGGAACTGGGACAGCAAGCTGCCCTTCCTGGCCGCCAACCACAAACTCATGGCCCAGGTGGAGGAACTCGAGCACAAGCAGCGCCGGCAGGACGTGCTGGTCGACGACGAGCTGATCTTTGCCTTTTATGACAGCCAGGTGCCGGCCGATGCCCATAACGGCGCCGCTTTCGAGCGCTGGTGGAAAGACGCCTCGCGCAACAACCCGCGCCTGTTGTTTTTGACCCGCGAGGAGCTCATGCGGCACGAGGCCGCGGGCATCACCACCCAGGCCTTTCCCAAGACCCTGCGGCTTGGCGGCGTGGACTGCGCCGCCAGCTACCTGCACGAGCCCGGCGACGCCAAAGACGGCGTCACCGTCGACGTGCCGCTGTTTGTGCTCAATCAGGTCAATGAAGATCGCTGCGAATGGCTGGTGCCTGGCATGCTCAAGGACAAGATTTGGGCCCTGCTCAAAAGCCTGCCGCAAAAGCCACGCAGCCGTTTTGTGCCCCTGCCCGAAAGCGCCGCCCGCCTGGCCGGCGAGCTGGGCGCGCCAGAGGTTTTTGGGGCCGGCTCACTCACCGACGTGCTGCTTAAAAAGGTACGCGACGAGACCAGCCTGGACGTCAAGCGCGCCGACTTCAAGCTCGACATGCTCAGCACGCATTTGTTCATGAACCTGCGCGTGGTCGACGAACACGGCCGCCAGCTCGGCATGGGCCGCAATCTGGGCGCGCTCAAGGCCGAATGGGGCAGCAAGGCCAGGGGTGCGTTTCAGGCCTTGGCGCAACTCAAGGGCAAGGTGGCGGAATCGCCTCAAAAATCGGGAACGAATCCGGATTCCAGGTCTTTACCCTCTCCCTCTGGGAGAGGGCAGGGTGAGGGCACGCGCAGCGCCGGACCAGCGATCAGAGCCAATGACACCCCTAAGGCCAGCGCCGACCAACGCCACACCGCCTGGTCCTTCGGCGAGCTTCCCGAACTCATGGAAATCCGCAAAGGCGGCCAGACCCTGATCGGCTTTCCGGCCCTGATCGACCTGGGCGATGCAGTCGCCATCGAGGTCTTCGACGAGCCCGAAGTCGCCGCCGCCAAGCACCGCAAAGGCCTGGGGCGCCTCTTTGCCCTGCAAATCAAAGACGCGCTCAAGTACCTGGAAAAGAACATTCCCGACCTGCAGAAGATGACGGTGGCCTTCATGAGCCTGGGCACCGCCGAGGAGCTGCGCACACAGATCATTGAGGTGGCGGTGGACCGCGCCTTTTTGCAGGAGCCGCTGCCCGCCGACGAAGCCGCCTTCAAAAAGCGCGTAGACGAAGGCCGGGGGCGCCTGACGCTGATCGCCAACGAAGTGGCGCGTCTGGCTGGCGTAGTGCTGGCCGAGTACGCCACCGCACTGCGCAAGATCAAAGACACCAAGAACGCGCCCGAGGCCACGGCCGACTGCGCCCAACAGCTGCAGCGCCTGATGCCCAAGCACTTCATTGCCGCCACGCCCTGGCCGCAGCTGCAGCACTTTGCCCGCTACCTCAAGGCCATCACCCTGCGCCTGGACAAATACCGCGCCGACCCTGCGCGCGACGCCCAGCGCCTGCTGGAACTACGACCGCAAGAGCAGCGCTACTGGCGCCTGGTGGCCGAGCGCAAGGGCGTGCAGGACGCCCGCATGCTGGAGCTGCGCTGGCTGCTAGAAGAGCTGCGCGTGAGCTTTTTCGCGCAGGAGCTCAGGACGCCGCAGCCGGTGAGCGTCAAGCGACTGGAGAAGGTGTGGGGGCAGCTGAACCACTGAGTTTCTTGCGCTTGCTATTTGTACGTCATTGACGTATAATTCATGCGATGCTGACGGTTATCGAAACTCCAGTTTTTCTGCGCTATGCCGCGAAGGTGTGGGATGACGTAGAACGGGAGGCCTTTATTGCTTGGTTGGCAGAGCATCCCGATGCGGGTGACCTGATCTAGGGAACAGGCGGTCTTCGTAAAGTGCGTTGGTCGCGTTCCGGCATGGGCAAACGCGGCGGTGCGCGTGTGATTTACATGCTGCGCAACGAACGCGGCGAACTGGTTTTGCTCATCGTTTACGCCAAGGCCGAGCACGACACTTTGTCCAACGCGTTTTTGCGCAGCCTGGCGCAACTTTATGAGGAGTGAATTTATGGCCAAGAAGCAAGCCTCGGGAGGCGAGGCAATGAGCCCGTTCGAGCAGGACCTGCTGGAGTCCGTTCGTCAGGCCAAGCGCGGGGAGGGGCGTGTCACACAAATTCCGATGACGGCGGCCGCCCAAGCGCGAATGAAACTCGGCGTATCGCAATCGGTCTTCGCTCAACTGCTGGGCGTTTCGGTGCGCACTTTGCAGGAATGGGAGCAAGGCCGGCGGGAACCCTCGGGTGCAGCGCGCACATTGCTCAGGATTGCCTTGCATTCGCCGGAGGCCATTTTGGTTGAGGTGTGATTCATCCAAATGCTCCATGCTCACCGCTGGCCAGGCACACGCCGCCCCCAACTGTCACTTGTCACCTGTCTTCATGCTTAGCGGACTCGGCCTACCCGTTTGGCTCAGCGCCGGGGTGACCTGCCCCCCACCAGCCGTAGCAGGATAAAGTTCGTGAAGCCCATCCATTGACACTGACGTCCATGCTGAGCCGCAGCGAAGTGCTGCTGACCCGCAGCAACAGCAACATCTCTGCGCTTGTGCCCAGAACGGCCGTGATGCGCTGGCTCAAGCTGGCGCCGAGCTGAACGATAAGCCCAGCCACCCGGGTTTACCCGGTCCAGCTGCCACAAGCCGCTTGGGCGGGTCAAAATGGCCGACATACTTTCACCGAGGAGACCGCATTGATACGCTTCAAACTCAATGGCCAGAACGTCCAGTCGGACGCATCGCCGCAGGAGCCGCTGCTGCACATTCTGGCCAATGACCTGCAGATGAACGGCCAGAAATTTGGCTGTGGCAAGGCGCAGTGCGGCGCCTGTGCCGTGTTAATGAACGGCGACCCAGTGCGCAGCTGCGTGGTGCCGCTGGCGGCGGCCGATGGACGCTCTATCACCACGCTCTCTGGTTTGAGCGAGGGCGGCAAGCCCAGCCGGCTCCAGCAGGCCTTCATCGACGAGCAGGCCGCCCAGTGCGGCTACTGCACCTCGGGCATGATCATCCAGGCGCAGGCGCTGCTCGATCGCAACCCCAAGCCTACCGATGCCCAGGTGCGCAGCGCGCTTGACGGCAATTTGTGCCGCTGCGGCGCCCACAACCGCATCGTGCGCGCCGTGTTGCGTGCGTCCAAGGGAGCATGACCATGAGCCTCAAACTTGCGCAGCAAATGCTCCGCGCTCCTGCACGCCGCCGTTTTTTAAAGTCGGCTGGCTTTTTGAGCCTGGGCTTTGCCATTCCCCTGGTCGATGTTCATTCGCAGGCCAGTGCGCCCCGCTTGCCGGGCGATTTGAATCAGCACCGTCGGCTGCGCGCTTGGATACGCATCCTCAGCGCCGAAAAAGCGGTGCAATTGCTGGTGGGCAAGGTCGAGCTGGGCCAGGGCATTTTGACCGCCGTGGTGCAGCTGTGTGCCGATGAGCTTGATGTCGACATGGCCCGCGTGCAGGTGGTCTCGGGCGACACCGATCTTGTCCCCAATGAGGGCGTGACCGCCGGCTCGTTTTCTATGCCCAACTGCGCCACAGCGGTGCGTCAGGCCTCGGCCGAGGTGCGAGTCATTTTGCTGGAGCTGGCCGCCGCCCGGCTGGGGCAGCCCGCAGCCGGTTTGAAGGTTGCCGACGGCATGATCGAAGGCAGCGGCGGCGCCAAAGTCAGCTACTGGGACCTGGTGCTCGGTCAGGCGCTTGAGCGCGAGGCCAATGGTCTGGCCAAACCCAAGCCGGCCAGCGAGCACCGCTACATAGGAAGGCCGATCGGCCGTCTGGATTTGCCGGCCAAGGTCTTGGGCCAGCCTGTCTTTGTGCAGGAGCTGCGGCCTGCGGGCATGGTGTTTGGGCAGGTGGTTCGCCCGCCGACCTATGGCGCGTCCTTGCAGGCGCTTGATGCGGCGCCGATTGAGCGCATGCCCGGCGTCATCAAGGTGATCAGAAACGGCAGCTTTTTGGGCGTGGTGGCGCGGCGTGAGGCGCAGGCCCAGGCGGCTGCACAAGCGATGGCCCAGGCCTGCCGTTGGAAGGTGCCTGAGCGCCTTCCGGGCACCCAGGCCATGCCGGCCTGGTTGGAGTCCACCAAACCCGACCGCGTGATCGAGACCCACAAAAAGCCGCGCAGCAATGGCGCGGCGGTGGTGCGCACGGTGGGTGCGAGTTACTACCGCCCTTACCAGATGCATGCCTCCATCGGTACCTCGGCGGCGCTGGCGACCCTGGGCGTCGACGGCGTGCTGCGGGTTCAGACGCACAGCCAATCGGTGTTCGAGACGCGCGCTGCGATCGCCAAGATGCTGGGCATGACGCTGGACAAGGTGCGCTTGCAGCATGTGCAGGGCTCGGGCTGCTATGGCCACAACATGGCCGACGATGCTGCGGCCGATGCGGCCTTGCTGGCCGTCGCGGTGCCGGGCATGCCGGTGCGGCTGCAGTACAGCCGTGAGCAGGAGCATCTGTGGGAGCCTTACGGCTCAGCCATGGTCATGAAGCCCCAAGCCAGCCTGGATGCACAAGGCAATATTCAGGACTGGAAGATGACACTGTGGTCCACCCCGCACGGCACCCGGCCCAATAGCGAGCCCGGCAACTTGCTGCCCGCGCTCTATCTGGAAAAGCCTTTTGCGCAGCCCAAGCCGCAAAACGGTGGCGCACCCAATTTTGCGGCTGACCGCAATGCGGTGGCGCTCTACGACTTCCCCGGGCAGGAGGTGCTGACGAACTTCATCGCTGAGATGCCGCTGCGGGTGTCATCCACCCGTGGTCTGGGCGCCTACGCCAATGTGTTCGCGATCGAGTCTTTCATGGACGAGCTGGCCCACCAGGTCCAGGCCGACCCGGTCGAATACCGCCTGCGCCACATGAAGGACGAGCGTGCCCGCGACGCTATCACGCGGGCGGCTGCGGCCTTTGGCTGGTCATCCTGGCGCAAGACAGCGGGCCGTGGCCGCGGCATCGCTTTTGCCAAGTACAAGAACATCGCCGGTTATTGCGCTGTCGCCCTGGAGGTGGAGGTCAATCGCAGCAATGGCCGTATTCGTGTGCTGCGTGCGGTGGCCAGCGCCGACAGCGGGCATATCGTCAACCCTGACGGCGTGAGCAATCAGATCGAAGGCGGGCTGATTCAATCGCTGTCCTGGACGCTCAAGGAGGAGGTGCAGATGAACAGCACCCAGGTGCTGTCATCGGACTGGACCAGCTACCCGATCCTGACCTTCTCCGAGGTGCCGCCAGTAGAGGTGGTGCTGATCGACAGGCCTGGCATGCCTTTTCTGGGCACGGGTGAGGCCTCCCAGGGTCCGACCGGCGCTGCGCTGGCCAATGCGGTGTTTGACGCCATTGGTGTGCGCCTGCGTCAGCTGCCACTGACGCCTGACCGGGTGCTGCAGGCGCTCAAGGGTTAGAGCCAAGCAAAGCCGGCTACAGCGGACTGACACGGGCTGGTGAGGCGGGTTCGGCCTGAGGGCAGGGCGCGCTTTTCCAGCTTGCTTTACCATGCGCCTGACGGGTGCAAAGGGCACCTGATTTTTTTGAGGTCTGCATGTCTGATTCAAGCCCCTACACCCCACCCAAGGTCTGGACCTGGCACAAGTCCAATGGTGGTCGATTCGCCAACATCAACCGTCCCGTGGCCGGCGCCACCCATGACAAGCCCTTGCAGCGCGGCAAGCATCCGCTGCAGCTGTATTCGCTGGGCACGCCCAACGGCATCAAGGTCACGGTGATGCTCGAAGAGTTGCTGGCCCTGGGCCACCAGGGGGCGGAATACGACGCCTGGATGATCCGCATCCACGAGGGCGAGCAGTTCGGCTCAGGCTTTGTGGAGGTCAACCCCAATTCCAAGATCCCGGCATTGCTCGATTACAGCGGCGCCGAGCCGGTGCGGGTGTTTGAATCAGGCGCCATCTTGGTCTACCTGGCCGAGAAATTTGGTGTCCTGCTGCCCACCGAGCCTGCCAAGCGGGCCGAGTGCCTGTCTTGGCTGTTTTGGCAGATGGGCAGCGGGCCTTATCTGGGCGGGGGCTTCGGGCATTTTTATGCCTATGCGCCGGTCAAGTTTGAATACGCGATTGACCGTTTTGCCATGGAAGCCAAGCGTCAACTGGACGTGCTCAACCAGCGCCTGGCGCAGCACCGCTTCATCGCTGGCGAGGACTACACCGTGGCCGACATCGCGATCTGGCCCTGGTATGGTGCACTGGCCCGTGGCGAGCTTTACGAGGCCGCCGAGTTCCTGCAGGTTCAGGAGTACACCCATGTGCAGCGCTGGGCCGAAGAGCTGGCACAGCGCCCGGCGGTGCAGCGTGGCCGCATGGTCAATCGCCTGCGCGGCCCCTTGAGCCAGCAACTGCACGAGCGCCATGACGCGAGCGACTTTGACACCCGCACCCAAGACAAGCTGAAAGCGGCTTCGTGATCACCCTTTATGACTGCGCCACCGCGCCCAACCCAAGGCGGGCGCGTGTTTTTCTGGCGGAAAAAGGCGTGGCGCATGAGACGGTGCAGATAGATCTGCGCGCCGGAGAGCAGATGTCCGAGGCCTATCGGCGCATCAACCCGCATTGCACCGTGCCAGCCCTGCGCGTGGGCGATGACTTGGTGCTGAGCGACAACGCGGCGATTGCAGCCTACCTGGAGGCCCAGTATCCGCAGCCGCCGCTTTTTGGCAGCAGCCCGAAAGACAAGGCCGAAATTGCCAGCCTGAACTGGCGCATGGAGTTTGACGGCCTGATGCCTGTGGCCGAGGCCCTGCGCAACGGCTCACCGGCCATGGCCGATCGCGCCTTGCCCGGCCCGGTCAATTACGCCCAGATACCTGAGCTGGCCCAGCGTGGGCTGGCGCGGGCGCAGCGGTTTTTCGAGACGCTTGATGCCCATTTGGCCGGCCGCAGTTTCGTGGCGGCCGAGCAGTTCAGCGTGGCCGATATCACCGCCGTAGTGGCGGTCGACTTTGCCCGCGTGATCAAGCTCAAGCCCGACGAGCGCTACCCGCATCTGCTGCGCTGGCGGGCTGCCATGGGTGAGCGGCCTTCCTTCAAGCTTTGATGTCGGCGCGGGCGAGGGTGCAGCTGGTGTTCACAGCCCGCATCGCGCCGAGGGCGGCGCTCCCACAAGAGAGCTACCAGCCAGCGGCATTGGTGTGGGTGTGGGAGCCGCGCCCTCGCGGCGAAGGGGCGCTTGATCGAAAGC
>Ga0078894_10002991_pt1 | contig 12791 bp, 21 predicted proteins | sample LauGreSu1BDMLBSD_2_FD_67506 | JGI IMG/M metagenome (GOLD analysis project Ga0078894, IMG submission 67506) | Freshwater lake microbial communities from Lake Michigan, USA - Su13.BD.MLB.SD (version 4) (version 4) | ecosystem: Environmental > Aquatic > Freshwater > Lake | place: Lake Michigan...
TTTGATAGTTTCGGGATCGATACCAAACGAGTCCTACATACTCCAATTACCGATATTGAGCAATTGAAGCATGACAGCATGCAGCAGCTGAACAATGTCGAGCGCGGCGAACACGTCATTGTCATTGTTGACAGCGTGGGCAATTTGGCATCCAAGAAAGAAGTTGACGATGCCTTGGATGGCAAGAGTGTAGCCGACATGACTCGCGCCAAGCAGTTGAAGAGTTTGTTCCGCATGGTGACACCACATCTGAACATCAAAGACATCCCCATGATTGTTGTCAACCACACCTACATGGAGCAGGGCATGTTCCCCAAGGCCGTTGTAAGTGGTGGTACTGGTATTTACTACAGTGCCGATGCAATCTTTATCATTGGTCGTCAGCAGGAAAAAGAAGGTCAGGAGCTGATAGGTTACAACTTTATCATCAACGTAGAAAAGAGTCGCCATGTCCGAGAAAAAAGTCGCATTCCTGTTGAAGTCACCTTCGAAGGAGGAATCAGCAAGTGGTCAGGTCTCCTTGATGTTGCCCAAGAAGGGGGTTTTGTTGTCAAGCCTAGCAACGGTTGGTACAGTCACCGTGGGGAAGAAAAGAAATATCGTCTCAAAGATACTTACACCAAAGAATTCTGGCTCCCCATCTTAAGCAACAAGGACTTCCGTGAATACATTGAAACAAATTATCGTATCAGTAACTCAAGCCTTAACCAGGATCTGGCCATGGACGATATCGAAGGCGAATACGAAACCGCTGACTCCTGAGTGGTGTGAATTAATCACCGAGTTTGGTGACAGCAATCTACGAATTCTCGATGGACCTCTGCAGGGAGTAATCTTTCGTATAACTCGGCTTGGCGTTATCCCCACCGAAGATGACGGAGTACGATTTGAGTTCAACTATGATCTCATTCATACCGATGACATCCCGGTGGAGATATTGACTTCAGACGCAAATAAAAATATAATCATCTCTGTCATAAGAGAATATCTGGAGCTTAAATGAATCGTATCGAGAAGACTATTCTCAGAAACCTGGTGCATAATGAACCTTTTATGCGTCAGGTTTTTCCTTTCATCAAAGATGAATACTTTGGCGACAGTTCTGAGAAGGCTGTGTATCGCTGTATTCGTAGTTTTGTGGAAGACTACAACGATTGTCCTACTACCGAGGCACTGGAGATTGCTCTGCAGAAGACCAATCTCAAGGAAGAGAGCTACAAGCAGGCCGTGGAGCTGGTTCGAGAACTGGTGCCCGAAGAGAGTCGTCAGGAGTGGTTGCTGAATGAGACTGAGAAGTGGTGCAAGGATCGTGCCATCTACAATGCCATTTTAAAGAGCATTGAAATCATCGATGGCCGCGATAAAAATACCTCGGCTGATGCTCTGCCCAGCATGCTGCAGGATGCCTTGGGTGTGGCCTTTGATAACAGCGTGGGTCATGATTACATCAATGATGCCGAGAGTCGTTTTGATTTCTATCACAGAGTAGAAAATCGCATGGCCTTTGACCTGGATATGTTCAATAAAATTACCAACGGTGGTTTGCCCAACAAGTCCCTGAATGTGGCTCTGGCAGGCACTGGTGTTGGTAAGAGTTTGTTCATGTGTCATGTAGCAGCAGCATCCTTGAGCATGGGTCGCAATGTACTATACATTACCCTGGAGATGGCCGAGGAAAGAATTGCCGAACGCATTGACGCCAATTTAATGAACCTGCCCATGGATCAGTTGCATGATCTGCCCAAGCAGATGTTTGACAATCGCATCAATCGCATCAAGGACAAGACCGAGGGACGTCTGATCATCAAGGAGTATCCAACTGCAGGTGCTCATGCTGGTCACTTCAAGGCTCTGTTAAATGAACTGGAATTGAAGCAGAAGTTTCATCCCGACATCATCATGATTGACTATCTGAACATCTGTTCCAGTTCCAGACTCAAGGCAAGTTCGGCAGTGAACAGTTATACCCTGGTGAAGAGCATAGCCGAAGAACTGCGCGGACTGGCAGTCGAGTATGATGTGCCGGTGCTGACAGCCACACAGACTACCCGCAGTGGTTATAGCAATACCGATGTTGAATTGACTGATACTTCAGAAAGCTTTGGTCTGCCAGCCACAGCCGATTTAATGTTTGCCCTGATCAGCACCGAAGAGCTGGAAGCTCTGAATCAGCTCATGGTCAAACAGCTGAAGAATCGATATAATGATCCCACATCGAATCGCAAGTTTATCATTGGCATCGATCGAGCCCGAATGAAGCTCTATGATGTCGAGGCTCGCGCACAGCGTGATATCAGCGATAGTGGGCAGGAAGAAAATAAAGATGAATTTAACATTGTAAATCGCAAATTGACACGTGACTTTAGTTCCATTAAAATATAAATATACATGGAAAACAGGAGGTCTCAATGTATTTGGCTCCAAAAATCAATCGTCGGCTGGATTCAATGCGTGAGATTTTGACTGGATCGGTACCCCTGGAAACCGTTTTGGACGAAGTCGAACGCACCCTGAAACCCTTTGGTATCAAAGTTTTCATGGTGCCCGATGAATCTCTGCGACGACCAGACTTCATGTGTTCTGGTAGCTATGATTTCTTTAAAAAGAAGCAGCCCATAGAAATTGTGCTGCACTTCAATGTCAGAAATCGTTGCTATGATTTTAATGCGAGTCGATGGAAGAATTTTAAATTTTTATTGAGCCAGGTTGTGCAGCATGAAATAATTCATAAACATCAATACTCACACAGACAGGCCTTTGAAAATGGTGGCGCCTGTCTATACTATGATATCAAGGGTGGCGAAAAGTCGGACAAAGAGCACATGGACTATCTGGCCGAGCTCGATGAGATTGATGCCTATGCCCATGATATTGCCATGGAAATACGCGAGTATTATCCAAAATCGGACCCCATGGATGTTCTTCGAAACATTAACAAGAGAAGAAAACTCTGGAGCTGGAACTACTATCGCAGTGCCTTCAAAGATAGTAAAGACTGGAGCGACGTCAAAACTCGCTTGCTAAAGAAAACCTACCTGTGGCTCCCACACGTTACTGTTTAAGGAACAATTATGTTCACCATTAGTACATTTGACCTAATCAATATCATTGCCTATCCCATACTGGCCTACATCTGCTGGAAGGGTGGTTGGAATCGAGGCGCCGAAGATACCATAGATTTCTTGCATTCGCGAGGAGTGGTCAACAAAGACGAATTAGAAGAAATGTTCAACGAATAAGGAGAAATCTATGAACGAGCAAGCATGCTGGGACTACATCAATCAGAATATGTGGAATGTCATTCCCGTGACCGAAGACCAATTTCGCAGCAGCGGATTTGCCAGTGTCTTCCAGGTAGGCCCTGACATCAGTGGCAATACCTACCTGGTGGGAATCCGCGAAGAAGGCAATGTCGGCGGTTATTTCTGCCCCCAGCGTACTGTTGGTTGTGTCAGTCCATTGTAAAATTTCAATGAAATCAATGACTTAGAGACCCTGCCCTGTGCAGGGTTTTTTGCTTGACAAACCGAAGCAAAGGTGTCATAATAGAGTTATTGAAGTAAGGAGAGTCCAAAATGCTCAAAACTGTCAGTCGTGAGTTGATGTTGTCGGTCCGAGAAATGCTGGAGCGTGGCTGGAATGCCGTGGAAATCGCGCACAAGCTCAACCTGGATCCCGACGACATACAGATGGTGATCAATCTAATCAACAACATATTGACATGACTGACGCAGCATTTTATGGGTGCATTGTTGCACTCTGTCTAATCTTTACTGGTCATCCTTTTTTGGCTGTGTTAGTTTTTCTTTTGGTGATATAATATGAGCATGAGTGACATTGACATTGAAATTCGCAATCTCCTGGATGAGACCATGTTGTCCTGTGAAGAGATTGCCAACCAGATTGGTTGTCCCGTAGACTGGGTCAACCTAATTGTTCAAGAACGCTGGGACATGCTCCTGGCCAATCAGGAGTTCCAAGATGGCTACGAAGCCTACAAAGAAGCTACCGGCGCCTAGGCGTCGCGATCCCATAGCCAGGGATCTGCTGACTCCAAAATACCGTCAGCGTCGGGAGCCCAACAAGAAGCGTGACGCTAAGTCATTGATTTCCAAGAAGTTTTTTGGGGCTTGACAAACGGTTGAAATGGTGCTATAATTGTGGTTCCATAAATGAAAAAGGACCGAAAATGTCTAAATCCATAGCCGTCAATTTAACTGCCAACCAAATCGACTACCTTCGGGGTCTTATATATGAATACTATAATACCCACCAAGCCGATTATTTAGGTCCAGAAGAATCTCTGCTGCATAGCCAATTAGAAGAAATTCTAGCCGATGCAGAAAATGAAGTTTTTCTGCAAATGCTGCCCAAATAATTTAACCGGAGATTTTATTATGCTTACTCAAGAAACTGAATTCAAGGCCGCTGGTCAGTTTGCCCGAGGCGCTGCCATCAATGCCATCTATCGGGATCGAGAAAATCGCATGACCTACTCACCCCGTGAGCGGGCTCGTGCTGAGACTGCCCGAGACCTGGCCGGTATTGCCTTTCCTACTTCGGAATGCTTCATCAATTACCGCAAGACCTTTATTGCCGTGAAGATCAGTAAACCCAGCAAAGCGCGCATGGCTGACCGCATGGCTCAGATGTTCGAGGATGCCATGGAAGACTACAAAGCCACCAAGGTGGTAACTGAGACCAGTATTGTGTATCGTATTCCCAAGGCCTAACATGCAAGCAACCAACAACATGAAGCAGGTGCACATCACCATTGAAGAACATCAGGGCTGGCTCTATGCCTGGCGCAAGAAAGATGGCAGCTTCATGGGTCAGGGTGCTGACATCGAAGAGCTCTTTGAACGGCTAAGAGAAGACGTGCCTGAAAATCAGGCAGTTATGTTCAAGATTTCAGTCGACGAAGGGGGCGATCTGCTGGCTGACCGGGTTAAAAATATAATAACCGAGCGATACGCCAGCGACGACGGGGCGAAAGAAGGCTGAAAAAGGCTTGACAAAACGGTGAAACGGTGCTATAATAGTGGTACGTTAAATGAGAAAGGAACCAAAAATGTCTAAGCTCAATCACTTTAGTATCGAGATCTACAAAGCCGACAAGCGCATCAAGAAAGATGCTCGCTATGGCCGCGATAAAAAAGGCCTGCGCTTCGTGGATGTCACAGACTATGCACCTTCAACCAAAGCCTATATTAACACCATTGCCAAGCGCCTGGTCAAAGATGGGTTCGTGGTTCAGGTCTTTGAGACCTGGGTCATCAAGAAGAACATGATGTCGGGTCAAGAGTATGCCGAGCGCTATGACACCCCCAACTTCTGCTCGCCCAGCTCCGAGACTTACTGGAGCATGTAATTAATGTCCGGCCTTTTTGGTCGGGTATTGGTTGACAAAATGGTCACAGTGTGCTATAATCGGTTTACATTAATTAAGAAGGAGTTCGTTATGCGTAATTTGACAGCTTATGTGAAACAAAAAAATGAATGGACAGCAATCTTCAATGGCTATCCCATGGATGTGAAGACACCCGAAGGCCGGAAACGCATTGCTCAGAGCATTGACTCAGAGCTGAGTCCCGAGAACCTGACCTGTGACGGCGAACTTCCCCGCAGTGCAGTTCAGACTCGCTATCGTCAGCTCACAGCAGCAGCTCGTGAATTGATTGCGCTGGATCCCAGCACAGCACAGTACATGTATGAATTTTCGGAGGCTTGATATGGCTAAGTCCGCAGCAGTAAAGATCGAAGAATTCCTGAACGAGTGTCATGGCACCCGAGCTCTGCTCAAGGAGTTTGTAGACGTGTCGCATGCCAAATTTGGCAGTCATGGTTATAGCTCGGGCTATCTGGAGAGTCTGATAGTAGATGCCATCATGGAGTTGCCCAAGGCACGCCGTGAAGCATATCGTGCACAGCTGCACAACAAGGCCTACCAGCTGGCGGTGGTGACAGCATAATGGGCAATCTGATACTTGGATTCCTATTGGGTGTGGCAGCAACCACCATTGGGTTTTCTGGTGTGGCTCGCTATGCCGATGGTATGACTCATCGAGTTCAACAAATAATGATTGAAGGCGTCAAGGAGAAATAATCATGGGCAAGGTCAAACAAATGGATACGGATATTCAACAAAGCATGAAAACAATTCTTGATCATCTTGATGTAGTGTCAAGTGATCAGCTGTCGGCTCTCATGGACCAGATCGGTTTTGAGCTGATGGATAGAGATTCAGAAAATCTGTTCAAGCTACAACAAGCTGAAGCTGACTATCTGAATGGTGACTTAATTCTCCAAAACGGTGAATTGAGTGCTTGACAAAAAGGCCGAAAGGCTTTATAATAGAAGTTGTAGTAAATTGTTAGTCACACATCACACACAAGGAGTAAATTATGACTAAGTATGTAACCGGTGGCGTCAGCCAAAATAGCAAGGGCACTTGGAAGGTTCGTTTCTCGACTCTGGATGTTGAGAGCACTCTGGTGCGTCAGGTCAAGGCAGGTAATGAGAACAACTTCTATGTTGAACTCCCCAAGCCTATGACGCGTGATGAGCTTCCTGCTTATCTGTTGACACTCAAAGAGTTCAACACCAATGCCGACTTCAAGGCAGTGCTTGAGGCAACTGTCGCCAAGAAGGCGCCTAAGCCCGCAAAAGTACCTAAAGCCAAGGCCGGCAAGCCAGTAGCCAAGGTCAAGATTCCCAGCAAGCCTGCAGCTGTCAAGGTTGATGCTGAGATTGAAAAGATTGCAGCATCGGCCTAAGGCTGCGATGGTTGGTCTGAAGTTAGCCGCGTCAGACCAACCTTTTAATGTAGCGGCGTTATGGAGATAGTGATAATGACTCAAAGTCAACGTATCCTGAAAGTCCTGAAGTCCGGCCAGGGTTATACCGCCGGTCAACTCGCTGGCATGGTTGGTACAACCAAGCCCAGCATCCGCGCACGCGTAAGCGAACTGCGCGCTGATGGCTTCGCCGTGTATGCCAATACACGTTCTCGCGATGGCAAGACCTTCTATCGTCTGGGTACCCCTACCCGCGAAATGGTCGCAATGGCATACTCAGTCATGGGTGGCCAGGCCTTTGGTCAGTAAGGCAATAAACCGGTTGGATAGATCCTAATAAATAGTTGAAATTCAACGCCGGACCCGTAACCGGCACTAATTCAAAAGGAGTAGAGTGTGCGTAATTATTGGAGTTGCAGTAAATTTGCCGATTGGTTACGCGGCACGCCTAAGCCTAAGGCCGAAACATCTCGTGGATGGAGGTTGTGGAATGAAGTCGCTGAAAAGAGTCATCCTGTCCGTTACTGGATCGCTGAAGAACTTCTGGACAGAGTTCAGTCATTTCTTCGACTACCTATCGACTCTATCTATGGGATCAAGTATTACATTAATAATCGCTGGGTTACTCGAACTCACTGCCTTACTGCTCATCCTAGAGATATTAAACCAGGCCATTGGTGCGATGTTGGGTACCGATTCCTTCCTTGCCTTTTTAACGAGCTTGTAGATTTTGTTGAAGTAGAATTGGCCTGGTGGCACATTGTCTGGGATGACAAGCAGGCAGCTGCGTTCAAAGCACCATTCTATGCCCGAGGCTGGTGGCGCTGGAGAGTGTGGAGAAGTCAGGCAGCTGGCCTGGCCAATCTGGAATGGCAACGCAATCTACGTCACGACGATGAATGGATTGGTGCCGATGATCCACTCTATGGCAAGCTCACACCTCAGGCAGAAAAGGCCAACGAGATTCTGGCTCTGTATATGTGGTGGACAGTTGAACGCCCACAGCGTCCTGACCCACATGATGCCAGCGGCTGGACTGAGTGGTGCGACCGACGTCGCCAAGATGGTCACTTCTGGGATCTGGAAGATCGCAACGAAGAAGAACGCGAACAATCCAGACGCATACTGGATGAATTGCATCGTCTGGAGCAGCAGTATGAGCAGGAAGACACTGACATGATGATTAGATTGATTAAGATTAGACAAGGACTTTGGACATGAAAATAGCAGTTTGTTCGGATATTCATCTGGAATTCGGCGACATCGATTTAAAGAATGAGGACGGGGCTGACGTCCTGATCCTGGGCGGTGACATTCTGGTGGCGGCTGACATAGGTAGGCCTGATCCCCATGGCATCATGGAAGGCGCGCGCAGTAACCGTATACGCGACTTCATGAGTCGTTGCAGCTTCCAGTTTCCCCATGTGATCTACATCATGGGCAACCACGAACACTACAATGGCGACTATGCTGTTACTGGTCATCGACTGCGGGAATTCTGCGCAGCCTGGGATAATGTGCATTTCCTGGACAAGGACAGCATCAAGATTGACGATGTTACCTTCATCGGCGGCACGCTCTGGACCGACATGAATCGGGAAGACCCGCTGACTCTACATGGCATACGTTCAATGATGAATGATTTCCGTTGCGTGGATAACAGCAATCGCGAAGTATCATTCAAGACATTTGACGCTGCCGGTAACTTCACAGGATTCAGTACACGTACGCCGAGTTTTTGTCCGGAAGATGCCGTGGAGGATCATCGTCAGATGTTGGACCGCATCAAGACTACCATTGAACTTCGCACCAGTGACGATGAAAAGTTTGTTGTGGTTGGCCATCACGCACCCAGCAAGCGCAGCACTCATCCTCGCTACAAAGACGAACAGTTGATGAATGGGGGTTATAGTTCGGATCTGGAAGAGTTTATTCTGGACCGGCCGCAGATTAAATTATGGACACATGGACATACTCATGAAGACTTTGACTACCTGGTGGGCGAGACTCGTATCGTCTGTAACCCACGCGGCTACATCAATTATGAGCACCGAGCCGACCAATTTAAGCTCAAAACTGTGGAAGTTTAGACGATTCAGAATCTGGTTGTGGGTAGCACTGCTATTCACGATCCCTCTGGGTCTGCTGGCCGTCCTGATCAATGTTGCTGCACTGATAGTAACTGATACAGGGTTTATTCGTAATGTTGAGGAAATAGAAAATGGAAATCGAAACTGAATCTGAAACCCCCAAGCTGGCCCATCCCATGTACATTGTGGAAGCGGTCAGCACATTTCGCATGCGCTATGTTGTGAGCTGTCTGAGTGCTGAGCACGCCATGGATACCGTAACCATGAATGAAGCGCCAGAAATGAGTCAGCTGCATCTGGGCGAGCAAATCATTAGCGCTCGTAAAATCGATCACGATGAGTTTATCCGAATCCATGACGAGGACAACGACTATCTGCAGAGCTGGGATACAGCCACCAAATACAAGAATTTTGTGCACGAAGTGGACTACAGCAAAGAATGATAAATACTCCGGTCCAACCCACCGGAGTTTTTCATGGCAGCAAAAGCCGCAGTTTTAAATATCTTAAAAAAGAAATACGGAGACATCAAAGAAGTTTCTGGTTTTCGCTACCGGGTGCTGGTTGACGCGGCCAAGTTTAAAGCCAGGGCCGCTACCGCTGCAGCCATAGCCACCGACATAGGTGGCAAGGTCAGTGGTGATGGCAAGAGTGTGGTAGCCGACGGTATTACCTATGAAGTCAAGCCGGCCAGCATGCAGGGAGTCACCAGCTCGGGTGTGGGCAACGAACACAATCTGGTGCAGGCCATTAATTACATCATCAAACAAAATGGCCGGGGTAATCCCATCAATATTACCTTCAAGGCTGGCACCAAGAAATACACCATCAAGAATGCCACTGGCGCAGTAAGCGCAGGCGCAGATACTGCGGGTCGTAAAAAGAGCGACGTCAACATCACTACCCAGACCGGTAATCGCCCCCTGTCATTGAAGCAGGACAATGCCGAATACTGGGAAAGCGCAGACACGCTCTGGGGTAAAAATGCCCTGCCCTATCTGCAGAAACTGCTGGCCGATAAAAAAGTTAGTCTGGTCAAACAAGGTGGAGTCGACGTATTTGTCAGCCCCAATTTCGCCATTGAAGCCACGGATGCTGAAAAAAGAGATGTGGTGTTTGGATCCGATATTTTGGTCTACAAGGGCGCGGTAATTACCCGAACCTTTGTTGGCGAAGATTTTAACTGGGATGGCATGAGCAATACACTGACCATCAGCTGCAGTTCGGTTATTACGCAGTTATCGGACATTCCCAGCACCAAGGAAGTATGGTTCCTGATACGCAATGCATCGGGTCGCAAGAGCATACCTGGCTATTCTGGACTGCGCGTCATGGCCGCCTACAGCAGTCGTATCAATGCCAATGTATTAAAGATAACGGTTTCACAGCGTTCAAACTACGAATGATATAAATATACGGTATTTTTATCATATTCTAATGGGACATCATGAGATCACTAACCAGCTTTCTGGTGGAAGAATCCACCGAAGAAAAATTAAAACATCTAGAGCATCCTGAAGATCATCCGATCAAGTCGGGCGAAGCTGGTTTCCACCACGCCTTCAATACCCTGAAAACCACGGCAGAAACGCTGCAGGGACACGACACCGGTACCCGACTCATGACCAAATACGACGGCGCGCCCAGCGTCGTCTTCGGACACCATCCCGAAACTGGCAAATTCTTTGTGGCTAGCAAGAGTGCCTTTAACAAAGATCCCAAGATCAATTACAGCGAAGCTGACATCATGAAAAATCATGGTCACGCTCCGGGGCTGGTCAATAAACTCAAGGCTGCACTCAAACATCTGCCCAAGGTGGCCCCTAAAAACGGAGTGTTTCAGGGCGACTTTTTGTATAATAAAAGCGATGGTGATGTGCAGCAGGATGACAAGGGCAACTATAATTTCAAGCCGCAGTTAATCAACTATCAGGCCAAGAAGGGCAGCGAACAAGCAGCCAAGATTGCCCGTGCCAAAATGGGCTTCTATGTTCATACCGGCTACAAGGGCACCAATCTGGAAAACATGAAGGCCGACTATACTCCAGACACCAGCGGATTCAAACAGCATGCCGACGTGCACATGCATCACTGGCACGAAGGATTTGATGCCAAGCGAGCCAAGTATACCGATGCCGAGCACGCACAGTTCAAGAATGAAATGAACAAGGCTGGCAAGATTTTAACCGGCTCGGACAAACATGCCCTATTTGGCGCCATGCACGGTCTGGATCAGGATCATATTACCACCTACATCAACAAGAGCGTGGTGCACGGCGAGCAACCAACGGTAGAAGGCCTGGCCAAGCACGTTGCCCAGCGCCATCAGAAGGCCATAGACAGTGTAAAGACTGACAAGGCCAAGGCACAAAAGACTGCTGCCATGCAAGCCGACCAAGCTCACATCAAGACCAATAAAACACATCTGGCAAATCTGCTGCAGATGAATCAGCATCTGCAGAATGCCAAGAATGCGCTGTTGCCCGCACTGACTCGTGGCGACACAACTGGCTATAAGTACTCAATCAATGGGCAGGACAGCACAGCCGAAGGCACCGTAGCGGTTACCAAAGAGAACCGTCCCACCAAGTACGTGAATCGTGGCACCGGTGGCTTTGCTCAGGTCAATCTAAGCAAGGGTGGATTCAATAAATGAAATCGCTACTAGAACACGTTGAAACCTTGGATGAGGCAGCCAAGAAAAGTAGCCTGCACGTATTTGACATCGACGATACACTATTCCATACCCACGCTAAGATCCATGTCAAGGATCCTACTGGCAAGGTAGTGCAGAAGTTGAGCAATTCAGAATTCAATGATCATAAATTGCCCAAGGGTCATCAATATGACTTCAGTGAGTTTCGTGACGCTAAAAAGTTTCAACGTACCAGCAAACCCATACCCAAGATGCTGCAGAGAATGAAGGCCATACACAGTCATATTGTCAAGGTGCCACACAGTCGTGTTATCATGAATACTGCTCGTGCCGACTTTGACGACAAGGATCGCTTCTTGGATACATTTAGAAAACATGGTGTGGCAGTTGATCACACCGAGAAACCCATACATGCACATCGAGCCGGCAATGAGCCTGGCGATGATTTACCAGCCATTAAAAAGAACGCAGTGTTGCGTCGTTATCTGGACAAGCACCCCTATGGCAGCGTGCACATGTATGATGACAGTCGAACAAACCTGCACCATTTTTTAAAGCTGAAAAAAGAATACCCCAGCACCAATTTCCACGCTTGGCATGCTCAGCCTGATGGCGGCATTCAAAGATACACATCAGAGGAACCCAAATGAAGCCATTTAAAAGTATATTGCACGAAGCTCCACAGCAAAAAACTCGTGTGCTGCTCTTTGGCCGTATGAATCCCATTACCAAGGGACATGAAGAAAATGTCATGGCTGCGCACAAGATTGCTGAAAAGCATGGCGCCGAACTTCATGTCATTGCCAGCCATAGTCACGATGCCAAGAAGAATCCGTTGAGTCCAGAACAAAAGACCACGCACCTAAAACGTGCCTTTGGACATCTAAGCAATACCCATGTTGGTACCAGCAGCAAAGAAAGTCCAACCATACTACATCAGGCCAGCCAGGCTCATGCTGCTGGTGTTAAACATCTGATCATAGCCGGCGGTGGAGATCGGGCTGCCGAGTATCACAAACTGCTGAACACCTACAATGGCCACGAAGGTGGTAAGCACGGTTACTACAAGTTCCATAAAATCAGCATAGAGAACACCGGTGAACGCAAAGAAGGTGTATCAGGTACTGATATGCGCAAACATGCATCGTCAGGCAACTTCAACAAGTTCCGCGAAGGACTTCCGTCAAAGATTGCTAAAAATGAAAAACACAGTCAGGCCATGTACAATGACGTACGCCATGGTATGGG
>Ga0078894_10002993_pt1 | contig 12781 bp, 15 predicted proteins | sample LauGreSu1BDMLBSD_2_FD_67506 | JGI IMG/M metagenome (GOLD analysis project Ga0078894, IMG submission 67506) | Freshwater lake microbial communities from Lake Michigan, USA - Su13.BD.MLB.SD (version 4) (version 4) | ecosystem: Environmental > Aquatic > Freshwater > Lake | place: Lake Michigan...
TATCAACTCCTCCAATGTTTTGGTAGTCTTTTTCTCACCACCTATAATCTTAATTTTATTTTTCATTCTATTAATACAATAGAAAAATAAAATTATTTGCTCTTTTTCTCTAATATTGCCCTCAACACTGTATCTGCCCTATCGGCATACGTAACGGACTTAATATCTCTTACAAATCCATCCCCTTGTCTTTTCTCGATGAATCGAATGATATCATCATAAAATCCATCTGGGTTGTATACAACTACCGGAATATTTCTTAATTTCAGATCATTTAATGTCATCACATCAAACCATTCGCTCATGGTACCTAATCCACCAGGTAACACTAATACCATATCGCTCTTATCAATTAATCCTCTTTGGCGTTCCGCAAAAGTAGAATGTACCTCTAATTCACCAAAATCTGCTGATCCAAATCTCTTCACAAACATATCCGCATCTACACCAATCACTCTCCCACCTCGCCCTGCATAATGCTTCGGTATGACTCCCATTAATCCACTCATTCCACCTCCATACACAATCGTAAACTTATCTATATCTAATCCATCTGCAATTTCACGTAATTGACTCGTGATCCTATCCATTCCAGCGATGGTTTTTGAACCGCTAAATATCCCTAAATGGATCATCCTATTATATGTTCTTATTTTTATTATCTTGTACAAATCGTTTAAGTTGATAAATAGCTTTCAAACGATCAAATACATAAATAAAAAATTCTTTAACAGTTCCTGTTGCGGGGCGTCCTTCACCTATATCTTCTAGTAGTTTATCGTGAAATCCTAATACAGTGCTGTCTTGGGCTGCTGCATCAATCTCTACCATTTGTTCTGCAATAAAATCTAGATATTGCAAAACATTAGATAATACAGTATCAATATCATTCTTTTGTAATGACAAGTTTTGACTCATTATTTCCGGGTCTAATGTATCGTTAATATGTTCTTTGTGTTTACTAGTTATCTTACTGTATTCTAGTTTGAAATGTTCGATTAATGGTGCCATATAGGGGATACCATCAGACGCATCAAATTGTGTCCAAAAAAGTTCAACCGATTGATCTATTAGTTCTTTCTCGTTTGTATAGTATAATACACCATTATACTTATACCCTTCTAAAAATGTTTTTAATTCTTCCATTCCTTTAATACCTCGAATCGTAATAATATCATTCATGATTCTAGAACGCAAATATTGTAATTGTATTTCTAACATCTGATAATAATAGGCTTGCGTATGACTTGAACCAACTACATCACATTCACAATATCCATAAAAATAATGTTTTAGTGCATCTCCATCCGATTCTTTTTTATAGCCAATACATGCTTGCATGTATTCCGTAAGAATCGGTAAGAGTTCTATGTCATATTTTTTTTCGAGAAAGAGATCTAATAAGATTTTCCCTTTTTCACGAATCTGGTTACGATGTATATTCTGAAAATTAAAAATCGAATCGAAATGATCCTTTGATCCTAATATTAAAAAAACATGTTTCATTAGCTTCACGCCAATTTTATTAGGATCCATATTTTTATATTTCATTAGCTCTCCTTTTAGTAAGGGAAAGTTCTCTACATTTGTAGATTCCTTTAAAAAGTCGTCAAAGCAAATGAGTTTATTTAAGATGGTCTGCATTTATATATAGCGTTACATATTTTTCTAGGCAGGCTAGAACAATCAATTATTCTAATGGTTTATTACCATCCTTTTTTCCAGTTATAGAATTCATATTTTATAAGTGTTAAAAAGGATGCTTTATTACCATCCTTTTTTCCAATTAATGATTTTTGATCAGTATGCGTCAAAAAGGATGCTTTATTACCATCCTTTTTTCCAGAAGAAACGAAAGAAATTACATTTTTTCTGTTCTCTCCATAACTGATTTCCAATCTGTTTCTCCCAAGCCTCTTGACTAATCTTTTCTTTTATAAACACATCTTGTCTGACACCGGTTCCAATCGCATCATCTAGCATTTGGATTCTATCGTGTATTTTTTCCAGTTCTACTTTTAAAAAATCGATTTTATGTTGGTCACACATTTATTTTCGTGGAGATAATTATTTATTATTAATTATTTTGCAACATTTTAAATAGTACGCATTTTTTATCTTCTAATTCTAGACCCTCTTGATACATACGCTGCCACCTTTTATTAAGATTAATCTCATCTTGAATAACGGATGAATCTAATTTTTTATCATTGCATTCTTTAACTACTTTTTCTAATTCTTCTATTTTTGTTTTAGTAGTAATGATTTGTTCTTTAATCAGTATAATTTTCATTATATTACAGATCATTTTAATATATAAATTGATATATACTTTTATCTCTAAGTTAATTCATCATTTTGTATCATGTCGGCGAAAGGGACGAAAACAGCTAAAGAGCCAAAATCTAAAGTGACTAAAGAAAAGGAACCTAAAGAGCCTAAAAAAACAACAGCTCGTAAGAAAAAAGAGAAAACAATCGATCAAAACGAGATTGTAGCTGTACCCGTTACAGATTCGGTTATCCCTATTATTCTAGAGTCGCCTAATAAAATCAAAAAAATCATTAGTTTTCTTCCAAAAGGAAAATACATTGTATTAGCAAGTTGTGGACATTTTCGCTCCTTTTCTAACTCCTATCAAGGCATGGGCTTTAGTATTGATGAAAAAGAAGTGAAGGTTGAGTTTATTGAAGAGATTAAAAAGAAACAAATTATCTCCAATCTTCGCACCCAGTGTAAAGCGAGCCCTGTGATCTACCTTGCAACTGATCCAGACCGTGAAGGCGAGGCAATTGCATGGCATCTTATGGAGCTACTCGGCAAGAAAAAAGATTATTATCGTATCCGATTCCATAGTATTACACGTAACGATGTTCTAAAAGCATTAGAAACACCATCAAGAGTTGATATGAATTTGGTGTTAGCACAGCGTACGCGTATGATCATGGACAAATGGATTGGCTATAAAGTAAGCCCTCTCTGTTGGGCAAATCTATCTAAACAAGCAAAATCAGCAGGTCGTGTACAAAGCCCAGCACTTAAATTGGTAGTGGAACGTGAACGAGAAATTACTGCGTTTACACCTAAAGAATATTTTAGTGTCCAAGCTACCTTTCAATTAGGCAATCAAACCTTGAAAGATGTGCCACTGCACAACTATTTTGATATGAAAAAACCAATCCATTTTAACAATGAAGAGGAAGCAATGTCAGCCATTACCAAAATCCAGGATTCAGGTAGTAATTGGAAACTTACCCTAACAGAAGACGAATCGCGTTCCTATTCCCCGTCCCCTTATACTACCATGACGATGCTTCAGGACTGTCATACCTATCTAAAAATGAAACCGGACCATGCAATGATGGCACTACAGAAAATGTATGAGTCTGGTTGGATTACCTATCATCGTACGGACAGTGTTGTCTTTTCGCCAGAAGGATTAGCGGAAACACGAGATGCAGTAGAAGCTCTTCATCCAGAACTGTTAACGGAGAAGCCTCGAAATGACACGAATAAAAATTTAAACGCACAGGAAGCTCACGAGCCGATTCGTCCTACTCATTATGAAATTGTCAATCTAGAAAAGACATTAGATGATGATGATAAAGCTAAACTTGATCCACGTATCTTTAAAATCTATAGTATGATCTTTTTGCGCACTATTGCAACACAGTGTAAGCCATTGGTGAATACAACCATGCAATTTACATTTAGCCTGCCTGATAAACCAATTGATTTCTCGGAAACCTTTCGCTATCTAAAAGATCCCGGCTGGAAATCATTATATGCAGATCGAAACATCAACCTATTTCTCAACAAAACCTCAAATGATATTGAATCGATTCCAAAATGGATGACCGCCCTAAAAAATGTAAAGGTTTCATTAGAAGAGTTTGGATTGGATTCTCATTTTACAAAACCGCCGCCCTATTTTACGAGCAGTAGTCTAATCAAAGAATTGGAAAGTTTTAATATAGGGCGTCCAAGCACTTTCTCCACTATAATAACAAAACTAACGGACAATAATTATATGTCTGAGAAGGATGGCAAACTACATCCTGAGCCAGTAGCAATGGAACTTGTTGATTTTCTAGAAAGCCGTTATAAAGATCATTTTATGAATTTAGAATACACAAAACAAATGGAAAAAGCTCTAGATGATATTGCAGAAGGTACAGTAAAATGGGATCAAACTGTATGTAGTTTTATTAAGTGCTTTCCTATAAAATAACATACTTAAAAGGTTTTTTATATACATATCCATAATCAAATATCCAAAATGGCGAAAAAATGCTATGGTTGTAAAAAAAATTTTGAACAACAATTTTTTATAGACATAAATGATAAAAATCCAACACACATTTATTCAAAATGTAATTCTTGTCGTATATCTATTTCCCAAAAAAATAATAAAAATAAATGTACTATTTGTAACATTCGTGCAATATACAACTTTGCTGGTCAAACGTATGGAATTAAATGTTCTAAACACAAAGAACCGTCAATGGTTAATGTTAAAAGCAAAAAATGCATACTTTGTAAACTCAAACAACCAGCATATAACTTAGAAGGCACAACTATCGCAACTCATTGTGGTGACTGTAAAGAACAGTCAATGATTAATATAAAAAATAAAAAATGTGTTATTTGTAAACTCAAACAACCAACATATAACTTAGGAGGCACAACTATAGCAACTCACTGTAAAGACTGTAAAGAACAGTCAATGATTAATGTTAGAGATAAAAAATGTATACTTTGTAAACTCAAACAACCAACATATAACTTAGAAGGTACAACCATCGCAACTCATTGTGGTGATTGTAAAGAACCTTCCATGGTTAATGTTAAAGATAAAAAATGTGTCATTTGTAAACTCAAACGTCCAACATATAACTTAGAAGGTACAACTATCGCAACTCATTGTACCGATTGTAAAGAACCTTCTATGGTCAATGTTAGAGATAAAAAATGTATAATTTGTAAAATCAAATATCCATGCTTCAATAATATAGGAACTCATGTTGCAACCCATTGTAGCAATTGTAAAGAACCTTCTATGATAGACATTAAACATGCTAAATGTATATTATGTAAAATTAAACAGCCAACATATAACTTAGAAGGTACAACTATCGCAACTCACTGTGGCAATTGTAAAGAACCTTCTATGATTGACATTAAACATCCTAAATGTATTGTTTGCAAAATTAAAAGACCATCTTTAAACTTACAAGGTACAACTAATGCAACTCATTGCAGTGATTGTAAAGAAGCTTCTATGATTAACATTATAACTAAAAAATGTATTGTTTGTAAACTAAAACAGCCAAACTTCAATAATATAGGAAATAATGTTGCTACTCATTGTGGTGATTGTAAAGAACCTTCTATGATTGACATTAAACATATAAAATGTATAGAAAAAGGATGTAGAAAACGTGCCTATTATGCTCAATCGGGCATTATTCCACAATACTGCACTAATCATAAAAAGATTGGTATGATTTCAAATCCGAGAAAAAGGTGTCAGATTGATAACTGTATTAAAATGGCAACATTCGGTATTACTAAACCCGAGAATTGTGAAACACACAAAAAAGAAGATGATTATAACTTTGCCGAAAGAGAATGTATAAAATGTAAAAATATTGATATATTAAACAGGATTGGCGTATGTGTAAATTTTTGTAGTTTAGAAGAAAAAGATCGACTAATGAAAAAATACGTTAAAAAACATGAAGAATCAATTGGTCTATTACTAAAAGCAGAGATTGATTTAAATCTAACATATCGCGACGAGATTATAGACCAAAATTGTTCAAAAAAAAGACCAGATTTTGTATACCATTGTGGAACTCATATTTTAATTATAGAAGTCGACGAAGATCAACATAAATCGTATCGTTGTACAGCATATGGAGACAATAAAGAAGAGCGTATTAAAGGTGAACAGATAAGGATGTTTGAGATTGCACAATCATTTGATGGGTTACCTGTGATATTTTTAAGGTATAATCCAGATAATTTTAAACTAGATGGTAAGATACAAAAATATCCGACAAGTAAAAGACACGATTTACTAATAAAATGGGTTAGAATGTGTATTAGATCCAAATATTCAAAAGGATTTACCGTAAAATATTTATTCTACGATGACTTTAAAGAAACTGATGGAGATTTTCAAGAAATAAATGTAAAAGATGTTTTATAGGCAAACTTGTGGATTTTCTAGAGCCTCGCTATAAAGAGCACTTTATGAATCTAGAATATACACAAAAAATGGAGTCTGGGTTAGACCAGATTGCTGAGGGAAAAACAAAATGGGAGGATACCATTCGTGGATTCATCGGTAGCTTTCCACTTAAATAAACCTCTTCATTATTGATAGTTTGTTATAACAACAAGTAAAATAATGACTGAACCTATGATAGTAATAAAACAGAAAATACCTCTCAAATTCATTGTAACTCTATTATCCGGATTTGGCGCTGGGGGATTATCAATAGGGATATATTTAGAAATAACTTTGACAAGGTTGTCTATTTTTTGTCTACAAATAGGACATGTTGCATTATCGTTTTGTAATATTTTACTATAGCAAACTAAACATATAGAATGATTGCAGTCAAATAGGATTTTTTCTTGTTTTTCCTCAAAACAAATAATACACGGTTCTTCCGTATTTTCCATTTATATCATATATTATTTATCTCTTTATATGTATCAATTTATTCTTCTCTATAATCCTTATATTTTTCCGCTATTTTATCTTTAACCTCATTACTTTGGAGCCATATGTATGCAAAATCACCACCTTTTAGTAGCCATTCCATCGCACCAGATGCATCTTTTTTACCATCTAAACGACGATGAAACCATTTTACGTAATTAAGATAATAGTTACCATTGTTTCGTATTGATTCAGGACCATGTCGTTTTATCCATTGCTTCCATAAAAATAAGGTTTCGCTTGTTAGATCTTTCTCAGGTATAGAGAAATCCTCTTTTTCGGCATAAGGTACTCTAGTGTATCCCTTTGTCAATTGTTCTTTGGCGTACTCTATGAGTACTAGAACGTCTAGAGGGACGTTAATACTGCGTACAACTTTCTTACCACAAATTTGATTTACTTCCTCATCCGTAAGATCTTTTGAAAGTTTACCTGTATCCTCATCTATTCTTCTAGTAGGATAACAATTGGGCTTTGATTTCATATTATCATAAAGGTTACATGCTAAAGGATAGCCATTTTGATCTTTTTCACATATATTAATCCAATTTTCTGCATAAAAACGTTCGGATTGTGTGTTTGGATGACGGGAGATCGTCCATGTATCATTTACTCGATTTTGTCTGCCACAATACTCATCCATTTTTTCTGGATCCACATCTTTTATCCATTTTGTGCTTCTTTCACACGTCCGATGAGACATGATTCTTACTGTATCGTAAGATTAAAATTGACCCCATATTTATTTGTATCATCAAACCTAATATGAGCACTGCACTATTCATCCCTTTTCATGACATTCTTCAACGAGCATTTGAATTGCGAGAGAAAGAACCGGATCTCTCCGTGGATGAACTAATTAAACAAATCCTTCCTACCATTCAACTTTCTATCCAATCCGAAGTACCTATTAATCTACGTAAAGATGTACAGGACCCCGCACCTTTAAAGAAAGAACTATCTTCAGAGGATCGTTGTATGGCTCGAACTATATATGAACTAATTCATCTAGAAGGCGGTAAACTAAAGATTATGCGAGATGATCCACAAAATCTATACGGAGATCGCTGCAAATGCCGTAAGAAGGAAAATGGACAATTTTGTACTCGTCATTCGGGTTGGCAGTCACTGGGTGTATGGAATGGTGAATATACCGGTAAGTTTCAAGAATATGTAGCCAAAACGGTATGTCAAATTGTAGATGATGATGAACCACCAAAGAAAAAGAAAGCAGAGCCGGTGCCTAAAAAAGAAGCCGTTCAGAAGGAACGAATGGTAAAACCTGCGTCAGCAGCGGTCACTAAAGCGCAAAGCAACGGGGTAAAACCTGCTAATATATTAGCAGGTGACCAAAGCAAAGCGGTAAAACCTGAGATTTTAGTAGAAACAAAAATCACTGAAGAAGAATCTGATGAAGATTCAGTTGTAGCCTATCCTATCACCATTGATGGGATGGAGTACAATATTGATGAAACGGATCATGTGTGGACAGATGATGGGGATTTGTTGGGAGTGTATGACCGTAAACAAAAAAAATGGGTGAGTAAACTTTAACAATCCTTCGCAATCATTTCATCTACTAGATCCTCAAATGATGTTTCCAATTTCCATCCTAGCTTACCTTTAGCCTTTGTCGGATCTCCCAATAACTCTTCTACTTCGCTTGGTCTAAAATACTTTGAACTAATACGAACAAGGGTGCGACCTGTATTTTTATCTACACCAATTTCTTCTGTACCACTTCCTTGCCATTCGATTTGGAATCCTTTCTTTTGAAAACATAATTCTACAAAACTACGAACACTGTGTTCTTCTCCTGTGGCAATCACGTAATCATCTGGAGTATCCTGTTGAAGCATTAACCACATTGCTTTTACATAATCTCGCGCATGACCCCAGTCTCTCAAAGAGTTGATGTTACCCAATACTAAATCTTTTTCTTCTCCTCTTAGGATTTTACCCAATCCAATTGTAATTTTTCGTGTTACAAAATTCTCACCGCGACGAGGGGACTCGTGGTTGAAAAGTATTCCTGTGCAAGCAAAGATATTATAAGATTCACGATAATTTTTAGTGATCCAATAACCATATAATTTTGCGACTCCATACGGACTTCGGGGATAAAATGGTGTTGTCTCCTTTTGCGGCTTCTCTTGAACCAAACCATACATTTCACTCGTACCTGCTTGGTAAAAGCGAGTGCGTTCAATTAATCCACAAATACGAATAGAATCTAGGATACGTAATACACCTAGACCATCTGTATTTCCTGTAAATTCAGGCATTTCAAAGCTAATTTTTACATGACTTTGTGCAGCTAAATTATAGATTTCGAGACGTTGCATATCCGGATGATTTGATTTAATTTCAGATAGAATGCCTACAATATTACCGGTATCTGTCATATCACCGTAACGAAGCTTTACTTTATCTAGTAAATGATCAATACGAGTGGTATTAATGGTACTCATTCTGCGTATCATACCGTAAACAATGTAACCTTTCTCTAATAACAGTTCTGCTAAATAGCTTCCATCTTGCCCGGTGATACCTGTAATAAAAGCAATATTCATATTTAAGTATTGAGTATAAAATACGTTTAAATAATATACGTATAAATAGATAAAATATGAAAATTATAGTGACAGGTGGTACTGGACTAATTGGCTCCGCTTTAAAGCAAATTTGCACAGAAGATAACTGGATATTTTTAAGCAGTAAAGATTGTAATTTGTTAGATGCCGGACAAGTCGATGAATTATTTAGAAAAGAGAAACCAGATTATATCATTCATTTAGCAGCAGAAGTAGGTGGACTATTCAAAAATATGAATCAAAAAGTAAAAATGCTAGAAAATAATGTAATCATGAATATTAATGTTATTCAGTCTGCTCATAAAAATAATGTTCAACATGTAATGTGTTGTTTATCTACCTGTATTTTTCCAGACAAAGTAGAATATCCAATAGAAGAAAATAAGCTACATAATGGCGAGCCACATGAATCTAATTATGCATATGCTTACGCAAAAAGACTATTAGATATTCAATGTAGAACTTATCGAGAACAATATTCTCGTAATTATTTTTGTATTATTCCTACTAATATATATGGACCATCTGATAATTTTAATCTACAAGATGGTCATGTCATTCCCGCCTTAATACACAGTTGTTACTTGGCAAAACAGAATAAAACTCCTTTTTATGTAAAAGGAAGTGGCAAGCCTCTTCGCCAATTTATTTATTCACTTGATATTGCCAGGTGTATCCAGCATTTAGTGGTGAGCAATAGTACAAATGGAAAACCAATTATATTATCCGTATCGGAAGAAGATGAAGTTTCAATCGGTGAAGTAGCAACATTAATTTCTCAATCCATGAATTATGATAATATAGAATTTCAAACAGGGTTTTCTGATGGACAATATAAAAAAACAGTAGATAATAAATATTTACAATCGTTATTGCCACCCACTTTTCGTTTTACATCGATTGAAAGTGGTATTAAACAAAGTGTAGAATGGTTCATTACTAATTTTGAAAGTGCTAGAAAATAAATTTATCGTTTACAATACGTGTAAGATATCTGTCCTATTGGAAAATGGGGAATTCTCTCGTCAAAAAAGAAAAAGATAAAGGTCAAGATGGATCGTTTCTAGTGGAACGTGTTTTATGTACAGAACCAAGGATTCGTATCGGTATCTTCCTTTGTAATCGTACTAATCTTCCTCGACAAGGTATCCGTATAGATGATGATCCTATTTATGGATTAGTCGACATGAAACAATATTATCATATTATTAACCTTTTCTTTGAAAATGGAATCAGGTTAACCATTACACATTCTAATCAGAAATATGGATTAAGTTTAGTATATCACGATGCACTTATTATTAAAGAAATGTCTAAAGCTACAATTAAAGATTATAAACCAATTTTATTCGGTGAATCAGGAGAACTAGATACAATATATCATCTAATAGTAAAGTAATGAATTTAGAAGGGGAAAGCGATGAACAAAACAAAAAAGTATTTTCAGCCTCGTATCAAAGATACGATGAAGAAAATAAACAAGCATTTTCAGCCTCGTATCAAAGATACGATGAAGAAGAACATTGGCAGGAACTTATATTTACTTTTTTTTTGATACTTTGGATAGAGAATTAATTTAAACTCATTGTAGATATCATATATTTAGAATGAGCGGAAAACAAGTTACCCTTTATTACTCTAATACCGTCTTTGTGGATGTGGTCGAATCACTCCAGCAGTTATTTACGTCAAAAGGTATTACTGTACAGGTGACGCATGATATCGATAAAGATGATCCAACCACTTGGATTCTTTTTGGGGTAAATGAATTGCCCCCATCTATTTTATTGCCCGCAAATTACATTGTTTATCAACTAGAACAAATTTGTGTAAAGGGTAATAAGTGGCTTACTGAAAAATATCTACAAATTATGAAAGGGGCAAAACAAGTATGGGATTATTCCATGCGTAACTTTCATTTGCTAAACAGTTTTGATGTGAAGAATGTATTTTATGTACCGATTAGTTATGTAAAGAATCTTACGGTTACAAATGCTGCTCTTGTAAAAGAATCAGAAAAAGACATCGATGTGTTGTTTATGGGCGGAATGAGTCCACGCAGAAAGCAAGTATTAGATCGTTTAGCATTATTGGCAAATATTAAGCTTTATGTTGCAGATGGTGGTTTGTGGGGTGAGGAACGTATCGCAATTATGAAACGTGCTAAGATTGTTCTGAATATCCACTATTATCAAGCAGATTCACTTTTGGAAATGGTACGTTTATCCGTATTGCTTTCAAACTCTTGCTTTGTGATTTCTGAATCGGGTGGCGAAGTTGCCATGGATAAGAAATACGAAAAAGGTATTGTATTTGGACCGGCTACGGAATTGGTGAATTTGTGTAAGAAATATTTAGAGGAGGGCATGAGTGAGAAACGAGATCGAATTGCTAAAAAAGGATTTCAACTATTTAGTGAGAAAGAGTACCAAATCCCTCATGGATTCTATAAAATGCTTACTGCTGGTAATATTAAAGACGTAAAAGAAAATAAGGATGGTGTCATTCAACCTATTTCATCGAGTGATAAAATCGAAGAGATCCCTCTTCGTATCGATAGTGATGGTTATCCTACTATCCAAGTGCCCTCTCTAAAAGAATATCCTTTTGTTTCGATTGTTACTCCTACGAAAAACAGAAAGTTATTTGTAAGTATGATGTCGCATCAGGTAGAAAAAATGGATTATCCGAGAGACAAATTGGAATGGATTATTGTAGATGATAGTGATGACATCGAAGAGTTCGAGAGCATTAGGGATACGGTTCAAACACTCCTGGGTAAAAAGATTAAGATTACTTGTATCCATCTAGAAGGAAAGAATACCATTAGTGATAAGAGAAACCGGGGCGTGGAATTGTCTAATGGTACCTATATTTGTCATCTTGATGATGATGATTATTACTTTCAACACAGTCTCAAGAATAAAATCTGTTTCTTGGAGTACTATGGAGAAAAGAAAGGTTGCATTGGATCATGCAAATTGCCGGTATATAACTTAACGGAAGATACCAGTGTTATCTGCGAAAGCAATCAATTGCCAGAAGCGAGTATGGTTTATCGTAAAACGTTTTGGGAGGAGAAGAAGTTTAAGGAACATCTAGAAGGCGAAGGGTATCCGTTTACAATGGGTCGCCGTGAACAATGTTTAGACATTCCTTACTTGTATAGTATGATTGCTGTAAATCATGGTAAAAATGTAACAGGAAAGACTCGTTTGTATACAGGTATGGTAAAGTCAGGATCTAATAAGAAAGCAACTGGTAAAGAAAACATTACCAATCTATTCGAAGCTATGGATGACGAAACACAAGAAATTTTACATAGTATCAAATCCTACATGAATCGTCCTCGTATCGTGGTAGAATAAACTCTATCTAATCATCTAATCGAAGATTACGTATGGATCTAATCATCTAATCGAAGATTACGTATATCATCCAAAAAGATGATATG
>Ga0078894_10002994_pt1 | contig 12780 bp, 11 predicted proteins | sample LauGreSu1BDMLBSD_2_FD_67506 | JGI IMG/M metagenome (GOLD analysis project Ga0078894, IMG submission 67506) | Freshwater lake microbial communities from Lake Michigan, USA - Su13.BD.MLB.SD (version 4) (version 4) | ecosystem: Environmental > Aquatic > Freshwater > Lake | place: Lake Michigan...
ATGCAACAAATGCAAGCATTTCAACCCTTTCTATTGCTCTAACTGGTTATGCAACAACTAGCAACGTATCTACACTTTCCCAGGCTCTTTCCAATTATGCAACAAATGCAAGCATATCAACTCTTTCTATCGCTCTAACTGGTTATGCAACAACTAGCAATGTATCTACATTGTCCCAAGCTCTCTCTAATTATGCAACAAATGCAAGCATATCAACTCTTTCTATCGCTCTAACTAGTTATGCAACCACTAGCAATGTTTCTACGCTATCCCAAGCTCTTTCCAATTATGCAACAAATGCAAGCATTTCAACACTGTCTATCGCTCTAACTGGTTATGCAACAACTAGCAACGTATCTACGCTATCCCAAGCTCTCTCCAATTATGCAACTCTTACTAATCTTTCTACATATTCTACATTACTTAATACATCTACAGTAAGAATAGGTATACAATCTGGTCAAACAGGGCAAAATAATTTTGCTGTAGCAATTGGCTCAAATGCAGGAGGATTAAATCAAGGAATTGGTGCAATTGCAATTGGTCAAGATGCTGCAAATGATACACAATCTGCTGGTGCAATTGCAGTAGGAATTGGTGCTGGTACTACAACACAAGGTAATGATGCTATTGCAATTGGTACAAATGCAGGAGTTGATAACCAAGGTATAAATGGTATTGCAATTGGTTCATTGGCTGCAAACTCATCACAGCAAACAAATGCAATTGCTATTGGTGTATCTGCTGGTAGTTATGCACAACGCAGTAATGCAATTGCAATTGGTAATTTAGCTGGTCAGTCCAACCAAAGTACAAATACAATTGTTATCAATGCATCAAATACCGCATTAAATACACAACTTTCAAATGCATTTTATGTAAATCCTATTCGTCAAGATACAGTTGGATCTAATTTAATATATAATACAGCAACAAAAGAAATTGTATATACAACAGCTGTATATACAACAAGTGATAATCTTTCAACATTATCTATTGCATTAAATAATTATGCAACTGCTGCAAATGTATCAACTCTTTCCCAAGCGCTCTCTAATTATGCTACAAATGCAAGCATTTCCACTCTCTCTATTGCTCTAACTGGTTATGCAACAACTAGTAATGTATCAACTCTTTCCCAAGCGCTCTCTAATTATGCTACAAATGCAAGCATTTCCACTATCTCAATTGCTCTAATTGGTTATGCAACAACTAGTAATGTTTCTACATTATCCCAGGCGCTCTCTAATTATGCAACATCTGATAATGTATCTACTATTTCAGTTACATTAAATAGTGCATCAGTTGATATAGGTAGTAATGCGGGTGCATTTGGGCAAGGCACATTTGCTATTGCAATTGGTGCAAATGCAGGATTTTCAAGTCAGCTAACAAATGCAATCGCAATTGGTAATCAAGCAGGATGGTCCTCACAGAGACAAGCAGCAATTGCAATTGGTTTTTTGGCTGGCATGTCAAATCAAGCAACTGGTTCTATTGCAATTGGTTCTAATGCAGGCATGTCAACACAAGCAGTTGATTCCGTAGCAATTGGGCAATTAGCTGGTTCACTTGTACAGTCTAATGGCTGTGTTGCAGTCGGTTATGCGGCAGGTCAATGCAATCAATTGAATAATGCAACTGCAATTGGTGCAGGAACTGGGCAATCAGCGCAAGCAGCATTTGCTACAGCAGTTGGATACTATGCTGGTCAATTAACACAGGGAGGCTCTTCAGTTGCACTTGGTCTTGGAGCTGGGCGTTCAAATATGGGCGTTGCTTCTATTGCAATTGGTTCTAATGCGGGTGTATCATCCATTGGTGCAAATGCAATTGCTGTAGGTGCAGGTACAGGGTGGTATGGGCTTGGACAAAATACTATAGCAATTGGTAATATTGCAGCTCAATCAAATATAGGTACATCTAATATTGCAATTGGACAAGCTGCTGGACAATCCACTATAAATGCAAATGCAGTAGCAATTGGCTCTGTTGCAGGTCGTTATAATATGGGCGCTGGTGCTGTTGCAATTGGTTTAAATGCAGGTAATACAAATCAAGGATCCTCTGCTATTGCTATTGGCAATGCAGCCGGTTTTTCAACAATGGGTTCAGGTACAGTTGCAATTGGTCAAAATGCTGGTTATTCAAATCTTGGGACAAATAATATTGTAATTGGTAATACTGCGGGACAAGTAAATACTGGTTTATGTAATGTTGCAATTGGTGTAAATGCTGGTTTATCAACTATTAATGGTAATGCAATTGCAATTGGCTCTGCTGCAGGTCAAAATAACCAAGGCGTAACTTGCATTGCAATTGGTTTATTTACTGGATTCAATAATCAAGGAGCAAATGCTACAGCAATCGGTACAGCATGTGCTGTTTCATCACAAGGAACTTCCGCTGTTGCAATAGGTCAAGCTTGTGGTGTTTCAACTCAAGGTTCAAGTGCAGTCGCAATTGGTAATAATACTGGTGTTGCATTTCAAGGTGCAAATTCAATTGCAATTGGTATAAATACAGCTATATCAACACAAGGTGCATCTGCAGTTGCAATGGGTAATAGTGCAGGTCAATTTAGTCAGGGTTCATCCGCAGTAGCAATTGGTCCAAATGCAGGACAGTCCAATCAGGGCGCTAATTCTGTTGCAATTGGTTCACAAGCTTCACAGTCATCACAGAGTTTTAGTGCAATTGCAATTGGTGAACAGGCTGGGCGATATGTTCAGTCAAATTATGGTGTAGCTGTTGGATATCTTGCAGGACTTTCAAATCAGGGCATTCAAGGTGTTGCAATTGGTCCTCGTTCAGGTGAATCAAATCAAGGTCTGAATGGCGTTGGTATAGGCTATTATGCAGGACAACAGACGCAATTAGCTGGAGGCACTGCAGTTGGTATGTCTGCAGGTCGTTCCAATCAAGGTATTGGCGCTGTTGCACTTGGTTCAAATGCGGGTCAATCTGCACAAACAACCTTGGCAGTTGCTGTTGGACCAAATGCAGGCGCTTATGTGCAAGGTACATCTGGTATTGCAATTGGTTCGTTTGCCGCTCAATCCAATCAAGGCACATCTGCAATTGCAATTGGTGTAAATGCAGGTATCTCTTCACAAGGTACAAATACAGTTGCTATTGGTACATCTGCAGGTCTATATAATCAAGGCACATCTGCAATTGCAATTGGTAACTTGGCAGGTCAATCCAATCAGAGTGCACAAACAATTGTTATTAATGCAACAGGTGTTTTCTTAAATACACCAGTTAGTAATGCTTGCTATATTGCACCTATTCGTAGTAATGCTGGTACATTCTATTTAGGATATAATGCAACAACAGCTGAAGTATCTTATAGTGCAGCTGCTCCATCCGATTATCGTGTAAAAGAACATATTAGCTCCGCTAGCATTGACTTCTGCTATAGCACACTCGCAGCAATGCCTTTACACAATTATACTTTCATCTCTAGTTTCCTTCATATGACGCATGCGAGCCCTAGTACACAGATTGGTGTAGTTGCACAGGAAATAGAAGGGCTACTCCCTGAAGCAGTTCGCACGATTGATTATGCTGGATATAGCAATTTCCGCACACTAAATACGGATCAAATCTATTTTACAACCATTGGTGCAGTTAAGAAATTAATTGCAGACAATGATATGAAAACTGCGCAGATTGCAGATCTACAGCGCAGACTTGCAGCTCTTGAAGCTCGCTTTGCTTAGAGCCTCGTTTATCACTCTAATAGCCCTTCCAGTTTGAGCCGGCGACCTCCTATATAAATTTGTGCACCCTCCTGTAAATACATATCACCGCGCTCACTAACATGTAGCACTTCCTTATCTTCAATCATCACCCTATAAGGACATAGGGTGTTGAATGAAGAAGCATAAACAGCTCCCTCTATAGTTAGACGATACATTGTAGACGCAGTACTTACATAATGGGTTGCATGTGTACTCATTGTTTTTTCTATTACACCATCGAACCCCGATTGAATATAGCCATTCAGACCATTAATTCCTATAAATCCACCTGTGTTAAATGCAGATCGCAGACTCGCGCCTCCTCCTATAACTGTATCTTGGCTCACTAAATTTACATTATTCGACAATGAAAGAGGAGCCGTTAGGATAATATTGGAACCTCCTGGAGCAGCATTTAGGAATTGAATATTGGCAGATGCAGTTGTCGGGTCAACCACCTGTTGCAGAGCGGCGAGATCGGTTTGCAGAGCGGAAACTGCAGACGCAGATACTTGGTTTGCAGATGATCCGCCAATAATATCAACATAATATGCATTTGGAACCATCGGTTGTGTCTGATAATACGCCATTACTCTTTCTAATTGCACGTAATTTAAACAGCCAATGGCTGCAAAAAATTGAAAAACAGGAAACAATTAGGAATGTGCGGACATACTCCTAATTATTTTCAAGCCATTGCTGCGCTACCGCCGCACACACATATTCATAAAATGACAAGCCGTGGCGCAAATTGTTTCAAGTCTGGAAATGCATACGAGAAGCAGATTCATGCTATTTTACAGCGAGCACGTATCCATCGTATTCGCATTGATGTTGTTGGTGCATCTGCAGGAGCAACTGCTGGATCCGATATCCAAATTCGAGCAGAGGATGGTGAACTAATTGGTGTGGAAGTGAAGAATAAGGGCGCTTTTGAAGGTGGTTGCAAGAAGCTGACCTATAATGGCTCTACCTTGGGTATTACAGAAGATTGTATTCACAAAGAGATTCTAGGCGAACACAGTCTCTATAATGGTGCTAACTTTCCTTATTATGAGGGAAAGAGGACAGCGGCTGACTGGGCGGCTGTAGAGGCTGTCTTTAAGCCCGATAATTATATTGATGCAGAGCCCGATACAATTAATAGGTATTATTCATCAAAGGGAACCTATTACATTCAGATTGAAGGTCTGGGGCTCTACCACACAGGGAATGATATATTTGAGCTTGGTGTTCCTGAGTTTTCTGCGGCTATTAAGCTTCGCATTCGCTGCACAAAGCACATGAAGAATGGAATCCCTACTGATATTACAGCCGCCTTGCAGTTTGATCGTCGTTCAATTAAAAAGTCGCCCTACAGCCTCGATGGGGCTTTGCCGCCGACTATCGAACTCGCTTAGGGTGCTGCAAGCGCGGCAACCGCGGCAACAGCCGGCAGAATGAGAATCTCTGAAGACTCCTTCTTTGCATTCATTCCATACGCCCAACTCACCTTAAATATTTGACAATCCTTATATAAATCCCTAATATATTCACAATCATTATAACAAATAATCCAATCAGACCGTTTTTTCATTTCAGCAGCAAATCGCTCATGGTTAAAATTCTCATGCATATCCCCATCCTTTCCATAAATGTACGTCTCAATATAATACGGTGGGTCAGCATAGACAAGCGTATCAGCTGTTTCTGGATGGTCTTTTAGGAATGCACAACAATCTTTATTAGAGAACTCAATAGAATCCAGTCTGCAATCACGCACGCGTTCTAGCGATGACTCTGTTAGCCGCCCTTCTGCAGCTTGCTTCGAAAATCCACCACTTAGTGTTGCACCACTAAATGATGTCCTATTAATTATAAAGTAAGCCGCCGCTTGGTCATACATATCTTCCATATCCATAATTGACTCACGTAGCGCCTTAAAGGTCTCTTTGGTTGCTGGCATATTTTCCCTTATTTTTTTAAGGAGCTGGACGCGGTTTCCTTTAAGCGCAGCCCAGAAGTTGTAAAGTGGTTTGAACAGGTCGTTTGCTTGGGAACGCCTATTTGTATTCTGTGAAACCCAGTGCAATTCATAACTCCCCCCGCCAAAGAATGGTGAAATTAGCTGTGTTTTATTTGGATAATAGCGCTCAATATATTCATCGAGTACTTTAATTGCACGCGATTTTCCTCCAGGATATCGTAGCGGTGATACATTTTTAATAGGCTTTGTTGGTGCAGCAGTCGCAGTCGCAGTCGCAGTCGCAGTAACACCTAGCAACTCAATTAACTCATCTTTGCGCTTTCCACTATATCCTCTAATAGCCCGTTCTTTACAAAGTGCAATTAATTTGGCTCGGTTTAATTTATCCATTGTATTCAAAGGCTTGCTTGCACATATCCTAATAGCCAACTTATATCAATTTTACATATCAATCAAAAAAAGAAAGTTGTTTAAGCCAACAGGATTAAAGAACTTTCTTGATTAATTTTTGCTGTAATATATTGACCTGCTTATATTCAATTAGGCATGGTCCAATATGATAGAAGAAGTGCGTCGAGTTTGAATACTCTTTTGCACAGAGAGTACAGCAGTATTTATTATTATCAGTGCGTTCCATTGATTCTTTACACATATCCCCTAAATGAATACGCATAAAATGGACTCGTAGATTCCCAGCAGTTAAGGAAGAATATTTGCAGTCTTTCATTGGACAACAAAATTCTTCCTGCTTAGGAATATCATCTGCTTCCTCAGGATGCTTCGCTTGAATATGAAGCTCCAATGTACGCTTCTGAACTGTAATGAAATCACAATGTGTGCATACATGTTCCGTTGAACCAGTACACTTTGACATATGATAATACATTGTGTTCTGACGGTCTTTCACTGCATCACAGTTAGGACAGGCAAAATATTCATTCGTTGTGTTACATGTATTGCAACAACCAGCTGTCTCCTTTAGAGCAGATTCGTTGAGCTTCCTCTTTGGATCACAGGTCAAACAATAACGAACATATTTGGCTTTGGTGTTGCTAGGGCGTCCCATTGAATAATTCTTGAATAAAGAGAGTGGTAATAATGGCTTGTAATAGCGGCTACTATCCACCACGAATAGTCCTGATTTTCAATTTTTGTCTCATATTCAAAAGAAATTATGTAGTTCCCATTAATCGTTTATACAATGTTTGGAGCTTCTTGCTATAATAGTCCTGATAGAAGAAAATTATGAACACAAATACAACATCTCCCCCACGCTCCTTTACACGACTATGATCAAACCCATAATAGCCATCTAATGGAAATGGAATACGCTCCACAACATTGCGTGCAATGTAAAAGACTACAAGTAGGAGGAATGTGTGGAGAATCGCTTCAAGGAAAAGACGAGCCGTACTCTTATTTTCATCATTACGGTCTTCATATTTGCCTAGAAATTTATCAATAGTTGTTGCTGCAAAAAAGGCAATTATAAAATAATACGCAGTTAGCAGTAATATATCAAACATTTTAAGACTGAATATTGCTGTGGGATTTTTCATACTATTCTAATAGATAGATATTATGAAAAAACCACAACATACACGAAAAAGGAGCAAGCGCAGTCGTAGTGCTAGCTCAAGTGCTAGCCTACCAGTTCTTTCTAATACAATGGAAGGCATACAGCGATGGTATGCAATTGAATTTAAGAAGCTCGGCTGGATGGTATTAGCAAAAGCTAAGAATCAGGATTATAAAATTGATACATACAAAAAAAGTATTGCAGATTTAATCCGCTCCACCAAACATGTCATGGATGAATATGCTAACTCCGATCGTAAACATGACCTTAATGTTATCCTTATGAATCTGGAGCAATTACGCCTCTTTGTAAATAAGAACTTTTAATCTACCTAATAGCAACTTGTTAATTATTATGTTATAAATAATTAAGAATGAATGAACGCCGTTTTACAAGGCGTTGGTCGCGGCGCGGCGGCAGCTTAGTAAATAGATTTATAAGCTGGGCACTTCGTCGAAATAAGCAAATGAAAACAGAACGATTCCGCAGAAATGAAGCGGCGGCTAAAGCAGCAGCTCGCGCTGCAAAACAGGCTGAACGAGCTGCTGCTTTGTCTGCAGATCGACGTGCGGCTGCAGCCATAAATGTTCCTGCGTTCCTACAAGAACATGAAGAAGTAGCATACGCTTCCTTAGAACGTAAACGACAACTTCGTGAACGCGAAAAACGTATACGTGAAATTGAAGCAAATGATAATCGTCTATTAGAAACTATTGGGCAACGCATAGAAAAACTTTCTGAGCCTTATAATAAAGTTGGCGATGTTGTCATAAATAAGGAAGCATCGTTGAATAGTCAATTAGAACAATTAGTGGCGGATTTGCAACCAATTCAATTAACGAGCCCACATACTGCATTAACTGAAATAAGGAGTCTACGAGACCAGATATCGTCTGGTGAGAAAAAGACCCATATAAATCATATTATTGCGCAATTAGAACAGCGTATTCGCAGTGCAAGAAATCGTTATACTGAATTGGTTAAAACACAGAAAGATATGGAAGCGGAAAAGCAGCGGCTCTTACGAGCGGCTGAACACGAGACTCGTTTGCGCGAACTCTCTGCGGATCGCAAAGCAAAGGTGGAAGAGCGTGCACGTGAAAAAGCGGACGCAGATGCTCGCAAAGCATCTGCTGACCGTAAAGAAGCAGTCGCTCGTCAGGAATCTGCTGACCGCAAGGAATCTGCGGCTCGTAAAGAGTCTGCTGCTCGTAAAGAGGCGGCTGCTCGTAAGGAATCTGCGGATCGTAAAGAAGCAGCCGCTCGTAAGGAATCCGCTGACCGCAAGGAATCTGCGGCTCGTAAAGAAGCAGCCGCTCGTAAGGAATCCGCTGACCGCAAGGAGTCTGCTGCTCGCAAAGAAGCAGCCGCTCGCAAGGAATCCGCTGACCGCAAAGCATCTGCAGAACGCAAGCATGCAATCCAATCTGCATACAAAACTGCTGCAACAGCTGCCGCTAAAAAAGCAACCAATCTAGATACATTTAAAACACAACTTGATACTCTAATTGCCACAACTGAAAAGGAGGATGATGAAAAACGAACATACGATGGACATCGTTCAATAATGCTAAAAAATACATTTGTTCAAAATGTTACATTAAAATTAATATCAAATATTCATCATGAAATATATGTATCAAAATTAGAAGATATACGTGTTGGTCTAAATGCAGAAACGAGTGCTAAATTTGAAGGTGGAGAGTCCAATATTAAACAACATTTATATCGCTTCTTCCTAAAAGGAGGTGCAGCAGCTACATTTTTATTTCGTGAACGTAGAAAAACACCTCCTCGTATTTTTCCTCTTACAAATGATATAGATTGTGTTCTTCTCATAAATCCATCCCTTGAATCCAAACAATATAAAATATTACAGGTCAACTTAATGAAAACTATAATAAATGTAATTGAAAATTTTGTAGTTCGCACATTACTTCCATCACATATGAGGGTGGAGGATGAAAAAATAACTCCGCAAATTTATAAGTATTATAGTGAATTATATCCAGATTATAGTGGACCAGGATTGACAGATGAATCACGTTTACCAAAGCTATTAGATAGTTATGCATCTGAGTTGCAGATGAGTCCATTTCCCTCTTTATATGCAAATCAGAAGCAGATTGCAAGCGAAGCGCAGATTGCAGGTGATCTATTAGCAATTGCGGCAGAGAAACAGCCGCTACATGATCGGCTTTCGCAGATTACACTTGAAATTCAGCAGATGCACGCTATATTTGCAAGTAATACACAGCTAGGAAATCAATTACAATTAATTAATACACAAGAATTAATGCTGCAACATTATCCAGGAGCTGTAGATCAATTAGCACTTCTTCGTCAGCAGAAAGCAGCTATATTATCGCAGATGCTTACACATGCAGCATTTCAACAAGCCCAACAACTGCTTTCTACTAAAATAGCAGAACAACGAGCGCTACAAACACAATTAGCCCCCTTACAAGCACGCTATGATGCATTACAGGCGCGTGCATTACCACCAGACCAATTGCAAGAAATTAAAAATCGTATAACACGACATTATGATAGTTATAAATTAAAATCATTTACATACAATGTTATATTTAATGCTGGATATATTAAAAATAATATACAACACTTATTCCAACAAAGCATTATTAGTGTACGCCCTAAAATCATCGATAAGAAATACGAATTATTAGATATTGTCATTCCGTTTAAAAAGAACGGGCACTTACGTGCTGAATGGGATACATATAAGACGCAAGAATTTAAGAACAATATACCAAGCGCATCAAAAGATGTTGCAGATATATTGTATAATATAAAACATACTAATGACACACCTATACATTTTGATATTGAGACTGTTGAAACTGCGCTATTAGATCAGTTATATGCAATTAAGGGGACACCTGAGACGTTGGTTGATAAATTAGCGAATCGCAAGCGGCGTTTGAAATATTTGACTGCGCGATTAATAAAAGAGCGTTGTAGTTCCCATAAAGCGATAAGAACATGTGTTAAGGAAATAAAATCTGAATTTCCAGAAGCATTTGGTGGTAGTGGTCTGCCATCTGTTAGCGGTGGTGGCTTGACACGCAAACTCCCTCGCTGGTTTAGAGCGCGCAGCGCAACGGGACTGTATCCCACAAAAAATTGAAAGCCCCTCCTACCAAAAGCAACAATCGCACACTTCCTAATAGAATTATGGAGTGTGTAATTTATCGCGCCCCTGCAAGCCATTTAATCGTTCATAACGTTATTCAAGCCAATATGGAACAACTACGAACTGAAGAGGAGCGTCTAATTGACTATAAGGAGAGTCTGCTTTCTCAGATTGAGGATGTTCAGGGTGAGATTGAAGATTTGATCTGCGACTGCGAATCTGCAACTCCAGCAGCTATTGCGCCGCTCCGCCAACTGCAATTCAATCTGCAATCTGCGCACATGCAAACTATCTGCGACCTGGCTCGTCTTCAAGTTCAAAAAGAAATTGTCCGTGTACTTTCTCTAAAAGGTATGACCGAAGAAGCTGCTCTGCGAGTTGCGAAGGAGTCTGCTAATTAATCAAAAAAAACAACCACACACTTTTTTTATTTTATTTACCATGGCACTATCAAATACCGTTAATTACCACCATGCTCAATCTTAATAATATCAAGTTGCGCATCCATACTATCTACAAGTTGTAGAGCAGATCCAGGATACTCCTTTCGCATCTTGGATGTAAAGAGCCGCAGTGCATTACGCATTGGCTCGTTCTCAATTAGGAAAGCAACCGCCTCCTTATTGTCTAGAATGAAGTTTGCAACTGCAGCATACTCAAACGCAAACTCCTCAAGAGTAGCTGCAATGAATAGCCCAGCCATTCCATCATAAATACGCTCAGCTACATCATTCTTAGGAGGAGTAGAGGAGCGGCTGGATGGTGGGGTCTGGAGATGTTCCTCCCAATCAGGAAGTACATCACCATCCTCCAGAAAGTCGTAGCGGATATCGTATGCAAAAGTGGAAGACATCTTTGCAGTGAAGGGGCACTTCGTAATGGCTTGAAAGAATTGCTAGACGGCGATTTGGTAATATAACTATTATCAAATCACAGCTACTTCATAATAACGCGCTGGTTTCAATTTTTTCCTTCGGCGGCTGAAAATAAACAGTGCGCCATTTCTAATTGCTTACCTTGCAACTCATATTTTTGCAAATCAATTCCTCCATGACTCCTAATTGCATTAAATTGTGTAGTCGCGTCTTTTAGATGGTATTTTTGTAAGAAACGACGTGAATGTGCTGGACAATCTGTAAAATCAAAATAATAGCCGTCTATTTTTACATAAATACGTGTTATTGCTATACCAAAGAACTCTCGAATACTCGCCATTTGATAGACAACAAATAAAAATTAATGGCTTTGAGCCTTTTTTCATTTTATTTTAGATATTTTGCGCTATTTTTCAACAGGGTTTTAGAGAGTTGTCGGGACTTGCTTCGCTTACCAAAGGCTGCTTCGCTTACGCCTTCTTAGGACGACCAGCTGCTTTCTTAGGGGCGGGAGGGGGTGCATCTGCTTCAGCCTTTGCAGCCTTCTTAGGAGTTGCAGGAGCGGCTGCAGCAGTCTTCTTTGCGGGAGAAGTAGTAGCTACTTCAGCCTCAGAAGTGGCGGCTTCAGATGCAGCCGCTGCGCTCTCTGCATTACGCGCCTTCGTCTTCACCTTTGCAGAAGAAGCCTTCTCCTGCTTAGCTGCTAGACGCTCCTCCTCAGATGGAATAGGATTCGCCTTCAGCCAAGTCTCAAACTTGGCTAGCGTCTTGCTACCATCTGCAAGATAACCCTCCTTTTTCCACTCACCCGCAGTTCGCATAGCTTCCTTATAGATAGTCGTGGGATTCTCCTTCTTCATCTCCGCCCACACATACTTCTGGAACGCCTGCCAACGGAGCTGCCCCTCAGACATCTTACGAGGCTTCTTCTCTCCTGCAGGCTTGCGCACCTTCACCTTGACCTTCTTAGACATCTTCTCAGCATCCTTTAGCAGGCTATCCATCTTCTTATGGTAATCACGAACTTCACTTAGCATATCAACAAGGTTAGGGCTGGAGGCGGCGGAAGAAACAGATTCGGCGTCAGACATTTTGGCTTGGTATGGCTTGATTTAGCTTGATAGGCTTGGTGCTCATTCAACCCAACAAACTGAACGAATCAAATTTTCAAACCGAGCACACAAACAATTAGGAGTTGTTGCAACACGTCCTAATTGCTAGTAATCAGTACCATAGTTATCCAATTTTAAGCAACGTGTTGCTTAAAATTGCAATAACTATACTAGTATTAATTACCTATAATTAACGGTAATTTATTCAGGACCTGCAAGAGAATATTCTGGTAAAATTTTGGTCGAATCAAACTCAGGATCAAAAATAGTGAGCCAAGTGCGCTCTAATATCCAAGGCGACCGATGATGTTCATATGATATTTTATGGAGTTTTTCATAAAATTCATG
>Ga0078894_10002995_pt1 | contig 12778 bp, 13 predicted proteins | sample LauGreSu1BDMLBSD_2_FD_67506 | JGI IMG/M metagenome (GOLD analysis project Ga0078894, IMG submission 67506) | Freshwater lake microbial communities from Lake Michigan, USA - Su13.BD.MLB.SD (version 4) (version 4) | ecosystem: Environmental > Aquatic > Freshwater > Lake | place: Lake Michigan...
GCCTTCCTGTTCCTGCTGTACGAGGCGGCCGGCGTGCTGGCCAACCTGATCGGCGGTTGGCTGGCCACCCGCTATGGCATCGCTCGCATGCTCACCGTGGGCCTGGTGACGCAGATCATCGGCTTCACCCTGTTGTCGATGCTCGATCCGACCTGGACCCCCGCCATGTCTGTGGCGTGGGTGGTGCTGTCCCAAGGCGTGTGCGGGGTCGCCAAGGACCTGACCAAGACGGCCAGCAAATCGGCCATCAAGGTCACGCAGGCCCAGGCCAAGGAACAAGGCGCGGGCCAATTGTTCAAGTGGGTGGCCTGGTTCACCGGCAGCAAGAACGCCATGAAGGGGGTGGGCTTCTTTCTCGGCGGACTGATGCTGCAAGCCCTCGGCTTTCAGGGCTCCCTCTGGGCCATGGCGGGCCTGCTGGCCCTGGTGCTGGTGGGGGTGGTCGCTGCGCTGCCACCGATGATGGGCAAGAGCAAGGCGTCCCGGTCGGCCAAGGAGTTGTTCGCCAAGAACGCGGGCATCAACGGCCTGGCGGCGGCGCGGGTGGCGCTGTTCGGCGCGCGCGATGTGTGGTTTGTCGTCGGGGTGCCGGTGTTTTTGTACTCGGTGGGCTGGACGTTCTCCATGGTGGGCGGCTTCGTGGCGGCGTGGACCATCGGCTACGGTCTGGTGCAGGCGCTGGCCCCCCAGATCGTCAAACGCAGCGTGGACGGCCTGACCCGCGAAGTTCCGGCGGCACGCGGGTGGTCGGCGGCCCTGGCGCTGGTGCCGATGGCACTGGCTGGCGCGGTGCTGGCCCAGGTGCCCCACCTGGAGTGGGTGGTGGTGGGCGGTCTGGGGCTGTTCGGCGTGGCCTTCGCGGTGAACTCGTCTGTTCACTCCTACCTGGTGCTGGCGTATGCCGGCTCCGAGAAGTCCGCCGAGGATGTGGGCTTTTACTACGCGGCCAATGCGCTGGGCCGCTTCTTCGGCACCTTGATGTCGGGCCTGCTCTACCAATGGGGCGGCTTGCTCTATGCGCTACTGGGCTCGGCCGTGATGCTGGTGATCTGTTGGCTCATCACGCTCAACCTCCCCACCGAGAAGCCCGCAGCGATCGGGCATGGGGGCTGAGTTGCTCCTCGCAGCCCAGGCGGCCCCCATCCGATTGGAGTAAGGTGAGCGACCGACCGCTTGGCTTCTAACAAACCCGACCGAACGCATGAACCAACACGAACGCGACGAATTGCTGAAGTTCCTCCAGCCGCTGCTGCGAACACGCGCCCAGGACAAGGACTTCGCCGCCGAGACCCTGATCCTGGAGCACTGTGCACGCCAGCCCGATGCGTTGTACCTGCTCGTACAGCGCGCGATGGCGCTGGAGTCCGCTTTGCAGGCGGCGCAAGCCCGCATCGCGGACCTTCAGGGCTCTATCCCGACGCCAGCGGCGTCGCAGGACAGCGGTGGTGGCGATCGCAGCGGTGCCTGGGGCCGTGGCCTGCTCGGTCAGGCGAGTGTCCTGGGCGCCGGCGTGGGTCTGGGCGTCGCGGCGGGCGTCGTCGCAGGTGGGCTGCTGCTCGATACCGCCGAGGATTGGCTCGGTGGCGATCTCTAAGTCGGCCGGTCGCGCGCTAGCGCTTGAACAAACCCGTCAAGGATCCCGTGGTCGCGTCGGCGCAGGCCTCATAGAGGTCTCGGCCCCGCAGGAAGAGCCAATGCGTGTCGCGATCGTCCCACCCCGCGCCGTCCGCTCCCGGCCTGATCACCACCGGCTGCAACACGCGCCCCGTCTCCTCGCAGCGAGTCCGCACGGTGGGCTCCAGGCGCCGGCGGCAGTCGCTTGCGCGCTCGCCCGGGCGGGCCAGCAGTAGCAGGAAGGTGCCGCCCAGCGCTTCGAGGACCACGCTGTCCTCCCGATCGAACTCATGCAGGATTCGCCCGCCCAAGGACTGCAGGGCGTCAGCGGCGACAGCCAGATGCTCGTCGTCATCGTCGACCAGCAGTGAACGCCGCTCGCGTAAACCGCCCAGACGATTGCGCAGATCAAACTCGGTTTGCTCGAGGCGCTGTCTGTGCGCCGTCACCGATTCCAGTTCGTCGGCCAACCGGATCTCCGGGGCGGTGGGCGGCAACAGGTGACGGGCGGCCGAACCTCGTTGGGCCGCGGATCGCCGCAGGCCGTGCACGGTGGCCGCGATCGCCTCGATCAAGCGGTGGGCACTGGCGGGATCGGGCCACTCCCCCACTGCGGGCAGCACCATGAGACGGCCGGGGTGAACGAAACGATAGAGACCGCAGACCTGGTCTGCAGGTCCCGCGATCGCCTGGCTCTCTGCCTGCGACAGACGCGAGCGCGCTAGCAAGAGGTCCGAGATGGACGCGAACAGGCTCCGAAACGGCTCACCATGGCAGCACTCGACGGCCATGGGCGCAATGGGCTCGCGCTTTACGCGCACATGCTCTGGCAGGGCTTCTAGGGGGTCGTAGGCGACGATGTCCTGTGGCGTGTGAAGCGGCAAGGTGTGGAAAGCCGGCGCGATCACCACCAGGCTGCCGCCACGCGCGAGAAAAGCGCGGAACTCCTCTCGCCAAGCACGGGTATGAATGACCAGCTCCTGCGCCTGCTGCCACCCCAGCGGCGTCGTGCCCCGGGGGCCCGGTGACGGGCCATACAGGTCCGCGATGGCGTCGGACCGCCAGATCACCCCGTCCAAGGCCGCCAGGCTCTGGGGGCGCCTGAAGGTCAGAGATTGCGCGCTGCACTGCGCGTGAGGGAAATCGAGGAGGCCAAAAAGCACAGCGATTCAGTTGGTTATTGACAGCGCAGTCTGTCACTCTATTATGGACATATACGGTACTCCATACAACCAGATAAGCCAACGCGCACCCGCCTGAATGGACGAGACAAAGACGCCGATCCTCCCCGAGTTGCTGGACCTCGACCGCAACTCGCCGCTGCCGCTGTACGCGCAGCTGCAGCGGCGCCTGCAGGCCATCATCCGCAGCGGCGAAGTGGGCGATGGCAAGTTCTATTCAGACCAGGACATCTGCACCCGCTTCGGCGTGAGCCGCTACACCGCGCGCCAGGCAGTTCAGGAGCTGGTGGGACAGGGCCTGCTGCAGCGGGTACAGGGCCAAGGCACCTTCATCAACGCCAAGAAGTTCGAGGAATTCTTCGGCCCCAAGATGGACTTCAAGCACCAGTGGGCCAGCGCCGGGCGCCCGCTGACCTTTGAGGTCGTCTCCTTCGCAAACGCGCCGTGTCCCAAAGACATAGCCAAACTGCTGGAGCTGACCCAAGGTCAGCCGGTGCTGAGGATCGAACGCGTGCGCCATGCGGGCGACGCCATCGCTTCATTCGACGTGCGTTTCATCCACCCAGACTTCTCCGCCTCCATCACACCCGAGGACGCGCAGTCGCAGTCCCTTTTGGACCTGATCTCGCGCATCACCGGCTTGTCGCACGCGCAAAACCGGGTCGAGGCCTCGCTGGCCGGCGCGGAGCTGGCACACATCCTGGACCTGGCACCGACCGATCCGGTGCTGGTGCGCGAGTTGGTCTACTTCTGTGAGAACAAGCTCCCGGTGATGGCCGGACGGTCTTACTCGCCAGGTAACCTGATCCGGCACATGTTCACCGTCGACCTCACACCCTCACGGGTCGGCATCACGGCAGATCTCGAAATCGGCTGACGCCCTCCCCGACCTGACCCTTCCCCCACCCTGTGCTCCTCTTTCCTCAACCAACCTGAAGTCAAACATGAACTATTCCCGCCGCACTGGTCTCAAGTTTGCCGCCGCTGCAGTTGCTGCCGCGGTTGCCCCCATCGCGCTTGCCCAGTCCACGATCAAGATCGGATCGATCCTGTCGACCACCGGCCCGGCCGCCTTCCTGGGCGAGGACATGAAGGCCGGCATGGAACTCGCCGTGGACGAGATCAACAGCAAGGGAGGCATCAACGGTCGCAAGATCGAATGGGTCTTCTACGACGCAGAGAGCCAGACGCAAAAGGGGCTGAGCGCCACCCGCCGCCTGCTGACCCAGGACCGTGTGGACATTATGGTGGGCGGCGGCAACATGAGCGGCATGGCCTTGGCCATGCTGCAGCTCACCGAGAAAGCCGGCATGCCCTTCATCTCCACCGAGGGCAGCATGCAGATCGTGACCCCGGTGGCCGAGCGCCCCTGGACCTTCAAGTCCACCGTGGACGACGATCAGGTGATCGAGCGCCTGGCCGATTACTTCGGCAAGCGCAAGATCAAGAAAGTTGCGCTGCTCGCCGATTCGTCTGGCTTCGGCCAGAGCGCTGTGGAACAGTTCAAGAAAGTCGCCCCGACCCGGGGCTTGGACGTCGTCTACGAGAGCTTCAACCCCTCCGATACCGACATGGCGCCCCAGTTGGGCAAGATCAAGGCGGCCGGGGTCGAGGCCATCGTGTGCTGGACGGTCACGCCCGCGGGTGTGGTCGCCATGAAGCAGGCCAAGTCGCTGGGCCTGGGCAATGTGCCCTTCATCCATAGCTACGGTTTCGTGGACAAACGCTACATGGACCTGGCCGGTGACGCCGCCAAGGACGTGCTGCTGGTCAGCGTGAAGTTCCCGGTGGGCACTGACCTGCCCGACGCCGACCCGACCAAGCAGCGCATCCTGGAGCTGACCCGCAACTTCGAAACCCGCTTCAAGCGCAAGCCCAACCAGTTCGCAGCCCAGACCTATGACGCCATCTACCTGGCCAAGACGGCGCTGGAAAAAGGCGGCAGCGACAAGGACAAGGTGCGCGACGCACTTCGCGGCGTACGCAACTTCGCCGGCGTGGGCGGCAACTTCAACTTCTCGCCCACCCAGCACTCGGGCCTGTCCAAGTCAGACCTCGTCCTGCTCAAGTACGAGGGTGGCCGCTTCCAACTGGCCGACTACAAATAAACGGCAACGCCTGGAGTCCACTATGTTGATCGCAGCAGCTCCCCAGGCGCGCCTGACCGCGCCGACCATTCTGGACATGCCCGAGAGCCGGTTCCCGCTGGACTTGGGCATCGGAATTCCCCGCATCCGCAACCTGTTCCACACGGCCACGACCAACCAGTGGGACCCAGCCACCGACATCGACTGGCAGGTGCTTGATCCCTCGGGCTACACCGAGGATCAGCTCTACGCCGCGCGCATGTACTGGAGCCGACGCGCGTGGGGTGAATACGGCGCGATCTCCGAATCGCCGGCCTTGCAGATCCGCTTTTGCAAGGAGAACTGCCCGGCCGACATGCGTCTGTACTTCACCATCCGAACCCAGGAAGAATCGCGCCATGCGGAGGTTTGCTACCGCGTGGCCGAACGACTCGGCGGCTACATCCAGCAGCCAGACCTGTCGGAGTTCCAGGGCGCCGTGGCCACGCACGGCGTGCGCAAGATGGCCCTGGATCCCGACACGCCACTCGAGGCTGTGATCGCGGCGCTGGTCTGCACCGCCGAAGAGATCGCTTTCGACGTATTCCGTCACCTGATCGAGATCACCCCCCATCCCGTCATCCGCCAGGTGCTCAAGGGCATCATGCGCGACGAGGTTCGGCATTGCGCCTTCGGATGGGCCTTCATGGCCAGCCGCGTCCCGCACCTGAGCCGCGCCCAGCTGGCGACCGTTCAGGAGGGCATCATCACCATCATGGAGAAGGTCGAACTCAACGGCTACCACTCGGCCTGGCTCGCGCCTGATAGCCCAGCCTCGCGGGCCGAGACCCGGGTCGACCGCCTGACCTGGGAAGCGGGTCTGGGCGCCACCGTCGAGGAACTGGAGAAGCCCGTTTTCATTGCATCGGTGCAGCGCATCCGCAGCCAGATGCAAGACGAATGGGATCTCAAGCTGCCGATGTTCCGCCACCCACGCATCGAAGGCGAGTTTTAACGCGGACCCCGCACACCCCCACCATGCAGACTCCCGCCACGGCCGCCGCCACCCCCCTCCTCGTCGAGCGCCGCTTTCCCCTGGACCTGGCCGGCTCGATCGCGTCCATCCGAGAGCTCTACGAAACCGGCAAGCAGGAACACTGGAGCCCAGACACCCAGATCGCCTGGAACACGCTAGCGCCCCAGGCGATCCCGCAGGCCGCGCGTGACGCCGGCCGTTGGGTGTGGAGCCGACGTGCCTGGCTGGAGTACACCGGACTGGCAGAAACACCCGCCTTGCTCATTCGCTTCTGCCTGGAGCTGGGGCGCGAGTCTGACCCCAAGTACTTCCTCACTGTACGCAACACCGAAGAGGCCTGGCACATCGAGTGCTTCCACCGCTACGCCAGTGCGCTAGGCGGCTACATCGACCGACCGGCCGACGCGCGCTGGGAGCCGGTGATCAACCGCACTCTCTATCGCAGCGCCCTAGACGCTTCGGTCTCGCTAGACGCCTACGTCGCCGTGCACTGCGCGCTGGAAGACGGGCTGGAGCTGGAACTGTCGAAGCTGTACCTGAGCAACGCCCGCGAACCGGTAGCCGCACAAATCCTGGAGCGTGTGGTCGGCGACAAGGCGCGTCATGCGTCCTTCGGCTGGCTCTATCTCGAGCAGCGCGCAGCGACGATGACCGCAGAACAGAAGGCGCAGGTTCAGGCCGCGATGCAATCGTGGCTCACGCACGTGGTCTTCTCGGGCTACCAGATCCCCAGCCTGTCCACCGACATCGCCGATGCGCCCTTGCTAGCCGCCATCACGCAGGCGGCGCAAAGCGGGCTGGGCGCGGCTACTCCCGAGCAGGAGGAAAAGACCTTGGCCGCCTATCTGGGTCGCGCCCGCGAGCGCCTGTCCCAGATCGGCCTGGCCCTGGGCCCGGGTGTCCACCCACGACTGGGCGCGCTCTGACGTACAGCCCTCCGGAGACCTGATCCATGGCCGAGTTGTTGCAGCTTCTGATCTCGGGACTGAGTACCGGCAGCATCTATGCGCTGGTAGCACTCGGCTTCACCATCATTTTCAAAAGCACGGGTGCGCTCAATTTCGCGCAAGGCGAGTGGGTGATGCTCGGCGGAATGACGGCGGCCACCTTGTTTGCCGCGGGCGTGCCGCTGCTGGTCTCTCTGCTCATCGCCGTGGTGGTCGCCGTGCTGATGGGCCTGTTGTCGCAGCGGCTGGTCGTGGGTCAGCTTCGCAAGCCCAGTGCGATGTCGATCACGATCATCACCGTCGCCATTGCAATCTGCACCAAGAGCCTGGTGATGCTGATCCTGGGCAAGAACCCGGCCGGCCTGCCGCCCTTCTCGGGTGAAGGCGCGCTGCGTATCGCCGGGGGTGTGGTGGAATCGCAGGCTCTGTGGATCATTGGCGTGGCCGCCGTGATGATGGCCGCCTCCACCTACTTCTTCGGCCACACGGTGCTGGGCAAGGCGCTGCGTGCAGCCGCCGCGCAACCCGAAGCGGCGGCCCTGGTGGGCATCAGCCCGCAGCTGTCGATGTCCCTGTCCTTCATGTTTGCCGCCGGCACCGCGGCCCTGGCTGGCGTGATCGTCACGCCGCTGACTCTGACCTCCTTCGACCACGGTACCATCCTGGGCTTCAAGGCCTTCTGCGCCGCCATGCTCGGCGGCCTGGGCAGCCTGACCGGTGCCATGGTGGGTGGCTTGCTCCTGGGCGTGGCCGAGTCGCTCGCAGGGGGCAAGCTCTCGTCGCACTTCAAGGACGCCGTCGCCTTCGTCGTGCTGCTACTGGTCCTGGTGAAGTGGCCCAACGGCCTGCTGGGCCGCGGTCAGATTGAAAAGGTCTGACGGCATGCAAGCACGGTTCATTTCGATCGGAAAGCTCGGCCAGAGCCGCCGTATCCTGGCGCTGCTCTGGCTGGCGATGGCGGCCTGGCCCTTCATCTCGCCCAACGACTATGTGTTGAGCCTGGGCATCTACTTCCTCATCAACCTGATCCTGGTCGCCAGCCTCAACCTGATCATGGGTTGGACGGGCCAGGTCTCACTGGCCCATGCCGGCTTCTACGGACTGGGCGCCTATGTCAGCGGCGTACTGAGCGTGCGCCTGGGCATCTCCCCATGGTGGGGCACTGCGGCCGCCGCCCTGGTAGTAGGAGCGGCCGCCTACCTGATCGGCTTGGCCACACTGCGGTTGCGCGGGCCCTACCTGTCCATGGGAACACTGGGGTTTAGCGGCATCCTCTCGGTGCTGTTCGTCGAGCTGGTGCCGCTGACCGGCGGCCCCAATGGCCTTTCGGGCATCACGCCCTATGCGCTTTTTGGCATCGACCTGGACACGCCCGCGCGTTTCTTCTGGCTGGCATGGGGCGTGACCGCTGTCGTGATGTGGCTGCTCCTGAACCTCTACCTGAGTGCGCAGGGCCGTGCCTTGCGCGCGATCGAAGGCAGCGAGATCGGCGCCAACACGCTAGGCGTGCACACCCTTGCCTACAAGGTGGTGGCCTTCACGCTCTCGGCGGCACTGGCGGGCTTGGCCGGTGCCCTGTACGCCCACTTCAACCTGTTCGCGTCGCCAGAGACCTTTGGCTTTGGCACGTCCGTGCTGCTGGTGGTGATGGTAGCGCTGGGCGGATCGGGCCTGTACTGGGGACCGTTCTTCGGTGCGGTGATCTTCACTGCCGTGCCGGAGCTGCTGCGAAAGTTCCAGGACGTCGAGCTTCTGGTGTTCGGCATGTGCATGATCGCCGTCCTGCTCTTCTTCCCGGGCGGCATCGCAAGCCTGATCGGCCATCGGTCCCCACCCAAGCCCCGCACCGCGCCCGCGGACCATAGCGCGCCCCCACCTTCCCAATCTGCCCAGGAGCATGGCGATGGCGCTGCTGGAAGTCGATGACGTTCGGGTGAGCTTTGGCGGACTGCACGCAGTCGACGGCCTGAGCACCCGTGTCGAGGAAGGCACCATCAAGGGCATCATCGGCCCCAACGGTGCCGGCAAGACCACGCTGTTCAACGCCATCGCCGGCATCCAACGATTGAGCGCGGGCACGATCCGACTATCTGGCCGCTCCATCGAGCACGCCCGGCCCTTCGAGCGGGCCAGGCTGGGCCTAGCCCGCACATTCCAGAATCTGCAGATCTTCCCGGACCTGACGCTATTGGAAAACGTCATGATCGGTTGCCACCCTCGCGTGGGTACCGGCTTTCTGTCCTCGATCCTGGCCACGCCGGCCTCGCGCGCGCGTGAACAGCGGATGGAAGAGACCGCCTACGACAAACTCAGCCTGCTAGGCATGGCCGATCGCGCCGGCGAGCTCGCTGGCAACCTGAGCTTTGGCCAAGCCAAGCTGCTGGAGATCGCGCGGGCGCTGGCGGCCGAGCCCAAGATTCTGATGCTCGACGAGCCCATCGCCGGCGTGCCTGCTTCTGAGCAAGGTGGCATTGGCGACATGATCAAGGCAGTCAATGCACAGGGCGTAACCGTGATCTTGGTCGAACACAACATGCGCATGGTCATGCGGCTGTGCGACGAGATCCTGGTGATGCGCAACGGCCGTTTCCTGGCCGAAGGCACGCCCGCACACATCGGCACGCATCCTGAAGTGATCGCCGCCTACCTCGGCAAGGAAAGCTCGCATGCTCAACGTCCGTGACCTGTGCGTGTCCTACGGGCACGGCGACGTTCTCCACAACCTGACCCTGGACATCCCGGACCGCAGCTTCACCGCCCTTCTCGGCGCAAACGGCGCCGGCAAGTCGACCCTGCTCAAGACGATCAGCGGATTGATGAAAGCGCGCAGCGGCGACATCCGCTTCAAGGGTCAGGACGTCACCGGCCAGGGCGCCGACCAGATCCTGCGCTCGGGCCTGGCCCTGGTGCCCGAGGGTCGCAAGGTCTTTGCCCCCCTCACGGTGGCGGAGAACCTGGAAATGGGCGCTTTCACCTTCTTGATCAGCCGGCAGCGCGAGCGCTATCAGCGCCAGCTGGCCTTCGTCCTGGATCTTTTTCCCAAACTCAAGGAACGCCTGGCCCAACAGGCCGGCACCCTCTCGGGGGGCGAGCAGCAGATGCTGGCCGTTGGTCGCGCCCTGATGTCCGACCCGCAGATGCTGCTGCTGGACGAACCCTCCATGGGCTTGGCGCCGATCGTAGTCGAGCAGATCTTCGAGACCTTGTCCGGGCTATCACGCGAGGGGCGAACCATCTTTGTGTGCGAGCAGAACATCGAAGTCACACTGCGGCACGCTAACTTCGCCCACGTACTGGAAAGCGGGAGGATCACCCTGTCCCGAAACGCCAGTGACTTACTCGATGACGATCGGGTGCGGGAAGCTTACCTTGGAGTTTGACAGCAGCCAGATCGTCCAGCTGTGTGATTACATGGAGCGCAACTATAGCTTGCGTGCGCGCCATCCTGAACGCGACGGCATCTATGCGGACTATGCGAAAAGGAGCGCACAGTTTCGCGACTCCCATCCGGGGTTCCAACGTATCCCCTACGCCGACGCACCGCGCTGCGTGATCGACTGGTTTCCCGCCCACCGTTCCGTCGCATCCGGACCCGCCCTGGTGTTCATCCACGGCGGCTTCTGGCGTGCACTGGATCCGAGCATCTTCAGTTTTCTGGCCCAGCACTACGTCGCCGCGGGCATCCATGTCGCGATGCTCGGCTACGAATTGGCGCCGCAGGTGACTCTGCAGCAGATCGTCGACCAAGCCGCGGCCGCCATTGAGCGCCTGCGGCACGACGCGCGCGAACTCGGCTTCGATCCGGCGCGGCTGTCGATCTCGGGCCACTCGGCTGGGGGACACCTGAGCGCCCTGCTCGCCACCTTGGGCGAACCGCTGGTGTGCGCTGTACCAATCAGTGGCATCTTTGCCCTGGAGCCACTCCTGCTCACGAGCGTCAACCATGATGTCCGCATCAGCCCTGCAGATGCGGTAAGTCTGAGCCCGATGCACCGACAGAATTTCCAGGTCGGGCGTTTCATCATTGCGGTGGGCGACGCCGAAACCGACGGCTTCATCGGTCAGAGCCGCGACTTCCATCGCGCCGTCACCCAAGCGAGCCTACCCAGTGAACTGGCGCTGATCCCCGGGCGCAACCACTTCGACGTCCTCGAAAACTTTGCCCATCCCGATGCCGCGCTTTTCCAGTCAGTGCTGAAGGCCGTGACATCCCCGGCTCCTCAGCGCAGGGACTCGGTTAAGCTGCATGCCTGAACGCCAACGGCCCGCATGACAGTTCCGGGCGCATACGACACGGCCTACGCCACCGACTGGGATCCCGAGTACCGTGCGCTGGCCGATAGCCAGCGCGCGCCGGTGCCCGCGGTGAATCGCTATCAGCTGCCCTTCGCGCAAGCGCGTAAGCTGCTGGAGCAGGAGCGGCGCCGAACCCGCTCAGAGACCCCTGCCCTCGCCCGCATCAGCGACGAGCGAATCGTCCTGGCGGGTCGCGAAGTTCCCTTGCGCTTTTTCCGTCCCACGGACGCGATCCCCGATGCCCTGGTGCTGTACCTGCACGGTGGCGGCTGGTGCGTAGGCTCTAACGAGACGCATGACACCATCCTGCGGCACCTCGCGCAGGCGTCGGGCATCACCGTCTGCGGCATGGACTACGCGCTGGCACCGGAGCATCCCTTTCCGGCGGCCACACGGGAAGTGGCCGCCGTGGCCGACCACCTGCTCGGGCGCCTGCCCCCAGGGCAGGCGCGGCTGCTGCTAGCGGGTGATTCGGCGGGGGCCAACCTCGCGCTGGTCGAAGCCATGCGCCGACGCGATGCCGCGGCAGCACACACTACCTCGCCGATCGCCGGATTGATCCTGCTCTACGGCATCTTTGGGCCCAACACGGGTAGCGGCTCGCACCAGGCCTACGGCAGCGGCGAATTCGGCCTGAGCACGGCGGCCCAGGATCGCTACATCAGCGCCTACCTCGACGGCGCCACGCCGGACTGGCGGGTCTTTCCCCTCACCACGGGCTCATTCGAGCGCCTGCCGCCGATCCATCTGCAGGCTGCCGAACTGGATTTGTTGCGTGACGACTCCATCGCCCTGCACCACGCTCTGAAGCGCGTTGATGCGCAACCGGCGCTGCGGGTACGTACCGGCGTGCCGCACGGCTATCTTTCAAGCGCCAACCAATTCGCAGGGGCACGGGAGGATCTGCTGGCGGCGGGGCATTTCTCGGCAGAATGCCTGGGCGAAAAAAGAAATGCGCCATCGTAGGGGCGCATGGGCGCGGAGTGCTTGGCGGGGCCCCCTCTCACATCCCTTTCAAGGGAATCAAGATTTCGTTGCGCCGGTTCCACGGCAGGGTGAACGGATCGTTGTAGCGCGCCAGTTGGGGCCGGTCTTCGTAAGCCAAGTTGTTGCGGCCCAACCAGTCTTTGAGCAATAGGGTCTGTCGCTCGATGCTCGCGGCCGTGGTCAATCCACTGAAGCGCACCGCAGCCATGCGCTGCGCGGGCACCTCACGCAACTGCACGCTGGCGTCGATCGGCTTGGGCAGGTTCACCAAGGTCATGCCCTGTGGCATGACGAAATGCATACGCCACTGCTGGTTTTGCGCCTCCATGGTCACGGGGGCGGTCATGGCGATTTTCTCGCTCTCGCCCTGGGCGTTTTGATTTTTTCCAAAGATGTACCCTGCCACGCGGCGAAACCCCTGGCTGCCTGCGATGTCAAAGTTGCCCTCGATCAGGGTCTCCGCCACGGTTAGCACGCCGTAATCGCGCACTTCAAAAGGTGGCTCGTTTTTCACCAGGGTGTAGGGGGGTTCGCTGACAGTTTGAGCCATGCTGGGTCCGATCAAAACCAAGGATGTCAAGACAAACCACCAGAGGGCTTTGCGAGTCATACGTGGGGGTGCTTTCTCAAAATAGCGCTCGATACGAAAAC
>Ga0078894_10003000_pt1 | contig 12761 bp, 10 predicted proteins | sample LauGreSu1BDMLBSD_2_FD_67506 | JGI IMG/M metagenome (GOLD analysis project Ga0078894, IMG submission 67506) | Freshwater lake microbial communities from Lake Michigan, USA - Su13.BD.MLB.SD (version 4) (version 4) | ecosystem: Environmental > Aquatic > Freshwater > Lake | place: Lake Michigan...
GTGCGAATCTGGGGATTTTCCTGCGGTGACAGCAATGCTCAAGCAATGCTTCGGTCGGTATCGAAGACCTCCGCTGTTTACGATGAAATTGCTCTGCGTCGTCTAGATCTAGCCATCGATGCCGCGAGGAGCGCCAACCTGAAGGTGATCATTCCACTCGTAAATTACCAAAAAGAGTACTGCCCCATGTCTTGGTGGGTCAACAAGGTCATCGGTGAGGACGACCCCAATCTGTTTTACTCAGATCCAGATGTTCGCGAGGCATTTAAACGGCATGTCGGTCGTATGCTTTCTAGAGCCAATACAGCTTACTTGAGCAAACGTGGTGAAAACATCACCTACGCAAACGACCCAACAATCATGGCCATCGAATTGGCTAACGAACCACACACGGAAGACTGGTATGAAACCGAGCGCGGCATCCAACCGGGAGACTTGCTTTACAACTGGTTGAGTTTCATGTCTGACTTCATCCGATCCGTCGATCCAAACCATTTGATCGCATCGGGTGAAGAGGGCTACAAGAGAGAACCTCACTCACAATCGCAGGTCGATCATCACTGGTGGCTCTCCGACGGTTCTAAAGGCGCCGATTACGAGCGCAATTTGACGCTGCCAAATATTGATTTCGCGACTGTGCATGCTTATCCGACTCATTGGATGATCTCCACCGATGAAATCGAATGGTTTGCCAAAGAGTTTTTAGCAGACCGTGCGCGAATTGCTCACAAGCTGGATAAACCTGTCGTTCTTGAAGAGATCGGCATTAGCGACATCGAGAACCCTTACCTAGGGTATACTAAAGAGCCGCACAAGTGGCTTGAGTTACTTCTCAATGGCGCTAATGATGCGGGTTATAATGGAACGATGATTTGGCAGCTCGTACCGGCTGGATCGGAAGAGGGAGAGTTCATTTATGACTTCCGCTCCCCGACCGCTGCCGTGGTGTTCAAGCAAGCTGAACATATGAACAAGAAAAGCATCACTAAATAGCCGAATTAATTACTCTGTTCTGTATGACACAGCAGTATAATTGGCGTAGCAGCGATCGCCGCAGTCACCCGGCCAATCGAATACATAGACGCGACCTTGATTAATCAACTGGTCGTTTACATCGTAGATACGAACGCGATAGGGCGGCTGAACTCCAGCGGGCATTTGAAACACCTGCCCATTGTCAGACACCATCTGGCCAGGCTTCCACTGACCGTCGACCCAAGCCTCAACTCCGTGAATCCCATTTTGCAGATGAGTGATCACCAGGGGAATCCAAAGTCGCTGAGCATCTCTAGCTAGACCTATCTTAATGTCACCTGAGTAGTTTGGTGCAGGAACGTACTCCCAATGAACTCGGCGATTGCCCCATTTATTTGGCAGGTCAGTCATTGTCTCACCGTTCTTCTTGAACTGAGTCAATGATGCTGTCGACAAATCTAAATGATGTGAATCATCGCGGCACCAAGCATTTCCGTCATGGCAACTATCTGCGACAATCATGTCAAGTGTCGCGCCGTTATAATGATCCGAAACCCATGGTGATTCACCAGCGCCATGGCAAAATCCCGCATGCGGCATACCGTTGTTATTTCCTGTACAGTAATCGCCGATGGTGACCCGGACCCAGCGACCACAGTTTCGACCATTTTCAAAAGCCCCAATGATATGACTCTGATGGTTAGGCAGTGGGCGATTTTGTCCCTCACTGTAGTCCCCAGGCGTATGCTGGACATTCAAAGCTACGAAATTTTGGGTCTCAAGACGATTTTGGGGTACACCACAGCCTCCCGCAATTTCGCCTAACCCGTCAAAATGAGTCGCGTTACCAGTGAATGGGCCATTAGCAAAGTCTATTTGAGTTTGCTGCTGGGTCTCTTCACTCGGGGGATGTTGACGCTGTGACCCAGCCTTGGCCGTGGAATGCTGGCAGGCAAAAATCAACGCTACTAATCCGATAACTTGATTGAAAAAACTAGAACGCATCACAGTCTCCTCTTGAGCTTGATGTCGAGGCTTCGTTTACAGATTAGTCACAATCCCGAGGTTGCTGACCATGGTTTATACAGACCATTAAAGATCAGTGGCGCCATCGGCATTGCTGGTTACAAATATTTATAAATAAAAGAAGTTTTTTTCTGCTGCCCCGAACATCTAAACAAAAAATTTTGGCATGCTTGCTGCAACATCTACAAGTGCGTGAGTTCCTCCTTACCTCCTGTATAGTGAGCCGATTCGCCTTAGCGGCATGAATCGGCTCACATTTTTTTTGTACGTTGAATGACTACGGGCATTGTAGCGCGTAGGACGTACTCAGGCTAGTAAATGAGTCACAGCCGAATGATTTCAGTAGGCACTCGATTCGTTGTCGAGTTTTCCTCTAACACTCTAGGTATTTCAGTTTTGAGTGCTGCCGCTCTGCGCAAAGGATCAGGATGGCTACTCAATATTTCTGGTGGCGCGCCACCAAGCGCTGCCATGCGTTCCCACAATGTGACTGCCTCATTTGGATCATAGCCGGCGCGTACCATGTACTTTAATCCAATCGTGTCGGCTTCCGTCTCTTGAGCACGACTGTAAGGTAAAGTGACACCAAATTTTGCGCCTAAACCAAGTGCAGCCATAACATATGGCTTTTTTTGTGAGTCACCGAGGAGCTTCTGTACCGAGACTAAAACTCCGCTAATTAGTATCTCCTGACTCATGCGCTCGCCCGAGTGACGCGCAACTGCATGGCCGATCTCATGTCCCAGAATAGCGGCCAATCCAGCATTTGTCTTAGCCACAGGCAAAATACCCGTATACACCCCAACTTTGCCCCCAGGTAAACAAAATGCGTTTACCTCTTTGCTGTTGAACAGTGTAAATTCCCAATCGAACTTTTTACCGCTAGCATCAGCTACTCGTGATGCCACGACCCGCAGCATTTGATTAAGTTGCTGACTACGCTCAATTGGCTCGCTCGCCTTCATTTCGGTATATGCGCTGAGACCAAGTTGATTCATGTAGGCGTCAGGTAGCGGAGCAAGACGCCGTCTATTGGTCTCCTCGGTTGTCACACATGACACTATGGCCCAGGCGCCGAAAAAAACGGCGATTAAAAAGGCCACCTTGAATTTGAACCACGGACGAGCCGCCAAGACATGCTCCACCCGGACGTCCTATTGCATCATTTGCAATGGGTTATAGGATGTGGTCTTGAGTCCATAGTAGGCCACGTAGCAGAAGAGCGCAAAAAACACGACGCCAACCAAAATAACGCCAAACATTGCAGGCGATGCCCAGGGCTGGCGATTGCTCGATTGATTGTGATGATGCTCACCCATTGGCGGTTCCTTTCCCGATCTCAAAGGCCGAATAATTATACTACGCTAAGACTTAAGCATACTACGGATTTTTACTCTACGCTCGTAACTACATTCATTGCATTGCCCCCATGCAAGAGCTATCAATGAGCTAGCGACCAAGGGGTTGGCAGTGCGTGCGCCGAAGGTCTAACCCAGAAGTTCCGATAGTAAACTCGCACGCCTAAAACCTAAACCCCACGCCTCGTCAGACTCCGCGGTCGATCGACCACCTTTGCGACGGAGTTAAGTCATGAAAATCATCAAGTTGCTTGGCTATTTTCTGGTTTCGTCGATGCTATCGTGCGGCCCCTCGGGCCAACACCCCACGAATCTTAAGGAGGCCTGGAACGCCGCCAACGACCCCCTGCTCTTGGGAGGTCAATTTGATCGCACCTTTTTGAGCCTACCAATGGCTGGTCATCTAGAGACACGCCCGTGGACCGACTCCTATTGGCCAAGTTATCTTGGGGGAATTTCCCAAAGGTGGCGCTCCACTCTGGCGGCTGATGGGCAGTTCACCTACATATCGCCCACTCGCGAGCAGGCAGTAGCCATGACGCTAGCGGATCTGGCAGATCTCTCACCGGCCGAGAAGTACGACATTGTGATGGATCGCTTTGATTACCCAACCGTACAGCGGGAAAGGGAAAGAGTTAGTCCAACAAATGCTACATGGGAAGGAATGTGCCATGGCTGGGCAGCGGCATCACTGAGCTTCAAAGAACCTCAAGCAGTTGCAGTTAAGAGCCTAAGTGGCATCGTCGTGCCATTTGCATCATCGGATATCAAGGCTCTTTTGAGCTACTACCAAGGGGACGTCGCTTATGCCCCGTCCAGGATGCTCGGCTTACGATGTGATATGGACTTAGTCAAAAATCCTAGTGCCATTCGCTACCACCCCGAATGCCGCGGTATTAATGCAGGTGCGCTTCACGTGGCCCTGACGAATTTAGTCGGGAGGCAACGACATGGATTCGTCGCCGAGGTAGCTCGGGGACATGAAGTCTGGAATCAACCGGTCTACGCGTTTAACGGATCCGTGTTGCGAGAGCAGTCACCAAGTCCAAAGGCAGCTGATGGTACGGTAAGAGAGATGGTTGTAAGCATGAAAATGAGCTACGCCATTGAGGTCGAGCCACAATGGAATGCCTTGAATGATAGCGACTACTGGTATGGGGTAGCTGCCAAGTACGATTATACCCTGGAGCTTGATCGAAACGGCAAAATCATAGGAGGTGCTTGGATTTCAACTGATCGCCCAGATTTCATTTGGCTACAGGAGCGGCCAATGTTTGCCGGATACTATCAAAAACTGCAGGATATCTATAAGGCCTCGCTCGACACAGTGCCGCTTCCAGACCCTAGAGTTGCCTCATTGCTATAGACCAAGACACGAAGGACGCGGGCTACAGCTCGCGTCCTAGATATTCTAGATTTCAACCTTGTCTTTTTGCTTAGGTTGACTTGCTTGTCTTAAGGCGTAACTAAGCTTTGGGTCATTGGGGACATTTTTCAGTCCAAGCTGAAAGAGGGCCGTTGCATCTGCAACTTGGTCACGCTTTAGATAAAGATTACCAAGCCTATAGTAGGCGTCCGTGAAGGCGGGATCGTTCTTGATCGCTGCCTGATAAAATCGAATAGCTTCTGCCTCTTTCCTCTGCCAGCGTGCCATGTCACCCAAATAATAATAAGGTTCAGCTAAATTAGGGTTAATGGCTAATGCCTTGGTGAAACTCTGTGTAGCTTCACGGTATTGTCGGAGTATAAATTGACTTACCCCAATATTTTTTAACGTATCCGCATCATTTTTTCTAAGGGTCAGCGCTGAGCTTAGATAACTCATCGCCTTAACATGCTCCCTACGACTAGCATGAATGAGACCGAGGTTTTTAAAGACTTCAAACGATGTCTGTCCCTGAGCCAAGACACGCTCGTAACAATTCTTAGCGTCGTTCAACTGGCCCTTTGCAAAGTAGATGTCCCCAAGCTGACGATTGGCCTCACCATGATTTGGAAAAATCTCAGTTGCCTGGCGCAAATGCTCTAGAGCAAGATCGGGTTGATTAGTGCTGAACAGAGCCTTGCCCAGCAGGGCTTGGGCCTCTGCAGTTGCAGGCGATTTTTGGCCCTGTCCCACAACTTGAGTTAAATAAGGAATAGCCAGATCAAATTGCTGATTACGAGCAAAGAGTACGCCTAACTGCCTAAGCGACTCAAAGTCTTTCGGGTTCTCTTGAGTAGCCTTTTGAAATTCTACAAGAGCCTTTTCGTTCGCGCCCGTAGCTAAGTAAACTTCTCCAAGGTACCTGTGAACGCCGCGCAGCCCAGGATTTAGCTGCAAGGCCTTAATGTAATACTCCGCCGCCTGCTCAGGCGTACCCTGTACGCGCTCAATTTCCGCTAGGTTTGAATAAACTGATGCATCAATAAGGTTAGATGAAAGTGCTGCGCGATAATGCTCTCGGGCCGCATTGGAGTCCCCCGACTTGAAAGCGCGATTACCTAGCATCAAATGTGCGATCGGGCTGCCAGGACTTACTTTCAGCGCGTAAGGCCAAAGAGATTCATCACTCCGCCAGTGAGAGATGTCTCTATTAGTCAACCATGCACAGGTACCAACCAGTGCCACTATGACCAAGGAAGACAGTGCGCGACGAGACTTAGAGATGAAAAAGGCCAAGGCCAGCGTCGGCGCAATGAGTGACAGATAAACATATCTATTGGCGACCGTGGAATTTGCCTGCGCTGAAAAATAGACCAATCCAGATACCGGCAGCACCAAAACGATAAACATCACCAGAGCTGATTGGTACCAATTTTGATTACTGCTACCTCGGCGAGATCCCGTCAGCAAATAAAGTCCGATGGGAATGAGCCACAAAGTATATGCCCACCAATGCGCTGTCACAGAGAATGGCGAACGCCCATAATCAGGGCCGATATTAACCGGCAGCAGAAACTTAGCCATATAGAAGGCAACGGTGTCGCCTGACACCACTAATCGACTCCAAAACGGCAACATCTGGCGAAGGCTACCGGTTTCTTGAGAAAACATCTCCCAAATCGCTGCTGGCAAAACGAGTAGCCACCAAAGTCCGATGCGCCAAGTACTGGGCTTAGCCGTGTAGAGCGTCGTTTGCTTCGGCAAAAGCCGCAGCATAATTGCGGCTACGCCAGGTATCACAACATAAACTGGATGGGACAGCACAGCCAGCACCAAGCAGATAGTCCCAATCCAATAGAATCTCCTCCCTTTGGAGCTCTTGTAGCCGCTACGCAGAGCAAAGGCGTGCTGCAGAAATTGGGTAAGAGCTAATAAGGAAAAAAAGCCGCCCAGTACAAAGGCGAATGCACTCAAGTAGGAGACGGCCTCGATCTGTATCGGATGAACAGCAAATAATGCACTTGCAAGAAATGCGGGCCACTCACTCTGGACGATTATTGTTAGGAGGAAAAAGACGAGAACGACGTTAGCTAAATGGACACCAAGACTGACTGAGTGCAGATTTGCGGCAAGGTCGCCAGATGACGAAACGCGAGCGACACCTTGCCAAACAGTATCAGTTAATGGTGTAAACCTATGGTGCAGCTGTGGTTGCCAGAGCTGCCTCAGTGATTGGATGCTAAGATCGCCATTGGACCCTAGATCAATCCCTGCTGACGCGAGAGATTCGGGGTCTTGCCAAACCAGCCCCCCCTTTTGCGCCGGATAAAATACAACCACTGCCAAAGCAAGCAACAGAGTCACAGATAAAAGCTTGCGCAAGAGAATCACCCCCTGGCACGTAAATGAGTAGATGCCTCTTAGTACCATAAATTGGGCCATCTGCCCACATGGGACCTACCGATCCGACACGATTATTAATGAGCCGTCACCTAATGATCGCCACGTAATCGCACCGAAAAGGTGCTACCAGTGCCAACCATGCTCTCTACATGCACCTCCCCACCCATCGCGGAAACCAGGTGCTTCACAATCGAAAGTCCTAGGCCAGTGCCCCCAAGATCTCGCGACCGAGCTTTGTCAACCCTATAGAATCGCTCGAATATTCTGTGTAGGTGTTCAGCCGGGATACCAATGCCGTTATCCGAAACGGTGAGCTTTCCCCAAATACCCCGACTCGCCAGGGAAACTACAATCTTTCCACCCTCCGGCGTGTATTTGATGGCATTGGTCAACAGATTATCGACAACCTGAGTCACGGCCTCACGATCGCCCATCACACGTACGGGAGAGGGAGGCAGCTCCGTTTTTATGCGTAGGTGCTTTTTCTGCATGGCATCTTCATTACGAGCCACGACCGACGCCACCACTTCGCTCCAATCTATGGCTTGAAGCTTGAGTGTACCCTCGGTTGCCTCAATCTTTGCCAAACTTAGAAGATCTTGCACAAGGTTAGTCAGCCGCTCGGCGTTACGTTCAATTTTTTCCAAGAATCGCAGGCTATTAACGGGATCATGAACGGCGCCACTGAGTAGGGTTTCAACGTACCCCTTGATTGAGGTCAGTGGGGTCTTGATTTCATGGGACACATTGGCGACGAAATCACGGCGAACTGTCTCAAGGCGTTGGAGCTCACTGATCTTGCTAGTAAGCTCAGAGCCCAGGCGGTTGAGGGTATCACCAAGACGACCGACCTCGTCATGAGTGATGGTGCGGACCCTCTCAGAGTACTTGCCTCCCCGCATAGCCTCGGCTACCTGCACCATCTCCCAGATCGGAATTGACACTCTTTGCGCCAAAGTCCAACCAAGGCCTAATGCGAGCAGTGCGCCCACGGCGGTCACGGCCGCCAGTGTAAGTAACAGATCTCGCATTTCGTGATCGATTTGATCGGTGCTTAGCGAAATCCTCGCGACCCCTACCCTCTGACCTGTTGGGTTAGCCACTGCTTTGGCAACATAGGTGACACGTTGCTGAGCGGTGCCGCTTCTGCGTTCGGCCCAACCGTAATCTCCGGTGAGAGCGAGCTGAACCTCCGGTCTGGTCCAGTGATTTTCCATGTTAGAGGCATCAAACTCTGAATCGGCCGCAACCTCGCCACCCTCCTTTATCAAGGTAATTCGGGTGCGGGATGCTTTCCCCAAAACCGCAAGAAGTCGCGACGGGTTTTCAGCGCCCTCGCTTAGTAGCCGTTGTGCCTCAGGCACGATCAGCTCAAGCTTTTCCTTTAGGTTGTCCTGGATGGTGGCCCGAAGGCTAGTGCGTATCTTAATGAAAACTATGCCGCTGACTAAAAGCGTCGTCCCTAAAAAAAGGACTGCAAAAGCAGAATAGTTTTTCCAAAAGAAGCGCGATCTAAAGGCGCTCAGTCGCGGCATTTGTAACCAACTCCGCGCACCGTCAGAATAAAGTCCGCGTCATCACCAAGTTTCTTCCGAATTGATCGGATATGAACGTCAACGTTCCGATCAATTACATAGGTCTCGCCGCCGGTGATCTTCTCGATGAGCTGCTCTCGAGTAAAAACTATACCTGGGCGTGAGATAAGGGTAGCCAGCAAGCGGTACTCGGCCAGAGTTAGGGCCAAGGACTGACCGTGACAAAACGCCTCATGCCTTCCAGCATCAATGGTGACGGGACCCGCGGAAAGCCTATCTTCATGAACACTCTCACCACGATTTTCAGGTAGCGGGCGGCGAAGTACGGCGCGGATGCGAGCCACTAATTCTCGGGGACTAAAGGGCTTAGTAACATAATCATCTGCGCCCATTTCTAATCCAACGACGACATCGCTCTCTTCACCCTTAGCAGTAAGCATCACGATACGAGTGTCTTTCGTAAGACCATCGGTCCTCAAACGCCTACAAACACTGAGGCCGTCGAGGCTCGGTAGCATAAGGTCAAGTATGATCAAATCAGGACGCACCTGACGGGCAAGATTGAATCCTGCTTCACCATCAGCGCTGGTGTAAACTTTGAAACCCTCACGTTCCAGATTATACTGAACGAGCTCAGAGATATCTGCATCGTCCTCAATCAATAGAATGCGTTCGCTGTTCATCGCCGCCACTGTGCCTTTTTTAGGTGAGATTTCAGTTGTTGCAGCCAAGTTCATAAAGCAATCCTTGAGTTAAAGTGTAAACTTAACAGCTCAATGCGTGCGACTACCCAAAGCGACCTGACACATAATCACGCGTTAATTCTTGCCGTGGTGTCTCAAAAACCTCGTCCGTCGGACCGTATTCAATCAGCTCCCCTTGGTACATGAATGCCGTGTAGTCTGATACACGCCGAGCCTGCTGCATATTGTGGGTCACAATTATGATTGTGAAACGATCTTTTAGCTCTAAAAGTAAATTCTCTATCTTGAGCGTTGATGATGGATCTAGAGCAGAACAAGGTTCATCCATAAGAATGACATCGGGATCCATGGCAATCGCTCTTGCAATGCAAAGGCGCTGCTGCTGACCTCCAGAAAGCGCCAGTCCACTCTCGTCTAATTTACCCGCAACTTCGTCCCACAAGGCTGCACGGCGCAGAGAGGTCTCAACGAGATCATCATAGTTACCTTGGAACCCATTGATTTTAGGACCCCAGGTAATATTTTTACGGATGGAAGTCGGGAATGGGTTGGGTTTCTGAAACACCATCCCGATTTGCCGCCTGATAAGCACTGGATCTGCCTCAGGCTCATAAATATTCTGGCCTCGGAACAAAATCTCACCGGATATTTTTGCTCCGGTCACAAAATCATTCATGCGATTGATACTTCGCAGGAGCGTACTCTTGCCACAGCCCGATGGTCCAATTAGCGCCACTATGGTGCGTTCTGGCACCTTCAGGGTGACATCTAGCACCGCACGTCGCGATCCGTAGGCTATATTAACCTCACGCGCCTCAATAGCATAAGGCGGACTTGGCTCAAAAGGCCGCCGATCACCCAACTTATCCTCGATGCCTTTTACCATTGCATCTTCCTTTGGTATCGCATTCGCATGAAAATTGCGCACGAGTTGACCGTCAGCAAAATCCCAAGTAGCACCAAAATACCAGCGGCAGCGGCAACTCGAAATTCATCTTGGGGCCTGGACGACCAGTTGAAAATCTGAATGGGGAGCACAGTGAAGTCGTCCATAGGTGACTCTGGCACAAACGCCATGTAGCTAAGGGCCCCAATCATCAGCAAGGGAGCCGTCTCACCCACCGCTCTAGACAGAGAAAGAATCACACCAGTTAGAATCCCGGGCATGGCCGTGGGCAATACATGAGCTCGGACGGTCTGCCACTTGGTGGCTCCTAACCCCAGGGCTGCCAATCTCACGCCGTTCGGTACAGTTTTAAGTGCCTCTCTTGATGTCACAATGATAACAGGCAAAATCAGCAGACTCATCGTACATGCTCCGGCCAACAAACTATGGCCAAACGCACAGATGCGTACAAAAAGCATCAAGCCAAGCATCCCGTAAACTATCGAGGGTACGCCGGCCAGATTAGCAATATTAATATCGATGACGCGCCGCCATTTAGTATCAGCAGCAAACTCTTCTAAATATACTGCCGCGCCCACACCGAATGGGATGGCAATTACGGCAACTAAACCTGTTAGATAGATCGAACCGACTAATGCCGCCTTGATACCGGCACGGCTCGCGATCCGCGAAGGAAAGTTATTTAAGAAGTCCCAACTCAGTCGGCTCCAGCCTTGACTGATCACAGATTCAAGTAAAAGCACAAGAGCAGCCACACCCAACAGAGTTGCTGCCAGTGTAAAAAGCAAAAATAAAACACCAGCAATCTTGCGCCTCGCGCGACGCGGACGCCACTGAACGGGGTGCATGCGAACTTGCTTATACTGCGCTGTAGCCTCCCTTATTTTGGAGCTACTTATGGAAGCGGTCCCTTGGGTTAGATCAGATTCAGACATCACTCACCCACAGTCCGGTATTTTTTGACTAGATAGAATGCCAGCATGTTAAACAGCAGACTGACAACTAATAGCAACAAACCAACAGCAAATATCGACTTATATTCGATACTCCCTTGAGGGGTATCACCCGTACTAACCTGAACGATGTAGGCCGTTAGAGTCTGAACACTCTCAAAAGGATTGATCGTTAACTTAGGAGTCGACCCGGCAGCCAGAGTAACGGCCATTGTCTCACCAAACGCTCGCGAAAGGGCTAGAATAAACGAAGCTACAATCCCAGACAGCGCCGACGGTATAGTTACCTGCAATGCCACCTCAGACTTAGTGGCACCGAGAGCATAACCCGCCTCTTTCACTGCTCGCGGAACCGACTTAATCGCGTCGTCACATAACGATGCCACCATCGGTAGTACCATTAAGCCGACAACGATCGACGCACTTGCAGCGTTGAACACCTCAACCGTCGGTAGCATTTGCTGCAACCAAGGTGTGATGACAGTCAAAGCAAAATAACCGTAAACCACTGTCGGAATACCGGCCAGAATCTCCAAAACGGGTTTAATCAAATTACGGAGCCAACCGGGTGCAAAATCGTTGAGAAAAAGCCCGATCCCTAACCCAGTTGGAAGTCCGATGAGCGCTGCTCCGAATGTGACCCAGAACGTGCCGCAAACGAGTGGTAAGACGCCAAAACTACGCGGCTCGAACATTGGCGCCCAATTCGTCCCGAGCAAAAAATCGGAAAGAGGAACCTGCTCAAAAAAGCCGATCGCCTCCTCTAGTAGCAGAATGACAATTCCGATGGTGACAACGACACAGAAGAGCGCACAAGCAAAGAGCAGTTTTTTAACAACCGACTCTTCGAGGTGCGCTACTTTTACTCTATCGATTTTCAGAAATGCCTCAGAACTACCTTAGCCCTAAAAATCGGCCCCCACGATTAGTGAGCCGACTCCTGCCAAGCGCCCACCTTACGAGCTTTGTATTTAGCTTTTGACTGCTCAAGTTTACTAGCAGGCAGAGCGGTATAACCTACGGACTTAGCAATTTGACTAGCCTGCTGGAGGTAGAATTCGACAAAGCGATCAACCTCGGGTTTTTGTGCTGAGGCTTTGTTTACGGTAACGAAAAGTAAGCGAGACAGTGGATAAGTGCCATTCTCGATAACGCCCGTGCTCGGCAGAATCGCTGGCGCTTTCCCATCTTTAGAGACCGGCACCGCACGCAATTTAGACTTGGCTTCGTCATAATATCCGTAGCCAAAATAGCCTAGCGCATTGGGCTCGCCAGCGACTCCGCTGACTAAGGTGTTGGTGTCTGAGGCAGCGCTATAGTCATTACGTGATGACTTAGCCTTTCCAACGACGACTTCGGTGAAATAATCAAAAGTGCCGTGCTCAGAGCTGGGGCCAAAAAGCTTGATAGGCTGATCTGGCCACGCGGCATCGACATCTTTCCACGTCTTAACTTTAGAACCCGGTTCCCAAATCTTTCTCAGCTGCTCAAAAGAAAGCGACTTAACGAAAGTGTTCTTGGGATTCACCACCAC